>Ga0116227_10000376_pt1 | contig 84452 bp, 55 predicted proteins | sample S1TSphgellanicum_FD_89693 | JGI IMG/M metagenome (GOLD analysis project Ga0116227, IMG submission 89693) | Host-associated microbial communities from peat moss isolated from Minnesota, USA - S1T2_Fb - Sphagnum magellanicum MG | ecosystem: Host-associated > Plants > Peat moss > Unclassified... | reverse complement strand
GCTCCCTAATTTTATATGTTCCCACGTTCCCATGAAAATATTTCTTTTCTATGAAATAGGAAAGAAACTAGGAAATCAAAAGAGAGTTGTTTTATGTAAGTGGAGGTTCCCATACTCGTGTGTTCTCCTGAAGTTTCGGAGGTTCCCATGCTTATGTGTTCTTCTGAGGTTTGGGAACACCCCCCCCCCCCGCCCGGCCTTGAGGCCTCAGGTGCCCCTTCCTTAGGAGAACAGGAACCTCCCCTCAGAACAAATTTTAGTTGCCAATTTTGGGGGGAGGGCCGGGGGGGTGTTTTCTCCGAATGTAGTGGCGCGCCAGCCATCGGCCATTTTGGGCCATTTTGGGACTCTTTCAAAACAAAAGCATAGAGCGTCACTGATAACTTAGCGTGTGTTTTTTTCTTGTTTGTGTCGCAGAGGAGACGACGACGACGACGACGACGACGAGAACTTGGCGCGCGCGCGCGCGCCTTCTCCGATCCTGCAACAGCTTTCCTTCTCGCAATAGGCTAATTTTTTTTCTTCCCATATTATTCTGTAACTTTCTTATTGGAAAAAAAAACACTCTCAACATTCTGCAAAACGTTTAGACACGATTGATCACTAGACACAGATTTTTTTTTCCGGCTTTTTTTTCAATTTGTGGGTCGAGATTCGTTTGAATCATCTCACACACTCACACACACACACACACACTATACTAGTAGTATGTGCCCCCAAAAAGGCTTCTCGCATCAGATTCTAACGTCTTCAAGGCACGGATCCCGATATAAGATCGAGTTTAGGTGTACATCGAGCTGGATCGAGTTGGATCGAGAAGTTCTAACAACGCGCCAGGGTAATTACACGCAACATGCAGGGTGTGAGATTGTGTTTCATGACATGCATCCATCATGAAGATTTTGTTAGTAACAACAACAGATGCTGTAGCATCATCAGCTTGTAACCACTCTAAAGATCGTGCATGAGATCTTCTTCCCAATCGTTGTCGTCGTCGTCGTCGTCGTCGTCGTTGTTGCAGCAGCTTGAGTCTTAATGCATAGCTAGCTCGTCACTGTAGCTATTAATGTAAGATTCGAAGTGGAAACCGAAGCAGCTGGTTCAAGACAATGGTTTTAGAATCTAGATTCATGACAAAGACTGCACTAGATTGATGATCATTCTCCATGCCCCTCATTGGTACGAACTAGCTTGGATATGAACCTGAAGATTGTAAGGAGGTTGGTAGCTAGATCATCGTACTAGTTACCTGCAAGTCTGAAATACAGACATCAATAAGAGGAAAAGAGAAACTTCTCTCGAGGAGACTAGAGGAAGCTGATCTCTGTCTTGTCTCGACGGAGAAGGAGCTGTGTTCTTGTGGCTGCTAGGAGATGGAGCTGGTAATGTGTCAGTATACACTAATGGCTCAACTGATCAGCTTCCCTGAGCTTCTGAATATCATGATGGCAGGATGATACTAGACACCTCCGATTCCAGTGTGACAACAGTCATGGAAGATCGAGATTTCTGGCGAAGCTTGTCGGCATTGAGGCAACTTTCCATGAGGTAACAACAACTTTCTCATGATCTTCTCATGTGCAGCCATTGGAAATCGTGTTTCCGTGACTCATTTGATCCATTTGCCAATATTCTAGCTAGTATGCAGGCTGGAATATTCGCTATTGTGAGGAGAGTAGAGAGCTAATGGCTTCTTCTTCTTGTTCTTCTTCCTCTTTGGCGAATCTACAATTTGACTGTGTTTCTCCTGCAGGAGGTCAAGCTCCTCCAATGAGATGAGGATCAGGGAAGGAGGAGGAACAACAGCTGGCCATGCAGTAGCTTCAGGGAGTCCTTCTACAACACCCAGAAATGTTACTCCCTTAACACCTCTAACACCTTTGCGATGGAAGTCAGCTTCCACTCGTGAAGATGCAGAATTAGTAATTGAGCCGCGGGAGATCAAAACTCGTGAGGTGGATCAGCAGCTCTCCAGATTAGGAACCAAATTAGATGCAGCAGATGGTGATGATCATGCAGTTGTTGAACCTCATGATGTCCATCAGTTGGTGATGCAGCTGGGCCATGAAGAAGTCTACAGAGAACCAGCTGCAAATCTCCAGCCAAGTGGGATGCAGCAACCCATGACCAGTGGTCTAGGTGCTTTGACTGCTCAGCCAAAACCTATTGATGACATATCAGTGAACAAGGAACAATTGGGAGCACAACAAATCGGCAGCAGTGGCGATTCTTCTGGTGGACATGAGAGGTGAAGCTTGTGGATTCATTTTTGTGGGAGAGTTCTTACTACAGATCACAATGCTCTATGCGTTGCAATGAACATACATGTGTGATTGATTAGGTACATGGCTGATTCTCTCGCATGCATGGCACATTGATGTCTAGTACCCAGGACTCCGCATTCCAAGGTCTATTGAAGTCGGGAGCTATAGACTTTAGTTCAAACCCTTGAATGTTTGTGACTAGTGTAAGCTCTCCAAGAGTTGCACCTGGTGGTAGACCATCAAGCACCTCGTGAAGACCTACAGCCAAGTATATGTTGTTGGTGATTTTCTTTTTTCTTTTTGTAGGAAGCCTTCATCGCCGGGCGATGATGTGATGACAATGACAATCGAATTCCTCAGAGCTAGGCTATTGTCTGAACGTGCTGCATCAAAAGCTGCGAAACATGAAGCCGATCAGCTGAGTAAGAAGGTATGGCCTGCACATTCAGGTCCCTCTGTTCTCGACATGTCTAGCGTGAAACATTTTGCACTTGGGTACAATACAATAAGCTTCACATGAGATTGAAGAGCGCAAGTCTGTTGCACAACATACATGTTGTCTCAATGTGCCAATAGAAAAAATGAATTGTTTGTATTGATCATCGGTAGTTGCAAGCTAGAGTGGCTAGAAGTGACTTGTGTTGCAATCTGTTGCAATTTTACAAAACTTAAATTGAGATCTGATCTTAGGATCAGGATGATGGCAGGTTTCCAACACCATCATCAATGCTTCTTTCTCTCTGTTCATGATGGAAACCTGTGTACTTCATCATCAAAGCTGCACTGATCACTACTAGCTAAGGAACTCTCAAGTGGTATTTTTATGGAGCAATATGACCGGGGTTGTTTCTTTCATTCACTACGTGCCTTTCTGTTTCTTGACTATTAAGTCAAGATCAAGACTCTTTGCCAGCAGCAGCTCAGCTTAAGAAATTGTCTTCAGCTTCTGCTTCTGATAATTGAGTAGCGAATTAGGAACCAAATGGGTAATCGTATGATCTGTGGGAGATATGGTTGTCCAGTCCCACATGAGTTTTGAACTTTATGGAAGTTAGTGTTGAAGCAGCTGCAGACTTCTGTTATCACAGATAGATTATATTTGGAACTTTTTTCCCTTCTCTTTCTTCCCTTCAGCATCTTATTGTGTGTGTGTGTGTGTGTGTGTGTGTGTGTTTTCTTCCAGGTATTGGAACTGGAGCATGAGTTGGAAGAGATAGTTGAACAGAAGCAAAAGGCAGAAAAAGATGCGGAAAAAGCCATCTCCAAACTGAGAAATGCAGGTCAGTGGTGGCTGATCAACCTCAAGGTTTTTGTAGAAATTGCAGACTTTTCACACAGTGGATCTTTATTGAATGCATAATCTTTGTTGTAGGTGTCTTGAGAGCTGCATTCTGTCAGAAATCTTTCTCAACTTTCAGTGAGAAAGTGGAGAAAAATTAGGTGGAGTCAAACCCATGTTCAAAAGTTCTTTGACTGAGCTTCATTTTTGCAATCAGTCCAGGTCTTTGTGACAAAGAAAGTCCAATTTGGGTTTCAGCTGAAGAAGAGAAAGAGCTAGGACAAGCTGCGAAAGTGAGGGAATCATCGAATAGATGCATGACAGTTGCAGATGCGGTTGATTTCTGGTCTCTCCCAAAGAAGAAATTGGAGTCATTGGATTGCTTGACACACAACAGGGACTCAAGGTTTTCAGACTTCAATCTAGCCAGATTCAATCTTATGCAAACAGAAAGAGAGAGAAAATACACACATTGTGATTCTAGAATTATCCTGTGAGCTTGCTGAAGGGCCAAATGAAATCCAAGGAACAGGAAAGGATTACATGTTGGGTAGATGAGCTGAAATTCAGATGGTTTTTCCTTGAATCAGGGCTGCAACAGAACGTCGATTGAGGAAACTCTGGAACCAATTCCGTGAGGAGATGACTGCCCATTTTGCTGAAGAAAGGAAGGAAGGAGATCAGGGTCATGTTTTTGCAGAGTTCATGAGCTGGATGTGCCAAATGCCTGCAGTCCTTCAGGAGATTCTACCTACAACTGTGCTCCGAACAGTACTTGTTGAAAACACACAAAGAGCAAACAATAACAAACACCCAACTGGAGAAACTGCACAGGAGATGAATGCAAAGATGGATGCAGAACTAGGCAAGACAGTGCCACAGCTGGGAGCATTACGTGAGGATTATGAAGCTCAGGAGAGTGTGCAAAAAGAATGGGAGCAAAAGTACCATGTTCCTCAACAAAAATTGGAGCAAAGAGGCAGAAGAATGGGCACCCATCATCCATCACTCCTCGACAGTGATTGTAATCGAGAAAGACAAGAAGTTGATGGACCGCCAATGCATCATGAAGGTCTGATGATGAGGAGATCTTCAGCTGAGGATGTTCATGAAAGGTCAAAACAACAAGAGCTTCACAGGGATATTAATATTACAGAAATGCTCAACAGCAGCAGCACCAATGGGGTATATGTCCACATGATGAGAAGAGACTCAAGTCCTCCTCCTCCTCCTCCTCCTCCTCCTCAGGCTCAGCCTCAACTTAGTCTTGGATATGGGCCTGGCTATGATGCTCCTCCTCTTCCTCCTCCTAATGACTTCTCGTCAGTTGCACATGAGCCATCATCCATCCAGGACATAAGCAGTGCAAATAGAACAAGTGTGAGTGATGTTTTACAGGCTTTACAAAGACTGAAGCTGAATATCCAAGCTGGTTCATTCCCAGAGAATTTAGCTCCAGAGGCCGACATCCATGGGATGAAAGAGCACAGGTTCAATGCCAAACCCCTCAACCTTCCTTGAACCCCAGCTGCGAATTCCACGGACCTTAAGAGAAAATAGGCCTAACCAAGATGAGGGTGCACTAGAGAATGCGCTCTGATGATTCAATGCACTGGAATATGCACCCTAGAGGGCTGGTTCTGTCAGGTAAGTCTATACGGGCGAGCCCTGTACATCTGCATCTGGCAGAATGAACCCCTTGGGCAGAGAATGCACCCCCTAGGCGCCATTAGGCGCTTTCCTAGGATGCATTCTGCACCCTAGAAAGCCTTCAAGGCCAAGCCATAATGGCACACAAGGGGCAGAATGTGCCCTAGGTTGTGCCTTCCCTGGTGTAAAAGATCTAGAGGCCTTATTCAACCAGGAATGTAGGGCAGAATCAGCACTTCCCCCAAAACAGCCAAAACTTGCAATTTGAGAAGCCTGAAAGAAGGCAGAATAGGCCATCAAAATCTTTTACATAGGGATAATAGTCCCACCTATTCGGTATCAAAAAGAAAGCCTCAAGAAAGGCAGAATAAGACACAAGTGATCTTAATGTTTTGATAAGTTGGCAAGCACTCATCCCCATTACCTATCTAATTAGTTCATAACAAATAACCAAGGGTGGATGTAGAGAGTGCTTCACCTAGTGCTACTGATACTTATTGTGTGTATTGAACTAGTTTCTACAGAAGATTTCACATTTCAACTGGTTTTAAATCTGATTCCTGTAAGCAAGTTCTTCTCCTTTTGTGTTGTATCTTCAGGTTTGCAGAAGACCCATCAGTTTTTCCCAGATCAAGGTATGAAGTGGAAGCAGCAACGCCAGTCCAGTATCTTCAGCAGGGACCAGCAGCTTTGCTCATGCAGGAGAGGCTAAGCCAGACTTGGCACCAGCAGTCAAGGTATCAAAGATCTAACTACGAGCAGCAGCAGGAGGGTGCAAATTCAAGGGCTCCTCGAGTACGGGAATCTTTAGACTCACCATCATCATCCAGTGTTGGGATGTCCTCCAACAACAACTATCCTTATTCACATACCTTGGTTGATGAATACCACAACAACATCATCCTGGGTGGTTCTAGTTCATATCATCACTATTCTGGGAATCATGTGCATTCCAAACAGGACATGATTTCACTAGCCAATAGTAATGACCATGACAACTACATTGACAAGCTTAATGTAGGCAAAGGTATCCAATTTTTCTTCTCTTAGTTCCTATCAAGAACCACTGAAAATGCAATAGAACCTCTTTGAATTACATGATTTGTTGGCTGGAAGGTTAAGGGGGAGCCTATCAAACAATGTAGTTTTCATTTGGTCCCACATTTTGAGGAATGTGCACTTGGTGTTACTGTGAACTGTGAGTTAATGTTTTGGGAAGTTCATGGAACACTTCCTATTTTAACTGTTGCTGATGTGAAAATACCATAATGGGCAGACCCAGTAGGCAATGAGCTTTCCATATTCTCTATTACAATTCCTTACATTAGAACCGCACAAGATCACATCAGTATTTTGCTAGAATGCCCTTCTATGCAAAGGGCATGGAGTTAGCCAAAAAATCTCCATACTCCCTTTAAATCTAAGACAGACAGAGAAACAACATAATATCCCCCTCATCACAAGGACCTTCAAAACTCAATGGCTTCATCAAAGCTCACAAGCAGTTGAGGAAACTGCAGTAGATGTCCCAGCATAAAAGATGGACACTTATAAATAATGTCCAATTGAGACCCATTGATTACACACTGCAAAAGTACCTGGCAATCATATAGGACACTCCATTGCAGATTCAGATCCATGGCGTTTGAACTTGCTGTTTTCAAACTTATTATGCAGCAGTAAGTGTTCCAAGCAAACTTGCAAATCACCTTATGTGTATGCAGTAGTGAAGGTATGAGATGATGGAGATGCCTACTAAAACCAGCCACAGTCCCTCCAGAAGCCAGAAAATGCTGCAGCAACAGCCTTCAAATCTTGACAATGAAGCAAAGTGATTTACAGCTCTGTGTCAAGAAGCATGATTCCCTCCATAGTCCACTAAACATACTTGTGGAACATTCCCATTTCAAGCTCCCAACTACCTGCATGGAAGGTGGCAAGCCATCAAATCCTGCATGTCCCACATTCCAAGATCCATGGATCCAAAATTTACCTCCTTCAGATCCCTTTATCCAAACATGTTGTACTCCAGCCAAAGAAAAGGGCTACTGGAACCAGATGCAAAGCGGATATGGTTCCAAAATGCTAGCTTGAACTTTGTTGCAAAATCACCTTCTCTCTCTCTTCACCCACTTCTTTTCTTTTGCTGAAGGATCAGCTGCTGCATTCAGATTTGTTGGTTTCCCTATTCCACTTGTCTTGGTTCCAAGATCCTTGACAATCATATACAACAGTACATATTCAAGTCCAAAGGTTGTCAACTCATTACTTCTGCACAACAGAGAACCAAACTAAGACATAACACACAAAATTGCTTGTGATACAACAGCAAAGGGAGAAGAATGCATCCATATGCCAGGAAGAGAAGATTTGGCAGCCCTTTCAGATCCTTCACAATGCTAAGATCACTGGTTGCAGAAGGAAATGAATATGATTGTTGTCACAGTTAGCTTGCTGATGGATAAGTCAGTAGCTTTCTCGGTTGCACAATGATGTCTTTGACTGCACAAGCTGCAAAGAATGCCCAGCTGATCAGCTCAATTCAAATTTATGGTCATAGGTGAATCTGAAGCATCCAGATTCCAAGCATGAGAAGAAAGGCACTTTGATAGAACCCCCTCAATGGATGACTGCAGTGGCACTCTGAACTTCATAATTCTGCTTAAAAGAGCAGAATTGCACATCAAAGCTAGGCAAATACACGAAGACAGTGGAATTTCTCCAACAAATGCCACAAGAAGGCCTGAGTCCTAAAGCATTCACTTTTGTTCTGGTTCTCAATGCATGTGCTAATTTACAAGCAGCTGAAGAGGGCAGGGATATCCGCAAACAGAATCATCAAACACATTTGGGAATCAGAGGTTAAGTGGCATGTGGCCTCATCAGCAAGAAATATGAGAAATGCAGAACCAGCAAGGATGCCTAGAGAGTGTTTACCAACACCACAGAATGTGGTACTGTGGAATGCCACAACAATTCAACAAAGTGGAATGCAGCAAAGGGAAGAAGGCATTGGACCCATTTTGACCATTCCCAAGACACAACCATTGCACCCTTTCTCTTTACACCCTCTTACCCCAATTGCACACAGAGAGGATTCACCTGTGCAGCATCACTTCCATTGAACAAAAAAAGTGCAAGCTGTGAATTTTCTTCTTTGCCAATCATCGAGTTCACAGAACAATGTTGACACCACCATCAGTTTCCACAATTGCCACTCAACCCACTCAGGTCAAGCTCCCACAAGGCCTTCTTTGGAAAAACTCTTGCATCTGGCTTTTGCAGCTGAAACAACCAGTCTGTTCCCATTCCAATACAGCATATGAGTAAATGATATTCGATAGTTGTCAACCAAAATGTCAATAGCTTCTGCCTGTACCCTCACAGAAACTCAATCTAGCCTTGCCCAGTACTAACTACTGTGGGAATTTCTCAGAAAACAATGCCATATTCTTCTACCCAAAGGTATATGTGGTATGTACCACATCTCAGACATCACAAAGTGAAGACTTCTTTGCACTGGTGAAGTATCACTGCTTGGAACTCTCTTTCACTCCAAAATCCACACTACTCCACTGACCAGATAGATAGAAAGACCAGAGCTGGAAGCAGTCGTTTAGGACACCCTGTGTGCATACATACATACATAGATCTTTTCCTGTTTTGTGGCCAGACTTCAAGATAAAAGAAAACAAACAGGACCATAACAGCAGTGCTGCTGCTGGCACCTCTCATCAGTGACTGCACTAACTTCACTACATGCAGCAAGCAAGAGAGACAAAAAGACAGTCTAGTAGTCACCTTGAAAGTGAAGGTAGCCAACACTCTCCTGACGCCATTTGTTTGGCTGCTGCGAAATGGACATCTCTCTGAAAGCGAGATTTCTCAGAACATCCAGAGGAAATACACTACCACATCTGTTAAGGGCCAGAGGAAGGAAGGAAGGAAGGAGGAAGAAGACGTTCCTAACAAAGAGTACGTGCAATAATTTCCTGCAGCAAAAGTCCGAAACAAGCGTACAAAAGCTGTGATATCATCATGTCCGCAACATGAATCGCTTGTTTTATTTCTTAGCAGCAAGATACACTATCGTACAATTCTTCCAAACACTCTCAGAGAACCAGCCCCCGACACATTGAAAGAAAGAACCACGCCGATCTCTCGTCCCCGAATAAGAAAAATCGAGCAGAAAAATCAAAAGAAAACATCTACAAGGAGATTATCGCAGTCTTTTTCTTGTCGAAAACGCAAAAAATTACGTCGTCGTCTTCGTCTTCGTCTTCTTCTTCTTCTTATTCGACGTCTCCTTCTTCATCATCGTTTGTCACCGCGCAATCGCTCAGAAATATCCAAATTGTCTTGCTTCCCGGCTCTTCCGAAGGCGACTTCTTCCAAGCTCTGTCCCTGTCTTCTATACTTGCCGCCGGCCTCCACGAAAGCCGGACATGGCCGATAAGCCTTGATAGGGAACCAACCAAACCCCGGAACAGCACCTAAGCCACCTTTGATCCTCCCTTCCCCGTTACAACCCCCTACCTTCTCCTCCTTCCCACAACCCTGGCAGGCTGAAACACTTCTTACCAACTGGTTGCCTTCTTCGACAACAGCGACACCGAGATTGTTCGAGCTCACCTCCATTATTATTTCCTCCTTCTTCCCGACCTTCTCCGTCGAAGAAGAAGAAGAAGAAGTACTATTACCACTGCTTCTTGACGCGGAAAAAAGTCTGAAATCACTCGTTCCAGCACTACCACCAGCTGTAGTGCATGGGAAATGCGTTTTGGACTGAATTCTGGAGTTCAATAGATTGCTTGTTGCTGCTGTAGAGCACGCCGGATTTGAAGAATGGGCGCGGATTTGGAACGAGGAAGTGGGGAAGGCGCACACCGCCATGGCTGCCGCTGCTGTAGTCGTCTTCGTCTTCGTCTTCTTCTTCGTCGCTATGGCTTTGCAAAAGAACTCGTGCATTCTTCGGCCTCTTCCTGTCGAGGGAAGAACGACGAACCGGTTGCCGGACATAACCGTTCCGCTCCGTGGTGAGAGTTCAAAAGCTCTGATTGGCTATCGGGTCACCAGTTATAATCCATAACCGTCGACCTTCACCCAGAATGAGATTCTAAAGCTCTGATTGGCTATCAGGTCACGAATTATAATCCATAACCGGCGACCTTCGCCCAGAATGAGATTCTAAATCCTCTGATTGGCTATCAGGTCATGAGTTATGAGCCATAACCTGCCACCTTCTTCATTTGGTTAGTGACCTACCACTTAGCAACAGGGTAGCAACATGGGCTGTCTTGATTGGCCCAATGACTAATTATATACCCTTCTCTACTTGAATGAAAACGGAAGATCCACTCTCTTCATGGATGAAAATAGGGTGTCTTGATAACCTGTTTTCATCCATGAAGAGCGTGGATCTTCCATTTTCATCCAAGCAGACAAGGGTGTACCGAATCATTGGACCAATGGCAGCCCATGTTGCTACCCTGGTGCTAACTAGTAGGTCACTAACCACATGAAGAAGGTGGCCGGTTATGGTATATAACTTGTGACCTGATAGCTAATCAGGTTTATGTTTTGAATTTTAAATATATATAATTCTTTACATTTCAGGTTAGAATATGGCATGGGCATTTGGTCTAGTGGTATGATTCTTGCTTAGGGTGCAAGAGGTCGCGAGTTCGATTCTCGCAATGCCCCCCCCCATCCCTTGGAGGAAGGCTCTTTAAATTTTACCTTTAATTAATTAGTCTTTTCTTTAAATAATGCCTCCAATTTTAGGGCAGTATTATCGGCTTTTCTGAAACTATTTTAAATTTGCTCTTTCTTCAACCTCTTTTTTCAGGCCGCCCTTTTAGGGCAGCATTTGACTCTATTTAAATTTGTTCTCCAAGGCTAAGAGCAGGTGCACCGGTGGCAGCAGCAGGGGGGGTTCTAGCCAAAACTGGTGATCATCCAGAAAATGATTTAGCCAAATTTTGGCTACAGGATAGATATGAAGGTTAGAAAAAAAACGGGAATCCTTCTATATTCTTGGCTACTTTCTGGGAAGTTATCATACGACTCTGGCGATTCTCAATTTTTTTTTTAAATTCAAATTCTGCCAAATTTGGGCCATCATATTTTTCAGGTCAAAATTTGGTGAAAATTCGCCCCTAAAACAAGTGTGGGCAGCTGTAAAATGGCCTTATACATTGTACTTTGGATGAAAGTGGGCAGCTCGATAATTAGTTTGAAACTTGTAAGTTTTACACATGATTGGATTTGACGGCGTTATTTAGACAAGGTCAATTTTTTTTAAACAAATATTTCTCATTGGTCGGTTAGAATGATTGGCCCAGGTGGTGACATCTAAATAGGTAAAGTTGCATTTTATATCATCCAATTTTTCCATGTTCATGGGTGGGAGCTGAGCCAACAATTAACACTCTATGTTGGATGTAACAAATATTAGTAGAGTCTCAAATACAAGGTACTCTAATAGGATATACTTTGGATGAAATCGGATGTTGCAAATATCGTAATTTGGAGAAATAGGCCATCCACTAACTTAAGCTTGACAATTTTTACACAAGCCTTCATCTTTTTTTCACATGGACAAAGGAAAGGTGCTTCAAAGATGTGTAAGGATATCAATTTGGTACAGAAGGCCAAAGACAAAGAAAGAAGTGATGAAGATGGCGAAGCATTGAGGATATCGATTTGGAAGAAAGGGTCAAAGACGAAAAAGAGGTTACTTTACAAGACAAAGGAGAAGAGCTATGGAGATGGGTGAGTATTGAGGATATCAATTTGAAGGAAAAGGTCAAAGACAAAGGAGAGGTTGCTTTGCAAGATGAAGGAGAAGAGCTATGGAGATGGGTGAGTATTGAGGACATCAATTTGAAGGAAAAGATCAAAGACAAAGGAGAGGTTACTTTGCAGGATGAAGGAGAAGAGCTATGGAGATGGGTGAGTATTGAGGACATCAATTTGAAGGAAAAGGTCAAAGACAAAGGAGAGGTTACTTTGCAAGATGAAGGAGAATAGCTATGGAGATGGGTGAGTATTGAGGATATCAATTTGAAGGAAAAGGTCAAAGACAAAGGAGAGGTTACTTTGCAAGATGAAGGAGAAGAGCTATGGAGATGGGTGAGTATTGAGGATATCAATTTGAAGGAAAAGGTCAAAGACAAAGGAGAGGTTACTTTGCAAGAGGAAGGAGAAGAGCTACGAAGATGGGTGAGCATTGAGGATATCAATTTGGAGGGAAAGGTTAAAAACAAAGGAAACATTATTTGTAAGTTGATAAGATTGGAAGGAAAGGTCAAAGATGAAGGAAACGTTATTTGCAAGTTGATAAGATTACTTCAAACAAAATAAGATGATGTAAATTTGCAAATGTAATTGCATATACCTATTGCAAATTGGAGAGGTATTTTTCTAAGCCAAACGATATATATACAAGGCTTTTTGTCTTCAAAAAAAACAAACAAAGAAAAGGAACTGAATATTAAATGGATGTTGAGTGGAATGCATAGTGGAATAGGGACTTGTCTTGGAATAGTACTATAAAATAAAGGTATATTTGAATGTTCAAAGGAAAGATTATATCTTCAAGGTATATAAATGAGAAAATAATACTCTTCCAACATTGGTTTCTACCCAAATGTACTTAATTTTGAAATATCACATATTTTCACATGGTTTATTACCTCATTAAAATTAATATTATAATATACATATTGCATTTTCTTACTTCATTTAATCCATCATCATATTTTTCAAAATTACAAAAAAAAATGGATTGAACATTAAAAACAATTACAAGCCTTATGTACGGTACAAGGTATATATTAATTAAATATGGGATACATTTTATTCAGTTCAGTTTTTCCTTTTTTCCACATGCACTACTTTGATTGCCTCAATTAACAAAATGCTACATTGGGCTCATTCATGGTTTGGGGTTTCAAAAAAAGGGATAAGGGCTTTAAGACTTTGTTAGGGCAAATTTTTTACAAGTAGTATTTACATAAAACAAATTTTAATGAGAAAATTGAATAGTCCAAAATAGATAATTCATGTGGTGGTGATGATTTTTCACATCTATACACAATTGCGCATCAATATTTTGGTTTATAAGCAAAAAAAAAAAAATTAAGGCAAAACAAGTTTTTTATGGACAACCAACCATCACTATGTGAAAATGTGACTTTCATGATTACAAAAATATGACTATAGTCAAATCAAACCCATTGTTTATGCCATTTTTGTGGCCACTTATGTCTAAATGGCATAAATGATGGGTCCTATTAAACAATATAATTGTATGAATGTAATCATGAAAATCATGTTTTGGCATAATGAATGTTTTTTTGCATGTGATTTGCTCCTAAAGCTATAAATTTTGAACTGAATGAATATAAACAATTAACCAAATGGCAAAATAAAAAAAATTCCTTTATAGCCTTTTGGTTTAAAATTTCAAGCTTTTGAAATTTTGATATAATTTGTTTCTTCATCAAGTTCACCCAATGAACATGTACTTGCATAGAAGGAAACATGTTTTTCTTGTACAAAAAGTTTGAAATCAATTGCAAAGTGCAAGCATTCGTCATGAATTGTATCCACCAACTTAAGCCATGCCTTTAATCAAGAATATTGTTGAAATCTTTTAGAAAAATATTGTTTTTAATGTTCTTTTTACTCTTATGTTAAGGTTCATATTAAAATTTTGGTAAGAAACAATGTTAAATGCCTTAAATCAAGAATATTTTTTCATTATGAAAGAACCGATTACAATTATTTATGTTTTTGGGTATTTTGTATTCATTAAATTGATTTCAAATTTTCAAATTATTTATATCAATATATTGAAAAAACATTGTGAAAAAAAAACTCCATTTTTTGAAGTTTTTTTCTTAAATTGTTAGATATTACACTAAATTAAGCAATGGTTTCAATTGTTTTGGTACGTGTTGACAAAACTACAATTTACATTCATTTTCATTACTTCAAGAATAAATTAACTTTAAAAAATTGATATAGTTAATTTAAAGGATTCAAAAAAAATATTTACACAATATCCAAAGGGTATCCAAACAATTTTTAAATATTTTATTAATTTAACAAAAAATCATCTTATCTATTGGCATACAACAATCCACTACAATTGTTATCATCTATATAGAACAAGAATCCAAAGTTAAACTTTGGAATCCTTTAAAATTAAGTTAACCATCTTTTTTTGGAATCCCAATTGTGAATGACCCCCACTACCAAAATAAAATAATAAAATTGTTTTTCTTTTAACAAACCAAGATATATAAGGCATGACAATTCAATAAACAAAATCACAAAATTAGGAAAAACGATGGAATCATGTGACATGATTAGGTTATTTGAATGCCAAATGAATTTGTTTATGGTCTATTTATGAAAATATGGTGTTATGAGGCACATTGGAAACTTGTTGGGAATGCATTTAGTTGATGAGAACTTGATGGGAACACACTGATAACATGAAAGTCCAAAAAATAACCCCCCCATACATAAAGGAAGAAGAACAAAAAGGATAGTGGTCATTTAACCTATATTGGTTGAAATAAAAGACCATGCTTCAAATCAACAATGTGAAACAAACTCAAGATAACAAAAGAACTACCTCTATTTGTACATATTTGGGGATGTAATTCAAGAGGTTTCCATATCGCCCACCATCTAAAGAACATTTTTTAACACATTTCTAACCACAAATTATGGATGAAAAATGGATGTGATGGATGATATTCATCTTTTATGGTTGACAAATGAGTGTTCATGGATGAATTTTTTCCATCAACAACGAGCTATATTTTCATTATGAAAATATTCATATATGACTCATGATTACCTATGTTGGGGTAGGTTATGGGATGTGATCCATGACAAGTTTAGGTCATTGGGAACATTTTATAAAATCACAAAAACAATTAATGCACATACTTACTTATTGTCAAATGTTGTTCACACAAACTTGACATTACTTTCCTTGGATCAAACATGGCCTAGAAATGTGGCCTCTTTATTAGACTTGGTGGAAGAAATTGACATGTTTTGGAAGTTTATTGATGCATCTTTGCTTGACATACTCATCTTGATAAGTCACCCATCGCAAAACAACTTTCATTTTAAAGTGTTTAATGTCAAAATTCAAATGGATCCAACATATCATAATTGAAATTTACTCTATGCCAAAACTTGACATTTATGACTAGGACAAATATGACTAGTGACCATATTCTAGTCATATAGTCATATATGTCATGTTTTTGCACCTAGTCCTATTCTTATAACCATGAATATAACTATATATGACTAAAAGTCTTCATGGATAGGATTGTGTTTAAGTTTTTTTTCATAAACACCATATAATTACTTAATAATGTACAATTTGAAACATTAAAAATTTATGAATTAAAAGGGAACAGAATTAGAAGGTAGACATATGTACCTAGTAAACATATATATAAGTTTGTATAGATGATAAAACACATAATTAATGCACAAATAAATAATTAATACCTTATAATTTCAAAAAAAATTGCTGTAAAATCACTAATTATTTAATGTGAATTTTTAGACTAAGTGGCGAAAAACAAACTTGGGGGAATTTTTTTTCATTTTAAAAAAAATCCCAAAAAATGGAAGATAAACTGCCAAAGTTCTTGAAACCATAAAATTAAATAAAAATTGATGCCTAGAATATAATTTTAAAAATTAAGTTGAAACTCCTATTCAAAGGTTTATTTAAATGAATATTTGAATTTTTCAACATTAAATAATGAAATATATTTTTATTAGTGATATCATATGAATTTCAAAAGAAATCCACATGCCCCAAAATGGCATTGTTTTTCATGTTTCCATGTGATGGGTAACAAAAAAATAATATTTGATCTTTAGTAATTTATCAAAATATCTGGTCATAAAAATTGGAATTTTTAATATTCTATATTAAATCACATTTAACGAATTGAAATAAATAAATAAATAACTACTCATAATAAATTTTGATTAAAAAATGACATTTAAATAATTTGTATAAAATTTTTAAATGATTAAAATATTATACATACATACATACATACCATGTTGATTGAAAATATGTTTTAAACATATTTTATTATTTACAAATCGTTTTATGAAAAAAAAAATCTTCAAGATATCATTGTTGTTCAAATGCATGAAATAGTGAAGATTCAAATGCATTTTCAGTCAAATTACTTGATAGTTTGGTGTTTTTTTTAATAAACCTGTAGATCTTGGAAAAATCTTTTAAAATGATTTTTTTTTTTTCATTTGGACAAAGTATGAAATATATAATAATGGTCAAAGTTGGGTACTTTTGTATGGGACAAAGGATGATGTGGGATAATGTTGTAAATTTATCCCATATCCTTTGTCAACAAATTCAACTTCATAAACTATATAATTAGGTGAAAAATATAATTAGTCTACACGCATTACATGCATTACATACATTCAAAATGCAAATATTACTTGTGATGGGCTAATAAAAAAGGCTTCTCACCGAAAGAAAACAAGATCCTACTTACCTACCTAATTAGGCTTATCTACCTACCCACCCATTCCTACCTACCTACCTACCTACCAAATGGCAATTTATAAATATATTTTAATTTATAAATATATAATATAATCCATGGGATTTATGACTAGTGGATAAACATTTCCATATGGACTACATAGTCATGTAGTCATGAATGGTATTTGAGATTATAAATGTAGATATGGGTGTAATCATATTTGCCATGTTTTGGCATAGTGTTATGTGCATTGTAAATTACCATATTGTCAATTTGTGCATTTAAGTTTTATCAATTTGTAAATTAATGTGATGTCCACAATTTTTAAATTAAATGATCAACTTGTTGACGTTAGAATCAAATACCAAAATGTTAATGGTAATGAATTTCTCATCACTAGCTTGTTTTTGTAAGGTTTTCAACCTATTATAAATCCCCATAATAATATTGTTAATTTTGAAAACAATTTGTCAATTATTGAAAAAGCAATCATTTTCATCAATTAGATACATGATTCCATATTGCAATGGATACTATTTCAAGGTGTCATATTATATCATGAATCCTTTTTAATGCCTTCTTTCATATTGTTTTAAACATTCTTCAATATGATTGTGTTTAAGAAATGAAAAATACACCCAACTTGCATGACTACAATGCATGTCTTGGAAAATATTTTGTTAACCTTTCATTTTCCATGAATTATTCCTTATTAAAATATTTGACCAAATTTTTGGCACTTGGCAACGAAAAAAATGGGTCTTGATTAAATCAAAGGGTTTTTTGGACAGAAAATGGCCCAAAGCCATATTTCAAAGAAAATTGTTTTGAGATTGCCAAATTTAGATTACAACTTCTAACATGTTGTCAAAATAGAATGGGGTTCCAAAAAAAATCTACTTCCATCTATGAGTCATAGCCAAACTTGGCTAAGTCCTCTTATCAATGATCACCATTCCGCCCACCTTATAATTTGCTATTTAAAACTATGAATGTGGCATTAATTAAATTATACAATACCATTTCAAGTCATGAATGCATTAATACATGACGTTGTTATTATACGGATTGCATTTAATTCATTATGCATTTTCATTTATCTTTGACATTTCATTTCAAAGCTATATTTATATTTTATAGGTTACATAATATTACATGGATGGACCTTGAAATATATTTGCTAAAAAGATATTTAATAACTTGAATAGTCCCTTTAGGGCTATGAAGTACCTCATTTCACTTCTTTGATAATTAATGCACAAAATACTAAACTTATTCTTAAAAAGTTGGCAACAATCAATGGACTTCCACACTTGTGATATAATGATAAAGAGAAGTATTAAATATCAAAAGTGTCATGTTACATTTTGGAAATCCTTCTAGTAATAAAATTCCAATGTATAAAGTTAAGGATAAAAATATCATCACTATTGATTTAGGGTATTTGAATAACCTAGATACATAATCAAGTTTCAAATAAACATATACTAGATACAACATGAGTAGGTGTTTTGATCCAATAGTGGCGTACCTTGGTGACTTTTGGGGTTCCTTTTTGGATAGTTGAAATGCAATTGGTTGTCATTCAAATGAATTGAATCGTGAAATTTTATTGTATATTACCATTATATATTGGAAAGAACAAAAGCAATGAGTGAAAGTCTTGAGGGTCAACTTTTTATTCAATCAAATTAATAATTTTCAAAATCCCAAGCTCGATATGAAACCCTAACTTTTAATACATTCTCAACATCAATCAATCCATGTTATCATGTTGAAAAACAATTCATATATTGGAATTGTCAATAAATTATTCTACAATTCAACAATGTAAGTTCATAGTTTGAACATGAAATTGTATAAATCATTTATATTTTAGTGAAACAATTTGTGAAATATCATGCCCTTGAAGACCACCTTGTTGAACTCATTCCCATGGAATTTTCAGCCCACAAGACATATTCCTTTGTTTCCAACCTTGCACACTCCAATTTTCAATCTTAATCTAACCCAAAAGAAGAAGTTTATATTAATTTTAATTTCAATGAGTACATTTTATTTAGGGTCCAATGGACCACTGACGTCAAAAACAGTGTTGGTAGCAATTATTATATGTTCTGCAACATTTTATTTCCTATGCAATAGTGCACATATGAAGAAATTAAGTAAAGGGAAAAGGTTGATGCATCTACGATGGTTTCGAAAATGTTATTGCTTTGCATGCAGCTTTTCAAGTTGTAAACATCAAAAGATTGCAATTTTGGTCTTATTAAGTCTATTTGTATTTGTGATTTGGTACAAAAGGGATGCATTGCCAAAACATTTTTGGAGATGGTCTAATATTCCTGGTTATTGCAAACTTAAGAAATATTGGAGGTCACATCAAAGAATGAAAAAAAATGCTCAAGTGAAATGCAAGTGAATGTTTAAATGAGATGATGGCAAACAAGTTGAGTGGGCATTTCATCATCAATGTTTATTTGATGGTTGCTTATTCGTACAGATGACATCAAAGGCATGCAACCATGTCTCTTATTTGTGGTATAAAAATTGCACATGATGGACATATTTAGCTAGACAAACCTCATGTGTTTATGGGACCCATTTGTAATGACAAACATCAAAAAACACAATCAACAAAGGATGCCAAAAAAAATCTACATGAACATTGAGAAGTGATGGTACATGTGTAATAGCTAAAACAAGGTGAATGAACTCATTTTTGGCAAAAATATTTTGAAAGAAATAAAAATTTGTGCTAATTGAAAATCTTCTTCAAACTTCCATCTTGATAACTTGCACAATTTAATAAAAAACCTTATTTTGATGAATAAATTTATAATTCATGTTACTTGATGACCCATATTGGATAATGCAAAAACCTTGTCCATATAATCATTGGGACTAACACAACATCCAACAAATGGCAATTTAAATTATCATACAATTAATGTGTTGTCAATTTAATTATATTCATCACATGCACCAAATTTTTCTTGGGGGGTAAAGCACTTCATGTGTTACATTCTCTTTATTTGAAACCTACAAATTTTCATCATATAATCTAATTAATGGTTTTTTCACCATTATAATTGTGAGAAAAACAATAAGAGCTACAATTTTGTATACACCAATATGTGTCTTTCATCAAAATAACAATTCAAATCTATAAGATTATTGTGTTTCATTAACTTTTGACATTCAAAAGATTTGAATCTATAAATATGAACATGAAATGTAGGAAATAATTTGCCCATTATACATTGAAATTCACAAATTTGAAAATAAATGTCACATTTGACTTTTCATCTAGGGTTTTTGGCAATTAAGAAAAAGTTCCATAATTATGATATTACTAAAAGTTTAGTGAGATGTTAAATTTTCATTTTCAGCATTAAATTGTGTCCTTTATGTATGTCGATAAAAGTTCATCTTATTCCTAGGTCACACCTTTAAATGTCAAAATGTGTAAGGCTTAAATAAATGAATTCATAATCAACTAAGATGTATAATCAAATGACACTAAAAATTTACATATGTATCCATTGACAAAATGTATTCTCTTGGATGTTCACACATGGATCCTCAAGTCATGACACTTTCACAATATTAAGTTGATTATCAAACTAGAAGAGCAAATTTAATATCTTTTATTGATAGTTGTACCTCTCATAAATTTGACATGTATGTGATGAATATCTTGGATATCAACAAATAATAAATAAATGGGGTTGAATTCAACACACCATGTTGGATGGTTCAAAAAGTTAAAACAAAATTTTGAATATTCCAAATTAGAGTTTTTTGCATCTAAAGGTCATTCATGGAACACATATCATTAATCAAATGCAAACTAAATGTTCAATTCTTAAAAACATCATGTCAATATCAATGATGGTTATTATTGACCAAATTTTATGTCATTTGTTTGCATATGTTTAATATTTTAAATTGGTGGGTTTGTGAAAAACCCACCAAATTTAAAGGCTAGTTTTCATCTTAGATGAATATTTTTGCATTAGGGTTGGAGCACATGATAGGAAAGTCCACTAAAGGTTTTGTGACACATAAATTTTTCACACATACTTTTATTCCATGGATATGTATTTTGAGGTATAGGATCAAACAATTAATTTAGTGTGTATAGAGCTTGTGAATATGTTACTAAAAAGGAAAACATCCAAACAAATAATGTTAACAAGGTTCACATGAAATAAATAGGACTGTACAATTGAATTTGAAATTTGATACTCAATCTTCATTGCGTAGTCAACATGAAAACATTACATAATGTTATTCACTTCATTTCAATTTCATTTTGGTATTTTATCAATATTTTTTTCCATCATTTATTACACATTTAGAATTTTATACAGCCAAATTGAATCATTGGACATGACTTTGATAATCATGCACTTTCCCTCCTATAGATGGGTAACATGATTGAAAACATTGATCACAAGTCCTATAACGCTCCAGTGTTGCAAATATCATGTAAACTATGCTTGTCAAACCCAAAGGATGGCCATAAATTAATCAAAAACTAAAGAGACAACATCATAAATATTCCCTCTTAACACCTTTGTCCCAAATGTGAAACGATTTCCACTTGAACCCATGTTTAGTAGTGAAATCCTTTATTCATAGCATGTTCATCACACATGCATGTTATTGAAAGCTTTTAAGTCATTTTCGATGCTTTCACATTTGGTAGTATTTGAATTTAATACATATGCAAAGATATTCAATCCATAACCATATGCTATGATATGTTCATGGGATTTATTCTCTTATAAAGTGTCATTCTTAAGTTGAGACATAATTTAGGTGCCCAAAAAAATGACTAGATTTTGATGCAAATCTTTTAACTTTGTCATTTGTTGAAATGAATATAGTGCATTTAACCTTTTGTGCATGCTTCACGTTTCCAATAATTATATATCCCAAGAGACCAATTTATTGTAGAGTATCATGTGAAATACTTCCATGCACATTGTCCATGTTCTTTCATTGGGCATATATGTCATAGGCATAAAAATTATCACAAGCAAGGAATTTTCTACGTGCACAAAAACTAAAACAAATTACAATAAAAAATAGTCTTGAATATAAATTTGACCACATAATAGGATATCTAAAACAAGGCCACCAAAAAACACTATTCACAACATGAAAATGCTAGTTCAACATGAAACAAAAGGAACATTATATTGGTGTTGAATAGACTAACTTGGTGATGGGGTGACCTATCTTTATTTATATTCATTTGGAGACTTATATCAAGAAAGCTTCCATAAAGATTGGACCATATGGCTCACCATCAAAAGAAAATCACATTTTTAATTACAACTTTTGAATGAAAAAATATAATTATGGATGAATTTCTTTCATTGAATGAAATTTGACAATGATGGATAGAATTTTTTTTGGTTGAAAATGGGTGACGTGATGTCAAGTTTTACAAGTTTTATGTCATTCATTTGTGTTTGTTTGTTCATGATAATCATTATGGCACCAAAAAAAAAATCAATTTTTAAAAGAAGGTTGTGGAGGAAGGTGGTGATTGGGGTCCTTATTAATCTTTCTTATAATTTTGCAAGAAAGAAAATTGCACCCCAATGCTTAATGAATAATTGTCATATGTCATGTTTTTTTCCTTGAAAAATTGAAATTAACAAAATGAGTAAAAACACTTGCACACACATGCATGCTAAAAGTTGAGATCTTCGTAAAAACAAACAATCATCTTTTGCACCATGACCAAGAATAACTTTGTTTTAAAAAAATCTTCAATTATTCAATAACAAAAGTTTGTTGCAATTCAGGCCCAATTGATGATGAATAAAAAAGCTTTGAATCCCAACACAACAATGCTAGAACATGCACTACAACAAAAGGTGTCCTTATATGCCAAATGATTTCACTAAATTTTTAATGAATTCACTAGTTATAGTGAATGGGACCTAGTGGGGGTGTAGGAAATTCATTAATCTAGTGAACATGGACTAGTGAACTACACCCACATTTTGAAGTAGTGATGAAATTTAAGAAGAAATGTGATTGATGCAAAAATAAAGAGACAATTGCAATTTTTGTTCAATGATCAACTACAAAGAAAATGGGCATGAGTATGAAAGATGAACAAGTTCTTTTACAAATAATTTTTTTGTTTGGAAATCAATTTTTTGTTCACAATGGGGCACATAGTAAAACCCATGAACGTCCATACAAGAAGTAAAACTACCCCAAAGTCTTTCAAGTTGGAGGTGGAAATACCATTTCATCACAAAAACATACGATGATTTTATCCTTTCAATACACCAAAACATAACATCCATGATTAGACCTATTTAATTACTAAAACCTCATGGATAAAGGAAAAGCTTTAGATTAATCCAAGGTTATATAATGTCAAGTCAAAAATTGTAAAATTAAATATAATTCATACTTTGTTCAAATTATCCTAATTAAATTATTGATGAATTTCCCTAATTTATTTTGCATAAATTTCAAGACCTAAGTTTATTTGGAAAGGCCAAAACGATTACATAAGATTAAATGAAACAATTTTAAGTTTGCATAAATGTTCTTACATTTGTTTCATATCCATATAGGTGGGTAGGGCAAAGGAGTGAAATAGTTACGAAAAAAAAACTTGAAAGGAAGTTTTTGAAAGGGTATTCGTTTTTTCATATCCATGAAGGGAGGAGTGACATATTCAGTGCTAATACTAATAATTCTAGAATATAAATGATTCTTTCAAATTACATAATTACACCATTACATGTAGTTGATTTGAAGTCACTAGAACCCTATGGCCAAAGAAATTAGAATGTACATTGATAATTAAATGAATATTTAAATTGAAAATGTAAGAATACTGATAATTTAGGAAATTGAAGTTTATCAATTTAATAATATCCTTCCCCCCTCAACCCTTTTTTATTTCCCTCATATGTTTTCATACAGTTTCCATTATTTATGTCAATTTCAACTTTGATCTTATTATATAACATGTGTATTTTCATGTCCATGTAGATAGCTAAGGAATAGAGTTGTGAAATAGTTATTAGGAAAGGAATGAGGTAGTTTTGAAAATGTAATTAGGTTTGAAAAGGCATTTGAATAATAATAATAATGATAATAATAATAACACAATTACACCAATACAAAAATAGCTAGACCATTTGAAGCCATGGACTTTAGATAAATTTTTAAAACATTTTTTCACTATGCCAAAACATGACATCCACAATTAGTTCTATTCGATTATACCATTTGATAAATTTTCAAAACTTTATATCATCCATGAGAATCAACTTTCATAATTTTATAATTGAATAGGACTAATCATGGATGCCATGTTTTGACAAAGTGTTTGTTTTCATAACACTTTTATATAAAAAATGTTTGATGTATAAGTTACATTTGTTGCATGTTTGAACCCAATTGCTTAAATATGTACCTTTCACTCAAGCATTTTTTCCATGTATGAGATCTTTGAATTCTATTTATATTCAAATTTCAACAATGAACCTTGTTTTGCATTAAATGAATTCAAACAAAGAAGTTTCAACTCGTTTTGTGAAATCTTTGGACAAACTCATAGAGATATATACATTTTAAATTATCATTTTTATGCTTTCAACATGATTGTGGAATTAGCTACAAGTGTGGTGGATACATAAGAAATTTTTGAATAGTAAACAATGATGATAACTATTAGGTTACAAATTTGAAGGATGAAATAATGGCAAAAATGATTGAATAGCTAAAACAAAAGAATTATATTAAATTTTTGAAACAAAACATGAAATCACAAGCGGTCCATTGTGCTTTGGAGCTCATTAAAAGGTACATACTGATAGTTATGTTCAAAGGTAGAAATAACTTAACTTTGATCTTCTACCTTGTGAGATCCTACTTGCTCTTCCATTGCAATTGCCATCAACTCTTCAAATTGCTTTAATTTGCCTAAAATAATCTCCACATGCTAAATGTTTTGTCATATTAATGTTACCTTCTGCAAAGTCACAATATCATGAATCATAAGAAACTATAATTATAAGAAAAACTTTTGCAAAAAAATTAAAGACCTCCAAGCTTATTATTCTTGATTAAATTTGAGAGAGGTTGAACAACAAAAATGTTACAAAGAAAAGACAAATGGATCTTGCATGAGAAGTTTGATTTTTATTAATAAGCTAGGTTATTGCACTTAAGCAAATTTATAACTTTTGGCCTAGTATTCTTGTAATTTGTCACTTGACAAGTAAATAAAGAGGAACAACTATTGTTGCCTATTTCATCACTATTTAAAAAACTTCAAAGTGTTGCTTTCAACATTGAATATTGTTGAATTTTTTTTCAACAATAATCAATGTAGAAAATTCCACATCTTGATGTGTAAATCAAAATCAATAAAAATATTTAAATAACAAAATACATTAACAAATGCTTGGTGAAGAAAAAAAGAAACATTAAATTATAAGAACATTTTATGATAACGTACCTTAAAATTTACATTGGTGGCCTTTATTACAACAAAATCAAACTTTAAAAAAAAAAAAAAAAAAGTTTATGTCAAACATATAGATCATAATTTTGAACAAGCATTCAACTAAGGAGCTCAATTGAATTTGAAGCATATAAACCTTAAGCAAAATATACTAAAAAAGTGATGTACTTTAAAATAAATGAGAGTTTCATGTACTTTTTTCCTTTATTTTTCAAGATTTCAACAACAATAACCACTATATCCCAATCATTGTAGGAGAATGAAAAGAAAAAAATTTCGAACATAAATTATGTTTTAGGAAGCAATTCTAAAATGAAATTGAATATTTGAAACATCACATTTTTTGATTTCATAAGCCTTGCTACAAATTCTATTTGGAAGGTTTTCCTTTTTGAGCACCAATGCTATAGTTGGAAGCAACCTTAAATACACAGTATAAGCAATCTTATTTTGTTCCTTGTTTGGTTCACTCCAAAATATGATTTCCATCTCCCACAAAAAGGTTCAAATGATGCACAAATATGTTTTCAATGAAAATCGAAAAAAATTACGAAATTTTAAAAAGAGAAGTGTAATATTATACTTGCGCCAAAAGTTTGGTAACTGAACTTTTTCATGTTGTTCATGTACATTTGCACACCAACATGATTCCATTCAACATTCAATATAATAATTTTCTTTCACCATAATCTTATCACAATAAAATGTCTAATACAAAAATAAACAAATACCACAAATTAAATTCCCATTCCTAAAATGCAATTCAAAATGCAAATTTTGGAACCTTAAATCTATTAGCTACATTGTGTACGACTTTGTTTAAACTTACTTCTAGACATGAGCTATGATGATGCTCTAACTTCACATGTTGCTACCAATTTTTCAAGGAAAAAAGGAGATTGCCAACAAATTTAACCTTAATTTGAATATGGTAGCTATACCCTTAAAGATGGTCTTCAATTTTTACAACACTCTTACAACATCTAGATAAAGAGAAATTGGAAGTCTATCAATGAATGGATACAAGGATTATTTAAAGAATCTTGATAATTTTTCTTAAAATTTGATCAAATTTTGACTATCAAAAATCTCAAAAAGCACATGCACAAAAGGTGTCCCCATACGTTAAGTGATGTCACTGGACTTTGAGTGAATTCATTGGTTTTAGTGAATGGGACCGATGAAGGAATGAATTCGTTGGTCTAGTGAACAGGGACTAGTGAACTACACTCACTCACGTTTTCTAGCAGTAACGATTCTTGCACTTTTTAAATATATAGAAATTTGAAGATTTTTCTTAAAATTTGATCAAATTTCAGATGTTGAAAATCTCAAAACGCACATGATTCTTGCACTTTTTAAATATATAAAAATCTGGAGATTTTTCTTAAATTTTGGTCGAATTTTGGCTATTGAAAATCTCAAAAAGTAGATGATTTAGGCACTTTGTTTATATTAAAAAATCTGGCTATTTTTCTTTAAATTTGATCTAATTTTGGCTATCGAAAATCTCAAAAAGCACATGATTTACGCACTTTTTAAATATATAAAAATTTGGCAAATTTTTCTTAAAATTTGGTCAAATTCTGGCTATTGAAAATCTCAGAAGTCACATGATTTATGCACTTTTTAAATAGATAGAGAAATTTGACAGTTTTTCTTAAAATATGATCAAATTGTGGCTATTGAAAATCTCAAAAAAGAAATGATTTACGCAATTTTTTAATATCCATAAATCTGGCAATTTTTCTTAAAATTTGGTCGAATTTTGGCTATTGAAAATTTCAACAAGCACATGATTTTAGCACTTTTTAAATATATAGAAATCTGGAGATTTTTCTTCAAATTTGGTCTGATTTTGGCTGTTGAAAATCTCAAAAAAGCAAATGATTTATGCACTTTTTAAATACAAAGAAATCTGGCAAATTTTCTTAAAATTCGGCCGAATTTTTTTGGCTATTGAAAATCTCAACAACCACATGATTTTAGTACTTTTTAAATATATAGAAATCTGGAGATTTTTCTTAAAATTTTCCTCTAATTTTGGTTATTGAAAATCTCAACAAGCACATGATTCTAGCACATTTTAAATATATAGAAAGCTGGAGATTTTTCTTAAAATTTGGTCCAATTTCGGCTATTGGAAATCTCAAAAAGCACGTGATTCTAGCACTTTATATATATATATATATATATATATATAGATAGATAGCATTTTTTGGCTATTGGTATGTATATAGCCAGCCAAAAAATAAAAAACGGCTACTGGCACCAATCCAAACTTCTCCGCTTTCATTCTTTGCTTCCATTTTGGGCTTTCAATGCGCTCACGGAAGCAACTGACCGCTCTTCCGCTCTTCATGCCCCCACACACGGTTTGCCACAAAGCTTTCTTTCATTAGGTTTTGTCGTGTGGATTTTGCGGAAGCTTTTTTTTTGGACTGCCAATTAAAACAGTGGATGATGCGTAGGAAAGCGCTTGTGCAGAAGGAAAATAGGAAATTGGTAATGGGGATATGCATTGAGAAAGCTTTGTACAGAAGGAAAACAAAAGCAGTAGAAAGAGGACAAGGAAACTAAAGAAGGAAAGCAAAGCAAAGCAAAGCAAAGCAAAGGGAAAAAAATAATAATAATAAACAAACAAACAATGTTTTGGATTTCAAGTATAAGTGGGAAAAAAAATTCAAAAAGCTTCAACAGGAAAACGGAAGAATGAAGATTTTGGCAGAATAAGAAAGAATCGAAGTTTGTTTCTTAGTTAGAGACTTGTTGAGGAGGAGGAGGAGGAGGAGGAGGAACATAAAAGCATATGTGAGAAGAACAAAGGGTTTTGGAAGATTCGTCTCAAAGAGCAGAAAGGTGCTGCTGCCGGCAAGCTTCAAACGGTAAGTAAGCTCATAACCAGTCCAAATGACTTTTTGCAATTGGAAATTTTGGACTCAATCTTCATTCTGTGCATTGATCTGAGATCAGCATGCATTACCATATTATAGGATTGTTGCATTCTGACTTTCTAGTGTCATGGTTTCACCCTGTGCATGTGTATTACTATTGTAGGTTACAGACCTTCCTTTCAGGTGTTGTGACGTTCCATCTCATGGATACTTTGAAGATGATCTCTACCACCACTTTTCAGTGACCCAATATGTGGGGGCTATAGAGACAATCCAGGCACTCAGCATGTCAAATTTGAAGGCACAATAATAGACAGACCTACTGTTTTCTGGAGCATGAGAGACTGGAGAGCAATGTGCAATGTGTGTGTGAGAACAAAGCAGTGGGCGGTAACAGGGTTCTGAGCTAGAGAGAAGATGTATACTGTAGGAAGGTACATATCGCAGGGAGTATATACAGTTGCAGGCCCCTTTCATCCCTTTGGAGGTGCCGTTGATATCATTGTAGTCCAACAAGAGGATGGCACTTTCAAGAGTTCACCCTGGTATGTGAAGTTTGGCAAGTTCCAAGGGGTCCTCAAGCAAAAGGAAAATGTTGTTGATGTGGCAGTGAATGGCAATGATGTTGATTTTCACATGTTCTTAGATGCAACAGGAGAAGCTTACTTTCTCAAAGATGCAGACATGGATAGTGAAGGATCAATTTTGTCACCACGTAGTGCAGTATCATCAGGAGATGATACTGTGGTTAATACACTGGCCATCAGATCAGCAAAGCAAGATGATGGTGTTCAAGCTAATACACTGGAATTGCAGGAATCACAGGTTGGTGCCACCAAAACCTTCACATCAATGGTGAGAAAACAAAGGCTTTGGAATTTAAGTTAGAGGGCAGAAATGCATCCTCAATGCTCGTTGAGGAAATATGTTGAAAGACATTTCATTTGATCCATCCACTTCTGATGAGAGTTGAACTTTGTTGTTCTTTGTTTGGTGATGTAAGAAATGGTCTCAACCATAGTTTCCCAGCACAGTTCATCAATGAAGTGTTTTATCTTGGTGTTTCAGCCTTGTGAATCTGAGCAAATTGACACTGTAATGCATGCATCTTGCTTATCTTGAGGTGTCTAGTCTAGTGGTCACAACTGCTTAATGCAATTCTAAGTGCACAAGCATGAACAGTGTTTGTGCGGTTGAGATTATTCTCTTCTGTTGCTCTGAGGTGATCTGATTTGCTGCACTAAAGCCTTCCTGAAACCTTCCCGGCATGTCACCTGGATCAATTGCCAAACTTGTAGTAAACAGTGCCTCCAAACCACCTCCTTTTCAACAAATGGAGCATCAGTTTATTAGATGTCCCAAGTTAGGTCAGGATATGTCCCTTTCAATCGTTTTGTAATCAATATTTGATTTGCAGGTTCAAGCATTCCAAGTGGAGACTATTTCAGATGGAGTGCTTACTTCACTTCGTCAGAATGGAGTAATTTCTGATAGAGGATTTACTGAAGAAGATGAAAATCCTGATGAACATACAATTGCCAAGTCTAACAAGGGGCAAGTGTCTGATGAGCTTCTTTCTACTGCAAGAGGATCCATGGAGCAGGAGAACACAGTGGAAAGTGCAGCAGCCATCCGTGCACTCTTCAACCGTGCAATAGGCCTTGATCCTTGCTATAATTCAGGGCCTGCTAATTCTCTTGTTGCAAATGCTGCCTTGGTGGCTCTCGAGAAGGTTGCTTCTTCTGTACAACCTCCAAGCACACTTGAGTGCCTTCCCGAAAAGGGAATTCTTAAGGCACCTTGCATTGAAAATGATGTTAGCCTGTTAAGCAAAGGCACAAGTCCTTTGAGTAACAGCAATCAGTCTTTGCCAATGGTCCATTTTACACAGGAGGCCACAGGGTCTGCATTGCAGGGCTCAAATTCACTTGATTCTCAGTTGGTTGAAGCGTTGCCAAACTTGGAGTTTCTCAGAAAAGGATCAGGATACAGCTTGAATTGTTCCCCAGGCATAATGATTGCCAGTGCTGATGGGCAAGTCTTCCTGGAGGAGAACTATCCTGAGGAATTAGGTGTTGTTGCCTCTGAAGTTGCTCATCAACAAGACCAATGGGCATCTGAGACCAATCTTATGGGTTTTTGCCCACAACAGAATGGAATTTTTGAGTCACTGGAGATTCTTGATACAAGATTACATGGTCCAATGGATTTAGCAGAGGCTGACCATGATGTGTCTGAGGAGGATGTGGAAAAGGACTGGAGTGGTGCCGGGACCACAACTGAACCAGCAGAGGTTGTTAAGTATGGAAGCAAGACTGGGTGTAAAGAACTTTTGGGATATGAAAAGGAAAAACATGAGAGAGATAGTGTGCAGGATGATGGATTAATGAGCCTATCTGGAAAGAATGATGAGATGATGCAGGGAGCTCGGGAGGTGTTACCTCAATTCAAGGTCTTATCATTAGTGGCTGATCAGAAGGCTTTACAAGTAGAGGTGACAGGGTCTGAGGTTGAGCACTCAGGTCCAAGCAATGGACTTGGGGGAGATCCAATTCCTGGCCTGCAGGACGGCACTTTTGATGAGATGCAGATGACTACTGATATTCAACCTGATGGGGCTGATGAATCTGTTGTGATGATGCCTTCTGAGAATAATTCAGTGTCCTCTGTAGATGAGGGCAATCCAAGCCGAGTGCTTACAACTGCAATTGGACAAGAAATAGCATGGCGGGATGCAACGTTTAAGGCAGCTGCAGCTTTAAGGGCTTCACCTCTCTGTGCCGAAGCTTGGCAGCCAAAGCAAGTTTTGGACAGGAAGACAAAGCCTGGGGGTACATTCAGGAGCTCACCAAAGAGAATTGGGGACAAGCAAAGTCTGCCCACAAACTCAACTCCAGCTGCATTGGACAAGAACATGCAACTTGCAAAAACCCCACAGAAGAAGGCAGATGGAACTGAACAATCAGAAAGGAGGTCATGGGTATGGTGGGGCTGGAGAGGCAGTCCTGCTCTTCCCAAACAGAACTCTGATCCAGATGAGAAAAAAGATAGTAAAGGTGTCAATGGAACAACCACACAGGCTGATGAGGTCAAAACACAGACTTCATCAAAACCACAGGAGGTGGGCTTTCAATCCTCTGGAAGTGTCAATGGTCAAAACTCGGGCATAAGGGAGGCTAATAAGATGCTGACAATAGAGAATGATGCACAGAAGTCCAAAGATGAAGAGTCTGAATTAAACAGCATTGACCAATCTTTAATGGTTGCTGAAAGGACCAAAGGGAATTTGTATGAGCAGAAGACAGAAAATGGGGGATCAGAAGATGAGAAAAAGGAGGAGGACAAGAAAGAGGAGGAGAACAGAGATGGGTTAGCAATAGAGGTGGTATCCTCAATTGCTATTCAAAACTCTCCAGGCAAGGAGGCAGAAAATTTAGGTAGGAGATCTTTACTTGGAATTATGTTCGAAGGACATGGCAGAGAGCAACTTTTGGCAGAGAGTGCAAAGTTCTCTTTGGAAAGGGCTGAAACTATTTCTGACCTGCTAGAGAATTCATGGGAATGTGGCAGTGGACTGAAAAATGGACAAAGCCAACCAACAATTGAGTCCCGAACACCTATAGCAAGCTCATCATTGTATTCTCAGCATGAAGCAGCTGTGCAGGATAGCTATTCAATGTCTTCACATTCACAGAGGAGTGAAAAAGTTGAGCCTATGAGAAGAGAGGAGGAACTTGCTGTGAATGAAGGAAATATCATGCCAGCCAATAAAGATTCAACACTAAGCTCTTCGCTTTGCTTGCAAGGAGGTGAAACCAGTAGTACTGAAGCTGCTGATGACTTCAGCATTCCTAGGCACTCAGAGGCAAACTGCAGTGATGCTGATTGTGCTACAGGAGCTCATTATCCATCCACTAAAAGTATTGATATAGCTGCAGGTGAGAAGGGGCCTGGAATTCTCACAGGTGGAGCCACATCACTGGATAGTGGATTGACTGGTTTGCAAGGAGAGACAAGGAATGCCAACAGTAGTGATAATGGAATCATGGTGTCCACTTCAAATATGGACTGGAGGGAAAATCTAGCAGGATTTTCTCTGGCAGTGATTTCTACAAGTGCAAATTTGACAGAGGAGGTGGGAGGAGCATCCAGTTTGGGCAGGAGGGTCAGCCCTCCAGGGAGACTTGGAGATGAGGACGTCACCTCTGTGCCTACCCTCTCTCAGAAGCTAGCCTCACCCCGTGGACACACAGAAATGGTGTCATCCATGGGGCCTTTTCATTCCATGGCCATAGGAGGCAGGTTACAAGAACAGAAATTGGCTGGAGAGAACACTTCTCTCATGAAGTATCCTGTAGTCCTATCATTGGAACAACTTGCCAGTGTCAATGGAGAACAGGGTTCAAATCCTGCCACAGAGGATGTGCTGGTAAGTGGTGCTTGTTCAATTATGATGGCTCCTACATATCCTGCGAATGCTGGCAGCAGTAAGGAAGGCAGGACCAGTGCTGCCCCAGTGGTTTCCCTTGTTGAAGAGAAACCTTCAAACAAGGGGGATGATGCTGTGGATAACAGTGACCTGCAAGGAGATGTTTCAGAGAAAAGTGTACCTTTATTCAGTCCTGCTCAGGATGAGAGGGTAGTTGGGGCAGGATCTTTCAGCAACAATCTGCTGGCTGGAAATCTAGCACTGCCGCGAACAAGCCCCACACTGGATGGTGCATCTTGTACTCAAATGAATGTGGTGGAGGTAGTTCAGACAATGCCAGTTAGAACTGAGGTTTTGGTAATGGTTGAAACAGGTGATGTAGTTGCTGAAACCAGGCAGAAATATGAAGTGGTGAGCACACAAAATGGAGAAAACAGGTCAGAGGATGATCTTGAGAACCCATTACCGTACAGTGGCACAGGGGCAGTGATCAAGAAAGTCAGTCACTTTGAATCTAACACCAGTCAGGAGGAAGAAGAGGAGTGTCATGGAAAAGTAGCAGTTGGGGAGATAGATTATGGGACAAGCATATCACATGGAGAGAATGGGTCAGAGGATGAGCTTTACAATCCCTTAACATATGGTGACATAGGGTCAGCAAGCAGGAAAAGCATTTACTTTGAAGCTAACAGCAGTGAGGAGGAGGAGGAGGAGGAGGAGGAGGAAGAGATTCTTGGAAAGGTTGTAGATGGAGATGAAGATCTGGATATATTCAGGAGAAAGAGTGATCCAATTGGTGTCCCAGTGACACTTGAGAATTCAGCCTTAGAAGACATGTTTTTGATTGCCAAAGATCATCCCCTCTCTGAGTCCTTACCAGATGTGAGGTTCCAATCTGCTGATGCAACTATTTCTGCCATACAGAGTGCTCTGAGCCGTTCTGTTGGTTCAGAGCCACTGCCACACACTCAGAGAAGTGCAGACAGGAAAGATTCCTTTTTTGGGAACCCTGTCAGGAGTCCAGCTGAAGGCACACATGAGGATTTCAAACAAAACCTAGTTGAGAAGTGTGTTGGAAGTCCACCAGGTTCAGGGAGATCAGAAGCTGAATCAGCAGGTGGAGATGGTGCTGTGCCAGATTTAGTGGAGACAGCTGCTGAAACTGGTCTGTCTCTGTCTTTTCTCATGTTTTATTCTCAGCAAGTTTCTCATCTTGAGGTTTCTTTCAGGCTGTGAACCATGTCTTTGTATTTAGTCATCCAATGGTGCTTTTCAGTAGCTGCTGCTCAGCTTAAGGCCATGTGATTGTTCAAAAGTCAAGTCTGGGACTGGCTTGGAAGTGGATTACAGTTCAGTCTAATGTATTGGACAAAGGATCTCTGCCTGCAGGAGTTGAAGTCTCCCTATGTAGGCATCTTCTAAAGGAGCATATGGGAAGTGAGGAGGCTGCTGAGGCATTCGCCTCAGTAAAGGTGTCACTTCATGAGTTCAAGAGCAATGCAGCATCCATCATTGCAAATGATAAGCTTGTCGTTCGTGTGGGAGGACAATACTATCCTTGGAGTGTGGCTGCTCCTGTAGTTCTTGGAATTCTAACTTTTGGGCAGGTTATTATGCCTGCAACTGACAGTGCAATTCCAATGGAATGCCCTGAACCGGTGCCGAAGAGTCAAGCTGCAGTGGGCACAATAGTACCTGCAGCTAGAGGTGGCTGGAATCTCTGGCCTTTCCCACTGCGACGCCCCAAAACTCCCGAACAGAGCATTGTTCCCAATCCTTTGGTTTCAAGAGATACATTATTGGTAGCATCAGGGACAGCAGTGCAGAGTCCCTTTGTGAATGACTTAATGTTCCAAAATGCATATTATGAACGTCCTCGCAGAAACAAAGTGCGGACTATCATTCCTACTTCACAGATGTTAGCTCAGATGAATCTCAAGGAGGGCAAGAATAGGATCACATTCACATTCTTCACCCGCATGCTTGGCAATCAGCAGGTTGCTTTCAACATCTGGCTGCATCTCTTTGTCCTCATTGTTTGTACTTATCAGAGAAGTGTAGGTGAGAAAGATGACCTGCTGATTAGAGAGAATAGTGAACTTATAACTGCACTTGGCTGCCAATGTATAGGGATTGCCTCAAGTTTTGAGTTTTGTGCTAGGTTGCAAAGCTGTGGTTTGCCAGAATGATGATGCTAAGAGTGTCTGTAATATCTTGCGCAGGTGGATGCCAGGGTGTACCTTTGGAAATGGAACACACGCATTGTCATTTCTGATGTGGATGGGACCATCACAAAGTGAGTTCTACTAGGTTTGTATACCCCCATGACATTTTGCTGACAATAGAGAAAAGATGATGAGCAAGATAGGTATGGATGTCAGGTTCTATCCAAATCCTTTCTCATGTAGATCTTCTCTGCTAGAGGCAGCTTGATGGGTGGATGGCTGATCCTTGTCCTCATTGCTGGGATGCAGGTCAGACGTGTTGGGTCAAGTTATGCCTTTGGTTGGAAAGGATTGGACACAGTCTGGAGTGGCTCGTCTTTTCTCTGCAATCAAGGTTCTTTGAAGTTGCACTCAGTGGGGAACCTGCTTCCAGTGATGTTGATTCTTCACCTTGTTAAAACCATCTTTCCTGATTCAACAACTTGTTTCTGAAGCATACATGCTGGACTTAAGGTGATATCAGATGTTGTGTGGCTGCAGGAAAATGGATATGAGCTGCTATTTCTAAGTGCGCGGGCAATATCTCAGGCAGATCTCACTCGTCAGTTTTTGTTCAATGTTAAGCAGGTGACCTTTTTTGTGCAGTGTGTATGAGCACTTGTGATATTATAAAATTATAGTTGAGTTGACATGTAAGTCTCTGTCCCTTCAAGAGGTCCTGAATGATGGAGATTGAAATCACATAGTTGAATATGTTTCCATTCATTTCTATTTTTGTATATACCTCTGCTAACTTACATGTGTAAATTCTGCTTGTTGGACATGTTTGCAGGATGGCGAGACACTTCCAGACGGACCAGTGGTGATCTCGCCTGATGGACTGTTTCCCTCCCTTTACCGTGAAGGTTTGTTGAGGTTTTCTCCTTTTCTGTGATTTTGGGGTACAAGTGATCATCTCCCATTGCTAGTATCATGGCCATCCTGTTTCCTTCTGTCACAGACCCAGCAATGCCAGCTGGTGGAACATGACTGATGTTTTTCTGGCTGTATTTGTGATTGAGCAGTCCTCAAAATGACCAGACTAGAATGTCTAGCTTTTTATGTCATTGTTGAGTCGTAGCTCTGTTTCAACAGACCTGAAGCTCATGGTGTTGGTTTTTGTGAAGTCAGTTGCCAGTGTGCAAAGTCTATTTGTTGCTCTCAGAGTTGAGAGCAATATAAATGAATTGAGTTGCAAGGTTGCATCCTATTCAGCTTTAAGTGTCATGCTAGTTCCTGAGTCTCTCGAAGTCTGCCAGTATCTTTCTGTACTTGTCAGGAATGAAGTCTACATTCCAGAATGCTTTCTTCTGTGTGTTTATAATGGAGTATTGTTTTGAAGCTCACCAAGATATTCAAATTTCATCTCACCTCTGTGCCTTGGGTTTATATTCTTCCTGTGTCAGACATTGGCTAAGGTTTTCTTCTTCAAATTATGTCACTCACTTGTTTCCTGGGGTGATGGGTGCAATTTCAGTGATCCGAAGGACTCCGCATGAGTTCAAAATTGGATGCCTGCAGGTGAGTGTTCCCCCTTTTATGCATCACAATGGACCATGGGCCCAATGACTGACTGAAATTTGCCTCATGTTTGAGTTGTTAGACAGCAGAGTGACATCAGTCAGCTTGATTTTGTCTGGCTTATCCAGATGTGTTGCAAAATGCCATACTATGAGCCCATAAGCTTGGTCTTGGCCACCTGAAGTTGTTGATTTTCTTTGAATAAGTCTTGCAAGTGGCTTAGACCAAGGTTGTGTGTAGAAGTTCTGTTGGACATTCACATGCAGAGGTAAAAGAACTCATTGACCTACTGATTTGTGAACCTCCCACTTGCCTGACTGGATTTTGTTTTGACACATTTGGTTGAACATTCTCAAAAAAGTTTCTTGACCTTGTTATGCAGGATATTCGCTCTCTTTTTCCAGAGGGCTGCAATCCATTCTATGCAGGGTTTGGGAATCGGGACACTGATGAGATCAGCTATCTCAAAGTTGGTATTCCAAAGGGAAAAATCTTCATCATTAATCCTAAGGTGAGTAATTTACCCTGCATTCATGGAGATTTTTTGGAAGTGCTGCAAACAGAACACAGTAGGTCTTTTGTTCCTTGACTAGCATTTCACCAAAAGGAGGTGTTTTTTCATCAGTTGCATTTGTTCTCTAATGCACAGGAGGCACAGTCTGTGTTTCAGATTTCTCTATCTTGCTGGAGATAACTATAAGAAACCAGCTGTACTGCTCATCTTCTTTGAAGAGTTGGGACTGAGAAAAAAAAACTTCCCTCATTTTTCACTCATCTGCAACTGGTCAACTTCATCAGTCAAAAAGTCAGTAGGTTTGAAGGAGAGTTGATTGCTCTAAAAGTATTTGTAGCAGAACATTATATATAGCTTGAGAAAGCATGCAACTGGACACACCTGAGCCTGTATAAGGTACAGCTAAAGTACTGTCACTTTCAGCTTTTGAAAAGTGGCAGTGATTCAATGATTCACATGATTTCAATCTGAGAGTGAGTTCTCTGGCCTGAAACTTGTGGAGAACAGGGGGAAGTGGCAGTGAACAACCGAGTGCATGTGAAGACCTATACATCACTCCACAAGTTAGTCAATGACATGTTCCCTGCACAAACCTCCATGGAACAGGTTTGTTACCAGTCTGATCTGAAGAGATTACTTGCTGAATTTTCTGTGCTATCCACTCATTCATTGCATGATCTACCAAATCGTTCCAGAACTTGCAAGACTTCAGTCTCTTTGCAATTTTAACTCTCTTCCTTGTTGATGCATTGTCATTCAAAATTGGTTATCTTGCTGTAAACAAATATATTGTCATGATCTGTTTCATGAAGTTCTATTGAAGTGAACTGGTTGGTACTGTGGTGGACAGGAGGACTACAACTCATGGAACTTCTGGAAGCTTCCACTCCCAGACATTGAGGATGATTTGAAAAGGTTGGCCACAGCCCTTGACCTTTTAAAACTCACTTGACACTGTTTTGGATCAGATGAATTGAGTCTTGCTAATGATATTGTTTTATGTGATGGTGGATGTGCTGATAGTAGCCTATTACGAAGAGCATCTCCACCCTGCAGCAGATAAACACTCCATATCAAATTTTGGAGGAAGTAAACAGCAGGATGGTGTAAAAGCCCTTGATGTGCATTACATATGGCCAGGATATTGTGACCCTGAGGAACACCTTTAAATGCAATTTCTTGCTACCGTTGGTCAGTGATAATGATCGGCTCAGGTGTAGAGACTGAAATGGTCTTTCTCTTTTCAAAGTGAACTTTCTTATGTTTATGGGTGGCGACAGGTGAACATAAAACACTAAGTTAATGTAGTGTAGAGGTACGGTTTACTGCTGTGTGGTGGAGATGCTCTAATTATGATGATAGAATCAATTGCACTGTAAAGATCTGCCAGCTGCACAAACTGGCACTTGCCCTAGTGCAGCATATCAGAAATGGCTATACAGAGGCATTGGAGTAGGTGTTCTGCCTCAGTTCTGGAAGCAAAATTTCTATTAAAGTCATTCCAGGAAGCCCCTTTTCAAAATTCTAAGCACTATCCAGGTTCAGTGTGGCTATTAGGGTTTACAGGAGTGGGTCACAACAGCATGACAGGCATATGATTATCAGCATCTTGTCCACTGTAAATTTGAATCAGTACTGCATGTGATTGGGCTAAATTATGTTGGTTCTGCATGTGAAGGTCAACATTTGCAAGATTGTGTTTTAAGAGGAATTTTGTGTTCAGAAATATGGTTGGGCTAAAATTGTGTTGGTTCCTGAAGCCTCCCAACCTACTAGCTGTTTTTGGAGCACATACTATTGTTGCAGTTCTGAGCAGTGATGATTTTTTTGGGGTGGCAGCGTTAGTGCTTCAAGCTCCAAGAGGAGTTAAACCCCACCAAGCAGGAGTTGTCCCTGAGAGTGCAAAGAGCTTTTTGGGATGAGGTTGGGGACAGACAATGCACAGCAGAGACAAAGAATGAGAATGAGATCCCTGCCCTGGAGACTACAGAATGATGAATATGTTATGTACAGAAGGTATGACCACTTGTGATGTTGTGGGTGTGGTCCAAAAGTTGTAGAAATTTTTAGGCTAACACTTGAGATCATTGAACATTTGATTAGGAATGGAAATGGATTTAGAGGTTTCTTTGGTGTGCACATGGCACCACAACTAGCAATCTCCTCCACTTCTGAAAACTAACATGTGGAAAAGTTTGCCCATCTTATCCATTATGTATATAGGCTGAAATCGAACCTTTTAACTTGCTTCCAGCTGAACAGCTTTCTGCCACAAATATGATGAAGTTAGTCTGTTGAGTGACAGCTGTCCTTTATAATGTTTCTTGACTCAATTGTTTTGGTCAATAATGTTGACCCTCAATTTTTGGACAATTAGTAGGGTGTTTACTTCCTTGCATTTTCAGAACATAAGATGGAGGACTTCATAGTGTTGGTATTTCATGTTTCCACCAACTACATGGTGTTTTCCTCTGATCTCCACCATTCATATTTGTGAGCCTGAATTTTATTCTGGAATTAGGAGCAATAATGGGAATCAGTTATGATGTTTCCAGGATTGAAGAGCTTGTTAACCATCACTATTGCATTTATTTTCTTCCTGTATATTTTATGTGAATTGTGAGGCTGCAGGTATATACTTGATGACATTAATGTTGCAAAGAAACAAAGACACTTATTTATCTGCCAAAAACAGGTCCGGAAAATTTGATGCAGGATGAAAGGATTGAAAGTTTTAAGATGATTCCAAATTTTTTGTCTGGAGTCACTGCTTACAATTGACAGGGGCTACTTACTTTCTCACAATTGGGAGATGCTAATTGTTTGGGAGAACATAGTTAGAGTGAGGTCAGGCCATTTCAGACTGCTATGTAACTGAAGGGCCATGCTCAGTATTGTTTTACTCCCAAGCATAGAATTTAGGGTTCGTTTACAGTAGGTGAGTGGAAGTGACATACTTTCAGAACTTTTCAAGGTTCTTTCAGTATTCTGGAGCATGCTGGGTTCAGGTCATTGTGCCCAGTGAGGTGCCTGTGAGGAATCAGGGCGAGCCTGAGTTTCAGAATTGACAACAAACTGGGTACAATGGTGTGTGCCTGGCCCTCTCCATTATGTATTTATGTGGATTTGCATAATGGTCATATGATTTTGCAGAAATGGTCGTGTAGATAATAGGTCTTGGCACCTGCCCCTGTAAGGTCTGATAGACAACCACAGGACCCCCTCCATTCCGCCTCTTTCAGAAAAAGCCAAAAAACATTCCAGAATTAGATACTAGACTACTGTTTGGTTTGCAAATCCAATGCCATTTTTCATGTCCATTAATGTTATCCACAAATGTGCTTGGGCAATAGCTTAATGGTTTGTAAATGACCTAATCAACTTTTCCCAAGTATTACGTAAGTGTTTATGAGCATCTTGCCTGCATGAGAGCTTGTGCCAACCATGGTTAGTCTGAAACAAGTTACATACTTCACCCTTTAGTTTGCTCTTTTGCACACTCTGCTAGTAGGGCTTGCTTTTTGTGCATATCTTCGCTACTTTACTCTCTCTTTCTCACCTCTTTGTGCCTCCTTCCTTGACCATTGCTTGGCAACATGCAACCATGGAAATGAGCTAATATGGTTTGAGGAAGCAGAAAGTGATGACAAAACCATTGTGGAAAGATGAAGTCAAGAGGGTTAGAGAGGACAAGGACTCAATTCCTTGAACTGCAAGGCAGGTATTGGCACATTGGAAAGATGAAGTCAAGAGCATTAGAGAGGACAAAGGCAGTCCCTTGAGATTGAAGACAAGTATCGACCTGTGTAGAAACCATCCACCAAATATTGGTGAGCTCTTGTATTGAGTCATGGGAGTTTGTGAGGCAAGAGAATAGTTGAGTTATCAAGTTGAAGTAGTGAGGCTTCATCACAAGCATGGTGGACAAAGGCTTTCCCAGACGCAAGGCCATCACCTGCAGCACCTGCAGCCAGGGTAATTCCTAGGTTTGGCTGAGACTTGTATGAATGATGAAACAGAGGACAAAGAAACAGATTCTTCTTCTCAACAAGAGTAGGGGAAGATGTAGAAGATGATAGTGGAGAGAAAATGCTTCCAGTTTCTTCACACATATGCCTTAGCATCATCTGCAGTTCCAAAATTCCATTCACCATGATGGCAACCAATCTGATAATTTGTAACAGCACACAGGGCATAGCAGCTCCATCTTTACTGACCACCAGGATAGAAGTTCCAAAATATTGACAACATAATCAAAATCCCTTACAAGATCTTCTTTATTACCTTGTCTTGAAAATACAAATGTAATCCCATCACTATTGTACAACAAACACACTAGAGGACTGAACCCTGTGTGATGCAAACACTGTTGCAGGGAACAAGCAAAACCCACCAGCCAATTGTGCCTTGCACATTCTTGAAAACTTGTCTGTGGCATTTATACTATGAAAACATGCTGGTGCTTGTGTCAGTGGTGGTAAAGAAATTGCTGGTGGTACTATGAGCCACCGGCTGCAACTTATGGAGAAGTTTCAGGAGGGAGGCAGCCCTTCGTTTGGCCCGGGGTGTCCCCACTGTTAACAAGGAGAACAATGAAGGAATAGTAACTGTAACCTGCAACAAACTGGAAACAACTTCATCTCCCCCACTTTTGCACAATGCATACAAAACCACTATGGCATTCTCCTTTCCCTTGGGAGACCCTGACCGTAAATGCCTTACCAGCACTGGGATTGCAGCTGCCTCCATGCTGATAGCTTCAAGGCCCTCTGGACATCCAGCAATGAGTGCAAGGACTGGTAATGCATCATCTGTAGTCCCTGCTTCCTCATCTTGTAGGAGAGAGATCAAAATTGGCACAGCTCCGGCAGCCACTATCTTGGGCTTATTGGCAGGGTGGACTGCAAGATTGAACAATGCAGTTGCTGCATCCTTCTTCCCCCTCCAAGGAGTACCATCGTGTAATAGCACTACTAATGCATCAATTGCCATAGGCTTGCTGCCAATCTGGAGCTTGTAATCATCCACAACTGACAGGCTGAAGAGTGTGGCAGCTGCATTCTCCCTTGCCTCCATGCTCATAGCAGATCTCAAAACCTCAATGATAGGATCCAAAGCCTCTGCCTCTATGATTAGACCCTTGTTCTTGTCGAAGATGGACAGATTCAGAAGTGCAGTAACTGCATTCTCTTGAGTCCTGGAATCCTTTGAGGAGAGCAGCGATACAAGTAAAGGAATTGCTCCTGCATCTGCAATACACATACGATTGTCCATACTGCATTTTGCAAGTAGCCTGAGCTCATATGCTGCCTGTCTCTGAACCTCAGGCGAGCTAGTTGCAAGTTTTTCAACAAGGAATGACGCCGTCATCTTTGTTGCCTCCAAAGCGGCTTTTGTAGTTGCTATGTGCTCCATGCTGCTTCCCTTCTTGCCCCCTTTGTCTTGCTTGTCAAATGGTATGTGATGCTCTTCACACCATTGGCTGATGAGACTCCTGAGAGCATAATTTGGGGTCAAGATCAAATGCAAAAGCTTCTGTCCACTCTTGGGACATGTCAGGTTTCCTGCATCTATCCATGTTGCAATGGATGCTCTGTCATATGTCTGCCCGCTGGCAACAATGACAGGATCTCTCATGAGATCAAGGCTGATGGGACACCGAAACTCATCTGGAAGATTACTGGGCCCTTCTTCTCTGCCACTTGAAGAAAGCTCCTCTGCTGCATCAACCACAGATGAGTTTCCAGACTCACAGGGCCAGCTTTCAGCACTTTCCGTCTGTGTCATCACTCCGTAGAGAACACACTTACCATAGCGCACAAAGCTGATCAAGCTAGGAATAGGCATAATGTCATAGTCATCAGAAGAATCAGTGGTCAATTCATCCTCCAGCTTCTGCATCTCCCTCTCACAATCCACAGCACTATTAAGATGAAGTGTTTGAAACAGCTGCTGAAGCTCACAGAAATCCGGAATCTCCTTCTTCTCCACATGATTCAGGATGTCAACCACCTTGTTATACAAGAGCTCATCTGCAGGATCCACATGTAGCTGTGCTCTTTGCACTTGCAAGCGCACAAGCTCTACCTGCTCCCTAATCTCATCAGAAAGATCCAAGAGCTCCAAGGGAAGAGATTCCAATGCCCTAGCCAACTTCTTAGTTAGCTTGTAGAAATCCTCAGACAGAGAACCCATATTCCTCAACAAACAGAAGCAGCTTCTCTCTCGGCATTCATCTAACAGGATCTTGCAGCTTTGCATGATGAGATTCAATTCACGGAAGGCCATCACAGCAGACGGAGGCAAAGGATGATGATGCGGGTGTGCAGCAGCATCCCTAATCTCTTCCAGCAGCGGAGACAGAAGCTTGATTCTTCGACTAAGGTTTGTTCCATTCCTTTTCTGACAAACCTCTGACCTCTCGCACGCCATCACCTGCTGCGCTAGGTTCACCAGCTCCTTCCCCCATGACAAGCTCGAAGGGCCGGACGGCGGAATCATCTGTGCCATCACCTGTCTCCTGCGCTTGTTGAAAGGTGCGGGTTTTCGGTATGATGCCATACACAGATTTCAAACGCACCTCTTCACTTCACGCCCGTCGCCACAGCAATCCAATTGCATGCAGTAGGTATACTTGCAAACCCTCGACTCCTCCTCCTCCTATCTCCTTCTTCGTCCCTTCAGAGTAGGTACAATCCATGCGTTGTTTCTGGTCTTGCCGTTGTTCCCGCAAATCTCTTCCGCAAAGCCATCAAAGGAAGTGATCGGATCTCTGTCATTCCTTCCAAAGATTCATCTCACAAAACACGCCATCAAATCTGCATCGCATCGCATCAAGTTCGCATCAATCGACCCTCCCCCTCTCTCATTCTTTCCTTCTCGCTTTCTTCTTCTTCTTCTTCCTTCACACATCATCATGTACCAAACCCTAATCCCCTTCTCTCTCTCAAAGAAAACCCCAGAAGCCACACCTCTTCAGCAATCACACACAAACATCATCAGATCTCTCTCTCTCTCTCTCTCTCTCAAATCCCTCACTTTGCCAACAAGCTCACAAAATTCCAACTTCTCAAGGCCGTCATTTTCCTTGTTCTTCTGCGAAAGTCCTCCTCTCATCATCATCGACTTACGCGTTTCATTCACTCTTCTTCTTGTTCTTCTTTCCTCTTTCTTCCACACTTATACTAGTGGTGGTTCCTTTCTCTCTACTTCTTTAAAAATTCTTTCTTCACGGCTGAATTCAAGAGAGGAATAGGGAATTTTTGCTCCGTTTATTCATCACACAAGCAAGAGAGATAGGGCCATCAGAAGAAACCGTATCACAAACTTCTTCCATGTTGAAGCGATGGCGCTTGAGAGAGACAGAGAGAGGGGGGGTTGGGGGTGGGGGTAGAAGGAGACAAGAAAGAAACAGGATTCCAAGTGCATAGATGGGATCTGTGCGAGCGAGCTCTGCTTATAAACCAACGACGATGCTTGTAGCCGTAGCGAGCGCGCATGCCTGGCCCAGTTCAAATACGTACGCTTCACCTCTACTACTTGAAATACACACGATTCAGTTCAAATACGTACTAGTATGTCTACGTGAAATACATTTTAAAAAACAGTTCAAATACGTACTGTTATCTCTACGGGAAATACATACGATACACTTAGTCGTACACTTAGTTTTGCACACTTTTTGTAAACAATGCTTACTTACTTACTTATTTACTTACTGACTGGCTGACTGCCAAAAGTGTAACTGGCAGTAAAAGTAACAATAATGCTCCCTGTTTTTTACCAGCCTTCGCCGGTTCTTTACTTTCATGGAGAGCCTCTTGTCCCGGTTCTAAAATAGATAAATTAGACTGGTTCCGGTTCCACACATCGGCAATCCGGTTCTGGGTCTAATTCTTCAATAAATAAATAAATAAATAAACAAAAATTCTGGTTTTCGTTCTCCAATTCGATTCCCAATAACTCAGCTTACAACTGGGTGGTTGAATATTGGTTAATCCCTAGTTAGCCCTTGGTTCCAATTTTATTTTTATTTTTTTTCGGAATCCTTTATTTTGCCCCCCCTATAATCTCAGTTTTGCTTTTGATTCCACACGTAAATAGCACTCGGAAGCCGGTTCTAGGTCCAGTTCTTCAAATAATCCGATTCCGGTTTCCAGTTCCAAAACCAGTTGTGATAATCAGACCCAATTCTGGTTGAGTTTCCATAGAACACATCCTAGAGGAGGCCACATTCTGCCCCACTAAACCCTAAACCTAAGGTGACCTAGGCCTAGGGTGAGGCTAATGTGGCAGAATGCATTCAACTCCTAGGATGCATTTCCGAGCGTAATGGTCCATAGGTAGTAGTAGGTCGTGAACTTAGCACAAAGTGTTGATTGGCTATGTAACACTAGGTATAGGTAGCCTGAGGAAAATATACATTGGAATTGGCATTAACAGTGATTCTGCCATTTGAGAGAACTTCAAAACCTTCGGAATTGGCACTTATGGACCTTTCTGTACCACCGGAATGTGCATCAGACACGGTATGTATGGTCGCAGCTCTTGAAGCTCAGATTTCTTGCACTCTTTTACGCGGCTTGATGTGCAGGCTTGAGCCCATTCCAATATTACGTCTAACAATTCTAGACGCTGAATTCTAGACGGAGATGCTTTTAGTTGCAAACTATGCTGCGATTAGAGAGTTTGGTTACAAACTATTTACAACTAGAAAACTTATTCCATAAATTTTATCTTTATTTTTATTTTTATAAATTATATAATTAAATAGGTAAATGATTGACTAACTAATCAACTAATTACATTTAATAATAATTGATCAATAATTATATTGAAAAAATAAATTATTAACCAATTAATCAAAATATTATTTATTAATTAATTAATCAAAATAAATAATTAATACTATTATATAATAACATTATTACTAATGTATCTAGTAGTTAGCCTAAACTAGCTATTTCATTATTATCCACATTGTTATTTCCCTTCTTCTAACTAATATTGAACTAATATAATAAATATTTTATATTAATATATATATAGTAAATAATATTAATTTATGTAATTACTGTAACATTAGTTATTTTTTCTTACTTTACAAACACCAATACTTTCTATAAAATTTAAGTTGTGATAATAGTTACTAACTCAATATAAGTAATTAGTTAAAATCAATACTTTAATTTACTCTCCTATAATCCCTGGAAATACATTAATTACTTTAGTTACAAATAAAATTATTATAAAATTATAAAATCAGATTAAAAATCTCTGGAGTAAAAATATTATTTACTGTAAATACGTAATCATAAATAATAGATACAATAATTAAATCAATTTCTTCAATTATATGAAGATTATTATTTTTTAAGATACAAATTCTATTTATAAATAATGGAATAATATGTAATTACTGTAATTAGAATATTATTTCACTTATTATAATAAATTTTTATTACTAAAAGTATTGAATATTAGTGTAAACTTTTATGTTATGATAGCATTTATTTCTTAAATAAATTATTTTATTGGTTATATATAGAATAACTTCCATTAATTCAATTATTATAATTACAATAAAATTAATTTTAAATATTTTGAATATATAATAATTTTGAATATAATGAATAGTTTAATTTTCTATAATATAATCCTGGAATTACAGTAATTACATTAATCATTTGAATTCCATTAAAATTGCTATAACATTTTTAAATAATTCTGTAAACTAGAAATTATAAGTTAGGAATAATTTAGTTTTATCATAAACTATTCCACCTTTATAATTAATTTATTAATAAAATAATCAGAATGCATTTAGAGTAATCAATTTGAATTACTGAATAATACTAATAATTAGTGGAAAATCTATGTTATAATAATACTTTTAATTGAAATAAGTGATTATAAGTAATAAATACAATAACTTAATGTAATCAAACTAATATAATTACTGAAATTACATCAAATAATGTAGTTACAATAAAATTACTATGAATATATTTAGTAGTAATTTAAAATAAAAATAACAAATTATGAATATTAACTTTGATTATAAATTATATATTTATTACAATTAATGTATAATTACTATAATTATGTTTACAATACTTTTACTTGAATTTTAATATCTAGTTTTATTTTAATTATTGGAATTTTGTCTGTGACTAAAAAATAATAGTAAAAGACAACCATCAAACATAATTCATCATATACACATATACATCGTAATATCCACCCATATACGAATGAGTAGATTACATTTAATACATCATTATAAAATCGTACATCTTCAAATATGTACATTACACTTTGAATATAGGTAGAGTTTCAACTCATTTGATCACATTTTGCGACTAATGGGACATAAATGGATCTTCTTGGATGAAAATCATGTGAAAAGTTATTCAAATGAAAGAATTTTTAAAAATAGTCACAAATTAATTCCAGTGTAATTGTAAGCACAATCAAATGCAAAAAATAACCAATGATAGTTGTAAATGACAAATAATCATAAGTGGTCGCAAACCTAATTTTCTTCAAGCGATGTTTCTTCATATCACAATTGGAACTTTGACTTAGCCAAAGCTGAAGGGGAACCAATAGATTACCATCTATTTCACCAAAGAAAAAATCTTTAAAAGTGCTTATACCATATACCAAATATGTGGTTCTTTCATCTTAGAGTGATGGGTTTAGATTTGCCTAAAAATAGCTCCATTTAGATAGCTTAGTACCATTTCATGTTTGGCAATTGGGTGTGGAATAATTATTTTGTTTTTCAAATTTCACTTTGGCAATCAAAATAACAATTTATGAAAACTTGACCATAAATAGAGGTTGCTTTTTTGGTAGGTCCATGGACTCTAAATCTCTAACATAATAAGACCAATTTGACTGTGGCCTTCAAATTTTCTATTCATCAGGATGAGCCTGCAGAGACTAAAATTGAGAATGCTTGTTGACATGTGCTATTGTGACTTTCTTTGGCAGGAAATGTCAACCATATGGACGTTTTTCCATGATTCGTGTTACATCTTCTTTCCATGGATATGTTTTCCTGTTGTCCCCGAGCACTCCAAATAACAAAGTGAACCACCATGGACATCTCTTGAAGTCTTTAATAGTTAAGCCAAAGTCGACTAAATTTTGTCAATTTTGATTAAAAAGTAAGGTTGAAAAACAAGAAAGTGTGAGAAAGAAAGAATTCATGTTATCACAACAACCAATCTCTCACGTTTATCCAATCTTGTCATACTTGACTTTACAAAGTTGAAAATGAGTGACTTAGCATTCGTGCATGCACTCCACCCATTTGTCATGTTACAAATAACCAAGCTATTTTGGTCACTTGGCTACATAATTCCACCAACAAACAAGCCACACACACATTTAGTCAGTCCCCCCACAATTCCTACGTCTCCTGTTAGAGCATCTCCAGCAGTCCTCATCATGCGACCTTGCAAATATATTTTTCACATCCAAGTTTAGTTATTTACTTTTTTTCAACCCCGCCCATAAAACTGAAACTGGGACAGCAAATAGGTGGGGAACTAATAACAGCAAACCATCTGGACCAATTATTATGATGGGCCACTCAAAAACACTGAGCAGCAGTCGCAGTCAGATCATACTTATTACACTCTTTTCAGCAGGTGCACGGCATTGCTGCACCTTGTACCAGCCACCGCAAACTCTCCAATTATGCTGAGCTAAAACCATTTTCCTGAACCAAACCGGCATATTTTAACTTTTCTTCATCCAATTGTACTGTGCAGGATCACGTACTGAGCACCCCTCAGATGCTCTAAGCTCAAGGAAAAGGCCAAAAAACAAATTCTATTTTGGGCATGTGAAAATTGTGAATATGTTTTTTTCAGTAGTAATGGTCCCCATTAAGAAGGCCTACTAACAAAACAAAATTTGAACTTTGGGTGTCCCCAGCTCCCACAACTAATTAACATCAACTACACTATAGTCCCACAGTTTTTGTGCCCCTGCCATTAGCCCAAGCGCAAAATGTTTCATGTAGCCAATGAGAAGTCTCAGCATGCACCCACGAGGGGTCCACTGAGGGGTGGGGAGGTTTTTGGGGTTTTTCTCCTTGTTCCCAATGCGTTCCCAACATGTTCCCAAAGTGTTTCCACCCCCCTGACTTTGAAGAGGTTAGAAAAAAGATGGCCACCCAAATCTTTATAGAGGAATTTGAGCGAGGTGGTTGCTATTTTAATGAGGTTTGAGCCACCTATTGTGAGTGAGCTATGACCCCAAATGAGAGAGGAAAGGCTCTCATATTAAACCATTTCCAAAACATCATGAAAATCTTACACTTTTATGGTCAATTAAATCAGGAATTAGTAGTATTTGAATGAATAGGGTGTTAGATGTAAGGATTTATTTATTTTGAAATTTAGATACATGAGCCCACTCAAAGATCATAAAAGATTGTATGGATGAGGGGAAAACACCCCTTTTGCTTGGAAAATTTCATGAAACAATGTGGGGGGGGGGGGAAGGAAGGAGGATCCCCAGAATGGGCCCCCCTTCTTTGCCCCAAAATGTCATGCTTTTGTTTTATGGTCTGCCCATCTATGTTTTCCCCACCGACCTGATTGATTTTTCCTTCTTGAAAATCGGAAATGGAAATCATACCAGGCTGCCCATTCCTCAAATTGTTGAAATTGCCCATTTCATTTGTTATCAGGCTGTCAGATCACCAAAAAGGTCACCACCAAGAAAAAGGAAAAGCCATTAGGTTACTTTAGAGCATATGAGAGGTTTGGCTTTTTACTTTGTTGGCCTTGGTTGCCTACCAAGGCAAAGGAAATATTGTGTTTAGTTCATTATGGAGTATAGTAGCTTAAGGGATTTTGGCCCCCATGTAATAGTTCTATTTTTATATGAAGATTTTTGAAAGATGATAATTTGTCTTGTGTCGAAACTTGAGATTAGTTCTAGAGTTATAATATCTTGAAGGATTTTGACTCCTTTTAGAGGATTTTTTGAAGATTATATTTTTGCATGGTGAAATATTTGAGTTTCCATAATTCTTCTTTTGCCTTAAGATACTTTGCCACAGTGTGATACACCCCTTGTTTTAAGAGGGGATATTTTACAAATGAAGATCCTCCCAAAATTGGGTCAGATTTCATTTTTTACTAGATCAGTGCTCAACATTATCAAAACTAACAAAGTCATACGCATGAAAACATGCATACAAATCAAATTTCGGTCATTCACCCCAGCTCTATTGCGGTTATGGTTTGTTGGCCTTGCCTACCAAGGCAAGGCAAAGATATTGTGTTTAGATTCATTATAGAGTATAGTAGCTTAAGGAACTTTGGCCCTTAGGTACTAGGTCTATTTTTATATGAGGATTTTTGAAAAGATGATATTTTGGCTTGTGTTGAAACTTTAGATTAGTTATAGAGTTATGATATCTTGAAAGATTTTGATTTCCTTTAGAGGATTTTATTTTTAAATTATATTTTTGCGTGATGAAACATTTGAACTTCCTTAATTCTTCTTTTGCCTTAAGATAGTTTTTAATGTAAATGGCAAGGCCATAGTGTGACGCAACCCTTATTAAGGATTGAACCCAAAAAAATATTACCTTGGAACTTGGAACAAAATAGTAGCCCAACCACAGGTTATTAAGTCAATTGTATAGATATCATATTACCTTATCATTTTGGCAACAAATTATCACATAATTAATTAAATTTGAAATTAAATTTTGACACTTAATTTTTTAATTAAATTTTTTTTGACAGATATTGATTATACAAAATAATAAACTGGGTCTTGTCAATGTTATGGAATAGTGTAGTGTGTCTAAACTACATCAATTTTAAGTTACTACCATGGAAGGTCTACAATTCAAAACCTTATAGTTAAACTTTTAAATTTATTAAAATTTCAGCACAAGTAATGAATAATTTTACAAAAGTTCGAAAAAATGAAAAATAATTTAATTTATGTCGAAATAGTAAAGGTACTACATCAGTCATACTTTGGCTGAATAAATTAAATCATTGGAAGGACACATCTATACAAGCAAGCAAGCAAGCATGGAATGCTTGTATAGATGCATCTGCTTTGCTTGTTTGTATAGATGTGTCCTTACAATGATTTATTGAGCCAAAGTATGTATGACAAGACAAGCTGGTGCTTTGTCCAGACTCCATAGTCATGCATAATTTGTAGGGAAAAGTTGCTCTCAATTCCTCAACTTTGTATTTGTCAACTTCCATCATAACACAGAGCGAATTGTGAGATGTGTAGTAAAATGCACAACAAAGATGGCTTTCCTCATTGGAAGTCCCCCAAGAAGTCCAAGGGTGGGAAGATTGAGCTCCAAAACAACTTCTTGTTGGGGCCAGTCTGTCTATTTGGAGTTTTTCTAGATTGGTGTCGTTGAACTCTCAATTCTTCTAGCCCTTATTGTATGGGCAGAAAAGGTAAGTCCCACCCCGCCTCCCCCTCACCCCACAATGTAGGGTAACCCATCCCTACGTTGTGAGTCCTCTAGGATGATGCGTGTCATGCACCTTGCGTAATGAATAGGACCATGTCAATCAACCCGATCAACTCACACGGTGGTGATGGGTCTACTATGGTGAGTTAGTAGTATGTATCAATAGACTTGGGTCATTGGCAAGAAACTGCAGGTTAAGTGTGAATGGTTAAGGGACGTGAGACTATCAACAATTAACGGTAGTAACTTGTGCACTTGAGCTGATTACCAGACATAACCCCTCCCTCATGAGAATTGAGATGCTTTCTTCTCATCCATGCAGCAAGCGATTATGAAATCTTCATCCAAGTGGTGATGGTTTAGTGAATCATTGGGCCAATGAGAGCCCAGAGTGGTACCATGTGCTAACTCGTAAGCCACTAATTAAATGGAGATCAAAGGTTATTATGGGTTGTAACTTGCAACCGGGATAGCCAATTAGAGTGTCAAGATTGTTAGAAGGGATGGTTATTGTATGATGAAAAATATTTTAGGTCAAACCCAAATAAGACTAGCATCAAAGGTTTGTTTTAAACTATGGTAAGTTGATAAAACCCTGGCAAACATCATGAAAGAAAATTATGTGTAAAGGCCTTTTAAGAACATAAAGGAGGAGACATAAAGTCCCCTAAACTTATAAAAAGTGAGATGCTAAAGCCACTCCCTCAAGCTTTGTCTAATGCACTAATTGGGCAACAATGTAATGCCCACACGATTCTGCACAAGCTTTCATCAATGTTTTGTGAAAGAAAAAAATGAAATAAAAACGAAAACATATCAAAGTGGCAATTGCTGGAAAGCAGGCTACCGATGAGTATTGTTAGAGGTCTCCCTAGAGTCCCTAGTTTGAATTTGGGTGATGATAAAACCTAATAACAATAATAAATATTTTGTCAAGCAAGTTTGAATTTGGGGAGAACACAAATTGGGTAGAACAAAGTAAAAACCACACAATGCTCCAAAAATAGGCTTGGATATTGTGTGACAAATAGAGCTCAATAGAGGGTGTTTAGTGCCTTCCCAAAACATTAGGCATTTTTAGAAAACTTTTATAAAGGTCAAAAAGAATCCATTAGGACTTCAAAATGGCTACGGTAATATCTTTACCATTTCGACAACAAACTGCCGAATAATTATTTAAATCTTAACTTCAACACCTGGGTTATTAATTTTGAAATTTTCAACAAGTAATGTTTATAAAAAATAATAAACAAGGCCTTGTCAATGTTATGAAACAATCTAGTCTAACTAAACTGCCTCAATTTTAAGTCACTATGGTGAAAAGTCCAGTTCAAAACCTAAAAGTTACACTTTAAAATTTATTAATATTTCAGCACAAAATAATGAATAACTTTTCAAAAGTTTGGCAAAATAAAAAAATAATTTAATTTATGCCAAAATGATAAAGGCACTATTGTAGCCAATTTGATTCACAAGAAGACATTGTGAATCATGATTTCTTCACCTTCCTTGATGTGTAATTTGGGCCCCAATTTAACAAAAAGGAAGGAAAAGCATGTGGCTTCCGTATGGCTTCCAACCAATAAAGGTGTATTCAATCATCCATTTAGTGTCCATCGAATTTTTTTGAGAGTTCAAGATTGTGATTCCAAATTATTCAAGATTGTCTCCTTTACAAAAAGAAAAATCTATCAAGTTTTGTTAATTGGGACCATTTGAAAACTTTTTTTACAAGCCTCAATTCTAGACCGCAACCTAAACAATTACGAAAGAGATCCAATCACTAAAAGTAGGGGCAGCTGAATCTTGCAGCCACATCCGGAGGCAGAATTGGCCTCTGTGGACACATACATATTGGCTAGATAGTTTGATTGGTCCAAGTGGGTTGCTATTAATAGTGTTCCACATACTTGCTGTGCCAGTTTCAGTTTTACGGGTGAGGTTGAAAAAAAATGCATAACTAAAGCTTGGATGCAAGAAATATTTTTGCATGGTCACATAGTGAGCATTGGTGGAGATGCTCTAAGTACCTTGCAACAGGCGCACATGTTATTGTGAATAGTCAAGGTATGTGAGCATCAAGACTATTCACAATAACCGTCACACTTGAGCCCCCGTTATCAGACAACCAATTGTATAGGAGTGTCAAAGCTTATGGGTTATGGGACATAGAAGAATGTGAGTTATGAGGTTCATGAAGCAACTAGAAACATGTGAAAAAGAATTAAAGAGGTACGAAAATGTCCAAAAGCAATTGGACATGTGATATAACGAGGGAGCCCTTGTCCAATGGTGTTTTGTCATGTGAGCAAGATGCTCCCTACAATTGGCTATGGCTTTGAGTGCTCTGTCCATTTCCTTGAAGATACATGTGAGCAAAAAGTGATTTTGGTAATGGACTACATAACCGGCCTTGAGAAAGTCGAGCCATGTGAGTGGTGAGACTTTATCTTGTAACCGGCCTGCTCGAGCCATGTTACAGGACGTAACTGGTGACTCGATGGACAGGATTCCACCCGCCCATAACCGATGGCTATGTCGACATCTGGGATGAATGCCGTTGTCACTGTCGCCATAACCCGCCTGCGCCCGTCTCGCCCACCCAATACGCAGTGGATATGGGTTGTAACCTGTGACCTCTCCGCCAATGGGGTGATGCCACGTCACCCATTTATGCAGAGGAACCGGTTATGTGACTAAAAGTAGGCCCAAAAAGACGGCCTCAGTGAACCAGCACCCACCAGCGCACCATCCACTGGATGCCTGTTTATTACTCAGTTGTGGATGAACCTCACCTGAGTGAATATTTGGTTTCACCTTGGTAACCAATTTTGTAAGAAATAGGTCTCATATATAGGTAGATAGGTAGGAAAATAGGTAATTACAAAGTACATAGATGGTTTATACATAGATGAAAAGGCTATTTTTACTACCTACCTACTAATAACCTACCAATTGAGCTAACCACCATGATTAGCTACAGAACTGGAACCCAACAGAAAACTATTTGCTGACCACTTATCATCCATCCTTCATGGTGCCCTGATGGGTGCTGGTTCACTGTGGCCCCAAAAGACCATATGGAAACAATTATGTACCATGGAACAGGCCCAGGAAATGCATTGAGGAGCCACCATTCCATCAAGTGGTTATGGGTTCCACCAGGCTCTGTTCTAGTGTGTAACTACAGTTCCCGGCCACTGACTCAGATCACTATAGTGTCCTCTATCATTGATTCAGTATGGACAAGCAAATGGAGAAAATAAACAACAAAATTTTAGTATTAGATAAGGTCCATGGGTGACAGACAATTCTCCAAATCCAGAGCCCACCGGACAGTTGTGGAAACACACTGCACTTGGCCTTTGTGAATTGTATGAGGGCCGTTTTTAGAGAAAAACCATCCAAATAGTAACAAGGGGTGTGTCACATATGTGGCCTTGCCATTTACATCTTAATGCAAAAGAAGAATTATGGAAACTCAAATATTTCACCATGCAAGGATATAATCTTCAAAAAAATCCTCTAAAAGAAACCAAAATCCTTCAAGATATTATAACTGATCGCAAGTTTGAACACAGGCTAAAATAGAGTAGATCGACTGGTGATCAAACATTTAAGTTCTCAGGGCAGGCCAGATCTAAAGGGAGGGCTCCATTGTTTCTGGTGTCCAAACAAAACTTGAATCCCTCCTCTTGGCACATCCAACACGTTAACAGTCGTTGAAAATGGAGTAGAAATGTGAAAATTATGCCCCTCACAGTAAAAAGGGGTCAAGAACTCAAAAAAACAAACCACTGAACACTACAAAGGTCGGGTCTCAAACATTTCAAAAATTTCCTTTTGTGTTGATCTGTTGCTATTAGAGTTCAAAGATGATTTTTAGAATTTCAGGTGGTGCTCTTCCAGCATTTTAAATTGTTTAAAATCAATAAGAAAGTGATGAGGGTTGAAAGTAGGAGGGGTCAAACTAAAGAAAAATGAAAAAAATGCAATTTACAATTCGAAAAAACGTATTTTCTTTATCGCTCTATTTTGGCTGGTGCTTTGACTTTGCATTTCCAAGATGATTTATAGAGCATGAAAAGGCAGTCCTATAACATTTTAGATCACTCAAAATGGAGAAAATTTGAGAAAGGTCTCTCAAAGTGTTCAGTCATAGACAGGCGATCGATGATGGGCCAGTCTATCCTATCATCTTTCAAAACTCCTCATATAAAAATAAACCCATTATCTAGGGGCCCAAATCCATTAAGTTACTATACTCTATAATGAATCTAAACACAATATCCTTGCCTTTGTAGGCAAGGCCAAAAAACCACATGAAAGAATAGGCAGCCCAGCAATGAGCACGTTCTTACTTCTTACACTGTGTATGTGTGTATAGGTGAAGGGTCTATATTAAAACCGATTCTCACTTTTGAGGCACCATCGTGAGGCCCACAGAACAGAACGACAAATGGACCCTTCTCTCGGCTATAAGAAGGGGAAGCATTTTTAACCAGTTTATGATGTAGTGAAAGTGGCAATCGTGCAGAAAATGATTTAGCTAAATTTGGCTACATACTAGATATAAAAGTTTTAAAAACTCTTTCTATATTCTTGGCTACTTGCTGAAACCCACTGGACAAATTTGGCCGAAAGAACAGAGAATTCTTTGAAATTTGACGAATTTTGTCAAATTTTCCAGTGGAAAATCCTTCGCATAGGTCAAAATCATGTTTTTCAGGTTGAATTTGGTGAAAATTGGCTGGTTAAAGAAACGATGTAGTGGGCCCCAATTTTTTCTCTTTTTTGGGGGGTCAATTGTGTGATGTAGCCAAAGTGGTGATCAATTCATCATCCACAGGAAGATTTAGCCAAAAATATAGAAGGATTTTCAAAAAACATTTTATTCTCATATTTAGCTATTTTACACATATGAACCATATATATATACATATATAAATCTGGCAATTTTTCTCAAATCTTGGTCCAGTTGTAGCTAGTGAAAATCTCAGAATGCACTTGATTTTAGCCCTTTTAAATTTTTTTAATTTCGCTTTTTGGCTATATACAGCCCACCAAAAAAGGCCTGGCAACCCAAAAAAACATACTCATAGCTCAGGCAGTACCTTCTCAACACAGTACATTCTGTAATTTGGAAGGTACTGTGTACTGCCCCATCTTCCACCAGAAAAATCATCCTCAAATAATAATAATAATATTATTATTATTATTCTCTTTATTTATATTTATATAATTGTGAAAAGATTTCTCGTTCTTTTACATAACTGGAAGTAGTGGACCCTACAAAAGAAAGGGTAATAATGTCCGCAAAAGAAGACCTGCTATTTTGGGGGGTTGGTTTGCGTCACTCCCACACACCCCCCCACCCCTCCGCCCCCCTTTTAGCCCGGTACAAGAGTCCACACCCGTGATTTGGGGCGGCCGGCTCGGCAACGGCGCCTACTTGCCCGTGATTTATACCGTACGTGGGCCAGACTTCCTCAATAGGGCAACAGGCCTAGTACCTATGGTATCTCTCTGTAGATATGTACTATATACGGTATATATACGGTATTTTCTACCTCTAGTCCATTTTTATTTTTATTTTTTTCTGGGGTCTTTTTTTCCTTGGGCATACTCGTATTATACCGTCTTGATCATACGTATGTACATGGTTTTGGTATATGTTTATATTGAGGTATTTTTTGTTAAAGACTTTTTCTTAGGTTGAGTAGATGGTCATCTGCTGGTTCCACATGATTCTGCTAGTTCCACTTGTGATGTAAACAATGGTGGGGAACCCCAGTTACCCTGAGTAAACTTTCCTTCTTATCTCCATTAGGGATGACTGCAATTAGGGCATGGAAAAATAATTTGAATACACTATCTCCTGCACTCCAATAGAGAAATAAGCAAAGTCACCCTGTCTTCACCCTGTCTTTGGGCCTCCTTTCACCCCTCAATCCCTCTTTTAGTGGTATCCGCAAAAGAATGAAATTTTATTAAATCTCAGTATGAAATGCTAAAACTCAGTACGAAATGCTCAATCTGAGCATTTAATGCACAAGGTCGGGAGAATTTATAGTAGCTATACAGGTAGGAGCAGTGAAAATCTATGTAGCATCAGTGGAGGCGCTCAGGAAAAGAAGAAAGACAGGGTGAAACTCAGGAAACCATCAAAAATTTGATGGTTTCCTGAGTTTCACCCTCCCTTGAATGTTAATGTAGTTTTTTGCAAGTTCTTTTTTAATCTCACCCTGTGTATCACCAAACTCAGGGTACTGGTGCTGTCTTTTCAAAATTGATGGTTTCCTGAGTTTCACCCTCCCTTGAATGCTAATGTAGTTTTTTGCAATTTTTTTTTAAAAATCTCACCCTGTGTATGACCAAACTCAGGGTACTGGTGCTTTCTTTTCCTGACTTTACAGATATCTCTAATACGTGAAAAAAATAATAATAACAACAGATTTATCTGTAAAATACCTCAAACCAGGACTTTGGGGCCCAATATTGGGTGAAACTGAGGACTAAATGAGAAGTCAAGATGGAAACAGAACACAGAGAGAGAAAAACAGGGGACCAAACTAGTTTTCTCACTTCAATTGGTCCCTCACAGGAGTTTCATCCCCAGTTTTGGACATTCCATACCTGCACCTTCTGTTTGAGTGTGACATACTTGGCAGTTCTAAGTAACTTTAAATTTGATGGAACCTTCAAGTGTGAAGTAGGGTTTAGGCTGAAAATTCCTAATCTCTGGTTCTAACATTTTTTAAAAAGAATTTCAAACCTAGTTCAATTCCACCTGCACTACACATATCACAAGATCTGAAACCTGGGTAGCACCCATGTTGTGTGACCAATCACAAGTGGCCACCAACTAAATGGTACCAACCTTGCATCTCATCTTTTGGGGAACAAGGGGTGTGTCATACTGTGGCCTTGCCATTTACATTAAAAAGTATCTTAAGGCAAAAGAAGAATTATGGAAACTCAAATATTTCACCATCCAAAAATATAATCTTCAAAAAATCCTCCAAAAGAAACCAAAATCCTTCAAGATAGTATAACTCTATAACTAATCTCAAGTTTCAACACAAGCCAAAATATCATCTTTCAAGAATCCTCATAACAAAATAGACCTATTACCTAGGGGCCAAAATCCCTTAAGCTACTATACTCTATAATGAATCTAAACACAATATCCTTGCCTTGGTAGCTAAGGCCAACAAGCAAAATACCAATTGCTTACCTAGAGGACCAAAACATGTGTAGAAGCAGCAACATTCTGATGCAGATTCTAACAAGGGGTGTGTTGCACTGTGGCCTTGCCATTTACATTAAAAAATATCTTAAGGCAAAAGAAGAATTACAGAAACTCAAATATTTCACCATGCAAAAATATAATCTTCAAAAAATCATCCAAAAGAAACAAAAATCCGTCAAGATATTATAACTCTGTAACTAACCTCAAGTTTCAACACAATCCAAAATATCATCTTTCAAGAATCCTCATATAAAAATAGACCTATTACTTAGGGGCCAAAATCACTTAAGCTACTGTACTCTATAATGAATCTAAACACAATATCCTTGCCTTGGTAGGCAAGGCCGATAACGACAAGAAACTCATTGCACAGTCCAATTCAAGTTCAGGTTTTGTCAAGAGGCTGAACTCGCAGTCTAGTTACCTGGAACCGGCCAACCCTGGTGTTAAACCTTCCAATGAATTCTTTAAGACTAGTGTACACCGATATATACTCTTCCACTCCAAGAAGCGTAACACTGCAAGGTTGGTACCATTTAGTTGGGGGTGTACTCCTTTCTTGTTGTTGTTACCTCCAGGAACCCTAAACCCAAACCCATAACTATGTTCTACCTCCTTCCCTTTCTTCATTTCATATAAGAATTGCAACCACACCACGTATTTGATTAAATGTCAAATTACAAGTTCCCAAAAATCTCTACATTTCATAGATACAGAGCCAGTGCAGAGTGGTTAGTTAGTTACCTGAACACCCAAAGCAAATAAAATTAGAATCATGTATCTGTTCCTGTTTGCTACTTTCTTTGCTCTGAAACATGATGTTCAATCCTTTGCAACTGTTGTTGCAATTGGAGTGCCTAAAAAAAACAGCTGCCATGCGCACTGCTCCCTCTGTTTCTGTATATTAGAGTTATCAGTAAAGTCAAAGTCAGGCGATTACGAGGCGAGAACAGCCAGTTTTGGCATAAAAGGCCATCAAACGCGAAACTGAGAATGAAAATTTTACAAAAGGAAACAACTGGGACCCAAACTAGTTTTTCCACCAATTTTGGTGGTAAACTAAGTTTCATCCTGTGTTTCATTTTTCCCGAGCGCCTGCACTCCTGCTACATATATTTTCACTGCTCCTACCTGAACAACTATTATAATTACTCTTGAACCTCGTGCATTAAATGCTGAGTTTCAGCATTTCATCCCTAGATTTAATAAATTTTGCTTACTTTACAGATACCACTGAAGGAGGAGATAGGAGGGGGGGAAGCAGAGGAGATAGGGGGTGAAACAGAGATTGACTTTAAGGATAACTCTATTCTTTGAACATAATCCACATGAGTGTGTGCAAGTAGAGAAGAAAAAATATATGCAACATGTGTTATGCACACATTTGTTGTTAACATTTGTTTTGCTCTTTCAACCAAGCTCTCATCAACTCTGTGAGATTCAAACAATGCATCCAAACAGAGCTGCTGCAGTGCCTTGTATCAGACCACATGAAAATGCAAAGGGTCAGTAGAAGATTAAACTTTTGCAAAGCATATATACCATATATACCAATTGCTATGTATTTGGATAAAATGTTTAATGTTTTGCAAATACGTCCCTATGTATTTTGACACCTCCCATTCAAACAAGCATGTCTTGCACACTTGAATTTTGTCAAGCACACATCCATAAACCAAAGTAAGTGTTTATGTAAATTTAACATTGCATGATCTGGCTTGTCAGCTTAGTGCCATCAGCAATTACATATCCCAATGTTGTCATCAATCACCTATCCATTTAGCTATCTATAATCTAATAGAGTCACTACTTGTCTTTTGTGCCTTCTATAATTTTACATGATCATCATCTATTGTTTGTTTCAAAATTTAGATTATGTTCATATAACCTTGGCCTCATGTTTTATGAATGGTAAAACCCCAAGGTGGGGAAAATTCCCAAAATGGGGTGAGTGAGTTCAATTGTTGCCTTATCTTGGGCCCTTTAGAGCAACTCTACCGCTACATTGTATTTGCTTGATATCAATATTTATTACATCCAAATGTAATGTTGAATTTTTGCCCCTCCCCCACACATAAACAATAATTATTTTACATTATACAATGAGGAAGGATCTATATGCTCACATGTGAGCTAATCACTATGGGTAGCCAATTAGTAACAATGAATGTGTAGCTAATCAATACAATTGCTCAAGTAGTAATAGTCATTGGAAAGCTCTCGATGAGGGGGATTTCTTGGACGTGATTTCATAGTTTCTAAACGTTTGATGTGGGAGATATTGAATTTTGAATAAATTTTGTCATTGGAAATTTAACAAAACCACATAAACTAGTTTTAGAAGAAAAATTCAGTTGGGTAACGAGTTCACACTTAGGCCAACAACATTGTCCATACTAGTATTTTAAATATTAAATTGTGACACAATGGTTTTAAAAAATTCTTCCCATGGGGTTGTTTATGGTTCAAAAAGCATTTATGATCATATTATTTTATTAGATGACTTTCATCCAAGAAATACATTGGTTGGTCTTGCATGGGCAACATAACCAATGTTCCCAAACTATTCTTTAGTTTTGTAATGTGTTGAAGAACATTATTTACCTTTCCTATGCAACTTAACACCGTTCACATGCCAAATTGCTAGGGGAATATAATTAGTGTTTAGGGATGTATATTGCTTAAGATGCCCATGGAAAAATAATTCAAGCCAAGTTTTCTAAAAAGAAGGGGAATTAGGGCCATCTAGCTTAAGAACTTGGCTACATTTCTTCAACATCATTTGGGGATGTTGGAAAATATTTTGAAGGTTGCATAATGGATGAATATGCCTATTCATCATAAGTCCTCAACTTTTCATCCTCTTTACATCTTCAAATTTTCAACATTATAAATTTATAATCATTGTGTGATTTTTTGTCAATTATGTGCAACCTTCTTTGCAATAAAAGTTCATTTTAAGACTTTTTCCTTAGTTTTCATCCATTTTACAACCTTTATTCCATAATCTTCATCCATTGTGTAACTTTGTTTTTCAATTTTCCATTTGTCATGCAACTTTTCATCCATTATGCAATTGTTTTGTCATATGACATTGACAAAAAAAATCATCTTTCTTCTTTCTTGGATGAAAGCAATGTGAGAAGAAACTATGGTTATAAAAAAAATTGAACTCATAATTTTCAATTCAAATAATTGATTTTTAATCATTGCATCACATTTTTTCATTTAAATAATGCAAGATATGTTAATAATTAAAACCTATATCATAACTTAGGTAACATTACAACAAATCATGGTTCATCAAGATGGCCAACTTGATTAGCTTGTCCATCTTGACTAACATGAAGGTCAAACTTGACTAGAGGCATGGGCAACTAATGAACCATGTCCATTTTGACTAATTAGGTTGACCATTGTGACCTTTTTGACTACTCACATTGATTTATGTAACCATTTTTACTATCCTTTCAAATGTGACAATTCAAATAAAAAAGGTCAAGTGTTTAGTCAAGTAAGACATATATGGCGTACTTATTTGACATAAAATTGTTTTTTTTTGTGCAATTTGATTACTAAATTTATGTTAATTAATGAATTCATGTTATTATGTACTTTGGACATAGGTTTAAATTTTGAATGATAACTAAGGTGCAATCAACTTCTAAAAAATTGTTTGAACTCATTTTGTAAATATTAACATCACTACTTTTTTTCTAGTATTGTATTTGAACTTGAGCATGTTATATTCAAGAGTTGAACAATGAGCTATCTTCATTGCCTACTATGTATATGGTCTATCACCTTTGATAAGTAAAGTAATATTGAATTCATGTTAGTTTTGGGTTTAGGGGTGTAATAAATAGTTTGTTCTCAAATTCCATTCCCCACATTTCTCAAGTCCATAAATAATCATTCATATTATAATGCGCATTTGTACTAATTGGGGTTATAACCAAGCACACATATTTGTTACCAACTTGAAAAACAATGGCATGATGTTTCTAAAGGAAGACAAAATTATTGTTGAGATGTTAAGCCAAACAAACCTAAGTAGAAATTTTTTTTCACTACATTATTTGCACCATCAAGGAACCAAGTGATGGACACAAATGGTATAGAACTAGATTGTTTCAAAATTTTGTGGGATTTCAAGAATAGTCAAGTAGAATGGTCCATTTAGGAGTAAACTTACTAGAGAACAAAAGTTGGATGGAATATTGCAAACTACCATTCTATTATGAAATACAAATCACAAGTGAACTTGCCCATGCCTTGTCCAAGTATGTGCATCCATGGAAGTATGATGATCTAATTACAACTACTTCATGCACAAGAAGTATCTACATCCTAATCCACTTGACCCTTCATCTCCAACAACACATGCAAGAGGTGTTCATCTGTCACCTACACATGGATTTGATCATGTCAAATATCTTAGCTTGAAAAACTAGTTAGGTTTTTTGTGTGTACATTCATCCCCAAATTGAATTAATTAATAAAAAATAAACCATATGTTGAAATGCATGAAAAACCAAATGTACAATAACAAATGCCATTACAAGGTCCTCAAAGAAAACCACTTCTAAGCTAGGTGACCAAAAATATGCGTCTTCATCATTTTCATTAACATCGCATTTTGAAGAAATTGTCATCTCCTCGACTAACACTTGGGCTAAGGTGATCAATTCATGAACCATTGCATCAAGATGATTTGGAAGGGGAATAACAATTACCTCTATGGGATTTGTCATTCTAAAACTTGCATGATTAACATTATTTGTTAGATCAAACAACATAAGTTTGGGGGTTTCGATCATTTGAATGATATCGATGTACTATTGTTCAAATGTTGTAGCAACCCTTGAATCTAAAGTTGAGAGATGTATTTCTGCACTTGCCATTCATATATGGTTCCCAAATGCATACATGGAACAATATGATGTGGTTGAATCTAAGGGTGGTGTACTAACAAAGACAACATCTTCTAAAACATCTTCACCTAATGCCATAGCATTTGTCAACCATCATTCAAATGGTGGCAATTATGCCATGGTCTTTGGATAAATCAATTTTTTGCCATGCCTTCTTTGTGCTCTTCTAGCAAATTCTTCCCTTTCAATTTTCCTTTGATGCTTAGCCATTGAATATTGCTTGCAATAGCCATAGTAAATTAATGGATGATTAGATGAACAATACATTTAATTCATGGCTAGTATCGATAACATAAATATGAGCTCTTATAACAAAAAAAGCCCACATATGGAACACATAATTTACAATCACATTATAAAGGAAAAACTAATAAACAAAATCCTTTTGCATTTCATCAATTGGGCACCATAAGATTATTTGAAATTTTGTAAAACCACTATTATTGAACTTTTGTAGCAATTCAAAGAACTTATAAGATTGACCAAGCAAGAAATAATAGTGTTAAGATTTAAAAGACCTAAACATGAACCAACTAATGATAACACATAAGGGTTTCACTAGTAGTTTTTAAGTATAACAAATGGTTCACAAAGATGATTATCATCCCTATATGTTGCATGCTCCCAATATTTGCATCACAATATGTTGCAACCACATTTTTAGAAGAAAAGACATGTTGACAAACATAATACAATTGGCCCTTAATGAATTGTTGTGAGATCATTAGTAGGGTTTGTAAAATGACCCTAGAACTTAATCAAGTTTGCGATGACCCAAAAACAAACCATGTTATAGACTAAACAAACTAGTAACAAGTAATGGCTCCCAAGATTTAAAAGACATGAGGTATTACGAATTAATGACAACAAATTTGGCCTACATTGATCATGTCTAGAAATAGAGTTGCAATAAACAATTTCCATCGCATGGAAACTAAGCGAAAGAAACCACTAGTAAGTCTTATAAAAATTCAACTTATGGCCAATTTTGACAAAAACATTAACAATGACATCTTGTAAGAAAAAAACCTAGTATTGGAACATATTTAAGGATATATTTTCACAAGGATGTAAATACATGCCATCTATTTGCATATTCAAAAATTGGAGCTCCTTTCAAAATCAAATTGTATGTAGCCATCCCTAGAAACAAATGTTGCATCTCTCCTTCCATTATTTGCATCACATTATGCTATAATCATAGTATTGAAAAAAACAAAACATTGGCAGACATAATCCATTTGGCCCTTAACTAACCTGCCCATACATCACTAATAGGATTTGTAAAAACACTTTACATTCCAATTGAATTTGCAATGACTCAAAATAATTCAACTTATAGACTAAACAACATAATAAAACACAAACATGGACACCATATTGACGTTAACAATTGTTTATTCTTTCTAAAAAAAACATTTGTGACACTTGGAACACACTTTAAAAGATGTATATTCATAGGATGTAATACATGCATTCGATTCACATCTTCAAATATTCGAATTGTTGTTAAAATCAATGAATGTAACTCAATCCCCATCTATACAAATGTTGTAACCACATTATACATATAAACATGGCATTGGAAGATATAATCCAAATTTGACTCTTAATCAATGTGCCCAAACATCATTATTAATATTCGTAAGATCATTCTAGAATTGAAATCTACAATGAATCAAAATAATCCATGTGAAAACCAAGCAAATTGTAGCAAGTGCAATAAATATAAGATTTTGAAGACTTAATGTTGCACCAATTATTGACAACAAATTTGGCTTACATTGAAAGATTTGAAAAATGGTTACAAATCCAAGACCAACATCCAAATCAAAATTAACAAGGAAACACTGCCTTTGGGATTTTACTTCAATTAAATTTATGGTTAATATTGACAAAGATACACCTGCATGTTATTGTAAGGAAAGAACTTGACACTTGTCACATTCAAGGATGTATTGTCAGAAGGATGTAGTACATGTAATCTAATTCCATATTCAGATATCCAAACTAGCCATAACTGAAATTATAACATTGTCCCCATAAATAAAGCCAACATTTAAAAGACAAAGTTGTACCAATTATTTAAGGACAATAGATGACCTTTGCATTGGCAATTTACAAGAAAAAGAATAGACAATAATTTCCATGGTCCAAGTTTTGCAGGAAAAAAAATTACCTCTAAGATTCTATAGGATTTTGTAGAATAGGGTTTTTAAAAATTTATACTTACACATTTAGAAATGATGTTTGGGTTACAATAGCAAGAAATTATGCCCTAGAAAAGTGTGAAAATTTATGTTAGGCTATGAGGGAAAAAAGGAATTTACTCGTGTTAAGACACTGTTGTGAAAAACAAATGTGTGGGCCCATGTTTTCAAGTCTACACTCATCCTATGAGGATGTCCGCTTCCTTCAAGTATTTCATCATGCATGGTGGGCAACTCCTTGTCGTCCCACACTTTCCTCCTTATCGACATAGCCCCTTGGATATTGTATTATGTGCAGAAACCTAATGTTTCTTCATTCAAATACCCCAATCGCCATGCTGCACTCTGGTCATGCCATGTTTCTTACATATCCTTTCAATGTTTTTATGTACCTCTCCATGGGGTACATCCACCTTGTGTGAATTGAGCCACACAATTCAAGTTCCTTCACAATATGTACTACTAAATGTGTCATTATGTCAAAACATGCAAGAGGACATACCTTTTCTATAGTTGACATGGTTTCTGCGATTTTTGCATTTAATGTTTCTACGATATTAGGGTCAATCACCTTTGAACAAATCTTTTTGAACACTCGACTTAGGCTTATAAGAAACATCCTAGTTTCTTTTGGTATCAAGGTACAAAGGCAAAGAGGCAAATTTGTTGCATCATTATATGATAGTCATGGGATTTTAGACCTCTTAGCTTCTTATCCTTATGAACCCTACTTTTCAAGGATGCCACACAATTTGTTGGAATTTTCAATTTATTTATGGTTTGTAGGAAGACAATATTTCCTTCATTTGTCATCACATAGGGTGTAATTGGCTTAATGCAAGATCCATTCGCTACTTGCTACAACTAAAGGTTAGGTCGAATGCCTACTTCTTCCATGTCTCTCCAAACAACAATTGTGTCTTTCTTTCCAAGAATAACTTTAATCATGTTCTTGCATATGTTCTTCTCACAATGCATAACGTCTAAGGTGTGCTTCACTAAAAGATTTTACCACATAACAATTTACAATTAGTGACCTTGATTTCCATCAATCTTTTGCCCTTTTTAGCCTAAGTGACACACCCCCAAACTCCTTGATAGACTCAATTGCGAGTCCAAAAGTGAAAACAGTGGAAGGACAAGGAATTGGGGTATGTTCCATGGCTTGCATCACTTTGAAGGTAAAGGGGCATGCTAAAGCCCCAGGATGGGGACTAGGATGAGTGATAAGTGGGTCAATTATTCACACAAACCTACACAAACCAAACAACAAGTTGGTTAATGCATAGTTGAAACATTTTTGGTGCATGGATGAACCATGGGCATACACGAATTCACAAGATCCATCGCAGCCCAAACTTAGGGGAAGCCACCACCTTCCCCCTTATAATATTCTTTGTGCCTGGCCACGGGGCTTGCACCCAAATATCATTTTGTTTCCGAACTCCCAAATTGGGAGTCCTAAAATTCCCAAAATTGGGAATCCCGTGACTTTGGAAACCCATAATTTCTTGTGCAGACCTCTGATTAAGGTGAGGCCTAAAGCAAAGTTGTAAGTCTCGTTGAGATCTTTTCAGTGATATGTTCCATGCCACCTGAACACAAGTAAATCAGGGCGATTCTCGACTTTTTGTGGTTAGGAGTCAAATTGGCAATTTGATTCTTGGCCTTTCTTTTGGCCATAACTTGTGTTTTAAGTACTCAAATGGGACATGCAAACCCATTTTACACATCTACATTCTAAGAGATTTTCAATGGTATAAGGAACTTTTCAATCTAATGAGTTTTGACCCCTACAATCGCCTTTTGAAAATTTGGGACTCCCAAATTTTCAAAGGGCAATTGCAGGGGTCAAACCTCCAACTCCCAAAATGGGAGCCCACTTGGAAATGTGTGGATTCATTCCTTCACACTTTCTTACATTTTTGAAAGCATGAAATGTGACTCCTGAGCTTCACTCTTAACCCACACCTTTACAAGCCCTTGCTTTGGTCATGAGCCCAAAACTAAAGTCATAACAAGATATGTGAGGTGAATATTTTTTTTAATTTTCATTTTGAACATTTTTGGTTGATAACTTCAAACCCCCAACCTAGTGTAGTTCAAAAACAAAAACAAGTTCTATTATGTTATATATACCATAAATATAATAAATATTCCTTGAATTTAAGCTTTTAAATTGTATTTCTCTTTTTCAAATAATATTAGATATCATTAACTTTGTGAAAATCAAAATATCAAGCCCAAACACCAAAAGTGAAACCCAAAATTAAATGCAATATGTTTACCATAAATATATTTTACACACATGTCGTGAAAGTGCCCAAAGCAGCCCCCTTGTAATGTGTTTTCAGCCATGACAAATATTAAAAAAAGGGGAGTGAAGCTACCTTTTCCAAGCCCAGTTGGAACAAAAGTGAAAGATATGGCAAATGGTGTTGTTTTGTGGCAAGACAAAAATGTAGTTGTTTGTAAGTAATGCATGTTTCCAATTCACCTAAGGTAGATAATGTGATGCATCCTTTTCCTTGTAGGCATGTTACATGGTTGCAATTTTTAATAGAAAAGTTAATAATAGATTTTGGTCCCACATTATGACATGGTTTGTTGGACTTTTGAAACTATTTGTTAAAATGCCATATAAATTTTGTTGGATTTAAAACTATTTGTTTAGTTGATAGTAACATACTCTACAAACTACAATTGTATGTAATTGAACAATTTAAGTGTTTAATTTTGACTTTCAACATGTAAACTTGTTAATTTTGTTACAATTATAAATAAACCATTGTTTACAAATATGCATGTTGTAATCCTAGTAAAAAATGAACACATGTAATAACTTACCATTTCTAGTCAATTTAAAATTATAATTGAAAAACAGTATGATCTTAAAGAAGATGAATGGTCAAGATAAATAGTATTTCACACACTAAGGTCAATAAAAAATACTATAAATGGTCATACTATATGTAGTTCAAAAGAACAATTGTTATATGAAGATAGGAAACCAAAATTAGTTAATTAAAAATTTGTTATACAAGACATGATTTGATCAATTAACTCAATTTGTTATCATTTAAATCTAGCCAACTAGGACAATGTTTGGCATAACGTGACTTGGTCAACTAGGTCACTAAATAAGGTCCATTTAAAAACATTAGTCAATGAGACTTGATGTAATAAAATAATTCATTGCTCTATAATTGAAAAATAATCAACTAGAATATTGCTCGCATGACATGATTTTGTTTAATGCTCATTGTTTAATTGTCAAAATATTGTCAATCCAAGCATTGGTCAATTTGACATTATTTAATCAAAGAGGTCATCACCTTATCATCCATTGGTCAATTAAAACATTGGTTTATTTGATGTCATTTGGTCAAATAAACCATAAATAGTGGGAAAAGACACCATGAATTATACGAAAAAAAATATCTTGAATGATAGGTGGCAGTGAAATAAAAAACCACATGATACCATGTGGTGACAAACATGCCCATCATCTAGTGACACATGGCCAAGAAAATGCCCAAAGATTATGCCACATGCACTAGTCATTTTGATTGCCACATTGACTAGCGGTCAAGTTGGCCAATGTCCATGTTGACTATTAGTCAAATTTGACATTAAACAAGTTGACTAGTCAAAAAACCCAACTTAGGCCTAATCAAGAAAACCAAAGTCAAATTGGAATGTCAAAATCGATTTGTTTAATATGATTGGTTCGTCAAATGGGCAATTGTCACAAATACATTCTTTTATATTAGATTCCTTGGTCAAATGAACCATGATTTGTTGTAGTGTAAAGTAAAAACATTTGACAAAATATTTTTTGACTAGGCATGCATTTGTTTTATAGGAGTGCTGAGATGGATGCCACATTTAGTGCATTGCTTCTTTTTATTGTTTGCCCTTCAAATGTAAGGTATTTGAAATGTGTGGAATTCTTAAATAGGTTGAAATGTCTCTAAAGTTTTGAATTTATGGTCAAAAAAACTTAATAGAAATATGTCTGCCTTATTTTTTCCCCTTTTCATTGTTTATTTCCAACATGGTGTATACAAGCCTAGTTGGTCATAAAAATATGGGAAGTATTAATTTTGATTTTGAAAATAGTAACAAACTATAATTACAAAATTAAATTATACTTCCAAAAAATACATTTTAAAACATTAATACAAACTACAATTGAAACATGCAAGCAAAAACAATTTGTTCTCTTATTGGTATTATGGATTCTATCATGTATGTTATGTCTAGCTTGTAATTTATCACTTTCTAAGATGTTTGTTGTCTGTTACATGTAATACACATGATTCAAATTTTTCTTATATTCATTTTTGGAACAAATTGCATACATTGATTTGTGATGTTTGCTTATTACATTGATTGAAACTTTTATCTATAGCATAAAGCACATTCCCATTCCCTTAGAAGATTAATGTGTCAATATCCACCAATTTCACCAAGTTGTTTGTTCTTTACCACTTTCTTATGTACAACGCATTGTATAATTGTATAAAGGGCCTAACATCCACACAATTAGGCAACTCTTGCTCACAATATTTTGATCTAATTTGCCTTTCACTAATAATCAAACATTGAAAGAAAGTGAACTTTATACTTTAAAAAATTAATTCTACACATACACAATCAATACATGTGTAAAAATTAAAATCCCAAAAATTATCCTTTTTTCTCTTGAATTTACATATATCTCGTAAAGTTTTACCAAAGCTCTAATCTAGACAATGTACAATGTACTAAAAACATAATGAGACAAGAAGTCATTCAAAATCTTCCTTCCTAAAACCAATTTTAAAATGTAAAACTAGATCTCTACCACTACCATTACAACTATTGTGGCATTAACATTAACCCCCTAGCTATACTTTGGGTTTCATCTTCAATATTCTTGAATTATGAATGTATTAACTTTACAAACTATAAATTACCCTTACATATTTTATTTTGGAACTACCTTCTAAGCCTATTGTTGATTAGCAATGGCTTGTGGTTGTTAGTATACCTTGTATTGTTGGTCTATAATCACATTTTGTTGTCCTTGAGACATAATATGGATATGTGTTTGTCTATAGTTGTTCATTTCTTATATTGGGAGTATTGTTTCAAATGCAGTAACATATGCATCAAATTCATGTGCTTATTCTTGTTCTTATGGCTAGATTACATAGATGTTTTATGGTTGCAATTATGCACATGTGTGCTTTTGGTGCATTCAATCTTTCTCTTTGACTTGAACATCCACTACCTCCTCAACTACTTTTATACATGCATATCCTCCTCGCATGTTTGGAGGTACTATAATTGTCTATGATTCAAACTTTAATGCTTTTCCACTAAATATTGCCCCTTGCTCCTCCAAGTCTAGGGTATTTACTTTATATTTTGGACTTTACATTAGGGTTTGATATGTAAAGTCTAGATAAGCCTACTTGTATGCCCTAATTTTATTCAAGTACAACTTTTCATCGTCATGGTGCTTAACATAATGTTTTTTGGGCTTTTTACAACCATGTTTTGTACTAAACTTCACCATTTATCCACTTTTGTTTCGTGCAATTCCAATGCCTTTTGCTTCATCCAAAATATAGTATAATTCATCTTTAATTCACCATATTCCTAAAGTTTTTTTGTTTTAATAATACAACTCCAATGTCTTCATTTTCTCCATAATTGCTTATAATGCAAATGTATCATTTTGGACTACATTGACCTCTCATATGTTACATGCATCTCACTACTAAGTCCTCGATTGGGCATCATTTGTGTCTTGTATTGCTTGTTCCAACTTCAACTAATGGATTTGTTTATCCTAATTCAATATGGTTGATTTTAATCTTGTGTTTTTTTTGGTTAGAATCAAACATTGTGTTGTTGTTCTATCACTTCTTTCTTCAAAGTCCAATATTTGTCATCCTCTTAATTTAAATTTTGTTACAACATATCCTTCTCCACCTTGATCTTCTCCAATGCCTCTACTTGCAACTCCATATTTGCTCTCTTATGATGTTCATTGAAAAAATCCATATGCATTTTTTTGATTTGATTCTTTTTGACTACAAGTTCTTATTTCTTATAGTTTTTTTGAACTATTAATTGTTGTTTAAGTGACTCACCTCTTGAGTTTGATCTTGCATCTACAACTTATCCTCCTCCACTTACTTCTACTACAATTTCAAGTTGTACATTTCCAACAACACCACATGCATTTGTTGGTTGTATTGCACCATTTGCTAGAACATTCTAGCTCTTTGATGTTGTTCCACTTGTCTACCCAAACCATCTCCCATCTATGGATTGTGAGGTCTTAGAATATGTTCCATGGAACTATCTCCAAATGATTGACCAAAGATTTTGTAAATTGTAAATTATGGTCTATTTTCATAAAAGCTTTTAGAAGATCTTAATATTTTTTCTAGTACAAATGTTATTGCAAGTTTAGGATTCACTTGAACTTGTGGCTTTATTATTTCATGTGGTTTAGGATACAACAATTGTTTTTCATGAATTGGAGATCTCGAATGTTCACGTTTGACATGCATTTTTGCCTTTTATGTTGCATATGCTTGTTGTGGTGGTGATTTTGATCTTTCTCTTCATTTTTTTGGTGGTTAACCGCCTTGTAATGAAATGAATAGTTGGTGGTGGGGGCTACTTGTAGTTCCTTTCATGGTTGTTTTTCTTCTTCTTGAAGATCGTGCCACTGTGTTCATCATCATCATATTGAACTTCAAGTTCATGTGTAATTATGTCTCCTTTCTCCATGTGGATTTGTTTAAGAAACAAATTAACTGACTTTAAAAGTCTTTCATTCCTTTGAAGTTTATCCTTCAACTTAACTATGGATTGAAATGTTGTCGAGGGCATTTGTGGTCTAGATGTAAATCCTAGCTATGGTTTTTCTTGTTATTTTTCAAAAAATCATTATTGCATCAAAACTCTTATGACAAGCGCAAAGTTGCACATGTTTTTCTTGGCATCCACCTTGCCTTTTCCTTGCAACATCTTGGCCTAAAACTTAGTCCATATGTATAATTCCTTCACCAATTGCATGATTTTTGCCCAATCTACTTGCTTTCCCTTATTTGCCTTCATCATTGTAATAACATTTCTATGGTTAAAGTAGCAAATTTTCTCTCTTTGGTAGATTATCTAAATTAGTGTAGGAAATCTAATATGATAAGGTGACTTCATTTTGGCCACACTTCACTACTCATTATTGACATAAACATGAAACATTGCAATGTTTGGCAACATTTTTTTGTTCTAATTTCATCTACCTACTTTTCTTGCTTCAATCATTTAGTTGAAATCTTAAACATTTTTCCCAGAATGTGTTTGTCTATAACTATTGCCTTCTTTCCAATTCTAGCAAAAAAATGTTTTTTTATTGTTTTCCTTCTTGGTATCAAGGAATTCCACTAGCAATTTGTGACATGGTGGTTTTCACTTTACCCTAAACAATCCTACCAATCCTATTGCATTAGCCCATTTTCTTTCATGTGTTCCCATATCACTCTACGTTATATTGTCCCTCTCTGGTTTTAGAGAGTAATTATGCTTTAAAGGGATAAACATGTATTTATATGCTTCTTCTAAAAGTGTTAATGATACTTGTTGTGCCCTACCACCAAAATTAGCCATGTACCTAATGCATGGTTTAGCTTTGCGAAATTGAAATTTGAAAAATGATGGAACTTCAATACTTGAAGGTTGTGAACTCTGTGGTCCTTCCAACTCTTGCTAGTGTTGTTGTGATTCATCTTCTTGCTCTAAGTTGGAAATGATCATAGGTTGTACTAATTGTGCTCTTGCTCTTGCACCTTGCTTCTATAGTTATGAAGACAAGCCTCACTTTAATGTGTTGTTCTTGTTGCTTGTCAAAATACTTCTTTAGCTTCTTGCTTCAAGGTGTATTAGGTGAAGAGGACAATGTTGACAATTTGCGTTTTGGAGATCGTGTTTGCAATGCCACTATGCACACAAGTTGTCAAACTTTCGCTATCATGCTTGTCTTTTCTTTTCTTTCACATTTAAGGCATAATATGTAGCATTGAAAAAAAGGAAAATCAAGAGAAACATCGTTACAAGAATATCTCATGTCACTTCTTTCTTGTGAAAATAATAATAAAACCTAACACAATTTCCTATTGACTTAAAGAATTTTCGTCCATTTTCAAGTTTATTGGATTCACATTGTTATTATAAAAACCTTCAGAAAAGCCTCTTTTATACATAAATATTCTGAAGCACAACAAAAAAATAAAAAACCCCAACATGATGAGCCATTGGCACCCCCATACTTATATACCAATGAGTTTGAACCCAAGACCTTTTTTAATGCACAAGCTCCCATTCAAGGTTTTCTCATTGAGTCATCATCCCTAGTGGCTCTTATATACTTTTTCTCACCATCATCCAAACATATATTAAATTATTACCGTACAATGGGTGCATAACCTTAAAAGTGTTAATGATCTGATAATATTTCATGTTGCAATCAATTAGGTTACATCAGGTCTAACACAAACACAACTAAATCATTTAACACACCAAATTCATCCTTCAACCATAAATGAAAGGAACTAAAGTAGTGCCTAAAAGTAGGTTCATGATGATCTACTTGACTAGCCCATTGTAACTTGTAACCTTAATTCATCCTAAAGCATTTCACCACAACATTATTTACACAATATACAATCATAGCAAAAACTTTATGTCTCTATAAGCACACTAGCAACTTTCTTTGCCTCAAAAGGGGAATACCCATACCAAGGAAAATTCAGAAATGATACAATGCTAAATCTTCCACAAACCTTCTCAATTTCATATCTGAAGTGACACCTAAATCAGTAAAAACTTTTTTTAACATTGACCATTGATTTAGTCCATTAAACATACTACGATTGGTCATAAATTGGAGTTCCTCATTTCTCTAAACCCAAAATCAACTCAACCTGGGCTTTTATCACATTAGCTTTCAACAATATATTCCACTATTCTATTCAAGGGACTTCCCTTCAATAATGACCTCACACTACAAAAAATTGCGTGATTCCCTTCATGGACCCCATTCTATAGGGGAATCTGTGTAATTGCGCAGCTTCACCCTCATCTGGATTTCCAGTACTACTTTGGTGAAACTATGTGGTGCCTGGGAATTCCAAAAGAAGGGACGAGATGCCATACAGGTTGAACCTGAACCAAGTAAAAGTGGTGAAGAGCTTCTAGTATTCACATTCACCAGTAGCACAATCCCTGGGTCTCTGCCTGCTGCAGGAATATAAATGCGGATAACCTTAACTCTTATGAACAGGGTAAAAGCATCCCAGGACAAACATCATTACAATGTTCACATTATTATACTAGTGTCAGATATTCACATTGGACATCTAAGCCCAATCCATTGGAAAGGATAAACTTGCAAGTTTGTCTATGCCTGATTTTTGTTCTAAATGGAGGATTCCCACTAGATGGCTAGACAATTTCACAACCCCTAATAGGAACATATGGAAGTCACTCATAACTTGAAGTTGTAATTGTCAACTTTACAAAAACATTGAGAACTTAGAAACTTTGCGAATAGCAATGGGAACACGTAGGGAAAGCATCAGAAGCTTTCAAAACATCAATGGAAACACCACTGTGAATACCATTGGAAACTCTAGGGACAACACAGAGCAGAAAATTGGATAACCCAGAAGACTTAACCTCCATCTCCCCTTCTGCAAGGATACTTGGAATAAGAGCCTACCTTTTCTAGACATGAAGAAGAAAAAACAGGATGTAACAATAACCCTGGATATGACATCATGAGATTGGAGTTGGGTCTGACATGTCCAAGAGTGCTCAGTCTGGTTGATTTGCAAACACAGGTGTAAGATTTTGAAGGTAGGACCATCAATTCATTTCTATTGAAATTCCCAAAATGGGCTTCTTAGGTTGACTCATAACTCCCTATAAATCACTACAGAATGCACAGCTCTACCCTTTAATCATCTTTATGATCAGGTACCTCATTGCCAGTGACAGTAGCAGCCCCTGCTTCATCCTTTGGTTCTCCCTCAACCTTCAAATTGTCCAGAAGTCCAGCAGTTTCATCTGCAGCCTCTTCATCTTTCTCTGACTTCACAGAAACCTTCTCTTGGGCTGCTTCAAACGCATCCTTGAACTTTTGTGCACCTATGACAAACCAAGATCAAATAATATGTCACGAAGTGCCACTTTCCAAACAAACCCCCACCTACAACCCCATATGAAATAGCACATTCACTGGTTCACAAAATCAATAGCAAACATTATGGCAAATGCAATCCACTAATATAAGAACTTATGCAATCGTATAAGAGTATCTTGTGCATAAAACCCATAGTGACTAAGGAATCCTGTTGTTGCTGCCCAAGTTGTGCTCACTAAGAACATCAGAACTTCTCTACTTGGACAATAACTGATTTGAAAAGATCCACAAGCTATAAACATAGAAAAAAAAGAGGAAAAGGTCATAGCTCACTATAGTCATGGTTGAAAATGAAATTACAAACTCTCAATTGGAATAATACACTTACTTTCAATGCTGCCAAACCGCATGGCGAAAAGCTCCTCCTTGAGAGTGCCATCTGAGTAGTCCGGGGCATGCCACACCCATGACTTGTCACTGCCTGCATGCTCTTGCAAGGTGGTGGATGCTAGCACTGCAAAACACAATCTCAAACCATCAGCTGCACTAGACAACTGTCTTCTCAGACCAAAAACAAGCGTATAGACAGAAAGGCAACTTCAAAGAGAAATTTGGAAGTGGACTCTATCATGCTAAAAGCCTTACTCAAGCTCAAACATCAAATGGCCTGTATAACAAATGAAGAACCATGTTCCCATTTTTCAGAGTGAAATGGTTGACAATTCTCCGGTTGCAAGCAAGATCCTTCACTAAAACCAGACATATGCACCCCAGGGATGATCTCGATAATCAGCCTCACACCTTGGGGAATCTTTTCAAATCACAAGGCAAACCTAACAAACCCTACATGCCTGGTCTCCAAAAAACTTCAGGTTAAAACCAAGATCTGTATTGCATTAGCTACATTGTCTTTGATTGCTCTTGCGGTGACAGACATTCTGGGAAATCAATAGTTGGTCCCAAAAAAATGAACTGTGCAGTAGCATCGATCCTTCGAGACCAGGAGAACTCACCCATGTGATTGGCACAAATCTTCAGGGTCCTGCTTTGCCTCATGAGCAAGCGGACCTTCTTCGTCTGCTTGTGTTCTAGCAGTTTCACCTGCCCAACTCCCCGTTCTTTCCATTGCGTGCCTTCCTTATCAAATCTGTACAGCTTTGCCTTGCTGCAAACATAATGGCATCCAACTTCAAAAGCGCAGCCCGCACAATTCTATTGCTGATCCAAATGGAGTTTCCATGATATAGCAAAGAACTTTCATTACTTTCAGGCTTAAAGCTTGTAAGAAAAGTCAGCAGGGGTTGCGGTTGGCTCACATGTCAAGAAGCACGTCTTCATTCTCTTCACCGGTACTGATGACAACTTCTTCCAGTTTCACGATCGGAGCAATCTGCGCTCCAGTGTCCTCCTCATCGCCATGTTTCCCGGCCTCTTCTGCTGTCTCCTCAGCGGCAGTTGGAGCCACGGATGGAGTCGCCTTCTCTTCCACGCCACTCACATCCTTCTCCTCAACAACCGCTGCCATTTCCGGACCACTTCTCTGAAAAAAAATGCACAAAAATCAGCCACAGCAGGAGTTCAACACAAATCGGCACAAGATCGGAGAGAAGAGCGAAGGGAAGAACCGAGGACAAAGAGAGAGAGCGAGAGAGAGAGACACAGAGGCCGAAGCGAAGCAGAGCAACAACGGACGAGAACCATAAGAGCCGCGCTCTTCCATACCCAGCGAGCTTGCCCTAACCTTGCTCCCAAAAACCTAACCACGGTTTCTACAACTAACTCTGGTTCGGTTTAGTATTCTTTTTAATAACCGCTGGGTAAGTTATCCCCCAAAAATTGGGTAAAACCATAACACTGTCGATCATGCATAAGGGTAGGTTATCAAATAACCGGTTGAGAATCACACTGGTTAACTCAATGCCAGTTAGGTCTACAGAAGGTACAAGGTTTTTAAAGAAATTAAAATTATTTTTATTATTTTTATTATTTTTCTATCATTTTATTTTTGGATATTAGTGTGTAAAGATTGACAACCTTAGTATGTACTTGGATGGTAATTGGGTCATCTAGGTAAGTTATTTTTGAAATTTTAACACCATGCAATTATCAAAATTTTTAATTGGTCAGTTATTAATAATTGGGTTGATACCCTTAGTGATAATCATGTCTTTTTTTTCATTAACCCGTCAACACAAATGTTGGAACTCGGGGTTAATTCTCTTTACTTTTATGGAAGAGCTTCTGGTTGTAGTTGAAAAAATAAATAAATTAGAGTTTCCCCGATTCTAGTTCCACACATAAATGGTTTGGATCCTAGTGTTTTTCTTAACCCAAATTGGAGCTCGGGATTAACCCTTGGTTCTAATCATTTTTAATTAGATAAACAAGTGGCTCTCTCATAAGAGGCTTTGTTCTAAAAATTAATGTTTTATGTTAAAAAAGTTCCCTCCTTTTATATATATATATATATATATATATAATTTCATTATTTTATTTTTATTTTTATTTTTTAAATTTGTGAACATGAGGCATAGGTGGGATATTAGCCCAAGCATGTTTGACAAGACTCCAATGAAATGGATCACAATGTCTCCTTTGTTTTGCTTGCATGATGTTTCATTTACAAGTTTGAGGACATGGCAACTTTCAAGTAATGTGGTGTGGTTTTTGTTACATTTTGGGTTTAAAGTTTTCAACAAAGGCCATTTTGTTGTTGTGGCTAATGGGTTTACTTAAAAAGAAAAATAAATATATTTTAAAAATTCCATCATGTGATTGCCAAATGGAAAAGCTTTATGCACATGGTCCTTTAAAAAATACAAAAATAATAATTTAAGTCGTGAAGTGCTCAAGTTGCATCTTGTGACCAATAAGGGGTTTTGTGCAATAAATGATAAAACATCAAATGGCAATAGATGTTGAAATCATTTAGGGGTTACCAAATGAAAAATGTAATTTATACACATACACACATGTAATTACATACATTACACTTAAAATAATAATAATAAAAATGTTAAATTGTTTCTAGTCATATCATAGTCATAATTTATCAAAGTTTTCATATAAAAGTATGTTGGAAAATTTGAAAACCCAATTAATTTAGAATATACTTTTCATCCAGTTTTCTTATATGAAAATTCCTCATATTTTATGTGTAGCTTATTATAAACTCAATGGAGTGCACCATTGTTTCACAATGAAAGTTAAAAGAAGTTTTGAATAGGTTTTTCATGTTTATGCCATAAATGCGAGTGTGATTACCTTTTTGGCATACTTTACCATGCTTTCACCCGGTTTCATGGGTTTGTTCCAAATATGTGTGAAATCTATTATTTCATAAATTCATATTGTTTAAACAGAAATGTTGTGCATTATTTAAACACAAAACTCATGTGCATGATTTTTGTATGTAAACAACATGAATAGACATACAACATCTATGTTTAAACAATGTGCATGACATTAATGCGATGTTCAAATGATACAAGTAGATGAATGACATTTGTGTTTATCCCATATGAACCTTTGAAAAGTATATTTTTCACGACTATTATTGTCAAATTGTGACCCATAAAATTTGTGATGTAACACCCATTAGTGCAGTAGTCTTTGTTTTTTTGACTAAGTGGAAAAAACCCAACTTCATCCATTGGGTTCCACCCAAAGTGAATTTTTTTCCACTCTTTTTTGCCCACCAATTGGTAGTCCTTCCTACCCCTCCTTGTCCCATCCTACCTTCCCTTTTACTTACTTATCTCCCTCCCCCATCTTACCTCCCCCCCTCTTATTACTGTCACATTTCCATGGTTGGGGCTTGAGGAGGGACCATTGTTCCACTAGGTAATGTATTTTTTGGGATTTTTTTAGCAAGTTCTAATAACTAGTTTTGTGTGTTCAGACCTTATGTTTAAGAGGGACCATTGACTTGCAACATGGCAAAAAAGCTACTTGTTTAGGGAATTCAAACTTCTCCTGACGCACTCCCAAGCCCTTTGTTAAACTCACTTGAAGGTCCAACTATGTAAAGTTGCACAAAATTGGGACTTGAAGGTCGTTCTCGACTTCTAGCACAAAAAAGGAGGTAGAGAGGCGTGCTAGAAGTCCCGAGATTAGACTAGGAAGAGGGACTAGATTATCAAGCTCGAATCTGCATCCAAAACCAACCACAAAAAGGTTAGTTAACATTTGGGAACACCCTTGGGTGTTGGGACAAGCCACATGCACTTTGACACACAAGACTCACCACGGCCCGGACTCGGGGGAAGCCACCACCTTCCCCCATATAGTATACTCTGTAGTTCTCTGCCGAGGCTACATCCAACTGGCTCTTTTTCCCAGGACTCCCAAGTTGGAGTCCCGAAATTGTCTCGAGTTAGAGTCCCGGGACTGTGGACGCTCATAGCTCCTCACCTCAAACTCGGATCAAGACGAGGTCTAAACCAAAGTTGTAGCTCTCATCGAGAGTTTTTCAAAGCCATGTCGCACTCCTTGAGGAGATGTCGGGAAGAGGTCGATTCCCGACTTTTAGTGATCGGGAGTCAAACTGGTAGTTTGACTCCCGACCTTTCTTTTGCCCATAACTTGGGCTGCATATGTCCAAATGGCCCATGCAAGGTCATTTTGGGCATCTACTCTTCAAGACCTTTTCATTGATATAAAGAATGCACCAAGGCGAGGAGATTTGACCCCTCAAATCATCTTCTGAATTTTCAGGAGTCCTAGAGGACTCCATTTTTCCCACTTTTGTGAGTGCGAGTTGCATTCTCACACTTAACCCCAAAGTGGGGTTGCGACATCCCCAATGATGGTAAAGGGGGGGGAAATGTTATTTTTAATACATTTTTTTTTTTTGAATGAAAAGAAAGTTTTGAGTTTACAAGGAAGGAACAACAATGAAAGACAATGGGGAAGAAGGTTCAAGGTGTAATAAGTTTGTTCTTTCTTTTTGTATGTATTTTTTTTCCTTGTTTTTTTTCTATTTTTTCTTTTTAAGTGCATTTTTTTAAATCATTTTTTTATAGAATATATATTTTTCATATTTTTATTTGTCTTTAAAAAAATTTGGGCTTTTTTTATGCATGTTTTTTTTTGAATTCTATTATTTATTTATTTATATTCTAATTTTTTGTTTTTTATGTTTGTTATTATGGTTGCGTTCTTTGTTATGATGGACATGATATGAATGTTTGGATTAGGATACCACCTTGTTAAATGATGAAGTGGTCCCAAACTTTATTAGTTATGGAAACAATTAAGGAAATTATGGATGAAATAATTTTAAATATTCTAAAAAAATCAATGCATGTGTAATTAATGAATTAATTTTTGGTATGGTAGAATATCAAACATGTGTAAGTGATCCATTGGAAAAACAAATTCATTTTGCAACAAATCAACCAACCCCTGATATAATAGAAGATCAAGCGGGTGCAAATGCTTTAGTGAAAGAACCCATTCATGTTGTAACAAATGGGTCACCTTTTGATCTAGTGGAATAACTAATGCATGTTCCAAAAAATGAATAGAACCCTCTTATGATCATAGAAGAATAAGTGCAACACATTGTAATGTTTGTCCTTCCTCCAAGTGACAAATTGAACTATATTTATGCTAATTCATTGCCCCACTTTCCCTTTCCATGTAAGAAGGCGGGTGAAGTTTTTTTTTGCCCAATTTTAGTTTGTAATATCCCAATGTTTTAAAAGATTTTTATAAATTTCAACCTTGCAATACCTTGATAGACCCATGTCTTGAACATTGGTATGATCATAATACCTTCATGTTTCACTCTTCAACCTTCACCCTTTATGGAAATATTTTCATTGTGTTGACCTTGTTATTTTTTTGGGGGTTTTAATATGTGTATTGTTTCAAATCTAGATGGGCCACATGGGAATATGCCAAGGAGGGGTGACATGGGCTAAGGTTGTAAGAACGATTATTTGCAAGGTTGGTAAGTTCCAACACATCCAACATCCATTTGAATCTTGCATAATATTTGAGATATGTGTTCCTTTGTATTAATAGGTTTGTATATTTTCACTTTAGGCTTTAAGCCACCACTAGGGAAGGTTTTATAACCAATGTACCAACATGTGGTTTTGGCAAATTACTAGTTATAAAGATAGTTGTCAACATAATTTTTCATCCTTATGATTTCTATAATACCCACATTGGAATATTGCATGTGTTCTAAATAATTTTTATCTCCTTGTAATATTTTAAGGACAATTGCAAATAAATCTTCCATCCTTAGGGTTTATTCAATACTCACATCGGAGTATTGCATGCGTTATAGATTATTTTTATCTCCTTGCAATACCTTTTTTGGTGATTTTTCATGTATATTGCATGTTTATGTAGTCACTTTTTAAAAATTCATTTGGTTGGACATATTTCATCCATGATAAATAGATGAATTCATCCATGAATGCAAGATATACAATGAACATTTGAATGACATCCAAATGGATGGATGTCATTATCCATTTTTGAATTATATTTGTTTACAAACACATGGCAAATATGATTACACCCATGATTATATTTGTAGTCAAAATACCATTCATAACTACATGATTATGTAGTCCATATGGACACATCGTTTATCAACTAGTTGTATTTTTCTCCTAGTCATGAATCCCTTGGAATATATTATATATTTATAAATTGAAATATATTTATAGATGGCCATTTGGTAAGTAAGTAGGATCCTATGTATTTTTTGGTGACAAGCCTTTTTTATTAGCCCATCACAAGTCATATTTGCACTTTGAATGTATGTAGTGCATGTATTGTGTGTAAACTAATACTTTTTCACCTACTTATATAGTTTACAAAGTTTAACTTGTTGACAAAGGATATGGGATAAATTTACAACATTATCCCATATCATCTTTTGTCCCATACAAAAGTATCCAACTTTGATCATTATTACCTTTTTCATAATTTGTCCAAATGAAAAAAAAAAAAAACTCATTCTTAAATACTTTTCCAAGATCTATAGGTCATTTTAAAAAAATTTAAGAAAAAATATCAAGTAATTTGACTAAAAATACATTTGAATGACAATGATGTTTTGAATATATATTTTTCATAAAATGATTTGTAAATAATAAAGTATGTTTATATATAAACATATTGTAAATCAACACAATATCTATATAATATTTCCCCACCTCCTAAAAATATATCAAATCAATAAAAATGGTAAAAATGTTGCGTTATATTTATTTGTAATTGTAAAAAATATTTTTAAAATAAAATATGTTATCTATGAAACACATAATATTATTTTCAACATTTTAAAATTTTATGAAAATATTAAAATGATTAAAATGTCATATTTTTCTCAAAGTTTATTGTGAGTAGTAAATTATAATCTTTAATTTTTTTTTCTATTCATTAAATGTGATTTAATATAAAATATTAAAAAATTCCAAGTTGTATGACCAAATACTTAGATAAATTACTAAAGATCAAATCATATATTACCTGTCACATGGAAACATGAAAAATAATGCCATTTTGGGACATGTGGATTTCTTTTGAAATTCATTGGATATCACTAATAAAAATATATTTCATTATTTATTGTTGAAAAATTCAAAAAAAATGTTCATTTAAATAAACCTTTGAGCAAGGGTCTCAACTTAAAATGTTTTAATTATATTATGGTCATCAAATTTTTATTTAATTTTATGGTTTCAAGAACTTTGGCAATTGTTTTCCATTTTTTGGGAATTTTATTTTAAATGAAAAAAATTTGCCCAAATTTGTTTTTAGCCACTATCTAGAAATGTTCATTAAATAATTAGTGACTCTAAAGAAAAAGTTTTTAAAAAATAAGTTATTAATTATTTATTTGTGCATTAATTATGTGTTTAATCATCTACAAGCTTATAATATGCTTACTAGGTACATATGTTTACTTTCTAATTCTTTTCTCTTTTAATTCATAAGTTTTTAATGTTTCAAGTTGCATATTACTAAATAAATACATGGTGTTCATGAGGAAAATTTTTAGTCAAGTAATCCTATCCATGAAGACTTTTAGTCATGTGGTCATATCCATGGTTACAAGAATACAACTAAACACAAAAACATGACATATATGACTATGATTAAAAAATGGTCACTAATCAGACTAGTGTGGCCCGTGCCGTTGGCCCAGGTGTTACCATGTTGTCAACTGATTTTTCCTTCCAAAACCTGGTTTTTTGGAATTTATTTTGAATTTTCAGCAACAAAAATCACTTAAAAATTCACAGAAAATTGCAACCAGAAAATTGCAGTGCTTTTCCAGAAGTGCATGAATCCTCCGGCCCTCACTACTGTGATTAATGCTCTGGAGGTATTGGAGAAACTACAGGCAGTGGTTGTGTTATCTGATCAAAAAGCCAGAGATGCCTACCAACCAACAATGTATGGGCGGCTGCTAGTGAGCTTGCCTGTGTCCTTGGAATCAGCCATCTTTGTCATCCATGGAGCTAACTCTGGGTACTTAAGAGAGAGTGTT
>Ga0116227_10000375_pt1 | contig 84586 bp, 53 predicted proteins | sample S1TSphgellanicum_FD_89693 | JGI IMG/M metagenome (GOLD analysis project Ga0116227, IMG submission 89693) | Host-associated microbial communities from peat moss isolated from Minnesota, USA - S1T2_Fb - Sphagnum magellanicum MG | ecosystem: Host-associated > Plants > Peat moss > Unclassified... | reverse complement strand
TTGTGGGGTTGTGGTGGTTAGTGTGGTGGTTGTTTGGTTGTTTGTGTTGGTTGTGTGTGTGTGGTGTGTGGGGGGGGGGGGGGGGGGAAGGGTCAAAGCAAAGAGTTCCCAAGTTCTTGACATGTTCCCCCTAAGAGTTCACAATATCACCTCACTTTTATCCCATATGCTTTGGCAAATGTTGCCCTCCTATCACCTATAGAGGTGGGCCAAAGGGGAGGACCTCTAAACTTCAAAATATTTTGGGGTGCCTCCATAATTTCTTTTTGTTTTCAGTGATGGGCCAATCAAATTGTCTCATTGCAAAAAAAATAAAAATGAACTTGGGATGCAGCCCATCTAATGAATAGGAGAGGTGAATTTAGTCTCTATTTTCAATTTGGATCAACCTTGAATCAAAAATCATCAATCCCGGCCAAATGATTTTTCAGTGTCCAATGTATTCTGAAACCAGTACATATAATGACTTGTTTGTAATGATCTTACTCTCCAATAGCTTTTGGAGTATAATGATCAACTTTGGTTAGGGTCACTTTCTCTATGGATAGCTCACACATTAGTATTTTCTGGTAAATAGTAGCAAATAATTGTTCATACATGTTTAGCCTTGTCTATCCAGCTACTACTTTCTGGAGATTCCTTCCTGTTTGAGTACGCTTCCAAGGTCCCACCAGATTTAATTTGTATCAATGATTCCAGGCACCTACTGCTCGTTAGTGGTATCACTAAGGGTCTTTTTTCAACAGGATGCTGTAATCATAGTTACACATAGTATGATGTGATCACAATAGCATGATAGAAGAAGGCCATTAAAATGGAACCCTGTTTCTTGCTTCATGTTTCCATTCAAGAATCTGTGATCAGAGCAGCCTAACGGAAGAGGCCCTGAACTCCATGTGATGAGGCAATTGTCAGTTTGTTTGAAGGTGTAAAGGTTGTGTGACGAAAAGAGAGTTTTTCCCACAAAAACAGCAAGACATTCTAAAGTTCTTTGTAAACTGCCAAAGTTCTTTTCTCATTACAAACTGGGTCCCAAATCTTAAAATTAGTTATCTCAAATCCTAAACTTACACCCAACTGTAAGTTCATATAACCCCCCAAACTTGGTCCTACCTAATCAGCAGTTCAATCATGTGCTAACCATACATAAACATCTACTATGTACAATAAAAGGAGGTTTAGCCAAAGATCAGGTCACTCAATGTTCTCTCAGTCCATTTGAGCTGCTAAAATCCCACCCCTATGTATGCATTGTGGTTTCTGCTTTAAAACAGGGTCTGCTATCTATTTTCACTGCAACAATCCAATTTTCTTCTAAAGCTTCAGTTTGTAGTGTATGGCTTCAAGTCAAATGCAGTTCACTAGGTTCCTATGAACCACTAATAGAGTGAGCAAAAAGCTTCCCAAAACTAAGTTGGATGAGTGATTCTCAAGGTATGCAGTCCCAACCTAAATTCCACGTCTCTGTTCCCCTCCCCATATAGGATACCCTAAAGGTTTCTCATGCCCAACACCCCATAATCCCTAGCTTAGATTTAGTAATTTTCAACAGGATCACCCACACTATAGAAAGTTTTAAATTCCAAAATGTCTTCATCACTTAGCTCTTCATCTCCTCTCATCTCCGTCCTCCTCAAGATCCAACCCAAAAGGATCCCCCTTTGAAGAAAATTTGCCACCCTTTATATGTCCACAACTCCTCATCCTCCAGTAATCCAGTGCACCAATCAGAGCCATATTCCCATTTGTACTCATGACAAGCAAAAACCAACACATATAAGCATGAAAGCTCACATTCTAAATCCAAGGAAACAAAGCGCCTTCACTTTCCCATCTCCATGAATGCACAACCTACAAACATAAAACACACAAAACATGTTATTCCTAGCATCATATGGTTATTGTGCACATGATAATCACTGCGCTCCATCAACCACCGGTTTAGGGCAGTCCTTTAGCAACTTTTTCATTTTAGGGCTCCTTTTAGGTCACAATTGCACCAAGAGAAAATGTCACTTTTTTAATTAAATTTTTCTTAATTACATTTTTTTTTCAACCAAGTTGTAGTTCTGAATTTTTTAATATTTACAAAAAATAAATATGATTACTAATTTGCTTGCTAATTTGGTACATAGCCGAAAATGACCTTAAACTGAATGGTTTTTTTCAAAATATTCTTGGCATTAACAAATTTTCCAATTGATTTATAATCAATACATCAACTCAAAATATGATGTTATGAAGTCTCATGCAACTATCAAATGATGTGGTTACATCACAAGTTATCTATTCAACTATTTTGGTAATTTTTTAGAAAGGATGGATGAAAAAATATGAAGCTAGATAGATTGATGAAACATTATGCACATTTGCAACTTTGCATCCAATTAGATTGATTTAGATCTTTTTAGGCTATATATATATATATATATATTAGGCTACCTAGTATATCTAGCCTAGTTATGTAAGTTAGTTACCTATATACCTAAGCTTATGTGATCTAATATGGGAGTATGTAAGTGGTCTAGGTAATTTAAATATGCAAGCTAGTGTAAACTACCTACATTTCTATGTGAAGTTATTAGTTATATTATAACTAATTTTTACCTTGACATAATTTTAATGTATTTATCTACCTATCTCTTTACCTACCTCCCTAGTTACTACACTTACCTGCACTATAACAAAATGCGTCCTTATACACCAAGTGATATCATTGGTCCCGCTCAACAAAACATAGTGGGGATGCAGTGAATTCACTAGTCCATTGAACAATGATTAATGAATTGCATTCACATTTTGTAGTAGTCAGTTCTTAGATACTTATATACTTATTTAGTTAATGTACTTATTTAACTTCTTAAAAATAATGTTGTATAGGATAAAAAGTTCTAGTGTTGTATGGGATTTGAAAATGTTTATCTTTCTCAAAGGTTTATCCCATATTGTTTCTCATCTTCAAACTCATAAACAATATAAAAGGGTGCATTACATTGCAAACCCATCATTAGGTGGTACCATTAAAAATGTCACACCCTTCAACTTCATAACAACATAGGATTTAATTAAATAAGAATTTTCACTTCGAATTTTATTTTAAAAAATTACTCAACTCATGTAGAATTTGAAACTTTGATTGGATTTACAAAATTTTAATTTTTAATATTCCAAATGAGAATTGAAGGAAAAATGTTTAGGAAAGTAATATTTCGGGTTCCTTTGTTCAACTAAAACACAAGGAACATTTTTTTAAAAAATTCTTGTGATTTCTAGGAGGGCCTAAAATGGTCTTTTTTATACTTGATTAATAGATAATGGATTGAAACAATCATAATTTTTTGAACAATTTTCAAATGTCAAAACTAAGAGGTCTTCAAAAGCCATTGCATTATTTGAAGAGGTCATCCTTTGTATATTTTAGGAAACACCTAAGGCAAAAGGATGTTTTTTAATATGCTATGAAATAATGGCATATTTTTAACATATTTTAGGTATATTTTAAGTATTTTTCAAAATGAATTATTGGTACCCTATTTATATTTAAATTATATACATATATAAGTTGCACCCTATTTTTTTGCACACCGTTTGTAATAAAATGGAAATGACCTCCCTAGGTTGCATTCATGTTTACAAATTTGTAGTAATTCTCATTTTTTTTGTTTCAATCATCAATTGGGGCCATACCCTAATGACTATAATTAATAAACAAAACAATACATTTTTATAATGGTGCAACTTGACATTTAATGATAGGGGGTCAAGAATCTAATGAACACAACGTCAATTAACATTTCAAGAACACAAATTTCTTACTTTTGTAGTTTATGTAAATATCTTCAAATTTTCCATGGTGTTTACATAGGTGGGAAACACAAAGCTCATGTGGTGCAAGTCAATAATAAAAAGGACATTTTGAAAAGATTTTTTTAAAAAAATTAAACTAAATTTGGTCCACCTTTCTTTGGATTTTAAGGAAGTGGTTCTCATAAAGAAGCTAGTTGTACCAACCAAAGGTGGGTTTGCCCTACAAACATCCAAAAACTACTCAAAAGCAAGTGTCATTTGGGATGAACCAATAGTGGCTTAATTTTAAAAATTAAACTCAAAATAAAATAGGATTTTTCTAACTCAGTGTCACATGGCTTAGGTTTAGGTTTAACCTAGGTCCCATGTGGTTTAAATCTAGACATAACCTAGGTGCCACGTGGCCTAGGTATAAGCTTAAAGGCCACATATACCATTGGGGCATAGCTTAGCCTAGTCTAAGTGGCCTTAGTATGTTTAGGCTTAATTTAGGTGCCACATGGCCTAACTTAACCCTATGTTTAGATGGCCTATGTTTAAGTGCCACATGGCCTAGCCTAACCTAACCAATATTTAAATGGCTTAACCTAGCCCTATGTTTAAATGGCTTAACCTAGCCTTATGTTTAAGTGGCTTGGCCTAGTCCTATGTCTAAGTGGCCTAACCTAACCAAGGTGACATATGTGTAGGTGCCATATGACCTAGCTTAAACTTATGTCCATCACAAACTTCCTAAGAAAAAATAACTATGTAAAAATAATGGAAATTGGTATATAACGTAATTTGGATCAAATGTCATTTCCTAATTATTTCAACAAATCTTAAAATTATATTTTACTTTCATAGTATCAACATAAACATAATTATTCTTTTAAATGATATAAATTCTAAATATCCCTGAATGGTAAAATTTTGCATTTGTGTCCTGAAAATTATGGTAAAATGACAAACCATTATTCTTTTTATCATCATAATCATGCAATTAATAAGTCAAAACCATTGTTCATTATGTTTGTTTATTTTTAACAAACATTCTATCAACAATAGAATAATAAAATGAAAAACACACAACAATGATGTGAAAAAAACTTAATAAATAATATAAATCTAATTATTCATTATAATCATATTGAAATTTTGCTTGATGAAATTTGTGATGTCTAAATGACCTAACCTAGCTTAAGTGGCTTATATGTAGATGTCACATTGTCTAACCTAGCCTAGGTGGCCTAACCTAAGTGCCACATGGCTTAACCTATGAATGTGAATGCACCACATGTCATTAAACTACTAACTAAACCTTCTATTTGATTTAATTACAACACAAACAAATTAGCAACTTGAGATTTAATGATGTTATACAAGATTAATAGATGATGTTCATCCACCAATGGGTTATAGTTGAAAACAACTTTTGACAATGATGATGAATGTCATTGCAACTAAACTAAAATTTATTGTCATAATGTTAACACATGCTTATCACTTTCAATTGTAATGCCATTTTTTACTTTTATTTATCGACATTTTAGATGAGAAGTTGCAAAAAACATTTTGTAATTGTAATTGTTTTCTTTTTACAATTGTAATTGAAAACGAATTAAAGACTTAGTTACAAATATGAAGGTTTTATTCTAGGGTTGATTAACAACTCAAAGGTCATTGCCAATAAACAATAGTGCTACATGAATGGGTTGGGGAGCTATGATGCATAATATGGGATTTTTTTGTCAATGATTTTTCACTTATTGCAAAGTTATCTTGTTTAACATAGAAATTGGGTGGTTCACATGGAAATTGATTCGTGAGTCATGACCCTTATTGGAAGCTTACATCCATGCATTTGTTGAGTTCACAAAATTCACTTGACTCACAAAGTAGCTTGAGATAGGGTGAAATGGATTGGACTACTTGCTGAAGGAGTGTTTTGTTGGCCATTCATCAGCTGTGGTGGGATGTTCATGTGAGGATGTCTTATGTCCTTCCCATGTTGGTTGCTTTTAGGACCTTAGCCAACTTCTTTTCATTCTTACTACTGTTCTCTCACTTACCCTAAACACAATCACTTAAGGTTTGCAATTAAACGCTTATCTCAGGTTTCAGATGCCAGTAACATAGGGATTATGTCACCCAGCACCCACCAATATTGGAAACCTGTTATTACTCAATAGTGATTCATACACAAATGAGTCACCTTGATAACTTATCATGTGAACCCTCCTACTTCCACCTAACACTACCTAGTTACCTACCTATAATGTAAGTTGGCAGCTACCACACCTAATCAAGTAGGAATTCATATAAGTGGTTACTATGTAGGTAGGTAAGTAGGTAAAGGCACTTGGTGACTAATATGTGAGCAGATACATGTGAATGGGTGAGACATCTAGCTAAGTACTGTAGTTAGCTACAGACAGGAAATACACTGAAAAAGTTTTCCATGTCCACACATGATCATCCATCTTGCATGGTGCACTGGTAGGTGCTGGTTCACTCTGGCCTGCAACATGGGGGATTTAAAATCTCCACAGCCAAGGTTATATTCCCAACCAGATGGCTGGGCTGGTTCAGGTTTGCTTCTAAGGAAGTTGCTCTTCCTTGAGCTCCCACTCCAATTTGTCACTAGACCCAATGGCTGACTACAAGACCAAAATGGCTTCACAATGTACGCAAAATCTACATAGGATCCTCCCCACAAGGCAGGAGGAAGAAAAAGGGCAAACAGAAACATAGCTACCACCATGATCCCCAAGAACAAGCCTCTTTAGTTCCAGGCAAGGTTATATCATCTAATTTCAGATTGTAATATTAATGTAATACTAGTGTAGCCTGCGTCATTGGCCCAAGTGTGAACACATTAAGGGCTCAACTGTTGTTTTTCTTCCTAGCCCTTTTTTTTGCAATTATTTGTTAGAATTTTCAGCAATAAAATCCACTCCAAAAAATATCTTCCTCACTCTAGCCCCAAAAATTGTGAAATAAACTTTATTAAATCTGAATTGCTGACGGCTTTCCAACAACACCAAGAATGTCCCCATATTTCAATATAGTTTTCAGTTTCGATTTTATTTCATTTTCACTGAGAAAATGATTCAATAATCAGCTTCCACACCATAGCTCCAAAGAGTGTCAAACTAAGTGCGTGCATTCCTACTCATCGAGACCTTTACAAAGATGCCAAGAGCTTGACATGAGACGTCATTGTTTGAGAGATGTCAGTGTGACAAAACAAAACAAAACAAACTACCTTGCTTCATAGTGAAGAAAGAAAAAACACTAGTCCATCCTCCTGGTGACCAGAGCTTAAAAGTCTTTACATTGTGGAAATAACTAACTGTTGGAAATGACCAGGACAAACCACAAACGACCAGGACAAGCCGCAAACTGCAAACGACCAGAACATGGCTTGTCATAGGTATTTGTCTAAGACAGGATCCAATTTAGGTTATGGTTGTGCAGGACAGGATCTGCACAGGGCTACCAGCCACAGCACAGCAATTGATAATAGATTACTTAAAACTGCTGGACAAGTCACGCCCACTTTGGGGATTTTATTGACCACTTCTTAGAGTTCATGATGCAACTTTGGCTAGTAGTTGTGTGGTGACAAACCCATGATGAAAAAAGCTATTAGATTGACCACATCGCAATTTTATCATGTCACTTTTGTGAATTGTGTCATACATCATTTGGTTATATCTATGGAACCTAGCTGTCCTTCAAACAAAAGTAGGCAGAAGGAAATGCTAATGGGTCATTAGGCCAATGGGTCCTTTGTGTAATTCTTGTCTTAGTCATGGAACTGATTCCACAATTTTGACCAAATGGTCCAAGGGCTGACCCCTGTGTGTCAAGACTGAATTTAAAATGCTTTACAGAATTTTTTCCTGCAGTAATCCCTATTTTAATGTGGGTGTCTTATGGAGATTTGATTTCTTACGAGTCAAAGTTGTGCCTTTGATTCCCTTAGAAAATAAATCTCATGTGCGCATCATCTGTACAATGTCGACAATAGATATTTCAGGGTCCACTTGCTTTAAAAAAAGTTTAAAAAAAAAATGCAGAGTTGCTATTTCAACATTGAGAGAGAAAAGAAAAATTTGCAGACTTGAAACGAACAACAAGAAACTAACTGGGAGTTTTTCTTGGCTCTCAAGTGTACTTCTAATGCGTTTTCCCATGACCAACTTTCCACGTTTGCGAGATCATTGCTACAATCTTAGATTTGTAAACTTGTGGCATTGACAAAGTAACTGGGAAATCTAGCTACAAAACCCAAACTCTTCAAAACACACGAAAAGTGAATCTATACTGATTTAGTCTGACCCCATAGTGCACGTCAACAAGCTGCTGCATGATCATGACAAACAATCTTTCTACTCAACGTCCAAAAATTTGTTCTTAGAGAGTGATGAAGAATCATCTACCTTCAATCTACATAGCCTGCAAGTAGTACCCCAGAGATTCCACCACTAAGTCCCTATGTGGGTTCAAATCTCAGAAGGCCTACTCCAGAATGTCCTGTCTCACTGCATAGTGACTAGATGAACCCATGTATATATTAATGGACTCCTGAAGCGCTGAACCAAACACAGAAAAATTGTAGGAAAATTTGTTTTTATGAGGTAAGATACTCATGTCTTCATTTGAAGATGAGGCCTCTATTATTCAACATGAGATCTGGTTTTTTAATGCATATGTTTGTGGCTGGCCAGTGACTTCAAGAGGAATTCTATTCTGCATAAGTTCCATATAAATGGCCCCGTTTTCCAAGTTTTCTCTCTAAATTTTTTTTCCCCAGCTCATATGTCCTGCTCTGGCTCTGCTCCACTAGAGAGGAGATCGACAGATTCTGGGTCTTGTGTCGCTTTCATTGTTATGTACACAGTTCATCAAGACAAAGCTTCTGATGAATTTGGAGCTAATATAGTCAATCCTGGATGGATGTTGTGCTGCCTATTCTATGAGGTTTTGTAATGTGCAGCTGTGAGCAGGAGTTGGTGCTATCTGTAGCTGTATCCCTGCATCTGGCCCTCCTGTACTTTTCTCGCCCAGAATTGAGCTTTCTTCTTTACCTGCCTCACCCTTTTCAGCACCTTTGCAGGATCGACGTTTCCTGCGACAGTCACTTTCTGGTTCCACTGATCACATATAACCCCATCAACTCCTGTTTGAATTTCAACCCACGACACAGTATATTAGAGCCATGATCAACATTTGAGCATGAGGACTTGTTCTCACAAGCTCTCACAGCTCCTGCAATTGATCAATGCTTGACTGGTAGAACTGTGAGATGATTGTGAGCACAACTGGATGAAAAAACATAATGGAAAGCTGGTGTGATCAAACTGTGTGTAACTGTGCTCACAGCAAAATAATGGAAAGAGACCCTAAGTGACGAACAAAACTTGAAACTGCATGATGAAACTTTCATGCAGGAACAACTTTCAATCAAGAACTTAGCGACAATTGACACAATTTATTAGACTCGGACGCACGAGACTCACCCTCCAAGCTGCACAATTGTCTCCTCAGTTTCCCTTCGCATATGTTGCAGCACATGGGTACCATCAATTCGATGGACTGCACACAGACACATGTAGATCATGATGTTTATATGTCCAGATTGGCCAATCAGATCATTCAATGCAAGCAACAACTACATTCTACATGCCAATCTGAGTTGAATGATGACGATCATTTCAATGTCCCCCAGTTACAGGTTCATACAGCAGCAACAAGAGTCAAGACTCACAGGAACCATGTGGCGTGTGTAAGGAGCTTGGATTTCTTCATGTGGGTAGTTCCCCACAATCCAGGTGGGTTCACGGTCACCATAGAACAGCTGCACCAAATTAGCAAATAAACGAAAATTCAAAACCAGATCTGAAAATCCTGAAGAGGTCACAGCTAGCCACTAAAATGAATCAAACAAAACTGGTGAAACATGAACGAGATCAGCTGAACCAAACACGATATTTTTTTTTGAAGCACCTCTACAGACATGCAGGAGATCCAGTGATCCAGATCTCCTAAACTGAAACCCAAAAAGATGGTAAGTATACATGAGCTGCTGCAGGCATTATTCACATGTGAGAGTTCACATCGTACCTCACCCAAAGACACCATGTTTGCTGTTGTCAATTTGATTCCCCTTTCAAATAAGCAAAAGACCAAAACAACAGAAGCTCTAGAAAGTGTCTGTACACAAGCACAGGTCCCCACTTTCTTTTGATCAATTCTTCTTCCACGACCTCTTTTTGCAAAGTAGAGACGAAAAGTTTGAAAGCCCAACTGTGAATACAAATTATGAAGTAAATTTACAAAACTCCCAAGCCCTCCCACCCAATAGTACCAGATCAAAATTCTTCCCCCCACAACTCTCCCACCACTACTTACTATTGCACTCTTGTTTCTCGAGTCTATCTGTATCTCTCTCTCTATTCACAATTCAGACCAGAAGAGCAGATCATTCAGACCTTGTTGATGGACACTTGTGGACATTGCTGGAGAGCCAGAAGAGAGTGTTGTTCATTGCTGCTGGGATCGGGCTGGAGTCTTCCTCCACACGGCAGGGAAAATACGGCGTTACGAGTGGGGACGCCCCCGGCCCCGCCCCCCAGGTCCCATCTTGTTTTGAGGACGCGGGAAGATTGTTTTGAGAACGCGGTTTCATTGATTTCAGTGGCCAGGATTTGAGGACCTGGATTTCGGATCTGTTCAGCAAGCCAAGCGCGTTGAGCATCTTCCAACGTGCAATCACGACCATTCAAGTATTATTCTTTAGTTCCATAAGTCCTGGCCCTCTTTGTTTAAGGTGAATTTGTTGGGGAGGGGGGGAGGAGGAAGGTATGTACTCGATAATTATAGAATGAAAATAATATGGCATTTGTCTTTCTTTGCACTTGAGTTTGGTTGTTCATTTGTGTCAAAACTAGTAATAATAATAGCGTAAACAGAATATTGTATTAACTTTTGATGTTCCAAATCAATATAATTATTTTTGGAAATGTTGAATTATTTAGAAATTCTCTGTTTGAAACTTTGAAATGTCAAAATTCAAGGAAATTTTGAAGGGGAGCAAAAAATTTGTTTGCAACCCAAAAATAAAATAAAATAAAATAAAATTCTGGAAACCCAAGAGCTTCTTGGGTTGGGCCAACCCACCAATTCGTAGAGTAGGTATCCAATAATTGACAACATTTTTCTAACCTTTAATTTAGTGGAACAGTACCTCTCCCCCTTTTTGCAAAAACAAACAATTTAAAATGTTGTAAAAGGATCACATTCCCAAGAACTTGCCGAGGAAGCTGCATAAATTTATTGTTGAAATTTGGTATAAAATTTTTAATTATTGCTGAAGTGGATTAAAATAAAAGAATTATTGAGCACCCCAATGCCACACCTGAAAAGCTTCTATGGTACCTATATGTCAGTAGTTAATCCCCCCTCTGGAAGCAACATAATAAGAGCTGCAACTTTGTAGCCCCAACTTGCAAGGTAGTGGAAAAAGAAACAAAACTTTGAAGCGTTGTTGAAGCGTTGAGAAGCAACTACGTAAGAACGGTTACGAACAAAGTACAAGTGAAATGCTTGTGTCTGCATTTGAAATGCCTGACGAGCTTTTACACTCTGTGAAAGCAAGTCAGTGTAAGTAAAATATCTGTCGGAGGCTTTTTACGCGCGGTAAAAAAGCAACATACGCGGCCAGCATGATATTTCTGGGCCCAAAACGGTCGGTTACTCGTCGGTCACCCCCCTCCCCACCCCTCGCCTCCCCTCCCCAAAAGAGGTGACCATATATGCACCTGGACCGACACTTTCCCACGACAATCTCACCTAACTTATTTGGTCACATCAATAAATGTCTTCTAAAACGGGGCACCGAACTTTTTGCCCCAAAGGAAACCCCAAGAGACTGGGACTGTTCACTTTGGTTGGTTGGTTGGGATGGCAATTTGCAACACAAAACAACACAAACAATAATAAATAATACCGCAAACCCCAAAAATATCAAATTAGAAAAGGCCCAACGGCTGTTGCCCAGGCTACTTCCTGGACACTTGGCAGCTTGTGGGTACACGTGGACACATCACATTGGCTCAATTAGCAAGGACGGCGGTCCCCATAGCAGTGGGGATGGGATTTCTGGCGACATGGCAGAGGTCTATTTCTACTTTCTTTGGTCAGAGTCTAAATACCGACTGCTTCCTAGTGAAAAGCATGCAGCAGTAATGATGTAGCGGGTGAACCGTAGATACTATGTATATACTTTGGGCCCTACAGTTCTATACTCTTACTTTCTGTATATGCCATTTTATTCCTTCTCGAAGGTGGCTCTTCGTCTTTGGGATCCATAGTGAACGTCTGGGAACGAGTTTTCTCTTATAAGAGCAGCCTGCCACTTAAACCCCTAGGTACCTTCCCCCCTGTTACTTTCTTTTATTTATTTTATTTTATTATTGAAACTTTGGAAACTCCATGGCAAAAAGGGTTACTTTCATTTTCGAAGCAACAGTCCGCCAACTTTCTGCCCTCAGGCAAAAGATTCATCATGTTGGATCTGCCCTGTTGTAGGTTCAAACCAGTGTTGCACGGGTAGCCAGTTCCATGGATAAGAAACCGCCAGTTCCAGTTCCAAAACCGGTTCTGGAACCCCAAACCAGAACTGGATTGTTCTAAAAACCAGACCTGGAACCAGGTTGCCACTTCTATTCATGTCTGGATCTGGAAACGGGATTTTTGAAGAACAATAAAAATCTAGAACTGGGCGGCAAACTGGAGGTTAACTGGAAGTTAACTGCCACTTCCAATCCAGGTTACCCAAAACTAGGCTAGATGGGGGTCTGGTTTTCAAAACCCGAGCCAGAATATATTGTTAAAGAAACGGTCCCAAAATTGGATTCCTGGTTTAGATTATGCGTAGAACCAGAACCATTCTAATTTGGAACCGACACTGGAGTTCTTTCATAACAACTAAAGAATGGTCCGACACTGTTTCAAACTAGTGTTGTGTGGTCAATTGATTTTGTTTTAACCTCTTGTTACGAGTTTTCTAATCTGTCGAGGGTGAAAACCAGTTGATTTATTTTTGAAACCACTGATCAAAAGGTATACATATGCCCTACTCTAGCCCACCAGTTGTAGCTTCCTAAAGAGAGAACCGCCCAAGACTGGTTCAAACAAAATCAATGGAACCTGTATCAATTTGAATGTAATGTGAATCTGATCAATAAAGCAGGCTAAAGAGTAGACTTACATGGCTATAACTTGAACTCAAAATTTTTGGGCAAAGTTGCAACTATTTCTTATATCAAATGTAATCTTACTCATTTGATAATTTCTTATTCTTCATTCTCTAGAAAATGGGGAGTTTCTCATGTGATTGTTCAAATTTCCTAAGACAAAGGTCGATCCGTATATTGGCCCTAGAGTGTGTGCTTTGACGCCTCCATTGTTGCCAGATTGGCTGCTGTGAGTTTGTTAGATTTGATAGTTCTTGGGCACCAGCATATAGGCTAACACCATGTGATATCAAAGTTAATTTTTCAATACTAATTGGTATTTTTCATATTTCAAATTTTGATACCATTTAATACTTTGCACTTTGGCTCGTATTTAGAGTTTTGAGAGTTTTGTTGGTAATTCAACATCCCCAATTAAAGAAACATTTTTTCTCTTCAAGAAATGATCTTTAAAGTCTGTACTTATCCTTGATATTGTGAATATTAACACATGTGTGACCCACGAGAGCATTGTGTATATATATAAAATGTTGAAATCATGGAAGTTCCAGATTTTGCATGCTCACATGGATAATGCTCTGATTGTTTATTGTTGGTTTGTTGTTCCAACAAGAGTGAGCCAAACAAATTGGAGCACGCTGCATACTTGGTTAACTAAATTAAAAAAACAATTGTTGGATATCCACCATTCTAGCATGTTGTTTGACAAATCTTCTGTTTTTTTATTACTCTTTGATGTTTTATATCCCGGCCCATACTAAAGATTGGACTAACAAATTCCAACAATAGGGTCTCAGATAACCTTAAACTGAAATGATAGGTAGGTTGTTCTGGGGTCGTATGAAAAGCATACAAGAAGATACTGACATGAATCACCAAATCCCCTGACAATTCCAAGTCGTTTAGAGGATTTGAAGTAAATGGTAATTGGAACCATGATGTTTAGGGGTGTGGCGGAGGGGATGGGTTGCTAGCATGGATATATGTGAAGGGTGTTCACTTGCCAGGTAAATAAATAATACCTCACAACAATGGTTCTTATGGGTGTCCTCAAAGTAGATACCCTCGTTCACACATCATATTTGCAAGTGGCAGTACCAAACAAAGCCTCCTGGTCAGAGATGACGTGTTACCTTAGCAATAGTAAAACAACTTTCAAATCCACTTGACCTTATTTTATGCCACTAAACAAGGCCTTCCACTCATGAGCAGTTTTGCATGGAGATAAAATTGTGCACATCTGAAAGAAGCCAATACCAGAAACAATATGGCCCCTTCCCAGCAAATGACCCTATTCCAAGCATAGAACAGAGTTATGTGTAAGGTAAAGCATGAGGGTGAGGGCATTACCTCAATAAGGGCCCGTGCAAGGCAGCAACCAAGTGCAGTAATGCCCTCACCCACATGCTTTACCCAGTGTAAAAAGTGACCTTGCATTAATTTCTTTAGGGTATCACAGAAAAAGAAACCAATGCCAGGCTTTACAGAAACAAAATGCCCACAAGATCAAAACTTTTCATTTTCAAAAAGCCCAATGGGATTTTGTGCTTTGCAAGACGCTATCTAGATACACCCCAGAAATCAGAGGAGGTCTTCACATAACCGCACACAACCTAACTTCCAGTCATGTCGCTCGATCCATGTGAGTTAAAAAAGTCATGCCCTAAAACTTGACACAATACTCACCCTGACTTGTCTCTAGGGTTTATCATTGGAACATCATCCCCAGAGGGTATAACTTGTCATTTTGATCTTTGAGAACTCAAGTAGGCAGCATGGGCATCAGAATACGGATAACTCATGGAGCCAAACACTTGGTATCCCAATTGTGATGACATTTGTTCTCAAAGACAAAAGCAAAGGTTACGTGTAGGAATGGGCCCCTGTCGGCATTGTGAAAACTTACAGAACTTTCACTGGAAGGTTACGTAAAGCCCTACCCATGTCATATTGTGGAGCCCAAGTAATAAAGATGATCTTCTTTGGCCTCTTTTGAATTTGAAGGTCAACAAAGATTACTACTGTTCCCCAGAATGCCTCCGCTGCAAGAGGGATTCCTAAGATGCCACTACTTGAATATTAATTTTTTTTTCCTCTTTCTCTGTGGACAAAGCTTGGACGTTGGAGACATGATGGAAAGGTTAAGGAATCCACTTTTGAAAGACAGGCAGGTAAGTAGTTACGGTTGTTGGTAGTAATAAGGCAATCATAACACAAATTGTCTCTAAGTGTGAGTTCCAACTTCCAATATTTTCATTGCTGTGTACAAGAAAACCATCTTGATACTTGTGTCTTTGGAACCATACAAACATTGGCTTTCTTGGGTGCCAACTGACTTAATGATTTGTTTCTTAATACCCTACTACCTCAGCAGCTTCCACACTAATTATATATTATTTTCAAAAATGTTAAAATTCTGAAAAAAAACCTTTTGGGTAGTTTTTAGTCAGTTGGAATCTCTTACAAGAGGCGTTATGTATTAGGTGACAGTTGTTGTCTGGGACCAGATAATCAAGATAATGTGGGGCCAATTCCTACTAAGTTTGAGGTGAGGCAGGAATTGGCCCTACTTATCAGGAAGTAGCCACTCCCATGACAACAGTTAACAAACTCGGAAGTTGAGAGGGCATTCGCCTCAACTCAACAACCTAAACTAAAATAGAGAGGAGTAGAGTAAGAAAGAAAAGAGGGCCAAATGAAAAGGTTAAGAGGGCTCAATATAAGCAGTAAAACTTAGCATGTCAGCAAACTGTCTTGAAAGTTGGATTATGAACTAGGTAATCCATGAGAGGCCACTGGTTTCCAGGTATAACCAAATCTTTTTTTGCCACATTTGGACTCTGATAGTAGTTTGCTAGCTTTTTTCTTTAAATATATTTTTAAATATTTAGTTAGGTTCAAAAAATATGTAGCATTTCCTCTTGGGGTGCCAGCCAATGATGCAACATCAAAAGTTATTATTAAAAAAAAAATCATCAGTTGGATATGTTTTCAAAATTGTATGGAGAATTTTTTAATGTTATCATGTGTGTTAGTTTAGCTATTTGGTTAGGTCCCAATTAATTAGGAATAAACAGGATTAGCTTAGTTATTTGATTTTTTATTTTGAATTGATTCAGATGTGAAAAAAGTTTTAAATATTTTATGAATGGGATAATAATCTTAGTTTATATGATCTGAAATCACTTTTGACAATTTGAAATTTCAGCACACTTTATTATTATTATATGTAAATTTTTCATCACACTTTATTAGTAGTTGTATGCACGTTTTTATTTGTTTTGTGCACAATGCTAATTTTTTCATTTTTTTTAATGTGAAAATGATGAGTTTGAATTCTTATTTTCATTATAAGTGAATGATTATTTTAGTTTGGCCACAATGTGCCGTTGATAATATATTTATGTTACATTTTGTATGTGTGATGATAGTAATAATTGTAAGCATTAGGATAAGAACATATGGCAATACCTTGAATCTCCATTCAACACTATTATAAATCCCACTTTGGTTTTGCAAATGCTTAAGGTATTATGGCAAAAATGTTGTGGCTATCCTCCATCACACCTACCACACATGTTAAGGATAACTGGACGGACCAGGAAGGCCAGTCCCCTCTGGTCCTTATCGCCTTGAGCATGTAATTTATCTCCAGATCTGAGTCTCAACTTGGGACAACAAAAGGTGGAACTGCCCTAGCAATGGACTCGTCAAGTTTTTAATTATGTCAACTGAAAAATTGTAAACAAGTTCTGAACATGCATCTTTCACCTAAATGAGAAAGGAAGAAGTTTTTTTTTAATAGCTTTCTGGGATCTGGAGGATTGGCCAGGGTTAACCAGCACCTACACTGGCACTTGAGTGAGGCATCTTAGTGGCCATATTAAATCCAAGAAATTTTAGATTTGGACTTAGAGACCTTTATTTAGTCTTAAGGTGGGATAATATTTAATAATATTTAGAAGCAATGTTTTTTTAATTTGGGGTTTTTACAAGTGTTGGCCGGTTGTAGGATTTTTCTCAGTTATCAATATGTATAATAGTTGAATATGCATAAATGCATATCTGGATTCTGTGTCAATTTCTGTAACCAGCCCTATCCGCAATCAGCAAGTGTGTACTAGGTTTATATCCTTCTCCTAGTCATATCCGGATGGGACATTAACATATTATATCCTTATCATATTTATGATTATTATGGTGATAACTCAATGGTGACAATTACGAATGTCAGGATTGATATCTGCATATCTGGTGATGGATATTACAAATATGGATGGTTACCATTATGATTATTATATTCATATCCGGTCTAAATATAAAATGTCCTTTTAGGGTTAGGGTTTAGGTTGAATGATGCAACAATGCAATGATCAATTTTCAAGGATTAGGGTTTAACATTGAAGACTTCAAGGACAACAACAGGAATGTCATTGTTGAAGTTTTTTTAGCAACATGAGTACATTGAATGCAAAGTGTAAAGATTGAACATCAATGTGTATGTTTTTGCAATCAAATGTGTACTTGTATGCTTTGAGAAACTATGAGTTTTTTTTTTTAATCATCGACAAAAAGTAGCGCTTTCTGGAGCTTTTGAGAACTTCAAATGACAAGAAGTTTTGAACATTTTCATTTTTATAGTGCAACTTGAACAATCTAGTGTCCATTGTATACATGTTGTATGTTTTGAGAGACTAAGAGTTTTGCTTTGCATCTTCGGCAAGGAACATTGCTTTGAAGAGCTTTTGAGAACGTCAAGTGATGAAAAGTTTTGAGCATTCTCATTTCAGATGATTTTTATGAGCTTTTATGTGTTTGGCACCAATGTTCGTTTGTTGCTCATAGTTTTGATTTTTGATCACATAATTAGTTGTAGCTAAATCCTATGTTGGTTTTCTTTTTTCTTGAGTTTGTGTTCTAGTCATTTGAAGGTTTCTCAAGAACACCAAGCCTCCAATGTTTGTTTTATTTTTTCATGTGTTTGACCTTTGGTCATTTGCAATTTTTTCAAGAACGCAATACCTTCAATGCTTGTTTTCTTTCTTCTTACGTTTATTCTTTGGCCATTTGCAAGTTTTTCAAAAGCACCAAGGTAATTCACTTATTACTTCTTGATTTTGCTCTTTGATTGCTTAATGAGCTACAACTTCCTATGTTCATTTTTTTCTTCATGTGTTTGTTCTCTAATTGTTTGCAAGTTTTTCAAAAACACCAAACCTCTAGTGCTCATTCTCTTTCTTCTTGTGTTTGCTCTCTGGTTGATTTTACATTTTTCAAAAGCGTCAAACCTTTAGTGTTTGTTTTCTTTCTTCTTATGTTTGTTCTCTTGTTTTTTGCAAGTTTTTCAAGAACACCAAATTTCCAACACATGTGTTCTTTTTTCTTGTGTTTACTCTCTAGTCATTCGTAAGTTTTTCAAAAGCACCGAGATAATTAGTTTGTTACTTGTTACCTTCTAGTTTTGCAATTTGATCATTTAGTGAATTGCAACCTCTTGTGGTCATTTTTTTTTAATGTTTGCTCTCTAATTATTTACAAGTTTTTCAAAAATGCCAAGCCTTTAGTGCTTGTTTTTTTTTTCTTGTGTTTGTTCTCCGGTCATTTGCAACTCTCAATTAAAGTGTCAAGGTTAACTTGTTGGCTCCCAATTTTGTTTTTTGATCACTTAGTTAGCTACCAAGCTTCATCTGATTGTTACAAGCATTCAATGTTACAATTTTTTTTTGCAATTGGAAGCAATGGTGAAGAACAAGTTTTTGTCTACATGCACAACATCTAATTAATCAATAGATTTCCAAACTCAGTTTTTCCTTTCTTTTTTAAAAAAACTCTGGACCTTTTTTCTTTTAATTTGGTCAATCTTGGTTGTTGTTTCTTTTTTCTATTGTTAAAAATATTCCATGGCAGAAAAGGACAAGGTCATGGTTTTTAAAAATGTTGGTGGTGTTGATGAAGATAGTCACAAGCTAAGTGGGAATCCAACAACAAACTTGTTAAATGTTGAGAGCATCCACTTGCAAATTAACAACAACCTTGTAGAAAATGATGAACTACTTCTTGCAAATATTACAACTCAAGCTCATAAATGGAAACCAAACAACAAAAACTCAATGTGTTGGGGGTTTTTTGCAGTTAATGACAATTTTCTTATTGATTTCAAGAACCCACTTAAACTACAATGCATCATTTATAATCCGAATCCACAAGAAGTTGGTAACACTCCTAACTAGAGCTCTACTTTGTGTAAGGGACCAATCAAATATAATAAATGAATGACATTATTCCCATGAAAACTTACATTGAAGGTGCCCATGCTCGTTTGCTTGACAAAAGAAAGTTAAAACTAATTAATATTGCTACAGCAAACCATTTTGATATATATCATAGTCAATAACCAAAGAAGAAAAAGGTTACATTATCTAGGTTTGCAATTACAACATTTTTTGGCTCAAAAAATCCTTACAAGCATGGTGATGAAACACATTAAAAGTTTTTACAAGATTTGGTCCTTTACATTTACAAAGGATACATGACTTTGTTAACATGTGAAAAACATTTGGTTGCAAAGGTTAACTCTTCACCAATGTCCTTGTGTTAATTTTCTTTCTTGTTCAAATCTTGTGCAACATGTGCTACCTAAACTGGTTCAAAAGACCATGGATTTGCATGTGTTGCATAGTCTTGAAACTACAACCATAGTTTTTGCAAGCTTTGATATCTTGATGTCCAAAGGTGGGGTAGACACTTTTGCATCAGTGATTAACTATTTAGATAAAGTTGGATTCCACAACATGTTATTGTAAGATTCTTTGAAGTTCAAGAAATTAGTGGCAATGCCATGGTTTTGCAACCCCAAGGTCTGCTGGAAAATTTTGGAATAATTCACCATGTTTTTGTTTTGTGAAATATGAAGGCATAAATTTGGGATCCATGGCTATGGATTGCGATTTATTGTTGATTGCAAGACTTTAAAGATTTTGCGAGTGTATGAAGGTACTTGTTTTGGGCATGTCATGTCTAAAATTTGCTAATACACAACAAATGATGATAAAGGTTTCAATGGGATTGATTTTCGTAAATGTGAAAGATTCTCAAGCTGCATTGCAAAAAACAATTACATGGACAAAGAACTCGGCAAAAAGGAAGCAGGAGTGGGAGAGGGCATGCTTGGATAATGGGTTGTGGCTTCATAAGTTGAAAAATCCTATCAAAATAAAATTTGTTAGCAAGGTAATCATGTTTGAAAAAACTTTAGAATTCAAAGCAACAATTTTATTATGTTATGGCAAGCAAAAAACATTGGTTTGTAGTAACAAGTCCCAAAGGCCCAAGTGTGGGCCATTGTTGAAGTTGTCATTACATGTTTAAATCTAATGGTGTCTCCATATGTGCTAAATCAATCCAAAGGACACTGGTTGATGTCTGATGCCTTGGTGACTACAATTAATTTGATTCTAGCCATGGAATTTCAGCCAAATCCCTTTGCTAATGGGGGTGAAACATTTGACCAATTTGATGTTGAACTCCATATGTTGAACAAAAACATGCAATAAGAGGTGGTGAAGGTGATCAAACCCTTTTTATAGTTTTTGAAAACATTTGATTCTTGCCAAGTTCATAATATGATGACATTAATGTTGGATCCCCTTTACAAATCTTTATAGGTTGTTCAAAATTATGTGGGGAATGGGAATGCAATATGCCTTTATGATATGAAAGAAATCCCATTTTTTATGATAGTTTTTGAAAGGTTAAACCTTTATATCCAAGCACAAGTGGTTGCTTTAGTTGATGGACTTCCTATTGAAGAAGATGAAACCAACATGTTTGGTGTTAGGGCATTTGTGGAAAAATCTTCATGGGCATTGGTTATTAGGGAATTGTCTTTATTTCAAAGGTTGGTTATACCTCCAGTTATGTGTGCAAATCCATTTACTTGGTGGAAGACCCATGAAGGTCAATTTCCAAATGTTGACTTCCTTACCAAACAAGTTCTTGGGATTACAAGGTTTCAAATTGAGACTTAAAGAATGTTCAACCTAATTGGTGTTTTGAAAGCTTTGAAGCATTGTTACCTACAAGTCCAAAATTTGGACTAGATTATTTTTATCATCAACAATTGGCCTAATGACCCACACCTAAATTGCACACTTAATGTGGACCTAAAAGACTATTTGAAGGTTTAAATTGGTTTAGCTAAGGATAATTATGAGCTGATTGAAGAAGTTGAATACTTTGAAGAGCTACAAATTGATGAGGATTAGGTAATTTATCTAAACCTTAAACCAAAAAAAAATCCTCTTTCTACTCTTCTTGTCCAACTAACCAAGTAACTTTTAATTTTTTGTTTGATGTGGTAGGTTTGGCGATTTATGGACTAGTTTTTGGAGCTCAATAAGTTTCTGAAGGTTTTTGGTTTCTTGGGCTTTTATTTTATGAGGTTGGGGTGGTTTGTTATTTGTATGGATTTTGCTTTGTTTTTTTTGGAGGCAGCTTGCACTGTTGTGGGTAGAGTTCTGTAAAGAACTAGATTCAATTCCTCCTAAGTTACTTCATGCTTTTTTATAAAAAAATTTACAATTGAACTAACATGTTCAACTTGTTAATTATAATCACTATACATATTTAAATGTTACTATGGTTTTGAAAACCAACAAATGCATATTTGACAATGAATGAAAAAATTCAAGAATGCATAACTTGTAGTATTAAAAAAATTTGGTGAAATATTCGGATGCATATCCTTATACTAAGAATTGTTTTTCATTTTGTCTTATTTATATCTTGTGGATAGGTCTAAAATCCTATCACTGGTTCAACACTGGTTTTTACCCTGGTACCTGTGCATGTGCTGGTTCACCCAAGTCAAGATGAGGATGCCCCAAGTTGTGAATTCCAAGTGAAACTATGCATGCTGCTGACTGAAATGTTGTGATATTGCAGATCCAAGTCTGGATCTGTCTATTACTAGTGTCAAATGGTCCATCTAGTTATTTGGTAGGGGGGGATTATGCCTTATTCTTGGATCAGTGGGATTGAATAGGGGGGAATAAATTGACCTCCCACTCATTCTAGCCTGCTCAATTATCTGCAATCTAACTGGCCAACCAAGGACAGCCCTGATGGATTAAAATGTCTTTGCTCATAGGCATGCAAGGATTGAAGAATTAGTGTTACTTAGTATACAATGCTTCTAGTAAGTTATAGTTGAAATGTGTAATGCAAATGAAATCACCAATGATCTATTTTTGGGCAATATCATGGATTATTAATTAGGTAGGGATAAAGTTAGTGACTAGAAGTCATGTGCATGCTATGTAATTTCTCCTTTCAAGGTTGCGACCATCATTGGTATGTTTTATGTATTATTAATCTATCATAATATATATTGTAGATGGATGTGAAAGTACATAAGAGCCATTTTCCATTTCAAACTAATTTCAAAAAGTGTGAAACATTTTTACACAATCTAACATGGGAGAAAATTTATTATTAGATAAGATTAGTAAGCTCATAGCTCCATCCATTGCAATAAAATGACTATTAGAATTCTAGTTGGCCAGCCATACTGATGGTCCATGTGTGATATCTGCATAGTCTATCGCAATGTATATCGTCCCATATATACCCTTGTCAATGAGAGAAGCCAAACATTTAACACTAAATTTGAATTTAATAATTGGTGATATTGCTCAAATATAGTGAACAGCTAAAGCTATTCAGAGTGAGGAAATGATCCCTATCAAATTTGCGTTTTGATTCCTTCCAGTGAACGAATCAGTCTTAGAAAGAAGGAATCACATGTTCTTGAGAGTGCATCAAATTTCAAACATGAATATATTCTACTCAGAAAAATAAATTGTGCAAACCTTTCCTTTTGAGAAAATATTATATTATTAGGCATCATTAAGGACATGCCTAAAGTTGTGTACTATTTGCATTGGAGAATAAGCTTCACTAAATTCATTCCACATGTCTAATGCTCGCCCTCCTAAAGACTTCCTTGTATTAATTAGTGTAATTGGAGGGCACCTTTACAAGGATATTTTTTCCTCGACTATTTGCTTCCAAAAACGGAATGCCCATTGGAGTGGGTCCATCCAAGGGGTGTTTGGTTTTTGGAAACATCCTCACCTTTTTCTGTTTTTCTCTCCATCTGAAAAAGAAACAGAACAAAATTGGAGGTCTTTACACTCCATAAAGCCCTTGGCTACAGACTTTACCCTACACTATAACCCTGCTTTGTTATTCCCTACATCCCCATCTCCCGTGGCAATGCAGCCCTTGGCTTAAGAACTTGTCAAGAGCTTGCATTGCTGCATCTTTTTGCTGTGTTTGCATTGTAAAGTTGTGTACTTTATTACAAGTAGCTGCACAAGACTAGATCCCAAAATAATATACTACAGGCCTTAGCCACAAGCAATATCCAAAAACCAGAACTCTAGGGTTTAGAAATTTGAAGAACTGGGCTACAACCGACATCTGAAGATCCACCCAAACTAGATGGATAGAAGTCAAGGAAAAAGCCACAAGTTTCAATCTTGTTTTCAAATGTACTTAACAGAACAATATTGAACAGTATTGAAGGTTCTCCTTCAAGGTCACCAACAAAAACAATAGCCATTCTTGAACAAGATTGTTGACTACAAATAAAATAAAAATTCTCCAACTTTGCACTCTGCTTACCCATTGAATAGCTCAAAGCCATTAGGAAATAGGGAACCTGAGTTTTTGAAACCCTAAGTTCTCTATTGTTGATGAGAAGGGCCAGTATCATCACAACATGTATATTCAAAAATTAGGTACCACCCATGTCAGGCATCAACGGAGGTATCATGGATCACCATATGAGATTTTGAAAAAAGGATACTTCAGCAAGGTTATATCAGCCTGGTCAGTTTATCAATATCAGGATTATGAGGAGACCATAAACAGGGCTCCCTTGATATGGCAGGGCTCCCTTGATATGGTGTATGGGGTCAGAATCCCGACCAAAACTGCTTCCAATATGGGCAACCATGCGGTAGATTTTATGTGTGTGTATGTGTGTGGGCATGCAAAATAGAATCCATGGGATTGTAGCTGTGCTCTGCAATGCTGTGGATCTGCTGTAGGCTTGAGTGTAGTTTTCAGCTAGTTCCTTGGTAGTCAACAGTGCAGGTAATGGACGGCTGCAAAAGCAAGCATGACTAAAAGTCTGTTCCTTAAGCAACAAGTCTTAAGGCAAGGTTAAACTATGGACAAAATGGGCTTCGCAGTGGAGCTCTCCCCATTGGTTGACAACCTTGCTTACTTACTAAACACTCTAGATGTGACGGCGATGAGCAGACTAAGTAAAAATCAAGTGCATGTGAAAGTAGCAATTGTTTTCACATTCAATAATTTGTATTCAAAACAATTCAGAGAACCAACTGACAACCCTTCACACCACGACATTGCTATTACCTATGTGATGTATGACCCATTTTAGTCACAAAATTAGATTGAATTCATCCATATATTAAGGAAGGTAGTTTATTTGTTCTGTTTGCTTGTTTGTTTGTCAGTAGAGATTTCTCAAATCACTGTGCTCTTGGTATTGTTGGAAAGTCCTCCATGAGTAAATGTGCACCAAGATGTTTTTGCAGTGTTTAGACTTACGATGCAGGAGTTATTGACTATTGAATAAGTTTTTTGAACAAAATTCAAAATGATCAAAACTAAATATTTGAGGGAAATTGGGGCCAGCTCTTTGTACTACTGGAAATCCGTTGATAGTGAAATTTCTTAGAGGTGATTTTGTAATTTTTAGAGCTAAGTTTGTGTTTGGGGGGGGGGTCGAGATGTTGAATTTTGAGTAATTTCTGTCATTGGAAATTAATTTAAACTTTTAAATAGTTTTTCTCACAATTGAGCTCTATCAGAATGCCATGTTAACAATTGGGCCAATGGTACATGTCACATTAGTCAAACATTAAATGAGCAGTATAATTTGAGTTTGCAAGCCGCCAGTGTTGTTCTCCTAATACTTGCAGAAAATCTTCTGGTCCCTACTGAACTACAGATTTCAAGTTTGGCATGCAGACCAAATAGGAGACCGAATTTTAAACCTCATAGTTTTAAATTTTAAGTCTTGGTCTTAAGCAACTGTCGAACGCATAGAGAGTGATCACTTTGGCGATCTAATCAGATTGGCCATGTACACATTAGAGATATCCGTAAAGTCAGGAAAAGACAGGGTGGGTACCCTGAGTTTGGTCATACACAAGGTGAGATTTTGAAAAAACCTGAAAATAGGTACATTAGCATTCAACAGGGGTGAAACTCAGTAAACCATCAATTTGATGGTTTCATGAGTTTCACCCTGTCTTTCCTCTTTCCTGAGCGCATCCACTGCTGCGACATAAATTTTCACTGCTCCTACCTGTACACCTACTATAATTCCTCTCGAACCTTGTGCATTAAATGTCGAGTTTCAACATGTCATAATCAGATTTCCTCACTTTGCGGATACCACTACAAGAGGGGTTCGGTGGTTGAAAGACAGGGTGACTTGACGGATTCCTTTATTGTTCAGAATCTATTTATCTGGTAAACACACAGATAAACCAGTGTATCAGGATTCAGTAGAAGCCAAATTGAATGGGGCTAATATTGGTCTGTCGGAGGGTACTTCCCACTTGGTCTTCATTGTCCCCTTGGGCTGCAAGTCTGCATTTTCTCCTTCTAACTTGACTTGTTCTTCTAAAAGAATGACCTAACTTGTTGGTATTCATTATTTAAGCATATACAAAAACCTTCCTCTCATAAAAAAATTCCAAGATTTTTCTTAGTGTATCTTGGATGTACACTCACAAAGCATAAAATCTCATGGGGGCGTTTTGGAAGAACAAGCACTCACAAGCATGGGCATTCCATTTTTTGAATGCTCCATGTTGTTTTTCCCATAATACCCAGTAAGTACCTTCCGCATATCACAAATTAAAAAATGAAAAATAAAAACTCCCTACCTTGATTTTATGCTTAGTTATGCCCTCAGAACAGGGGAGTTCTGAAAGTTAGCACCCCTTGGCTTTGTCTCAGGCAGGCACTTGCTTCCAGAACTCTCCACTCCTGGGCCATTACCCTACATCTTAATACCAAATGTGAAGAAAAGCTTCCTATCGACCAGAGAAAACACACACAAGGCAAGTAGGTCCTTTGTTGTGTCTGGAAGGTTTACCATTCTTTTACCTCCCTTACCATGTTTATGAGGCACGCAGCTTGGTGCTCAGGTTTACCTGGCACTCCTATTCAGTACCAACAGGTAGTGGACTGTGTAACCCATTGATTGGAAGGTGAGGGTGAACCAGCACCTATAACTTGGGGTACTTATTTCTGTTTCATATTAATTAGTTGGGGGTGCATCACAAGTCCAACCAATTTGATTGGCCCTTAGCAAAAAAAAAGTTGAAACTATGGAGACTACCCAAAATAGAAAAATCTATGGACAGATGGAGTGCCTCGCCCTCTGGCCCACCTATATAGAAGAGAAGGGGAGGACTTTGGACAAAACATATGGGATTAGAGCCAGGTGCTATTGGGAACACCCTTGGGGAACACATTGGGAACCTGATAGGAACCCGTCGGGAACTTGAAGGGAATATGTTGGGAACAAAGGAAAAAAGAAAAAATTCCTTCCCCCCACCCTCAAAGAAACTTAAAAGAAAAAAAAATCAAGGCACTTTGAGTGCATGCTGAGCCTTCCCATTGGCTGCATGAAATTTCTATTCCAAAACTGTTTGTCACCATTTTTGGCCTGGGCTAATACCCCCATTATAAACTGGGGGAACTTATTATAGTACTGTCAGGATCGTTAGTGATGCCTCTTTAAACCTATATTCAACTCAGAAAGTGTTGGATATGTCTTTGGGGACCCTTATTTAGTCTGAGGACAGTATTTTTTTACTGTTTAGAAGCACCCCCATATGTAGTAGAGATTGGGGTTTTCACACATGGTCCACCAAAGGTATCCAAATGTGCCCAAATGCGCACCCAAATGAATGCACTATAGGAATGTGCCCAAAATGTGCATCTTAACGAATGCAAACAATAATAAAAATTTCATACATCATAGTTGGTAGGGCAGGAAAGTGTTAAATAGGTCAAAGAAATTAAATGCAGTCAGTACAAAAGTATGGCCAAGACTAATTGACCCCACATTGGAATCATGGTAAAAACCCAAAAATCCATTTAAATTGCTTATAAATATTCTAAATATTTACAAATTTCATCTCCGTAATCTAAATCAAGGTCCCTGAATCCAAATCAATAATTTTTGGGCGTAATATGCCCATTTAAATGGGTTTTGGGTTTTCACCATGATCCCAAAGTGGGGGGTCAATTCACCCTGGCCCAAAAGTACTGCTGCGATTTTTCCCCCAGTCTGCCCTTTGCCCCCCATTCACATCTTCTAAAAAACATTAGGTGAGACTAAGCACGTGTTGCACTCACCACCTTCCATCTTATAAATGTTCCAAAGGGCACATGACATGCCCAGTGACATGTTACATGCCCTTAATGCTCCTGACATGTCCAAAACATGCATAACATGGACCCAAAACGTTTAGGTATCACAAGGTAAACACAGACATGACAAACGGCAGAGTCGGGGAAAAGAACGCGGCAGTACTTTTTATTTTACTGGCTGCATTTGATTTCTTTTACCGATTTAACATCTTCCAGGTGGTTTCAACTCTGCACATAACTCCAGGAAAGCAAATTGCAGAATCAGAAAGGGGATGAGCAATGAGGACATACCCATTTATTTGGGTTACCCTTGAGCCTTTACTGTCCATAGTTTTTTCATCCATCCATTTTCTAAAGATCGGCACTCCGATTGGCTGTCGGTAAGTATGTGTGCACACTACACCCTTTCAAAGTGGTGTGTAAGAAGAGCACAGTACAACAAAATTCAAACAAATCTGTTGAGTACACAACAGCAGCACCAGTAGCATCATCCGTGCCTGCCATCCCCACTCCAGTACACACAACTTCCTGGTAAGTGTAGGCCCGGTGGGTCTCAGAGTAAAAAAACTCTGTTCCACCCTTCTTTTAACTAGTACAAAAAGCAGCAGGGAACAACGAGGCAAATATGGTAAAGGTAAAAGCAACATGCGGTAAGAGCCGTCCCTACATTTGATTGCATCATCTCCATTTATTTCCCTAGTAAAAAATTAATGGACGGCATATGTGACAATGTTTGTGCTGTACTCTTTAATTGCTAACACATTCCTCGATGGTTCTCCACAGGATTGTGTGTGTGAGTATACATACGTGTGGGTGTGTGTGTTGTGTTCTTTTTTAAGAAATCACATTTGTTGTTGCTTAGCTATAAACCCATTGCTACACCTACTTCTAAGGACACTTAGAAATTTAATCTAATCTCATCACAAGACACTATTTGGTGGAATCACATAGTTGGAGAAGCCAATGGCAACATTACCTACTCAACACTAAAAAGGGTGATGTTTGCAAGTTCCTTTTGCCCAAGTAATTCTAATATAATAATACCTCTCATTTTTAAAGAGCCATCCTCTCATGTACACGCATGACTACCAGCATTTTTTTCAATTTTGTGGCTTTCAAACCTTTTTTGCCAAAATTAGCACATCGGTTGAATTCATCCTAGAAATATACTATTTTTCCAAATTTTTCCCAATTTTTTTTGTTGAAAAGACGATATGATTTTTATCCAAAATAATTACTTATGACTATACAAATCCAAAGAATACCTCATATTCTACACTTTCCTCTAGATCTATGGAGAGAAAAAACATTTAGATTAATTTAGATCTCAAAAATCACCACTCTTGAGAATTAATGCCAAACTTCAGTGGGGCATTTTGCAGTTAAATGGAGGAAGCCCCCTTTGGAAAACAAGAAAAGTCCCTCCTCAAGAATCCAAATATTCTGAAACTTCATCTACTTAATGAGATTGGGCATTTGGACCCTTCATCTCTTCATGAAAAGACAAAATGGGAGAGTTAAAATAGGATTTGTAATCTTTAGTTGTCTTTTAATAGTATCTCTTTTTAAGTTAAAACTATTCCTCAAGTCAGCTTTATATCAAAAAAGAAAGCATAGCAATATAGAAAGATTCCCCATCTTTTCTCTACAGACCGTTCCCCTACATGTTCCAAAACCCTGCCAATAGGGTAAAGATGCTAATGTGAATTTTCAATTCCCTCATCTTGGGGACCCACCTTAAGTGCTCCATACACGTCTGTATTGCAGTTGGGAATTGAGCAATATTCTTTACTTGCAGGAGAAAAAGGCCAAAAAGCCCACATGGCTAAATAAATTTGTGGCCAATGAAAATCCAAAGCTCCCCAAAAAACTTGATAATAAAAAAGCCATCAATTACACCTATTTAGGACAGCGTCAGTCACAAAATTTGACCATGTGAATTTGGAGACAGAAATATGAAGACAAGTGATCAACAATCTTAGATCACCAGCCAGACAAAAGCTACTTATTACTTGGACTCTTGAAGAAGGAAATTGTAGCTCAATAAGACACTAAAAAGTTCTATATTCCAATGTAAGTATATGATATTGGAAGAAAGTGTATTGCTTGCTACCCACACCTCCCCCCCTCTTCCCCCCTCCCCACCTGTAGCCAATGAGATTTCCAAGAACTCACTTTTTTAATTTTTATTAAAGCCACCTATTACAGGCACTTAGGACATTGTCATGCACAAAATTTGAGCATGTGAATTTTGGAACCCAATTTGGAGCAGAAATATCAAGACAAGTGATTAACAAGCTTGGATCATGAGCCAGACAAAAAGCCCAATTACTTGGGCTCTTGAACACGTAAATTGTAGCTCAATGAGAAACTCAAAAAGTTCTATATTCCAATGTAAGTAAGTATATGATGGTATTAGAAGTGTATTGCTTGTTGCATACACCCCCCAACCCCCTGAGCCACAAATTACACCTATGTAATATAGTGCAACAAATATTTGTAGGGTATTTGGAGGAATGCCTGTTGAGCGTAAGAACCTGTGGGGCATTTCTTTTAAAAATGCTTCACATCAGAGAGTATTTGCTACATGGCTTCTGGGTATCACAACGGAAAAATTTTAAATAAAAATCATCAATTTTACACCATGTAATGCCCTCTACCGCGGATCTGCCTCTCACAAGCCCTTATTCCAGTAATGCCCACAGCCTCAGGCATTACCCTACACTTAGGACAGCATTAGGCACAAAATTTGACAATGTGAATTTAGGGACAGAATATTTAGAAGCAACTTAAATGGATTTTGGGGCTTTTACCATGGTACCAGCAGTGTTTTCTTTTCAATTTTGTGATGTTGCCACACAGCCAATCATCCAGAAGGAGATTTAGCCACAGTTGGCTATAGACCAGCTATGAAAGTAGAAATTTAATATAATCCATTTATATCCTGACTACTTGCTGAACAATGTGTAGAAACATGGCAATTTTTTAGAAAAAAATTACAATTGTTGGCGATTTTTTTATAAGAGAAAGGGAATATTCAACAGATTTATTTTTTTTAATCATAAAATGGCGAAAATTCACAACCAAAACAGAAATAATTTAAATAATCGTCGAAATTCGATATGACCAATTAAAACGGAAAAAAATCATTGGGTGCAAGTGTAGGTTGTAGTTCAACCAAGGCCAAATTTGGAGATAGAAATAGCAAGAGGAGAATGAGCAGCCAGACAAAAGCTACTTACTTGGGCACTTGAACAAGAAGTAAATTGTAGATCAATAAGAAACTAAAAAGCTTCTATATTCCAATTGTAAGTAAATGGTATTAGAAGAAAGTGTGTTGCTTGGGACCCACACACCAACACCGTCCCCCCCCCCGGCCCCGCCCCCTCCCCCTCCCCTCCCCTCCCCTCCCCAAAACCCTCCTCCCCCATCCCGGGCCTGCGCGTAGAATGCAATGCAACCTAGGCAAGTGTTCACGGGACGTGTTGGTGTATCTATAAAATGAGGCCACCAGTTTGTCTGAAAGCCATCCAACAGCTTTTTGTTTTGCGCATTGAAAGCAAGCTCGATCAAGGATTTTCAGTTGAAAGAATCTACCGGTGCACTAGTCTACACTTTCTTTAAACTTGTTTTGTGGAACTACTTGGGATTTGGCACCGCGAGATCATTTTGTTTGCAGAACAAGAGTTGTCCATTCCTTGCCTGAATCTCTCCTCAAGACTTGCTGAATCATCTTCCTTCAGCTGCTTGTTCTAGTCGTAATAATAATATTCACTGCACTCCAGTTGCCTGAAGTAATTGTGAAGGTATATAGAGGAGTTCAACAGTGAGTGACATCCAGAGTGCGTTACAAGTTAGCCAAGATCCCTCGTTGTTGTGTCCAGTCTGGGAGTGCTACAAGTTTGCAATCGACTAGTTAATATTTAGACTCCGAGAGGAGTTTAGCTAGTGTGCGATTTGTTCTACAAATCCTCCCAAATATCGTGTCTCATTCTCCAGAATTGTGTTTTGGGATTTTACCATTTTCGTCCACTTAGAACTTCTGTTTTCCAGGGAGGGAATTGAACAGCTGCAGGGGACTCTCTTGAGTAGCCTGCGTTGGAACTGCTTTAGTTGACTGCTTTAGTTGAAGGAAATAGCAGAAACGGGAGAAGAATGACCACCTGACATTACGCTCAATCCTATTCCTTGAGCGGATCAGGAAGCCATCATCTCCCTTTCTAGGAGACCAATATCAGCAGGCAAAATGAGCCACTCTCAGGTAATTTATCGTCGAAGATTTGAGTGACCTGCAAGTGTCCAACAGCTTGAAATCTAGGGGATGAAGTTGATGAGCCAAATTGTTCAGAGGGGAGTCTAGTGGGAGGTTTATGAAAGCAGCTCTGCTCCAACCGCTTATGAATGTGCCCTGTGTCTAACATGCTACAAGCTGGTTGGTTGTGGAAATTGTGCAGTTTCAATACAGAAACGGTCAGCCTTACTACAACTATCCGCAATATGGCCAGGGTATGCCGGTAAGATTCTACTTCGACACTAGAAAAAAATTCTTTGCAACTGGAGTCCATTTGGGATTGAGGAAATCTTTGTGCCCTGAATGAAAGAGGAGAAGCTCTAATGTTCTCCAAACTCAGAGTCCAGCACAGAATCGAATGTGCTGCTGGTCTGTTATTAGCCAAACACTGAATGCAAATTTTGGGATTAGCTGTAACTTCATTGTAAGTTTTAGTCAGGCAGAACAGAATTCTTTATTGAAGGGAAAACCGTTCTTATAAGATTTCCGAGTTTTTAAACGGATCACAATCTTGTTGCCGAGGTTGAAAATTCCACATCTTTGATATGCCAGAAGCAGTGACTTCCCAAGTTTCCTGGTATAGAGAGTACACTGGTGTAGAGCCCTTTTCTCTCTTGACGACTGTCTATCGGATGTTATTCTAACTCACCTAGTTGGTGGCCATGGCCGTTTTTGCAGCGGATGGACTTAAAGGTCATCATGTGTTGTGACAAATGTGAAGAAAAAGTGAAGGAGGAAATCGAAGAACTCGATGGTAAGCTACTTCAAGTAACCCATGTTTTCAAATTTGCACTGAAATTCACTTGAAGTACAAGATGACTCAGGATCCAGGCATGACATGATTAACCAGAGTGCCATTAGTGGTAGGTGAAGCCCAAGAATGAGGCCCTTGTCAGAATAAGGGTACCGCCTGCAGCTGCGGCCAAGGGTAGTACTCGGATTCTGATTACGCCCTCATCCTAGGGCCTTAAAGACCGTAAAGCACCGCTAGAAATACAAAACAGGAAGAAACAACAGGAGGAAACCTTAGGTTTGTATGGACGAACATTTTAAAACTTAAGGTTCTTCCTTCAAAACATCTTCAAAACATAAGATGCTTCCCCTGGACTCCTATGAATCTTACCCTTTTAAGCTAGCCTCCAAAGTTTACACAAAGAAATTTCTAGCGGTGCTTTGCAAACTTACACAACGGACCCAGAAAACTAAGTGCCCATATTACATGTATGCAGCAGGTACTAAGTTTGGTTTGATGAATGGTACGATTTTTTGTGCTGTGCGTACAGGAGTTCAAGATGTGTTCACGGACCAGATGAGATCGAGTGTGGTGGTCTACGGCTACGCACACTCCGCAGACGTTTTGAGGAAAGCGAAGAAAGTGCACAAGAAAGCTGAACTTCATTCGGTCACTACGTCTAGCGCTCCGTATTCAGCCTATGATGCGGCCCAGCTACCGTACAGCCACAGGCGTGATTATGCTTCCTCTTACATCACACCTCGCGGCGTATCATACCCCGGAGGCTACAGCAGCAGATACGAAGACTCACTACGTCGTGACAACTACCGCTCAAGCTACATGGACAACAACAGACATGTTTATTGGCCCAATCATGACTATGAGACCAGTAGGGAGTATGTAAGATCAGCCGGCAACTCCTATTACAGACCCAGCCAGGAGTACCCATCTCGTTACGACTTCGATCCCAACTCCGTCTACTACGACTCTGACATGATCACAAACCCTAACTACTTTCAGCCTGTCAGATACTAAGAGTTGTGCCCCCTCCTACCCCCCATGTGCCAGAGCTGGGCAGACATGGATCCAGGGAATTTTGCATCTTTACCTTTTGACTCAAAAGGCCCCAAGCTCCCGGCCCATGAGTTCATTTTTTTCCCTCCTTCCTTCTTTTCTTTTCAATTTTGTGATGTACTCAGAAGTGGTGATCGTCCACAGGCTTGTGTGTGGCCTCTTGCCCTTCATGATATTACACTTGCATTTGATGTAGAGTTTGGAGTTGTATGTCAATTCTTTAAAGCTACTAATCGCAACACCAGAACCTATTCGCCAGTAATTGTCCAAACTGTTTATATGTTAGTTTCACTGTTTGGAGAATACTGCGAAATCTCAAGGAAAGATTATGATGATAAAACAATGATGACTACATGTTGTCACTAGTCACTACCGCCGTGTACTTGGTCTATTTCCCTTTTTGAGTAGGTAGATGAGACTACATGATATTGTAAAATAAAGATGTACATATTGTAACATCCATTGTGTTTTGCCCTTGTCCTTCATTTTGTGTTCACTTGTGAATTTTAATTTGCACCTTGTCTAACTCTTATTTTGGGTGAAATTATACAACTGGTTTTGTTGCCTTTCCCAAGGATCAGAAGCCATCAGAAGCTGAGAACTTATCACCAGCAAACATCCCATAATTAAAAGTTCTGGTGTGCTTGTGCCATGATCTATATATCACAGATGGGTTTTCTTCACATCTATTGTCAATCAAAAGTTACATCAAGATCTCCTTGTGCATTGATCTACAATTCTCCATCTGTGGAGAACTTTCAAAGCGAAAGTCTGATAGTCATCACCTCAAATCTCTGCTTCCATCCAATGCAATCCTGAAGTACACACATGATATACAACTACAATCATTTTTCCCATTTCTGACAACATACCAAGCTCATACTACCAGCACGCACTGCCACGTGATTAAACTACAATCCCCTCAAATGTCCCTTGGTGAATATTGCAACCTGATAGGGAACCACCCCTTCTCCCAATGTATTCTATTTGAGGGTTGTTGCCTTTAACTTAATTTTCAACCTTCCCTATTCACCTAATTCCAAGGGCTTGCTTACCTATTCAACCCTAATTCTATTTAATGGGTTACTTGGGTTTAGTTTGCCTCACTGAACCCCTACCTACCAAAACCTTATTCATTTAATGGAAGACTCTTTTGGTTTGGTTTAACTCAACTAACTAGTAATTTGTCTTTTCAGAATAAGGTAATTCTGGAGTTTGGCATGCAAAGTTCAAGGTACCCTTCTCTTCACCTCCTCTCCAAATGTTGCTCTACTTTTTATCCCCAATCCCCCCTAGATCTTGTTATCCTATATGAAAACCTTACACCAACTCTAATATTTGTCTCCTATAGATTTCTTGAATCTGGGCACTGAAATGAGGGTCCCTTTCTTTTCATCTCTTGTTCTATAATAGGTTTATTATTTGCTCTAATCATCCAAAGCTTTGAGTGTGTATAAATGATTGCAAATAGCCAATTGATCTCCCCCATTAGTCAAATGAACATGTTACAACCCATACCCCACCAATCATTCCAAATGGCCCATTGATCTCCCTCATTAGGCAAATGAATGGGTTACACCCCATTCATATTCCTTGAGTTTTGAACCTAAGATTGTAAAGGTGATTTACCAGTATTCACTAGACTTGAATTGTCTCTTTTGATGAAGCTTATCATTTCTTTTAGGACCTTGGGTTAAAGATCTTATTTGGGGATAACCTCTAAGTTCCTTTTGTTGTTAAGTCATCTTAAGTTTTGTTAAAGATTGAACAACATGAGTGTGTTTGTGTGCGTGTGTGAAGATTTGAGTAGCTTAGACTCACCATCTATTTTGTTTGTTGTATGTATAAGATGATATCTACTGCGGATTGTTTAGCCAAATAAATGTGGTTTGTGTGTTGAGAATGAATGTTTGAGTTGAAAAAGAAACAACTACAAAATCAAAAACTATGAAAGATAGAATGTGGATTCAATGATTAAATTAATTACCTATCATCTTGTGCACTAGCATTTATTTAAACTTTGGGCTAAGTTGTTGCTACAGGATATGTAAAGAGACCCAAAACTAAGTTTCTGAGATTAAGCCATATCGTGAGCTTCCCTTTTTGTTCTGTGACTAGATTCACCATTTGACTAATAATATTGCTTAATTGTAGGTGTGGAAAAATGTGTAGGATAGATATGAATCAAAAACTTTAGCATGTGATTTCTTTTATGTCTATTGCTGGATTTGTTTCAATTTGAAAGAAAGTGCTAGCAAAAGAAATTCCACATCTACTTGCCACTTGTACCATGATTGGAATCATGATTGGAAATCATGGTAGAGAGAAATCATCAAAACGGTGTTATGTGTCAAATTTCAAGGCCAAGTCTACATCAATACTAGCTCATTGACTTTGTAGAGAGTCTTCCCCCATTCCCTCATTTGCCCCTATCTCATTTTTCTGTAAATAAAATATAAACAATGTTTATCCTGTCCCCCACCAGTGGATTTTCCAAGGTTCATCATACTTTCTTTTGCCTCCTTCAACCCAAATTCACAAAATACATTGAACAAAAGTTCCCCTGGCCACTACTATTACTCAATGCTAGACTAATGGGTTGAAACCAGCGGTAGTAGCTATTGTCAGTGGTATTAATTAGTTTTTGGTAGTACTTCAAAGTTGTTTTTTTTTTGGGGGGGTGATGGTCCTAAACCACCAGAGTTGAAATTTATAGCTTATGTGGACAACCCTGGTTAAAAATAAGGCTATTCAATTTCAACTTTTTGAAGAGGACCTACAATCCCATTACTTCTTTTCTTTATTATATATATGAAACCTCCAGTTTATGATCCAAGCTAATTTCTTTAACCACTGGGTGGTTGGAGTTTCTTCAAGGTTTTATTAATCTTTTCCACCACCAAGATTGTGAAACACTTTGAAATCTAAGAATTGACACATCACACAAATAAACCAACCATTGGATTTGAAATGAAGATCATGGATGAGTTGTGACAAAAGATTAGAGGCTCAACGGTTTGACAAATGATGAGACCTAACACTTTGATTGGCGCCATATAAGGTAGGTAGGTGTTACCCAAGCCAACATCAACCATTCCAAAGCACCAACACCTTCCTCATTCACAACAAAGATTTACAAGCTTTCCCATGAGTAGATGATGGCAAATCCCTTATCTTTAGGGAGAGGGTTTGCACCATAATTTGCTTCACCAGGGAAAACTCTAAAGTGAATTGTGGGACCAATATTTCAATATTTATTTTAATTTTCCCATTGCAAAATAGGGGTATCATTGTATTTTCTCATTATCAAACAAACCATTTCATGTTTGCATATCAGAAATTCAAGTTTTTCTTAATGGTGCCAAAAGGAATCTAAAAAAGTTTGTTCTGATTGTTCCAGCCTATTATGGACTAGTACAAGGCAAAGTCAAAGAAATTCAAGTTTTTCTTAATGGTTCCATAGGGTACCTTTAAAAAGTTTGTGGTGATTGTTGCAGCTTATTATGGACTAGTACAAGGCAAAGTCAAGCAAGCCAAAATCCAGGACCATAAGCCAAAATGGTGGGAGAATCAACACTCTGATCAAACACACAACAGATTGGGAGTGCTCCAGCTCCCTCTTTGTCCCTATAGAACTGACTGCCCCTAATCAGGCTCTTTAGAGCACCGTACATGGCCTTTTAGTGATCAACCAAGAAGCCTACAGCAAGAATCTCTTTCCTCTCCACTTAGAAAGTATTCATATGCAGCTGCTTGTGAATCTAGACTCCTCATACAAAGTAGATCCCACAGGTCTCATGAACACTGACTACCACTAGATACCAAGCATTGCATCTGCCTTGCTCTCAAGTAAGATGAACCAGTGACGTTCTAATGAGCTTGGCCATTGGATCCTACAGCCACACACCTGTAGAGTTGGATGTATTTACACAGCAGAAGGTTCAGCAAGTCCTCTCTTTAGTGTGTGACTGGAGCATAACCGCTTGAAGTTTGTAGTACTACTACTACCTTGCTGACAGACCCTGCTATCATTCCTCACCAAATCTTTCATAGACCAGCAGACCAGAGCCTTACACACACAAAAATTCAGCTCTCTTCCAGAGCTTTCACATTCCCAGAATTTTGTACACAATAGCTCCATCATATCTTCTCTACAAGCCCCAAAAACAAAACAAAACAAAAAACTCTCTCACAGTCACCCTCCGTGCCATTAAAAGACAAGGCACAATACTCCCTTGTTTCCAGAACCATCCAGGGATCCAAAGCAAATTCATCAAGAGTATGTATTGTCACTAAATAGCTGCCATGCAGTAGAGATCAAATTAAATCCCCACAACAATTACTGATCAAACCTTTTTAAAGGAGAAATCAAACAAATCCTAATTAGAGGGCAGTCACTAGATTGTAAGAGCATAATTCCTGAACACCAAATGGATGTTAAACCTTGTTGTGATCGACCCCCCACGCCCTCCACCCAAATGGACATGGATTTCTCCGGTCAAAATGCCATTCGAAGAAGCCTACAATTACACTCCACATTGCCCAACATAACAATTTGGAGAAAAAACAAATTATGCTTGCTAGAACTATTTAAAATTCCCCAAAAAAGCTATCAATCAATTTGGAGTCAAATAGAGGAAACTTTCACATGCATAATCATTTAAGGAATCTTCACATTCCTAGACTTTTGGTTTTTTACTCTTCCCAAAGAAAAAAAATCGAAAGGAGGCTTATTCCAAGCCAGATCTGTTTTTGCCTACTTACATAGCCCAAGATTGAAGATTTTGTATAAACTTAATAGCATTGTATAGTTACTGTACGGTAGCCAAGGGTCAAATTCATGGCTGTAAAAACAAAAACAAAAAAATTATCAAAAAGTCACTTCGTTTTTGCGCGATGAAATTATTTAACATTTCAGTCATGCAAACTTTGAACTTTTTTTAAATGATCATAAGTTGGACATACATACAACAATATTGGATGAATGTGAAAGATAGTAGCATTGAGTGCATGGTCAGATCACCAAGGCAATCAATTTCACTTATAAGCAAGACAAAAGGTGTCGAGTGGATTGCTTGAAGAGAGGGTGGTTACTTATACAAATGCCTATATTTTGTGTTCACAAATTTCGTCATTAGAGAGGTGAAATATTTAACATTTTCATCACCTTCACTTGGACATTGTAGAAAGTTTCATTTCATGATTTTCAAGATTATTTAATGACCAAAACTGACCATAGGCTAGGGTAATATAAAGTGGCCACCTGAAACACAAAATACACCTACCTACAACTTTTTGGAAGAAGTACTTATTGCATTCCCTCACCCAAAAACAAACTAGGGTAACCTTAACCAGAACCTTTATGAAGGCGAGTTCAAGGGTCCAGGTCCTCTTTTGGTACCAACAGGAGGCTGGTTTTATGCCTAAGTGCAGTTCTGATGTTTTCTGTTTTTCGGAATTTGGAAGTCCAAGGTTCTAGAATTTGCCCAAATATTAGTCCAGACCTTACTAAATTGCTTGGATGGTTCGACACAACTTAATTTTTAGTGGCAAGGTTGTCATGTGTTGTAAATGACGACCACATTGAACCAGCACCCACCAGTGCACCATCCACTGAATGGTCATTATTACTCAGTTGTGGATGAACCTCAACTCCGTTCATATTTGATTTCATCTTGGTAACCAATTCTGTAGGAAATAGGTCTCATACATTGTAAGAAAATAGGTAACTACTAAGTAAGTAGATGATTTATGCATAGGTAAGGGTTGTTATTACTACCTACCTACTAACACCATAATGCTAGAGAGCTAGCAACCTTGTTAGTTGACCTCACACCGTTTTGCATGTATAGGTCCTGCTCGACGGAGGGCCAGAGTGAACCAGCACCCACCAATGCACCAATTGATCGTTCTGTCCATACGATGGGCTGCGCTTTTTCATCTGGCTGCTGACCTTTTTCTTTTTGGCCTCAATCTTCATCTCCATACTACCTTCCCACCTAGCTACACTGCAGCCCTACATCTTGGGCCTACACACCAACTAAGAACAAACCCCCTACCTACCTTCTATTTTTTCTTGTTTAAGCTTCTATTTCTCAAGCCAAAAAAGAATCTTTTTTTGGCTAAACTTTTATTTTTCAACAAAATCTATATTTCTTCCTAGTTAAACCTCTATCCCTCAGTAAAACCTTTATTTTTTCCTCGGTAAACATTTAACTTTTAACAAAATATTTTTATTCTCTAGTGAAACCTTTAATTCTTGGCAAAACCTTCATTTCTTTTAAGCAAAATATTTATCCATTGGCAAAATCTTCATATCTTTCTAACTAAAATTTTATCTCTTGACAAAACCTTTTTATTTCTTAACAAAACCTTTAGTTATCGACAAAACCTTACTATTTTTTGGCTAAACTTCCACCTCTCAACAAACTCTTTTTATTTCCTAACAAAACATTTATCTATTGGTAAAAAATTTATCTAGCTAAACTTTTACCTTTCAACAAAACCTTTTATTCTTTCTAGTTAAACATGTACCTCTCAAAAAAAAACCTACCTACCCACCCATGGTTGTAACTACTTAACACTTGCATGTTATCAACTTCGATCAATGAAATTATAAAATAAAATGTAGGTATTACAAAGAATTCACTAATAGTTATTTTAGTCTTTATTCGAACCCCTTATGATGATAAAGGTTAACATCACATGCAAGCAATCAATTATATGGCATCAATTTTATAATTTTTTTTCACTTTAGGCTATTTAATGCATATTGTATTTAATTTCATTAACCAAATTTAATTAAACAATATGCAAAAAAATTTACAAATTTGATTTACTTATTTTAATGATGTACTTAAAGAATATGGTTTACATTTAGGTTGTTTTCCTCATAGCAAATAATTATGACTTTTGCACATTTTTTTATTAATTAAAGCCAACCCAAATTGGATTTTGGGGGAAATTTCTTATTTAGACATATATGGAGCAAAACACATTTTCTATCTTTTGAATGGGAGTGGAGAAAATCTCAACCTCCTTCTTCATTAATGTTTTTCATTTAATTAGCTTAAAAATCAACAATTAATTCTTACACTCATTATATTTTTCTATTTAATTAACTTTTAAATGTAAAACATAATTAACTACTATAACAAATATTTATTTTTCATTTTTATATTATAGTAACATTGTTAAGGTTTATGGAATCTACCACTAGGATTTTTTAAGGTTTTGTGTATTTATGCTTTTCAATTAATTAGTTTTCAAATATAGGATTAATTTGTCCGCTCATTATTTTTTTCATTTAATTAGCTTTAAAATGTAGGGCATAGTTAGTTGTAAAAGAATTTTTTTTGCACCTAAATAAATTTGTATAATTATTAAGGTTTATGGTATCTACCATTAGGATTATTTAAATTTTTGTGTATTTTTTTTTTGGTTTAATTAACTTTAAACTCTAAAGCTAATTCTTAAATTCAATTTTTTTTCCATTTTGTTAACTTTAAAATTCAAAACATAATTAATTATTAAAATTTATTTATTTTTCGTTTGTATATGTTTGTATAATTATTAGGGTTGAAAGCATCTACCATTAGGATTATTTATGGTTTTGAATTTAGGGCTTTGTATGATGCAATACCCTCACATAGAAACCTATGAAAACCATTCAATTCTAGTTGAAGATGATTGGTGACAACCCAATCCAAAAATGTAATACTCGCATCAACTTTAAACCACCATGTTTAGAATGGATTGGAGTTTTCAACACTAGCAATTCTTTTTGTGACCCACATGCAAATATTGCAACAAGGTAATGGCTTTGTACCCTATCAATACCCACACATGGGTACCAATGAAAATGACTTGGTTTTAGTTTATGGTTAATTAGTTGAAAAAATTCCCAAATGCAATACTTAAATCCCTTCAAATTAGGCTTCAAAAGGACAATAAAACCCAACAAACCAACACCTATTTTGTGACCCATATGCAATTTTCTTCCTAAAATGTCAATGCATGTTTCATGATTCATATGCTAATATTGCACATGATTCCAAAAACTTAATGTGTATTGAGAGCCCAAATGTGGATATTATCTAGATTTTACAAAATATTATGTAGGTTTTGCTCAAAATTCTTAAGTTTTAGCAATGCAAATGCAAAATTATAATGCAACAATAAAAGATGGTTTTCAACCCATGACCGAAAGGTTTATTGAAAATAAAAATTACCTTATATATATCCAAATGTCACGAAGAATCATGTTTTCAAATGCAAACCCTAGCCTCTATGTACATGATAAGTGGATGGACATTGTTGAGTCTACAAAACCATGTCAAAAATGTCCACTACATACAATCCTACCCACACCCTAATTCTTATCCAAAGGAAGACCTTTATAGAAGTACAATTCACATTGCCCATCCCATGTGTTTAATGATAGGTTATTATAACCTTTGTCCCATTCTTTGCATGCTTGTGCATATAGATGTGACAATATTCGAACTAAAAACGAACTATAGTTGCCACAAACTCATCTTTATCAATCTTGTGAAGTCTACATTAGATTAGCAACCCACCTGTAACATGGGCCCTATAAAAAAAACCTTAAGGAAAAAAAAAATGATTATGAAAGCATATCATCCATGAATCATCTCAAATTCATGGAAATTGATGACCATGTTAATTTCTAATATCCAATTGTTTTGTTCAACTCTCCTTCCAAAATGTGGCATCTCACACCATCTTCAATCTTTTTGCATATGTGCATCAAATGGTGTGAATGAGGGTTTGTAGGTTTTCATCCTTCTCAATGTGTATGTGGGCATTATGTTGGATGCTCCCAACCCCCCAAGATTGAGTGTCCAAGACTTGTAAAAGTCAATGTGAAACTAACTACACCAAAAGGGGTTTTTGCACCTTGGATTTTCCTTGTACAAGCACTTGAAGGTGGTCACATTTTGCATGGGCTTTCACATGAGTCAAACAATTTCCTTTTGGTCATTTCATCATTGAATCACATGCACATCATTTTAAATGTGTGCATTCATTTGAAAGTGGTATTGGTAACAAAGCTCCCCTTCAAAAGTCAAAGGACAACCATATTTGGCTTTTTCTACCTCAATGTTGGGCACCTTATTGAGGTGTTAGGTGAATAACCATTTCAAAGCATATGCAATGGAGCACATGTCAACTTTGCACACCCACTTCAACCCCACCTTAACCTAATTTGAATTTTTTTGAGTTATTTTAGTTGTTTTAAGGGCTTCATTTGCTCTTTCAACTATCCTCTTAAGCAACAACTAAAATTGAAACAAAAAAAATATTAGTTCACATTTGACACCACTATCAATACAAGTGTTGCATAAACCCTAAAATCCAAACTATATTTTCCCTCATCGTTTTAGGTGTTGACACAAAAAAAGTTCAAAAGAACCCCAACCTCCATCTCATTGTGAAATGGAAGTTGAAGTTTTTTTTCTTATAAATTTGATCATAACTTACATGTGGAAACAACTCAAGTATGAAATATTCAACCTAAATCATCACACTTTGTTTCAAAGATTTTCTTATAAATGTGAAAAAAAACCCTAAAACAAAAGATAACTCACAAAAAGGTCTCCTTAACATATAAGTGAAAACGAGAACTATATTATGTTATCATTTTTTCTTTGTACACATGAATCATCATTTGCTTTAGTTGAATTAAATTCATCACTTTGGTGAGAAACACCACAACAAAAATAAATAATGTTAATTGAACTACATCATTGGAACTACAAAATTCAACTCCTTGCACTTAATCATCCTTTTAGTTACATTTGATGAAATAACATGTTGCTAAACTATAACTACAACTCCTTTTGAATTACCTTCCCTAACTTGATGTACATGCACAATGTCTTTTCCCACCAATCATGTGGTCACAAATCATACACATGGCATAATTTTATTTTATTTTTTAAATGAAAACCAAAAGACAAAAACAGAAAAACTGGAAAATTTCAAAACCAAACAAAAACAAGAATTTGTTTTTTTAAAAACTAAAAATAGAAGCAGGAAATTATTTATATATATATATATAATCAGAAATATAAAATACAGAAAATAAAAAGAGGAAAAAAGAAACAGGGGAAAAAAATTTAATAAAAAGAAAAAGAAAAAACGAAAGCTCGTTAATGCACCTCATGATGTTCCTACATCAATGACCCGCAAGTTTGTTGATGCACCCCACAATGCTCCTGCGTCGTGCTATTTGTTCCTGATGATGTGCTGTTGCACAACCTCGCATTACTCTTAATGATACTATTGTTGCAACACCCCATGCTCCTCTTGTGAACAAACCACTAACCAAAAGAAGGAAAAAAAGGAAATGATAGAAAAAGAAAAAGGAGAAGAAAAGGAAAAAAAAGAAAAAAAGGAGGAGGAGGGTCTACCAACAAGTTAGGTTTAGTAGGTAGGGGTTAGTAGAGGTGAGGGAAAAAAAAAAGAGTGAAAAAAAATTGGACCTAAAAAAATTCTTTCCTAAACTGACCTAGAACACAATCACTGCTCATTTGGGTTTCATCCAATGAAACCCAAAACAGGTTTCTACCAATTGGTGCATTGGTGGGTGTTGGTTCACTTTGGCCCTTGAATGTGGTTTTGACTATCAATTGAGGCAAATTGTGGTTATTTTTTAGAATCATTAAAAAAATACAATGGTTGGGCAAGCTTCAACTCCTTTCACTACCTATAAAATCTAGCATCTCCAATTACCCAAAAAATTGATTATCCTCAATACTCAACTCAATAGGTTTGAAAATCAACTTGGTAACTATATAGGGCCTAAGTTAGTAGTTAAGATATCTTGAATTGTTTCAACTCGGTACAAGGTTATTTCCTACACCAATCAATATAAATCAACTCCACTAGCCATAAAGAGGTTTTCCACCATGCATAGGTACCCGCCATGTATATATGGCTTTCCCAGATGAAAACCCTTTCAAGGAGTTGAAGCTTTTTCATCTGGACTTAAACTGGACTTGGTAGTCTGAACAAGTTGAGGCCAATGGCCACATGAAATCTACAGTAAAGGACTTTGACCAAGAGGAAATGTGGAAGTCACAAAGTCAAGAAGGCAAGCCAATTGAGGTGATGGGCACATTAGACTGGATGACAAGTTGAGTTGGTATGCAAATTTGGTTGGCAGCCCAGTTGAAATGGTTGCAATGTTGGATGACAAATGGGCCAATTGGACAAATGATGAATGAAAATCCAGGATGGCAAACTTGGAACTGGGATGCTACTAGGGACACCAGCTATTAGTTATAGTTAAACTTGCTAGATATGAATTTAGTGTTGTAGACTTAGTTCAGAACTGTCGTTAGAAGTTTCAATGGAGTATATGAAGGATCAAGCAAAGCGAGGAAGGAAATCTTACATCCTGGAGATAATATGCTTCAGTAACAGAACCTTTTATTGGGTCATCTCTCAGCTCTTTACAGTTTGACTGAAATTCAAAAGTATTGAGAAAGTAACTCATGATTGTGGCACAAGAGTTGGATCACCCACCCAATTGTTAGTAAAGCACTTGAAAAGGTGATAATGAGCCTAGCCTCAATAAAGCTTGTTTACCACTAGATGACAATTGCAACTCATGGTGGGAGTGTTAGGGCAATGCTTATGAAAGATGAAGGCTTGACATCAATTCTCAAGCAATAGCAACACTTTTGAGGTTCCTACATACAGGATTATGTGACCCAGAACTCAACTTGGTTAACCTTCGCTGTAAACCCTCCTACTTCCCCATCACAATATCTAGTTTACAACCTATGTAAAGGGTGCATTCACACTTGGTGGTAGGGACTTTAGTGTTGAATCTCTTTACATCATGTTAGTCATTTAGGACTTAAACCTACTTGTCATGAAAATTTTATGTTATCTAACATTCACTTCAACATTAAGCTATCACCTATTTAAAATTATGTGTCACTTAAGATGCCACCTAGATTTTCATTTAACACTGACTTAACATCAAGTGTGAATACATCATAAGTGGGTAAGTATCATAGGTAAGTAGGAGGGAACAATAAGTGCTTACCATTCATGTAGGTAGTAGCTGAGCCACTTGGTGGCTATCAGGTAGGTAGATGCAAGTGAATGGTTGCTACATAACTAGCTACTGTAGTTAGCTATGGGACAGGAATACAACAACGAAAAAGTGTTTCCTGTTAAACCCTGCTACTTTTTACATTCAGCTCTTTGTATATTGTATCTTCGACAACATGGCATAAAAGTGTTGATGCAACAAAGGTAATCAGAGACAAATTTATGAGAAGCTGCCATAGCTTGATTCAAAGGAAACTACAAGAATATTTATTGAATTTCTTCACTCAAATGAAAGACATACCTACTTAGGGTTACAGAATGGCATCTGTAAAATGGAGTATGCAAAACATTCATAAAAAATCCTAACAACAGAACAAACAACACAAATCAACAGATGCCACAATTTTTCATCTAATGCAGAGAATATGCTTAAATAGTCGGAGCCAAAGCTGGCTGAGAAAGCAACACTTATTTCAATAAGGTTGCATCACATTACATTCCACCTGACTGGCAAATTTATCTATGAAGATCAAATTGTGAAAATAATGATTGTCTATACACAGGTTAGCCCAATCACAGCAACATTCTTCACATGCCATGAGCATCAATCTGTTGTGAATCCATGTTTCAATCCACCAAATTGTTCTTAATACAAGGTTGAACATATTTCCCTTGCAAGCCTCTCTATATTGTAGATCTAGTTGCCACTCCCACACCACATGCCACAAACCTAAGTCAAACAATGCAGAATTTAAGGCACCACATATTTGGGTGTGCCTGATTCTCACATGGGCTAGAACATGGGGATTCTCTTTGACAACAAAATGTGAGCACAGTCACTGGGTTGCACAGTCACTCACTTGAAATCAGTCAAACATTTGTTGACCTGCAGTCTGTAGGGAACAATTGGGCTGTTTTGGTCATATAGACAAACCTGTCACTGGTAGCAACTCCCATGGTCTGAAATTCATTTCAAAGGCTACAGAAAAATAGTTCCCACTCAACTTCTAGTGCAGCAGGACCTCTTCCAGGAAGTTAGCAATAAGTCAGTACAAAGAAACTATTTATGAACAATTGAAAGACAACTTCCTACCATTACATACATGAACCAGCTCCCTAACAAAAAGAGTACAACCTGAAACGGCAAAATGAATAGCATCAAATCCTCTTGATTTTTGAAAATGTGCCAGTCTCTGAAAAATAGGTGCTCTGTGTGCCACTCCCTAACAATGCTGCTTGTGCCTGTGGGTTGCTCAGCTCGATACCCTGAAACAAGATTTCACCTCCCAGATTAGGAACAAATGTCCAATCTTTTGTCCACATCCTTAGTCCAATTAGATTCAGAAATGATGCATGTAAAATTCAGCTGTTGACTACTAAGTGCCCATCCTTCAAATCAGATTTGCACACCTAATCAGCACCTAGGGCTGGCATGAACCCATAGCCAGTATCACCACAATCATGTAGTATGATGGACCATTGCACACTTATGCAATTATAGAAGTCAGAGTATTTAAGCCCCCATTGTGTTGAGAAGGATCAAACTTTCCCCACCTCTTTTGTTACAGGTGGTATGTGACTTTTTAAACTGATAGCATTCCAAAACCCCAAAGATTCAATTGACACTAGGCCTCATCAGAAGATCATGATGTCATCACAATCTTCAAAACCTGCAAAATGAAGGGATAAAATTTTGCAAGAATAAAAGTGCAGACCTGGACAGGGGTGAAGGCAAGACTAGATGAAAGCCCTGATGTTGCACCACTGCTACCATAGTGTTTCTCCTTGAACCTGGAAAAATGAAGAACATGTAAACAACACTCCACAGTGCCCACTTGTAGGATGGATCACAGAATGGATTCAACAAAGAGAAAATTAAATATAGTCAACACAAAAAAATCTCTTACCATGCCTGGCAGAGGGAAACCAAATTGCTAAACCTACATAATGCAAACACAACCCACAACCCGCTTAGAGGCTAAACATTTAGATATGATCAGGAAGCACTTACTTTTTCGCAACCTTAGCAGCCAATTTGTTCTGGCCAATGGATACCCGTAATTTTCCACTGCCAGCCTGTCCCAGCATTCCATAGCCCTCCCCCAATCCATCCCCTGCACACAAAAATCTGAGCAAATCACTTGCTGCCATGCTGCTTCACATCACTACTGCCCATCCAGAAATGAGGGACTTTTTTCTCACCCTATCAGGTCAGACGTAAAGTTCTGTGCAAACCAAGAACTAGGTCTAACAAATTCTCAGTGTAAGCATGTAACAGGCTTAGATGCTTTGATATATTCCATATCAAATCTGAGTTTTGTTGTTGGCATCCACCTTCTTTTATATCTTCAGCATGCAAGGAGAGGCACTCAAGTGAGGTTGAACCTCAAAAATCATGATAAGACATACCAGAGAGGAAAATAGAATATGCAAGGGGAAGGAGAATAAGTATGGAGAAGAAAGAGCAAACTGTCACTCACCCAGTGAACTCTCCTCAGGTACACCAAAACGCATCCGATTTGCAAGTTTCCTCATGTCTGTTAGGGCATATCTGCAGTAATATTGTATGAAAAAAGAAATTACATCACCTCTGTTATGCCAAAAAAATCACAGAACCCTGAATTGCCAGTCCTCAACTCTGTCCAGAAGTAAACACCCAAACTGCAAGTTCACAACTGCAGGGCCATGGTCACATCCAAGGGACAGCAAATGTGGGCAGAATGCACAGGAACCACCTTGATGAGACTTCTGAACACACAAATAAACTATCAAGATCCACAAGCAATGTAGAAAGCACAATGAAACCCACCTTTCTTTCATCTTTCTTAGTCGACGGCCCCCCCGCTTCTTTTTGGGATCACTGTCAGGAACAGGCAAGGGCTTTGGTTGCTTTGGTGGGGGAGGCTCCTGCCATTTCTCAATTTTTTTACGAATTTCTTCACGCAAGTTTATACCTGTCTTAGCTGTATGATCCCCACGCGTAAAATCTACTCGTGCAGCCAAAGTAGACTTCCCAGCTACTAAACGACATGCACGCATTCGGAGAGGTGGTGGAGTACTTTGCACTATCTCTGTATGGAATACAAATCCTGTATGAGGAAGAGAGCTTGCTGTTGAGAAACCAGCTAAGTTCTTTTTTTTCGCACCCAGAATTTGCACATTACAAGCTGGCATTTTAGAAAGTGCAGAGAGGCCACCAGCCACACCCATCAGTTTTGCAGCCACTGCACTCCCAACAATGGCTGATAGATTTGGTGCAATAAACCCCATTCGACTTTCTACAAACTCCAAAACCTTCTTCTTGGCTTCATCAAGGGCAAGTGCCCGATCACAAGCTTCCAGAGTCTTTTGCAAATTCTCTTCAGATAGAGGTTTCCCACTGGTGGTAGAAGCTGTGACAGAAACAACCATAATGGTAGCTGAAGGTAAAAGCCCTTCCAGATCAACAAGTGTGAGGTCCATCTCGTTTCCAATTTGCTTCACTAAACGAGAATAATCAATTGGATGCAGCACCAACGATTCCAGTTCCGGAAACTTTGCCCGATACTTGTCCCGAATGAAATTGTGAATGATGACAATCTCATTGTCAATATCAACAGACAGAGTATTACAGTCGACAATAAGCTGGTACTCCGGATCATCCTCTGAGACTAGGGCCTTCCCTGAGCTCTCTGTGCCTTCTGCCATTGCTTCATCCACCTTCTGCACTGCCCATTTCCAATACCCACTTAGTTACCAGTGAACAACAACCAGCCCTTCCATCATTGGTTCAAGGATAAATTGCAAAATCTCCAATAAGGTTCAGGGTTTAAGGAGTAGGATTGGAAGGCTTGGTCATATAATCAAGGTTTCAAGTACTGTTGATCATATAAACCTCATTCCATAATCAGAGGTAACACCAGAGAAGTAATATTAACACCAAGTCTATCAACTGTCCCCAACAATACCTCAGGCCAATAACAGGTCTGGACCCTGATAAGAAGCTCATTAAGGAAGAAGCTTGCTATGGGCAATCTTCTCTAGGGGCAGCCCCCATGTTCTCTTCATCAACAGACTCTTTTTGAGCAATGAAGGTCACCCATAGCAAGCTAATGATATGGCATTTAGACTATATTGATTCAACAAGCAACAGACTCCAGCTCTCAAAAGCAAAAGTTGCAGTATATTGAACCTTCCTGGAGCCAACATATACCAACTCTGAAAATGGTTATAAGTTTGGACCTTCATGATATCATGATAGCGCTGGCTCTTTTGCAGTTTGGCAACAGTATCCAAGTCTTCATAGCTGAGCAATTGCTCTGTTGCCATCTCCTCATCAGAATCAAGAACTTCATCTCTGACATGATCACCCTCCTGTGGCCCCAAAACACCACTCTATTAACAAGACAGCTGGAAATACAGCAGAGACTGAACAGTGACTAAGTGAAATACAAGTAGGATTTGTCCAAGGGGTATCTGTTGCATCAACAAGGCAACGACAGAGACAATAACAATACTTGAACATTACTTCAATCTCAGAGCCTCATCCAGCATTGGGGAATGCTGAAACAAAGAAATTTTTTTGTCTGTTAGCTTCCAAGGTCGAACTGCCGGAGGTACTTATTTTAATATTCCTCCAGGTATCCCACTAAACCCTAAACCCTAAACCCTAAACCCTAAACCTGGACTATCCTCATTCAGAATGATAACACAGTGACTGACCTCATCAAGCACCTCGTTGTCGGACAAGTCCTCCAAATCTGCCAGAAAGGAGTCCGCCAACGTAGCCTGCATCCACACCAAATTTCTGTAACTCGGATCAAGGGGCTGATGACTCGTTTTATATCTTTAAAAAAATTTCAACATGTTGAGGCTTCTGTAACAGATAATCTTCAAAGAGACAAGCACTATTTCGCTTGTATCCCTTCAGCTTTCCCAGTTTATCCATCGTCGATTTCCGTAAAGTCTATTTGGTAACTAACAGTTAGGGAAACCCTAGAGAATTGGGTTTCCGTAACCGAAACCCATTGGAAGACACCCTAGAGTCAGAATAACTAACTGGGACAACAAGAGACCAAACAACGACGGATGCGGTCCTCCGACTATGACCCAGGCACAATTCTTTGCAATCTCCGTGACATCCAGGAAGAAAATCAACTGAAGAGAGAAAAAAAAACAAGACATTTGCCATCACGATTTGAGGACAATTACCATGGTGATGGTTGCAGCGCAGACGTGCGAAAGCGTCGAAAAGACCGGGGCTTGTAAAGAAACCTCGCTGCAACTGGAACTCCGATTGCTGTCGCAGGAAAATAAGTCGCACTATTCCAATCCGAAGCGAACAAACGAGTACTGCCTCACACAAGAGGCACGCAATGCAACCGAGTAAGCACGAAAGCTCCCTGATCTGACTGGAGTCATGTTGCCGACCAGTTTTAGGGTTAGGGTTCGGTCCCGTCCAAGTTTGTGCTTGTGCCCCTGTGTCCTGAAAGTATTTCGTTGTGAGCTCACCATGTGTGACGCCCAAGAAGACATTTGTGAAATTAGGGTTCAGAGTTCAGACCGTTCTCGGCCTTTTGCCAAAGTTCAAGTATGTACTTGGGGTTCAGAGTCCCAGTGTGTTCAGTTCTAACAAATTTTGTGGTTTTTCAGACAAAAAAATTGGGAAATTTTTTCTTGTTATTTTCTATTGTCCATTCGACTAAATTTTCCCTTTTTCTGGGAAAATTGCAAAAATATTATGTCAATAATAATAATAATAATAATAAAACCATAGTTCAGACATTTGTGTAATTAGGGTTTTCGTTTAAAACAGCAGAAGTATTAAAAGGATAGGATTAGGGCTGTTTTTGGAAACTGGTATGAGCTTCCATGTCCATGACACAGTTGAGGGTGCTGTTTTTGTAAGAGAGAATGGGCAGGGCCTGGCAGAATCTGCCAGGTGAGCCATCAGTTAGGAGCAGAATCTGCCAGGCCCTCCCCATTCCTAGGCAGGAAGGTCTGTAGTGGGTCATTCTGTAGTTTAGGTAGATATGGGATTTGCCCACTATGGTGGATTTTGTCATTTAAGAAGGCCAGAAAACCTGCCAAATCACCTCATACAAGCTACAGACCTTTTGAAGGAGCTTGGAGCTCTAAAATTTTTTAATAACTTGGCCTCCGTGTTGTTGCATGCTCCTATGGTAATGAAATGATTAAAAAAATGAGCTAGATTCAAACATAATTCAATTCAAACTCGCTTGAAGACAGAAAGAGGAGATACAAATTGATGTAGAATGTATTGAAAATATGCTCATCACTTCATCATTCGTTATTATGGTGTTGAAAAAAATCAACCCTAAAAAGAAATAAATTTGAAAAGATATCTTTCCCTTCCATTCAAAGCAAATTCCAAACCATAATCTACTTCGGCTTCATATTACTACACACTACCAATGACAATCAACATTACAATGCAATTGGAATTGAATTAAATTCATATTCTTAAATTGAATTCAAATACATTGAATGGAAATTGAATCTAATTGAATTGAATTCCAATTCAACAATTGGATTAAGATTCAAAAAAAGTGGGGTGTAAATTGGTGGAGAAGTTATTGCAAATGTGTTCAAGAATATGGTGTTGAAAAAAAAAATTAAAAACAAAATTTTGAGAAAACAACTTTCCATGCCTCTTTACTTGGAATGTGCTTAACAAAATTCCAATTTGGAACTCCCCAAGTGATGATCACTATTTATGGGATCTAAAGTTGTCCTACCTAAGTTAGTTTTGATAAACCATCATCATTGAAATTTAGAATGTTATAATGATTTTTTTAATTAAAAGTTCTAGAATTTCCACTACATAAATTTGTTTAATATTGACTAGATTTAGTAGGTGTATTCTCATTTATGATATTTTTCCTCTCTGAAATCAATTATGAAATCCACTTTGAAATTGGTATAATATTGCCTATGACAATTATGTGCATACCCCTATGTCAAATTCCCCTTAAGAATTCCCTTATAAAAATCCCTTTCAAAACTTGTCCAATATTGCCTACAATGTATTATCTGCATTTCCATTTATGAAATTCCCTCTTGTGAAATCCCCTATGAAATGCCATGTGGTAAGATATTTCCCTATTATGCATAATCTCTTATGATTTCTATTTAGATTACCATAGCTACAATTGATGTTTGGCACAAAATAATTTGCAAAAGGTCTAGCCAATATATATATGCCGAAATTGTTGAAAATTGAACTTTTGTCCCAACTATTGTGTTATTATTACAAATACACAACACAAGGTGTATTTGCATACTTATTCCTTCACTATTGAATTTTCTTTTTAATTCAAGTGTTGAACTTCATTTCATAAAATATAGGACTAGGTCTTCTCCCCCCTTAAGGAAAATGATCAAAAGTTTCTTATACTATGACAAGAAGATCATAACCAATTGATGAACAATTCCTACATTTCAATTCAATAGATTTTAGGAATTTTCTACATGTGATTAACTATGTCGTCATGAAAATGATTCACAAAATATCAAAAAGTACTATTCAAAGGACCATAGGCATCATCAAACAAAAATTTTAAGAATATGTTAAATGACATTGTAGCTTTGAACATTAGGCTATAAAATATCCAAAAAACTATTAGAAATTGAGATATGTGAAAAGAAACAAAACTTTGGCACATATCTTGCAAGATCATGACCCTCAACATGAAGATTCCTCTAAAAGGACCATTCCTTGAAAAATAACATGATTAATTGAAGGTGTGAAAATCAATGTTGTCATCTTTGTATTTAATTTTAACTAATAAAACTTAGTCAATACATAAATAAATCAATGTCACAAAAAAAAATTGCAAGCAAGAAGGAAACTCTAGACCAAAAAAAACAATATGATTAAAACAAGTTCACTCCATTGTGACACAAGCCCCTCTAATTACATTCATTTGAATTTCACAAAACCAAATGGTGATATTAAAAATATATATCCAATGTACTTTATGTATGTTGATTTACTTAAAACTTATTTTTAATTGGTTCAATCATTGATCACCAAAGTCATATTGTGATGTGTGATGCATATAGTTTAATTTGTTTGTGAAACAACTTGAAGATGACTACAATAAAAACATTGATGATCATAATTAGGGACTGTAGAAGCTTCAAGTTTTAAAAATCAAGTGAAAATGTAAATGCACATTAATGTTCAAGCTACGGAAAAAACAAACATTTCACATTGAAGAATGAAGCATTTCAACTTCAAAAGCTTGAATTTCTTGAAAATTTGACACATGATGACGAATGTCTATGACTATCATTAACTTATGACATTTACAAAGGGCCACCATCAATCAAGGTTCCTTCAATTTACATTCAAACAAACATGTATTTGATTTAATCCACACAAGTATTTTTGTTGGCTATTCTAATGTTGTTTTTATTTTAAGTAGTTGTAGGCTAAGATGGATCATCTTTTGCTTCATATATAGTGATTTTTAAAAATTTTGTTAAGTACATGTCATTTAAATGCCTATCATAAACAATATAACCATAAATTTTCCAATTGGGACTTGGTTTTACATTAACTACATCATTATGAAGACATTTGTACAATTTTTTCAAGAAAGAAAAAAAATTGCTTTTAATAATGCATTTTTTAAATTCCAAAACATGGATAATCTATTTCCATTATTGGAATGTTATGAAATTGAAACATTGATATTGATCCTCATTCCAACTAATTTTTAATGGCTAACTAAGGATGTGTTATAGAATGAATTAACAAAATTATACACATGAAAGATCTTCCTTTGAAACCTTAAGAGAAATCTTGTTATAGATTTTTTAAATGTTAAAAAAAAAAAAGTTTGTTTATTATATTATGTAGACCTTTGAAAACCTTTCAAAAATGATTTTAATTTGTTTCATTTGAGTAAAACATGAAAAAAAAACACATGAAGATTTGTAAGATGAATTGAAATAAACACATGTGTTATATTCTTTCTTTGACACAATATGTTGCAAAATCATATGATGTTTGATTGGAAAGGCATTGATTTCATGCCATGGAAGCCAAGGTTCAATTTTTGTCATCAACATTTATTATGTATATTGGTACATATATTGTACAATATGAATATATGCAAATTGTATGTTTAGGTGTACACATATGTACATAGGTAGGTAGGTGGGTTGCTTGGTGGGTTGTAGGTAAGGACGTGTTTTGCAATATTGACCATATACCAATTTACAATCTACCTACCTATCACATACCAACCTACCCACATAAGTAGTGTAAAAATATGTGAAATAAATATTTTCACAAACTTGCTTTTGACTTGCAAAAGCTTTCATTTTTTAACTTTGTTTCTTCTGGAAGCATTTTTGAAATCACTAAGATATGGCCTTTATTTGTTCATTAACTATCACATAATTGCCATGTAACTAATTATGTCCTTATAGTTTGCCAATATAATAACGGAAATGGAATTGTATGGAATGTTGTGTTTGCCAAAACTGAGCCACACTAGCTTGTTAAATTTAAGGTCACATTATTTCGTGGCACAATTGATGATTTTAATTAATGCACTTGAATATATATTTTCAAAAATTGAACTTACACCATTGAAAATGTTTGAAACATGTGAAAAGATGATGGAAAAAATAACGAATACTTGATATTCAACTTCAAGATATTTCAAAACAATCATAGTTGGTGAATTCACTTCATAACATTATGAGAAATTGTGTCCATAGATATGAAACTGGCATGCAACTAGATCGTCATGGAAACTATTGTGCAACTAAGGTACAACTATAGTATGGAAATACAATGAATTAATAATTAAAATGCCACATCAAAATATTTCATAGTTGTAATTTAGTTGCACATTAGTTGCAACTTAGACTCTATACATGCATATGTATACAAAATATATACATTGGTAATCAACTGTAGTTTGACCATGATCACAAGTTGCAATGAAGTGGTTAATTTCAATTGTGTTGCAACTTATGTAACTTTAGTGTTGAGTGAACAACTATTTTACACTTGGCGTAGAGCGTTAATGCATACAATCATGCCACATGTATGGTCTTCTACTCAAATTTCATGTTTATTATTTAATATTTCAGAATGAATTATTTGTTACTAATTTTTTAATTAGTAATTAATATGTAATATACTTAATTACCATGAACTAATTAAGTAAACTAAATATAAACTATTCATATGGATTCATTAATCAAATTTGATTAATTATTATTTAATTAATTCAGATAATAAATAAATAATTATCTACTAACTAATTACTTAAAGTTAGTAACTAATTATATAAATTTGATTAATTAATTCAAATAATTTAGATAGCAAACTTTGTTGATGTAGGTGAGTAATTATTGACTTTTGTTTGAATTCAAATCATCAATTATCAACATAATTAGTTATTTAATATTTATTTAAATAATTAATCATCTAATATTTATTTTGATAATTAATTATAGATTATAAATTAATTTTAAAAAATTTTAAAAAAAGAAAGCATGTGGGAAAAAAGAATTTGTAGTTACAACTCAATTGCAACTATGGTGCCACTAAAAAATTTATCCCATATGTTTTGTCTTCAATATCTCATTTCACAAACTATATAAAACAAATGTCTCCTCTTGCATTCTCACATTAAAATACATGTGCCATGTTGGGATGAGCTCATAAAAGCTTAACCTTAAAAAAAAAACACATAACAAAATTTAAAAACTTATGTGGCTACTCTTCAGTTCACCTACTTTTCTACCTACCTACATAGTAAGTAAATAGTTAAGTAAGTAGGTAGGTAAGTAGGTACGTTGGAACTATATCAACTTACCTACCTATGATTATGTACCAACCTACCTAGGTACATATATATATATTTCCACAATCCAATTAATATGCCACATGGCATTTTTAAAATTATGCCACGTGTCATAATCCAAGACCATCCAAAATGAATAATCACAATGGACAATGGATATCAATATTTCAAAAAAAATCACAAAAAATCTTCATAGTGCCATGTGTTAAATTTTGATGGATGGATGAAAACAACGTCAATATGACATTATGATTATAATCATAATGGAATTGCATAGTAGTTGAAAAGAAGTTGTTGTGACAAAGTTGTAATTGAGTTATAAAAAATTACATTGTATATATAATGAGTTGCAAATGTCCAATGCAACTCAAAAATTGAATTACAAGGCCACTTGCAAAACACCCCTTTTTCATAGTGTAAGGTTTACAAATTACAGTGTCTACATCTAAACACAATTAGTTCAAGTTAATATTCCCCACTAAAATGAAATGTTTAAAATTAAAAAATTGGCCAATTTTTAAAAAAGGGTGAATTATTTTTGCCATCAAATTTAATTTTAAATGATACTAATCAATTAACGAAGATGTGTAATTTGATTAATAATATAATTTTATTTAATATTAAAGTGTGAATCATTAAAATAATGTTCACCATGGTCCTTAACTTTCATCATGAATATGTGGACCTATTTATAGGATTGCATTCCATAATTTAAACAATGGCATTGATATTTCACTCATTGCCATGTTAATCACCAATCATCACATGCATAATGACACTAGTAGATAATGTGATTAATTTTTAGTTGCAAGTGACGTTTGCAACTAATATTTTAATAGTTGCATTGGACAAGTTGCATTGACATTAGTCACAAATGACAACAAATTTTGGATGAAAAAAAAAGCCAACGAAATACACCTTCATCCTTTGATTAATCATATATGTATTATTGCTTACAACTAAGATGCAACTTTTTTGTGAACAATGGGAATAAATTATTTGTTGCCATCTATCCCAACTTTTAATAATTGAAAATATTTTATTATTGTACTGAAATAATCTAAGATCTTTAATTTTTATGTTTGGATGGTTTAGATTATGACATGTGATGCAATAAAAATTTGCCACATGGCATATCAATTCAATTTTTTCAAATTAAATTTAAATCAATATTTAGGTATGTAGGTTGAACTATGTACCTACTTACCTATATACCTACCTACCCATCTAGGATAAACACCTATTTAGATAGGACCTATTTACCTACCTAAACCAAATACCTACTTAGGTAGGTAGGTAGGTAGGTAGAAAAGTAGGTAAGTAAGTTAGAGAAGTAAGTAATTATGTGTAAGTACATGAATATTTATATTTTGGGTTAAACCATTTTTATTGACTCATCCCATTTGCCATCTTTTTAAATATGAAAACGTAAAACAAAACACCTTGTTTATATACTTTTCAAGATGAAAATGAAAGCCAAGACATATGGGATAATTGTTTTTAGTTGCAAATAGTTTGTCACTATACATTTTTTTGTTGCAAATTACTTTGGCTTTCATTCTCATCTTGAAATATATATAATTAAGTAGGTAAATGACAACTAACTAGCTAACTAATTAACTAATAAAATCACTAATTATTTAATGAATATAATATAGAATAATAATTTTAAAAACTTGTTAAATAATTAATCAACAACTAAATTAAAAACTAATTAATTCATTTTCTAAATATCCAACTAACTAATTAGTTATAGTAATAATCATCAATATATTATGATTACTGAATTAATTACATTATTATTTATTATTAAATATTACTTAACTTATTAACTAAATATTAAAAATAAAAAATTATATAAACTATAATAATCTATCAAACAATTTAATTATCTAGTCATTTGCTAATATTGGAATAATTAGCTAATTTTTAGTAACTAAAAAATTATTACTTTGCAACGAAATAAATAAATATAATGACTGAAATATTCAGTATTTAGTAATTATTAAATATTAATTGTAAATATTGAGTACTATTTTTATATTTAATAATATAATTAAAACCTAGCCTAGGCTAATTATTTTATTATAATCCCATTATTATTTTCATTTATATAGTTAATAATAAATATAAATGTGAATATTTAATAGTAACAATAACATTAATTCAATTATTATTGTAATTAGTTGGTAGCCAAGGTTAATTTTTTATTTTTATTATTCATATTATTAGTTCACTCATTAAAGCTATTTATGAACCTTTACAATAAATATTTTATATTTTTAATGAATATATTTTTCCTTCAAAAATCATTTTTTCATTTATATAATAATTTATTAGATTTCCATTCTAACTAATATAGTAATTATTATAAAATAATAAAACTGAAAATAAAAATTATATATCAGTAATTGATTATTGTTAGTCGTTTAGATTTAAACACCTTTATATCCGCCTCCAGCCTTCAGCAGGCCCATGTGCAGTTCGAGTTTATTAAGTATAGATATTTGGCAGGCTTCCTTAGCACTTTATTATTTCACTTGGGTGAATGGCCGCATTGCAATATGAATTTTTTTTTTTGTTTAATTTGCAAAATAAAGGCCTTGGTGAAGTAAAACTTTTGACTTTATGTTTGATAGTCTGACTGTAATTATGTTAATTGTGGTTACATTTGTAAGTAGCTTAGTTCATATCATTTAATTATTAATAATTATAAATTATAAATTATAAATTTAAAAAATTAAAACTATATATTAATATTTCATAATAATTATTATATTAATCTAATAATACTTCATAATTGATTACTTAAAATAATACTAATAATAATGTAATTTGTAGCTAACCTAGGTTGACTATTATTATTATTATTGTTATTATTATTATTATGTCACTTGTTAGAACTAGTATGATTTATTATAATTTAATTTTTCATTTTTTAATAAATAAAAACTAATTCTTAGGCCAATTTCTACTAGTGTGACTAATCATGATTGCTCAACTCTAATATGTTATGTTTGTATCAACTAAAATGTTAGGTTGTGCTAACTGATGTGATTATATATATATATATATATATATATAATAATAATAATAGTAAGATTATTCATTGGATTGTCAACATATTGTTCCAAAATGCTAGACCTATGACTTGAACTATAAAGAAAGACATCTTATGTTATTTTTAGTTGATTTATAATAAAAATATTTCTCCAATATTATTGATGAATATACACATTATTGTTGGACACATGACTCAAATTGCAAATTATATATATAGGATTATCCATAGGTTGCTACATTGGCATTGGACCCATGATTAATTGTGTGTGTATATATATATATATATATTCATTTTCCTACCACATCAACTTTAATTCTAGAAATCAAAAATATAAGATGTCACAAGAGGGAATTCAACCTTCACTTCCTTATCCATCAACCAAGTCCTAACGATTCAACTTTCAATTCATGTGGTCACAAATGTTATTGCATCAATATAAACACATGCATGTATTTTAAACCTTTTCACAAAATGATATAATTTTAGAATAATGTACTATCAATATTTCAGTTTTTACTTTCATAATTACATTGAAATTTTTTAATTAATAAAATATTCTAGGTTTAGCTATTTATTTCAAAACCTCATTTTTTATTTTATAAATTTTGATTTTGGGTTAGAGATTTTAATATATATATATTTTGATAACATATAAATGTCAGATTTTATAATTTCAAGAAAAAAATTAATTTTAATGAATATTTCAATATAGATATAGAAATTAATTTTAAATATTTATATTTGTGTGATAAGTTAATATAATATATTTATCTAGTTTTTAATTCATAACTCATAATGAATTTAAGATTTTTTAATATCATAATCCTAGATTTTTTCCTAATTTTTAAATTTTCAGATGTAAAGAAATCACATTAATTGAAATTTTTTATCACAAAAAATTCAATACATAATGTGTTTAATCATAATAATATAATTATGGAATTATGGAATTATTTTTACATGAAAAGTACATGTGAGTATAAATTGATTTTATAATTTCAGATTCAACTCAAAATATATTTAATTTTCTAGTTACATTTAATCTAAATATTGATGAGCAATATTATTATATTTTATGTCATGCATGTTGACACATTGTCCTCCATGTCATTATTCCAATGACGAAATTCAATCACACCAATATGATTGCAATTTTCATGTAGGTGTTGCATGTTTCACACATAATTAACAAGTTTTTATACAATTTAAATACATATCAAACAAATATACTTTTCTAGTTGGTGAAAACAAATGTAATAGTCATTTTGATCAAATAACATTGACCATATAATAATTGTAGTATCGATGCTAAAGGTAGAAACACATGCTTCTATAGGAGTGTGTGACCTTGGTGGAATGTAGGAATGAACCAAAAGAAGGAATCAAAATCATAAGAAACACACATGGAAACATGTTTAACCCTGGCCCCTAGGAAACACCTACTCAGATCAAATGGATATTCAAGAATTTTTTTGAACTTGATGGAAATCATGATAGGTTCCAAATTTAATTGGTTGTAAGAGCAAAACAAGATCAATCATAATGAAACTCTAGATTGATGTTTTCACCTTTTGCCAACTCAAATAACATGGTTGGATCAAGTTACCAAATTAGGCCACAATGAGAGTCATTTCAAAAGAAGCTTGCTAAGGTATGTATAGTTGTAGCAATTGGTTGTAACTTCTGGCTTTCCTTGAAGAAATGTGTTGGCCATAAAAGAGTGAGTATTTAGAAAATTTTGCGCAATTACCCAATTTTAGGGTTTAGGGTAAGTTTAGGGTTTGACAGCTGGAGTATGTGCATATTTGTACATGTGATCATGTGTACATACAATGTCTGCATTCTCAAGGAGTAGTCTAATCCTTAGTCCTTCCATCAACTTTGCAACAATATCAAATTCTGGAAGTTCTTCATGCACCAAGACATCAGGTTTGTCTTCATCTCAGGTTACAACTGCTCTTGGATACAAATTATAGATCATGCACAAAACAACCTCTACCAAGTTGGCAGCAGCAATGATCCCGCAGCAATGCCGTGGTAGTGGCATATGCATTTCACTTACAGGGGGTTCAATTTGAACTACACAATCTGAATAAGCCCATGGTGTTCAAAGCAAGCATAACATAGTATGGGTAGGAATTGATGATTTAAAGTGAAATTTTGGTTTGAGAGAAGAGAATGTGGACAACAGACACAAGATGTTCTAATGTGATTTTCAACACTTGAGTCATGCATTCATTCATTCCATGAGAGTTTAGGACATCCCTTCTTTGTTCTTGTAAAAACATCCTTTGCAGAGTCTCAATGCCTTTGCTGCAATATGGCCACCCTCTTGAATATTCTGAGCTATGTAATATTCAGTTGATTTTAATGTACTCAATGACCCTAGGGTCTAAAATGGTATGAGTTTTCCTTTGTATTATTCAAATTCTAGCCTGAGACCCTCCCTCAACATAGTTATTGAGAAGAAGTGTGATCATTCATAATCAGAACACAACTGATACAGAGAACATTTGGATATTGTTGCAAACTATGAATGTCTGCCTACATGAGTTTACACTGGTGTTTCGTACACTGAATTGGAGAGTTTGGAATTAGAACAATATTGCACATGATCAATACAATCCAGCTTGCTGAGTCATTTTGAAGATCTGTTGAACAAACTTCTCTAACCACCTAAGCTTAGAGGCTAGAACAGAAAACAAACATCACCTAATTTTGCATTCAACTTTATAGGCACATTTCTCCAATAATGCCTTGCAGATAGATACCCCTCCATATCCGTTCTCCTCAAGCATTGCCCTCGTAAAACTAGGTGTCCTTGGTAATCCTTGCTTCTGAGCTGCTTCCAAATCTCTGGAGAATTATAGCTGCATTTTAGACTTTGGTGCAGTATCCAGTTAGTACACCAACCTGGAGAGTCCCACATAGACCGTTGCACCTGGTTACCATTTACATGTCAGTTCCCAACCTTGGGATTTGTAGGAAGCAATCCATCAATCAGTTAGGGACTGTGGACTGCTCAAGCTCCTGCCCATTGTACTAGAGAACCAGCACTGGGTGCCGGATATGACTCACATGACCACACTCATCTAGGTCAATAGAAATGACATAACATGCAATTGTGGCAGTTTATGGAAAATAACAATGCCTGAAAACCTGCCAAATCAATCGGTTCAGACCTTTAGGTTGGGTAAGGCACCAAGCTAGCCCAGTAGGGTGAACTAGGTGAGTCATAGAACATAATGGGCAGGTACGAGACCATTCCGTAACATTCAGGTCTGGGGTGACAGATTCAACAAATAAATTTATATGAATGAATGTTCAACAGAGATTTTGGTCACTATTACAAGTGTATGATCATCACTGGAAGATTATCTCATATAATGTGATAAAACAAATGACATAATCTGCCACCCCAGACCTTAATGCTTCAGGAGCAGTCTAGTGGCATGTATCGAGAAGCTGTAATATTTGTACTTCTTTTGGAGGAACTGGGTGTACTGTCTAAGCATTTCTACAAGTTCCAAATGCTACCTACAACATAGCTCTGGCTTTGGAACAGATACAACTGACTTTCTGACGTATGGATATGCTTGTCAACGCTTGCATATGCAAAACTAACTAACTGGCAGTCTAACAATTTTCAGTGCAGGACACCAGAAAATCAAGTACCAGGATTTTGCTGCATACATGCAGGCATCTTTTGTGCAAGGGTGCAATATCCCCAGTGCTCAGTAGTGCAACCACTTTCTTACTACTAAGTGTGATTTGGATGACTTTGGAGTACTCAGTGAAGAACTTATTTAGCAATCCAAAACACTTCTCTGTTGTTTTTAGTTCATTCATCAATTTAAGCATAAATTGTGCTCTGATTGATCGCAGGAGTACTTGACCTGTGGAGTATGATGTGCTTTTGCTAATCTTGCTTTGGAATGATTTTTAAAGTTCATTTTCCCAAAGAAAAATAGAGTTGCTAAACAAGTATCAGCATATTCAAGTAATATGGAAAGAGAATTTGTAGGCAGATTCTTCACCCAAAAATTAAACAAGCAAGCTGGAATCTCCCCTTAGTACCAAAATCCTATCTAAAGCACACAGGAAACTTGATGTAGCCACCTGAACACAAGAAAAGCTATTTCAATCCATCTTGCACCAAAGGCCTCAGCTGTCTGGAGTTGCTCTTTATAAGGTCGAACTATGGAATTATGGACTCAAAATTATAGTCAAATGGTTCATGGAGGAACTAACAACGCAAGTACTAATTTGAACAATATTTGTATTGCAGAGTAGCAAAGAGATGTTAATTGGGTATACATGACACAATCCACTTCAGCAAAATGTTTTGGAGTCTGGCTATCCTTTTGTCTTAGGGTTAAAATATTGCAGATTATTTTGTGCTATGCTCACAATCTAATATATTAAGATAGGTGTTTGTATGTATGTATGGATGTGACCACACTCTAACCCTCCCAAACTGTGCACCCTTGCTCTGCTTTTGGTACCAACAGAAAGCCCTTGACAAGGCAGTGTGCACATTTGTATTTTGCAAATTTTGAATTTACGGAGCAAAAGTTAGTAAATATAGAGTGATTTTTTTGGAATTGATTAAAAATATTTAAATGGTTTCACAAAGAACACGGAAGTTAAGCTTATTTTGACTGGAATAATATTGCTATGAGTGACCTTATTGGAGGTTTAATATTCTTGTGCCATCTTGACAGGGCCCACTAATATAACTATAAGAACACTTGGCAATTACAATAGGCTTTGAGTTTGACCCAAATTGGTTCCTCAAGGCTGTTGTCATGGCAAAATCACTAAGCCAATTATATTAGTGTTTTATCCAAAATGAAGTAGTAAAAAAGTGTTGATATAAGCCAGACAACAACAACAAGAGAAGGGTGCAATGCTCAACATTCTTTTTATTAGTTATCCCTTATTGGAAATGCACAAAATGATAGAATACAATTGACTTTGAACACCCCCCTTCTTTGCCATTCTTCAACATTCTTCTTACAATGATCAATTCAAGTAACAATTGAACCAACTAAGATCCACCGGGAGCATGTTGGCATACTATAATTCAAAATCTTGAGCTTTTGGCAAATTCAGAATCAACCCATATATATTAGACCTCTCAATCAATAAAATAAGGATGTTTTTGGAATTTCATTCTTGGCGGAGGTTTATCTAAGCATTCCCACAGAACAAGAAGCATTTCAGAATTGAGCCCACATGGAAAAGGGTGACTTTCCTCTTCACCCTTTGTAGAATTCCCTTGTTATCATAGTCCTACCATGCAAGAAATCCTGGTGGGTGCCAGGGGCTGTCATGTCTGAAGTGCTTTGCACACACATGCACAATTGCTTGGCATTGAAATGGCATTCCTCCTTATGGCCTTGGGGCCCCACCCTTGCCATGATCCAGTGGGCCAAACTGATAATGTCTAGGAATGACATACCACTTTGTCATCTTTGGAACCTGCCTTTCATATAAAGCTGAGTGGCCTTCTTTATATGTGGGACAAAGTTCTGGCCCTACTTTGAGACAGTTTTTAAGGTCCCCCCCAATGGCCTTAACAGCTGTGATCCCCCTTATTGCCAGAACTTTACCCAGCATAAAGCACCAGTTTGGTCTAGTATGGAGGGCACTGTGACAGAACTGGTGCTACTTTAAAGGTTGTCGCATTGTTTTAACCCAGAATTTGTCATTTTAAGCTGCATAATTTATTTGACAAATTACCCAGGATTTTGTCACATTGAGGCCTGATACATTCAAAGTTCAAATTCTATATTACCCATAAGGTATCTTGCAGTCATAGCTCACTTGGATGGAATGACCAGATCATTTTCTTGTAGTGTATTTTGCACATACGCTTAATGAGCGTCAAAACACCTGTGAGTATTTCAAAAAATGGAATGCCAGCATACCCACCGAGTATCATAGGGGGGAAAAATGAGGTCCTTAAGGCCATGCAAAGCCCTCAGGGGTGGGCTTTATTGGATTGGGGGCCATGCTTGCCTCTGCCTCATGGAACCCATATTCTGGTAAAGCCTGGATTTGGACCCACGGTTGTCTCCACCCACTACAATAAAATATGTCCCATGTCCACTATATGATTTCATTGGATTTTGAGTGAATTATTTGAATTTGAATGAACAAGGACAATCGGTATATGGTTTGATTGAATTTTGAGTGAATTCATTGAATTTGACTGAACAAGGACAATCGGTATATGATTTCATTGGATTTTGAGTGAATTCTCTAAATTTGATTGAACAAGAAAAATAAATGCATTGGTCTGTTAAATGAGGACTAGTGAACTCCACCCACATTTTGCAGTGCTTGTATTTTACACCCTCTTGGGTTTTATGGCACTCAAATTACCATTGACACTTTGAGGTGTCTTACATTCACTGTTCAACTGAGAAGCTACCCAGGATTTGTCATTTGAGGTTGTATGAATAGTTCAATTGAAAAGTTGTCCAGTATTTCCCACGTTAGAAAAAGCATACCAAAACACAGTTACCTTTTGTCCCAGACAACAAATGGGTGATGAGTGTCCAGCTCTACATGATAGATGATGTTGCACTCTCCAGAGAGTCCAGGAAATCTGAACAGGGAGATTGATTGGTGTGGGTGGTTTGTCTAAGGTGCTCTCCGACCACTCGCAACTATCATGTGGCCTGCCACATGCCACAGAGTTGTCATGTTTATCTATTTACTTTAGTGGCTGTTTGCCCCACTGCTGCTATATTCCTTGTCATAACTCATGCCCTTCACTTGGGTTGCGATCAGTGTTGTGTGTAAATGTGAGTAATTGTAAATGGCATAGTGAAATTTAGTTACACTCTGCCTGTCTAAGTGGATAGAGTCCATTTGCATTTGTGTAAGTGAAAAATCATGTAAATTTATTTTATGTCGTCTAAAATTGTGTAAGTGTAAAAAAAGCATTTATACGATTTTACATGATCCTATGAAATAATGTAACAATGTGTCATTTCTTTGGGGGGGGGTGGGGGTGCGAGGGGGGGGCCGACAAATCTCAAAATGTTTTTGATGATGAGCCAATCAAAGTGGCTTATTGCACCCAAAAACTTTATAAATTAAAAATCATAAAAATTGCACTTTGGGATGTATCACAACCAATGAAACTAATAAATAGGAATCACAACAAGTACCCAAGCTCGCGGAAAAGCCTAGGCTAGTTTTGGGGGTGATATTCCAATGGCCCTTTGTCTTGTGTCATTTCCCTCTATACAATGGAGCTTGTCCACTTGTTCCAACAAAAGAAAAGAAAAAACCTAGGCCAAAAATGATGATGAACAAATTTAGGAATATAAATTCTACTAATAATGAGGTGGGGTAAAATCCATTGAGGATGTGCATTCAAGGTATTCTTTGGACTAGCATCACAATTTGTCTCGTATCCTTTGTTCAATAGTTTGCTCTTGTATTGGATATAAGGTGTAAGCATTTAATAATGAACCACACTCACCCCCTTATGCTTTTTTTTAATATAAATATTGTTGATATCTTCTTTAAATTTTCATTTACAATATTATGATAAATTTTATATTTAAAATTTCCAAAAATGGTAAGTAGGTAGTAAAATTTTCCAAAAATAATTAGGGATGAATTTTTTTACACTATAAAAACAATGGTTGCTACTATTTTAAAAGTTTTTTTAGAATTTGTTTTTATATTAGATTGGTTTCAAATTTTCAAAATATGTATATCAATTAATTGAAAATATTGTATTAGAAAAACATCATTTATAGTGTTATTTTTTTCCTAAAATGTTATTTACACAAAATTAAACAATGGTTTCAATTGTTTTGGTACATGTTTATTCAAAATTTTGAAAAAAGCCCCTAGTCAAAAGTTTAGTGAAAACTTTTTAACTTTTAAATATTAAATAGCAACTATAAAATTGCTAGCTTTGAAATAGCTTTATAGGCTAGCTAATATATATGGGCATTGGGCCTTCAAAGCCATTAGCATCAAGGGATGTATTTAACATTCCCACAGTTGTTAATCTTAGATCAATTTGCTAGCATGGTTTATGAGTAAGAAGGAGGAGTTGCAACCATCCTAAGGAACTCCAAAAACTTATGGAGTCGTTTAGTTTGGAGCCATTGATTATCTTGCAATTTCACATAGTATGTTGGTTTTCTTGCAGTCATGTGTTGGAGTCAATTTTGTATTACATGCCAACCATATTGGGTTTTTTAAATAAAATTTAAGGCCTATTGATATAGACAAATTCCAACCTTTTAATTGCAATTGTGTTTCATCTTATGGTAGATGTTTTAGTAGAGTTGAATAGATTGAATATAATTTCTCATTATGATATGGTTGATATTTCAACTATTGAATTTATTTTGGATGGATCAATTTTTTGTATTGATTAGACTTTTTAAATCTAGAAACGATCTCAACTTTGGACAATTGAACAAAAGTTTTGGCCCTTTATTTCTAAAGCTTGGGTTGATGGTGCATTGGCATGGAAGGAAAATAATGACATTATGGGTACGTATCATCCTATGCACCATGAACAATTTTTTGATTGAAATGAAACAATACATTGCAAAAGTGCAAGGTGATGAGAGTTGAATATATGCAAGTAGTCATGGATAATTTTGATGAAAGGTTTATGATTATCCCATTTTCAATGCATCAAAGCTTTTTAGTTCAAATTATGATTCAGGTGATGAAGAAGCCCTTATCTGTATGTTAAAGTAATGGTTGATGGGATTGATTTTAAAATTCAAGCTAATAAAAGTTGAAAGGAAAGTTAAGATAATTGAGTTTGTAAATTTAACAATATTGATTATGGCCTAAGGTAAAAATTTGGGAATGCATGTTAATTAAATAATGATCTTATGGGTCTTGTACATAAAGATCTTTTATGAGGACCTAGTTTGAATTCATGTATAATATGTTACTTAACTACTTTGGGCTAGGTATAAATAGAAATCAATTACTTTGATCTCACTAGGACAAAACCCTAAATTCTTCAAAAGGAGATGTCCAAAAATATAAACATTCATCCATGGAAAAGATGTGTCTTCTAGAAAACCAATAGGGAATATAATACTATTGGACTAGAGTTAACAAAAGATAATATATATTAAATTCTAACCAAAGGGGTGAATGATTCATTCATTCTCCCTTCAAGTATTCAAGGGGTAATGGGTGAAACTTTGGTTTCAGTTTGCATTTCCAAAGTTTCACATTTTTAGTTTAATGTTAACCCTTGTAATAGACTTTGTGTGTAATGAACCTATGATACAATAAGCTCATGTATTGTTGTAATTGTGAAACCTTTATAAGGGAAGATTCACATGTATTTAGTGAGTGATCTTCATAAGATGAGATCTTTAGATGTGTGTGGTGAGCTCTCGTTGGGTGTGGCCCACATAAAGACCAAACTTTAGGTGTGTGGGTGATCATTGCCCAAAACTTGTAATTATTTTTTCTTGTATTTTGTGGTTGTGTGTTTGTTGTATAAAATTTTGGTTCATTTAACCTACATTGAGATCGATGGGATTTATTTTTGAAATAACCTTCATAGGTCCAGACCCATCCTAAGCTGTAGACCCTTGATAATTGCCATTATGGGTGCTGCAACATGGTCACCCATTTCATGCCCTCCAATTCTCAAAATCTACTAAGTTCCAACATAACTTAAACCAATTATAACTCCAATGCCATATTTACCATATCAAGGTGCCATTAAACCTAGATAACAACAATCTTATTAAGCCTTCAAATTGGAGTTTAGAAAAATGTATAGAAGTGTTTTCTCATGCTCTAACAACATACAATATCCCTTTCCTTATCTCATTTTTGGTGCTTTAAGGATTGAGTGGCTTTGCAAAATGCCAAAAACATAATTTCCTTTCAGGGAGGCCCTAAGACAAGTTTGGAATGTATGTACCTTGTGTATTCCAATGTAGTGTTCTTCTTGTAAAGTTATATAAATACTCATTTACAAACTTGCCAATTGCACAACATGTGTCATGCCACACATTCCATAGTTGATCATATGAAGCATCTCACTTATGCAGCAGCATAACGAACCATTGAACATTAGCTCATGAATTATATATCATGTCATGTAGTTTGCATTTTTGTGCCTCCCTAACTACTTTTTTGCACCTTCCTCTTGCTCATGGGGCTAAACCTCATGACCTACCCTCTAGTGTGTCCAGTAACCAATATGCTTGGCACTCCCATAAAGTCAAATTTGTCTAGTAATTGCCTCGGAACAGTCTTGATCATGTTAACAACATGCCTCTACTATTCAAGTAATCAACGCTCTCTAGTTACCTAGTCCAAAGTTATGCAGAAAACTTGAATCCTCCCTCACAATGATAATATATGCAAGTTGCATATGCGGATTTGACTATTCACTCCTCTTGAGATTACATTTACCATACATGTAGACGTAATACTAGTCCATGGGTGCTGTAGTGCCATATGGAATCATTTGCATTAGAGCATCTCCTGTAGTGGTCGCTATGTGATCCTGCACAGTAAAATTCGATGAAGAAGATCCACCATATGCCGGTAAAATTGGCTCAGCAAAATTGCGTAGGTTGCCGTGGCTGGTAAAAGGCGCAGGAGCGCTGTGCACCTCAGAGAAGAGTCTAATAAATATGATCTAACTGCTGCTCAGTGTTTGTGATTGGCCCATGATAATCATCGGTCCAGGTGGTTTGCTATTACTAGTCCCCCACCTATTTGTTGTCCCAGTTGCAGTCTTATGCGTGGGGTTGCAAAAGATAACTAAACTTGGATGTGAAAAATAATTTCGCAGACTCACATACTGAGCACCACTGGGGATGCTCTTAGTCAAAAAAGTTATCATGACACGCTTCTCCACGAGTAAAAAACATCATACACCTTGGTTGTTGGAGCTCCTTTGGCATACACAATTAAATATAGAGGAAGGCTCACTTCCTAGGGCCTCCCCTAATTTGAGGGTCATAACTCATAACCTTGAGGTGGGAGCAGGCCTTCCCTAGTGTAACACACTAAAGGATTTTTAATTAAAATGGTGGAAGGTCTGCAACCTTCAACTGGTGAATGAATGGAAGACATTAAACTGGCCAGGGGTCTTAAATAGAATCATCTATGCAAGGAGGTGTGTTCAAATACAAAGTGGAAAACCTCAGAGTGCTTTACATACGAACATCCAAGGTGTACTTATGACAACACAAATTGGGAAATTATGTTGAACAGGACCGAAAACACCGCACAAAAATAAAATCAACCAACCAATTTATGTACACCAACTATGAGTGCACTCCACATTTGCAGGGGTTCTCTTAGTATAAGAGAGGGGATGTGTGCAAATTAGAACCACACCACGTTCTTGGATTGCATGGTCCATGACCATGTCCATGTTAGTGACCAAATATTTCATCCATTCACAAACAATAATGCAAACATGAAGACTTTTTGGTTGGGGTGAAGTGATAGATGATTTTCTTCCCAAACTTGCCCAATTAGAACCCTCAAAATATGTCCTTTTGTCCTCTTACTAGACACAAAAGGCATTTTGAACATGTATGGAAGTTTCAATCTTTGGAGCCCACCATTTTGGAGACACCCAAGACATTTGAAAATCTTCCCCCTATAACAACACCAACCCCATGTTTCATCCTTGGCCTGGCCTTTTTCATCTTAACTTTGGCTCTAATATTTAGAATTGAATTCATTCACCACATTGTTTTTTATTTTTTCAATAACCAGCTGATGGTTTTGGGATTCATGGCCACCTTACCTTGCAAAGGGGTTGTGAGATGAATCCATTACGAAGTCATGTGGCTAGATGCTACTCATGCTAGAGCTAAGACGGCTATAATTGAGTCACTTGGGAATTCAGTCATCCACACATGCGGGGCTGCCCAGCATTTGGGACATGAATGAACACCTACTTATAGGTAGCGTCTCTATCACATTTGGTTTCGTAAGTACCCGTGTGGATCGGTTATTTCTTTTTTCAATAACCAGTTATCGAACATTTTGAAAATTTAAACCCATATTTATCCATTTCAATAGTCCCAATTATCACTTTACCCAGCCTTTTTTTGGTAATAAATTTCAGTTATGAATAAGGGTCAGTTCTCAAATGTATGTGGCCTTGAAAACCATGGGTCATATTGCCTAGGTTAGAGAGGTTATACCTTTTTCTAGAGAAAAAAATCCATGTTGTTCTGTTTTCTATCATAAACATGTGTAAGGTTTTAGGTTTGATAACCTATCAGGATGAAATTCCAATCATCCAGGAAGGTTATTATATTTCAAAAATTCAATAACCAGTGGGCAGGTTTTCAACCCAGTTATCAAATTGTCGATAATCGATTGGTAGGTTATCAACAATTGAGTTGATAACCGGGTGCTTTCTCCATAACATGTCAACAATGGTACATACATTGATGTGTTTTGTGTTTTCCCATTTTGGTGCTTTATATCAGCAACATGCTTTATTTTACCATTCTTCTTGCCAGCTGATTCCCCATTATCATGTTTCTGTTTGTGTACCCTATTATTTTCACTCATGCAGGCCCACACACCTTATTGATTTCTTCACTTTTTTCTTCTTCCTTACCCATCTTATCCATTGGCATACATCACCTTGGGTTGTGTTTGAAATCCTCCTGTCTTAAGAGGAAAATGAGTATAGAAAAAAGGAAAAGTCTTATTTACTCAAAATGCTTGTTCTCACAAGGGGGGTTTGTGGACACATCCATTGCAAAGAAGGAAACCAAAACTATTCTCATGGTTTTGAGTGCCTCTACCTTAGTTTAGTCCCCACTCTTTCATGTTTTATGATGGGTTTTCCAAGTTTGTGAAGTAATATCCAAGGGTTTTATTTTTGTCATTTCAAAGTTCCTCAAGCACTCCAAGTTTTTAACAAACTAATATTTAGTGCAATATACAGAGGGTGTTGAATAGGCTTATGTCTAGGTGTGCAGAAAAAATGCTATGACCAATCAATTTGTTGGATTTGGTGGTCTGAATTTTTTTCTTAGTTGTCTTTGGTGAACTAACAATTAAATGTGTAATAGGATTAAGAAGGTTTGTGAGAATTTTAGAGGTGGAAGTGCTAAGGAAGGACCATTATTATTATAAATGTGGGGTACTTATTCATGCTTCTATTAATTAGTGAGGGGGACACTAGTTTTTTTCTTCTCTTATCTTTCAAAAGAAGCCATCTAATTGACCCACCAACAATATTTTTGGAACATGGGGCACTCCCCCAACATATGATCCTAAATATGCTTCCCTCTTCAAAATGGAAGCATGGTTTCTTATGCTTCTTTTTTGGCCCCCCTTTACCCTTTGAATCATAACCAAACAATATGTGATGAGAATTAAAGTAATAATGAAAACAAATTGGGAACTTAATGGGAACACTTTGAGAACAAACAAAAAACAAATTGGGAACACAAACAAAACAAAAAAAATTAGGGAACAAACAAAAAACAAAAAAAATCTTCTCAAATCTCCTAAAAGAAACACTTGTTAAGAGAAATTCCAAAGGGGAGATGAGCAAACAATCGTGAATTACATACAAGAACTCAACACCTCTTGAGTAGAAAAGTGCATAGGGTATTGCTCAAAATTATTGTTGTTTTTTGAAACTTCAAAATTGACATGATGTCCTTTGCACTTTGCCCAATAAGGACTGAGCTTGATGCATTTATAGGTTTATCAAATGGTATTAAGAGTTTAAAAGCTTGTTAATTCTTACTTTTGCAATAGAATGTAAATCTAAAATGCATTCCTTAATTCTCACAAAGAGAGGAGTGGTGAGCTTCAAAATAAGATTTGTAAAAATGAACTCAAAGTGAAGTCAATCTACACACCACAAAAGGTGATCTAATTAATGGAGTCAAATTGATGTTTGAACAAGCCACAAATTAACATGGATTCATGAGACACACCATGACCTAGACGTGGGAGGAGTCATCACTCTCCTCCTTTTATATTTTATAAATTGCAACATGGACTAAATTGAAATAGTATACATTTTTAAAACTCATAAGTGAAGTTTCAAAAATTGCCAAATGTGAAATAGTAAAATGTGTTTTTAAATTTGAAATGTTGAATTCCTTTTGTTTTATTTTTTCCTTATTGAAATTGACTCTTGCAAGTTCATATAATTGGCATGCATTCCATTGCACATCAAACCTTTAATGATCCCATTGGTTTTGAAAGACATGACTTATGAAACAACCCTTTTGAAATTTAGTGGCATGCAAAATTTCAATTTTAGTATAGGATAAAGCCGTTAAAGTAGGGTTGTGTGGAAAGTAGGCATTGACAGAAAGCAAATTCAAAGCAAGGTTTATGCAATCCTACTTTGAAGGCTTCACCTAACATAAAGAAATGGGCCCAAATTTTCTTTTCATTGCCCAAAGTCGAAAAATGTGAAGTTGTTTCTTTACACACCCAAAGTTTTAAAATGTGAAGGTGGGGCAAGGCATGTGGTTGCAAGTGGATAAAACATGGAATCAATGGGATGGGTTGGTAGATCATTGGCCAAGTTGGGAAAGAAAGGTTGGGGGAAAGGAAAGGAATAAAAATGTGAGAACAATAATTCCTAATGAAGAAATCAAAGTACTTAAATAAGAATGAAGTTTCATGGTCAAATATGTAATTGGGGGGGAATTATAAATAAACAAGTTCATTTGTCTTACATTGAAAAATTTTGGCTAGGTTTTTACATTGTGTTTTCAAAAGTTTCAAGCACATCCCACAATCAGTCCAACAAAGCTAGGATTTGTTGATTTTTTAGGTAATAAAAAACCCCTTTTAAAATTCATTTAAACAATGTTGTTTTTTGTAAATTAATTTTCTAATGTGACCACCATTAGTGATAATCCCAAATCAAGAAGTAAGGTACATTCACCTTTGAAGGTAGAACCTTTAATGTTGAAAACCTTGACACATGTATTAACATACCATAACAACATAATGACACGCCAAAAATTTTGCAATGTATTTGGAACTAACCTTATAAAACAATTTTTTTCATCCATGAGCAAGGAAGGCATTTCATAATTCCCCCCTCCTATTTTGCCTCAGTTTCTCCACTAAATTTATGACAGGTTTTTACATTATATAAAGCCATTAGTTGAAGGCATTACCAAAATCGGGTGGGCACTTAGCTATTGCCTCATGCGCCCTTATTTGTGTAATGCCCTCAACTTAAGGCCTTACCCTACACTAAATTGACCTAACCTCTAACACCTAGGTCACCCTTAAACATTTAATTTGCCCAATAGATGGCATTGATGAGTACATGCTTAACTTGGATGGTATGCCAAACATCTTTGCCACATTCAATTGCCATCACCAACATCCACACCTTCATCTCACGATTTAACATCTTCTTTTCCACTTGTCTTTGCTTCCTCTTTAATCTTTTTCCACTTTAATCAATGTTATTTTCATTTCCTCTCATTTTTACCACACTTGTCTTTCCATCAAGCCTTCTCCTATTCCTCATTTTATTCTATTCAATTTTTATTCCTCGTTTCACTCTTTGTGTGATGTGTGTCATTTTTTATATAGTCTTCCTCATTTTGATTTCATTTATGTGTTATGTTTTATATTGTTTTGTTGTAAATATTATGTTTGTTGTTTTCATTGTTGTAGATCAACTTTTTTTTTCATTGTAGACTTTTTAAGAGGTTTTCTACTATTAGTATTTCAATTTGCTTCATTTTTAAAATAACTCTTGTAGTTTCCTACATGGACAACATTCCAATTTGCTTCACTTTCACCTTTTTTTTTGCACTACACATTGTCCATATGAGGTTTTCAATGTTGGCATTCTATTTTCTTGTTCTTATGTGTGTTGCATGTAAATTATGTTTGGTCTTTGTTTTGCTTTGCTTAAAGCCTTGTTCTTCTAATGTGTCAATGTTTTAATTTTTTATACATGTATGTTTTTTTGTTACTCAAAATCAACATTTGTTTTGGTGATTCAATTTGTTACACTCATATTTGTCTTGGTGCACATCTTCATCCCAACTTGTTAAAACCAAATACATATTTCCTTTGATTTACTAAAACAATTGTCTTTTTTTTTTGCAAGTAGTTCAAGTACACAATATTTTTGTTCATTTGTGATATGGATATCAACAATAATGTTTGTCTTTTGACAAGCTTCCTTGTCTTCATCATTAATATCTTGCAAGCTTTGTGTCAATTGTAGGATACTAATTTTCTCTATACAATTGCATAGCTTGATGAAAATCAATCAACGAACTTACAATTGCTTCATTTTGTCATTTGTTACATAGTCACAAAATGGTTTGTAACATGGGGTTTCTTAATTATGAGCATTAGCATTGGGTTAAACCATAGAGCATCACTTGATTTTCCATCTCCTTTGTAAAATAATCTAGTAGTGATGGATGGTTACATTGAACTTCCATACAACTAAAATCATTATTTTTAACATTGCAAATAAGTTGGGACCTTTAATTTGGAAGCATGATACAAAGTTTGTCTTGTTGAAGTACATGTTGGATGTATGATGTATAAGTTGGTGCAAGACATTAATAATTTGTTAGTATGTCGTGAATTTTTTGATGTTGGTAAATCTATTATTTCCCTTATTATTGAAGAGGTTAAAGCTATTAGTATTGTGTTCAAGAGAATGATTGTTTAGTTTTTTGGATCCAAAATGGAAATCATTCAAGAATTTTTATATAAGTTTTATTATTCAACGAGCAATTGATGGCACGCTCATTTTTTCAATTGCAAGCCCATTTAGTGAAGTCTATTTATATTATCACAAAACATGGGGATACAATGTGGTTTGTCAAAGTCATGGTTGATGACAAGAAACAATTGAGTGACTTATTTTTGGGCTTCCTCTAGGAGTGTGAACGATGCATGAGCCTTTTTTAACTTGGTTATTTACAACAAAACTTAATACCACGGACTATTTAACCCATAAAGAGGATGCCAAAATGGTATCCCTCCCATACATGCTAAGGATAATGGGTACCTTTTACTTAACTAGATTTTGACACCACATAAAGATGGGGACCTTAACATTCTAAAAAGTTTATTCAACATATGACACAAGATGGGAAGGTCTATTAAAAATCCTTTAAAAACCTTTAATGGGATTCATGTTTAAAATAGAAATGCATGTTGCAATTATAATTGACATTGTTGCATATTACATAACATGCTTCTTGGATGAAAGGAAATAGAGATGTGAAAAACATTCTATAGATTCTAGAATTAAATGCAACAAAAGAATTTGTTAGACCTAAAATCTGAACTTCATGCAGGAACTTTGAGCCCAATGAAAGTTTGCATATAGGTAGCTGCTTGTGGAAAGTGGTCATGTGCTCCTTGTGAATTGTGTCCATGGCCTTATTACTCAAGGTCTCCAACGGGTATGGGTCTTTCAGAGCTAGGTCCACAACATCCGCATAATAAAAATGATGGGCAGTATCAACTACCACGACCAGCTCCTTCTAGAAAGTTGAAATAGGATTAGTGGCAGAAAACTAAACTCAACTTTTCAAAGATGGTATTGAATATGGAATAACATAAGGAAATTATGTCACCTTGTACATATAATCAAAAAAGACCTCCTATGTGAGGTTGTAACAAGTCTTTCGTGTCTTAGCCTTGCACTTCTTGAATTGTTATTCTAGAATGACCTCTTTAAACTATTACAAGGAGATCATTTTTGGACTTTGGATCCTAAAAAACTTGTGGACTAGAGATGGTTTCACATGGTCTAGTTCAATGGACCTACATTGTAATAATGACATCAAAAATTAGTGTTATCCTTAAATCTTCAACTTGAGGAATATATGGAAATGTAAGAACAGAACAAACTTACTTGTTAAGTTTCGTCATTGTTGTGAGGAGCTCTACAAGGCCACTCTTGCTATCAAACAAAAAATTGTCCACACAGATGTGCCAATCTGCATCAAATGGATGTATTTTCTCTATATACATAAACCAAACTTGAAGTTTGTGGTTCCCATCCCATATATGGAACATTTTCCCAAATAACAACCTAAGATCTAGGTCTCCTTGTAAGAAGTCTTCAAATTTGTTGTTTTTTTCCTTCAAGAGAGGCCCACATGATGACTCAACAGAAAAGACAACAATCTTTTCACCTTGCTAGTTTGTGGGAGAAATAAATAAAACCTTCTCCCCTTGCCCGTAACCCATTTGGAAAGCCTATTCCATTTTGAGCACATCAATTTTAAGAGCATGCCTAATAATTGGCATGGCAACGAACCTGCATAATGGAATGTTCATTCACAATTTTTGCTTGTGATAGATCTTGAATTTCTCCAAAACCTTGTTGGTGTTGAACTTGTTTTTGCTCTAAATCCCCTAGATGACATTCTCACATGATGTTGGGATTGGTTGCACAAACAATTCATGAAATGGAATAGTCAAATCTTCAACGAAAGTTGATGTCTTGTAACTCCTCTATTGAAAACTGGATAATGATGTATCATTCAACAACTAAATGATGGCATATGTAATGCATTAAAAAAAACCAATTCAATGCAATTATGCAAACGAAACTAACCATCTAAAAGGGGTGTGTTTGTAGTGTTAGTTGGTGTTGATTGACTATTATTGAGACAATATCTAGGCACCTTGTAGCTAGGAAACACATCAACAAAAATTATTCCTTGTTTAATGCAAATTGGCAATAAGGACTAGCTCATGGAAAACGATAATGTTTCAGTTTTCAATCATCTCCAACTAACTACTTGTGTGATGTTCTTACCACACCTCCATGATAGACAACAATGACTCTCATTTGGTTTTAAATTATCACAAGAAGCGATCATTGTAGCAATGGAAGTGTCCATTAGCACCAGCTAACGCTCAATGCTTATTTTAACAAAACCTCCTAAAGATTTAAAGATCAAATTTGATACTAGTATAGAGAATTTACCCTCAGTCAACACCGACCAAGGTCAAATTGTCATACCCAAACACATTTGCAAGAAAAACAAAGAAAATAATTCAAGTTGAAGGTTGAAGACCCACTTCTTATTGAAATGCGAATGTAGAAACCCTAGGTATAATTAGTGTATCCATAACAGACAGTTGTTGGAAATCAACTTGGAAAATGGAAGCATTCCAAACAACACATAATATTTTCAAAAAACCTTAAATTAAATGTTGACAATTGAGACAAAGAATTGAATTCAGATATTTAAGAAGTATCATTTCTTGTTTCAATTGTCAGTTGTCACCAATTAACTACTTATGAGACCTTCTTACCGCACCTCCTTGGCAGATAACAATGACACTCATTTGGTTGCAAATTGTCATCAAAAGCAAGCTTTGTAGTGATGGAGGTGTCAATCAGTGCCGACTAATGCTTCATGCGCATTCCCTAACACAATACCAACATAAAGAAATTTCCCTTGGTTGACACCAACCGAAGTTGAAGTGTCATACTAAAACACATTTGCGAGCACAATGAGGAAATGGAATATGGGTTGAAGGTTTAAGACCCACCTCTTAATGAGATGCGAATGGTGAAACCCCAAATGTAGGTGGTGTATCAATATTAGAAAGTTGTTATATATCGACCTAAAGAATGGAAGCATTACAAACAACACATAATATTTTCAAACAACCTTAAACTAAACATCAACAATTGAAACAAAGAAATGAAAACAAAAGCTTTGAAATGATAATTCCTTGTAAAGACTTACTTCTTCGTAGTCCAAAACTCATGTTGTCGAATCCAAATATTTCTCCTTATTTGTTACCTTTTCGTCAAACTGCCACAAATGGTGAGTTAATTTTCCATGTCATAACAAATGGAAATCTCAAGATCTATATCTTAAGCTATAAGTGGAAAATTTTGTTGATTATACAAAAAACATACTGCAAGTTTTGCAAGAAACAAATTGTTGGTTGTACAAAAAACAAATCGCAAATTTTATAAAAGAAAGCAGTCCTTGTGCAAGAAATAAAATGTTCGTTCTAACAAAAGCAATTCACTGGTTTCATAAAGACAAATCTCTATCAAAATCAACTCGATTAAATCATTTCCAAACATAACAATAAACTAAACTTGAAATGCGTACCTCTGAACTAACATCTAATCTGCATCCAACATCTCCAAACCCTATACATTTTATATGCAAGTCATTAGAAGGTGTTGAGAGAAATCCAAAACCCTAAATGCTAGAACTAGAAAACCTTAAATCTTGGAATCCTAAACCCTAAATTGTGGAGCCTCAAATCCCTACATTCAACTACCTTGAACCCTAAATACTTGAATTATGGAATTCAAAACCTTACATCCATCAAATTAAAATTCCTAGAATCCAAAACCCTACATGCTCAAACCTAAAAACCTTAAATCTAGGAATCTTAAACCCTAAATTGTTGAACCCTAAATCCTTACGTCCAATTGCTTTAAACCCTAAATTTTGGAACCTTAAATTCTTGAATCCTGCAATCCAAAACCCTACAGCCCTAAAACCAAAATTCATGGAATCCAAAACCCTAAATCTTGGAATTCTAAACCCTAAATCCTTACATCCATCTATCCTAATCCCTAAATTCCAAAATCCTAGAATCCAAAACTTTAAATCATGGAACCTTTAAGCCATAAATCCCAGTGCTGGAATCTTAAATCATGGATCCTTAAAACCTTAAATCTTGGAATCTTAATCGATAAATAGTGGAACTTAAATCCCTACATTGAAGTGCCTTAAACCTTAAATTCTGGAACCCTAAAATCAAAATTCCAAGGCCCTAAATCCTGGAATCTGAAACCTTACATGCTAGAACTTGAAAATTTTTAATCCTCAAATATTAAACCTTAAATCATGGAAGCCTACATCTCTACATCCAATTGCCCTAAACATTAAATTTTGGAACCTTAAACGCAATCTTAAACCTTAAATAATGGAACCTAAATCCCTACAACCAAGTGCCTCGAACCCTAAATTCTGAATTCCTAAAACCCTAAATCTTTGAATCCTCAACCCTAAAATGTGGAACCCTACATCCCTACATGCAATTTCTTTGAACACTAAATTTTGGAACCCTAAAATCCTAAATCTTGGAATTCAAAACCAAATCACGAAATGTTAAAACCTTAAATCTTGGAATGGGAACCCTAAATCTTGGATCCTTAAAACCCTAAATTCTTAAATCCTAAACCCTAAATAGTTGAACTTAAATTCCTTCATCGAAATCCCTTAAACCTTAAATTTCAGAACCCTAAAACCAAAATTCCTAAAATCCAAAATCCTTAATCTTGGAAACCTAAATCTTTCAATCATGTTACCTTAAACCCTAAATCATGCTAACCTATATACTTAAATCCTACAACTTTAAACCCTACATCCTCATACTAACCTTAATTGCAAAATTCTATAACCCTAACCCTAAATCATTCGAGAAAAGTCCTCCTAGATTTCGATATCATTAATTAATGAGAGCTCCATGGATTTGTGGGAATTCAATCCATGTTAAGCTTGGACCTCATAATCAGTGTTGACTAAACACTTAGAGAATGACTGGTTGACATTTATGCATCTATCTAAGACACCCTCCTTTGCTACAAGGTGATTCTTTTAATTCTAAGGTGCACTTTGTACAACCCTACAACTCGAATGATTGCATTTTCTTTGTGAACTCAAATTCTTGCATTCATCCTAGAAGCTCTCGATCAGCATTGATTAAACACCTCCAAATTTTTTTTGGTCCATGAAATCACTTGAGAACCTAAAACTCATTTCAGATCTAAATTGCGCTAAAAGATTATTCCAAAAAATACATATACAATCTTGATTTCTTGGAGAAAACTATTAATTAATATTATTATGAATAACTTCATCGAGCTCTTCAGTGCTCTACATAGCACCAAAGAACTCCAATAAGTGTTTGAGATCTTTGGACAATAATCTTATCCGACCGCCTTTGAAATTCATCTGTTGTTGTAAAGCGGCCATTGCAAGAACATTAATCCAAGAACTCTTCCAAGGTCTAGAAAATAATTTGGTCTTTCTAAGGTCAAAATTGAAATTGAAATCAAAATTGAAAATAGGACAGTAATTTGCTTCTTGGGTTGTTTGGTCTAAGTTGGAAATGGCTCTACTTGCAGATTTGAAACAAGCAAATTTATGAATTTATATAACCTTGAAAGACTATCCTTCAAGTTTGAAAGATTTGGAAAACGTTCATTCCTCGTGAAAAAATGGGCACATTAAACTTACCTCCTCTTCTATCACTTCTTGGTGCTACAGCTGAAAGCTTCTCCTCCTTGATTTTGCCATTTGCTTTCTTTTCAAGCGTTGCTTTGAACTCGTCCATAGAAAAGATGTCCCTCTCCTTCTTTGAGGTCTCAGCCCCACTATTATGTGTTCTTTTAGCATTTGCAAACTTTTGTATGATTTAAACCTAATTCTATTTCAACAACTTATACTTATAGTGCAACTTGTTACCACTCAAATTCAATGACTTGCCATTACTATGCATTGTGAATGGTCATAGTTTTCCAAGAAACCATGATAGTTTGTTGTTGCAAATCCAACCTTTCTATTCATGCTAACCAATTTGTAATTAATTTTGTTACCTTTTAAAGTTCAACAAAATATTGTTAACCGTTTTAAATGTACATTCATATTAATTTGTAATTGTTAAGCAATTGCTGGAATGTAAATTGATAGTGATTAGTGTTTTGGTCATTTGGCATGTAATCAATTATCAACCCTACTAGTGTTCTTGTCAGTATTTTCCACCATGTTACACACTTTGTGGCCCGACATCTATAAAATAATGGCAATCAAGGGTAGCGTGATAGCATTGTAATGTTTATAAGACTTGGCCAACATGTTTTAAACTTTTCCTAAATTAGGCTATATAACTGAACCTTTATAATATTTAAGAATTTGTGTTTGGGTGGGTTATGATTTGTGTGACGATATCAATTTTTATTTTTCCTACACACATGTCCATGTAGTTATTAATTTATAAAAAATTTGTTTATCATTTTTTTTGTTCCATTAATGGTTTGATCCCAAAAAAAATACCATTAAAGTTGACAAGTTTTTATAAAAAATAAATAGTTTATGACACACAACTTTTCTGAGGCATCCACTAATATTTTCTTAGGTCCAAATTTACTTACATTGGGTTACTAAAAATTAAGACTTCCTAGATGGGGTCATTGTTTACAAATGGTGGGAAAATTGAATATGTCACTGGACATGATTCATATCATAGGATTTCTCATAAGTTTCATTTTTCTTTTTGCATTCTTTCACTTTGAGCATATTGATTTAATTTGTGGGAAAATTGGACGTATAAAAATTTGGCCATGAGCCTTCAATTATTTTTGGCCTGACTTGGTGCTCATGTATGTTATCATATTGTTTGGACTAGGATTATTTTAAAGCTTTTAAAGCCACATGATTTAGTTTTTGGCTCAATAGTTTGTAATAAGTGTTAAATTATGTTATTTGTATTCAACCCTTGTATTCAAGCCTTGTGTTGTTGCATTTTTAAAGTTTTTTTATGTTCCCTATAATCCCCTTGGAATTTTCCCCCTTGGGACGATTTCAATGCTTCACCAATGGGATTGCATGATTTAAATCGAAAGTGTTCCTATGACAATGGTCTATTGTGGCCATCATTTAGTTTGTGTTAATGAACACCCACCGCCATCTTTTTGGCTTTTTAATTGGCCCACTTTATTGAGCTTTTCCAAGTAGGGATGTTAGAATTTTCTTTTCTCCCAATTATTCCTATTACTATTCCAATCATACTTCTCACCACATATCTCCAATTGGGAATCAATCATTTGGAGTATCCCAAGACGGATTGAAAAGTGATGGTGTATTCCAATGTTATTGTTTGGGGTTTACTAAAGCGACCCTATGGCATATTTGTTTTGCATTCCTAGAATTAGGTCCTTCCTTGAATGAACACCACCCCCAATACTTTGGTTCCATTATTGTCGTTAGGTTCAATGTTTCCTTTGCACATTTATGTGCCTTTTCAATGTTGTACTATGTCCAATGTTGGGATTGTTGTCAATATTTTTGAATCCATTGTGTAGGGTAATGTTTAATTTTCTTTTTGCCACTAGTACTATTCTTGTTATTGTATTGTCAATTTTATATTGATTAGATTTTATGCAAGAAGAAAATTGTATCCGTTCTCCAATTTAATTATCTATAATCCTTTAGCATTATTCCTTGTGACGTTAGTTAACCTTTTCTATGCTATTATTATTCGTCGATTCATTTTATTAATAATATGTTTATGTCCTTCTGTATCTTGTGTTGAATTTTTTAGCTCTAGTTCCTCATCTATTTCTCAATTTGAATTCTTGATGTAGTGTCGTTTTCTGTCTTTTTACTATTATATTGTTGTGAGATTTATCTTAGTGTTTACCTTCTCTTTTAATCTCGATGGTTACTTTCCATGTTGTACGAAAGTTAGATCTTACCATCTTGGTCTCTGAATTTGATTCATTGTCTAAGTGACCAAGAATGTCCTCTGTGCATGTTTACATTTTAGCGAGGATCTCTACATGTTTCTAAGGATGTTTCTTATGCTGAAAACAACTGTCGCAACCCTAGCTTTGGGCTCGCGACCAAGGCAAAGGGAATTACAAGGGTGCGGGCCAAAGAGGAAGCCCGGGAGTTAAGCAAAGAGGAAGCCCGGGAGTTAAGCCAAGAGGAAGCCCGGGAATTAAGCCAAGAGGAAGCCCGGGAGTTAAGCCAAGAGGAAGCCCGGGAGTCAAGGCGAAAGGAAGCCCGGGAGTCACATCACATACTCCCGGGAGTGTGAGAGAATGTTAGAAAGTGTGAGGGAGTGAACCCTCACACTCCCAAGGCAACTCCCACTTTGGGAGATGGAGTCCCGGTGGACTCCCGAAACTTTAGAGAGCGATTG
>Ga0116227_10000374_pt1 | contig 84626 bp, 73 predicted proteins | sample S1TSphgellanicum_FD_89693 | JGI IMG/M metagenome (GOLD analysis project Ga0116227, IMG submission 89693) | Host-associated microbial communities from peat moss isolated from Minnesota, USA - S1T2_Fb - Sphagnum magellanicum MG | ecosystem: Host-associated > Plants > Peat moss > Unclassified... | reverse complement strand
GTTCCACCTTAACAACATTAATTGTCCAAATTTGTTTTTCAATGCACAAGTGGGAAAAGAATACTTGAATTTAACTTGCATATGAAAAACAAATTTTTGCTTTGGGGCAAAATACAATCCATTCCCACTAGAAGCAAATTTATATTTGTGTATTTTGATTGTGGCATTTAGCCCAACTTTTATGCCATCGATTTACTTACATCTCAATATAATACATTGAAGCTAGTGTTGATCAGGTATCAAATGAAAACCCAAAACAAAATAGGTTTTAGCTTGGGTTTTTCCAAAAAAATCATTGAATAACAATTGAATTGATACCGAAAATGATATCCACCAAGAATGATATATATGTTGAAAAAACCAATTCAATAAAAATTAAATTCCCTTGAGTTTGTTTTTAAACTTGAACTTTAGGTAGGTTATAATACATCCCTTGGGGTTTGGTTATTATTTTGTTAATAAATAAATTAATGTTAATTAAGGTTAATTTTAAGGTTTAAGGTGGCCATTATGCAACGTGGTGGTGAGGAGAGAAACAAGAACCTTTTATTTGTATTAAAAACATTTGATTCCTTTCAAATCCATTGTGTTTTTCTGTTTATTTATCGTGTCTGTTTGCATTGTGTTCTTTTCTCATTCTTTTTTTAATTAGCATTTTTGCTACTCCTTGTTGCCCTTGTTGCTCATCATCGCTTTGATGCTTGTTACCTTTGCTGCTCATCGCATCATCTTTTATAATCATTGTTACTTTTACTCTTCATTGTTGCCTTTGTTCGTCATCCTTGTCCTATTACTTGTTGTCCCCCTTGCTATTCATTGTCACCTTATTGTTCATTGTCTTATCATTATACTAGGTACCAACATTGCTTATGTTTATCACATCATTGCCTTGTTATTCATCTTACTTCCCCCTTTTTTTGTGGTGATGTTATTTCCCTCCACCTTCAAAGTGTAAGTTGATTGTAGTTGGAGCATTATGAAAGCTACACCAATTGCAACCTTTGCAATTAAAAAAGGTGAGATTTTTTTTCCTTTTGGTTCATTGGGTTTTGTTTTTGTATTTCTTGTATCATTATTTTGTTGTTTGTATGTTTTGTTTAGGTTTTGGGTAAATTGAGGTTGTTGAGTTTTTGTTGTGATTTTTTAGGGTCATCTATTGCAAATGAGACTTTGAATTTAAGTGAAAGGGTATCATTTTGGCTTGCATTCTTTAAACCATCTTTGTCAACTAGGATTGACCTTCATTTGCACTTGCATATATTCTTCAACATATATTTTTTACATTATGCATCAGCTTGAGAAATATGTAATAAAATAACCTTGATAAATTTATCTTTGTGAATAAGAATTGACCCAATGATACAAGAGTTGGTTGCAAGGTTCCTTCTAGTATGATTGAATTGATAGAATTTTGAGTACATTTGGAGGATGAACTAAATGATTTTGAAGGCTCATTTGAGCAAGATGAATTGAAAGAAGATTAATCTTGTTTTTTTATTTGAATACATTATTTATTAAATGTGATTTTATGTTTTTGAATTAGATATTAAATCTTTGTAATGAAGATTGTTAGTTTTTTCTTAGCCCTTGAAATATTTGAAAAAAAAAAAATTGTCTTTATATCAAGCTTAAAATGTTAAATTGATGTTTCAAAACTAGTTAAATATAACCAATTAATCTAAATGAAATAAAACTAATTGTGAAAGAATTGATTTTGAATGAGGGGGGAAAAAAATTGGTATTAAAACTAAGGTTTTTTTCAATGGAATTGTCTAGGTTAATTGGTTGGAAAAAATCCAAAACCAAATTAGCCAATTATTTTTAAAAATTAATAAATGGCCAACATTGATTGAAAGCTACCACAATCCAATTTAAGGGTGTATTCCAACACACTTGGTTGAATGTGCATGCCACTTCATCATCAATTATTACCATTAGACTTGGGAATACACTAAACATGAACAATGAATTCAATGTGGCACTAATCTTGACCAATTGTAAAAGAATGCCTTATAAGAAATATTTTCGAAATTCTTTGACTGTACCCGAACTATGATTAATATTTTAAATATCTTTTTCACAATATTTTCAAAGGAAAAAATATTTACTATTTAGAATTTCCCCTTTCAACCGAAGGGTTCAAGGTTTGATCCTTTTTTCAAAAATATTTGGTCTTTCCATGAACGAAATGGATGAAAATGGGCTTGGGAAAATTTTTCAAGTAGATGTCCTAGGGAGAAATGGATTTTTTGACAAAATGGTAGCCCTCACCATGTTGAGAAGGGGAACAAAGTCCCAAGGAGAAAGGGATTAAGTTGTCCTACAAAACAACTTCCTTCAGGGAGGAAGGGGTAAAGTCCCCTTAAGAGCAATTCCCCCCAGGAGAAAGTGACTAAGTTGCTTTGAGGAGCAACTTCCCTCGAAGAGAAAGGGACTAAGTTCCCCTAGGGAGCAATTTCCCTCGAGAGAAAACTTCCCCTAATGAACAAGTTTACAAATGTTTGACAAGAAAATACAAGGGGTAAATGTTGTTTAAATCCAACATTTTTTATATTATTGGAATTTTTTTGAAACTTAAATATCTAAATTGATCTTGCTTTCTAAATTTGAAGTTTTGAGCAAAAAATTTATGGCACAAAAAAAACTAAAGATCAAATTTTCCAATGCCCTTTTTCCTCGAATAGTTGAATCCTTTCCCCCATTTTTTTCCCCCCAAGGAGAAAGGCACTTGGAAATTTGACACCCAACTTTCTTTTTGTCATACTATTTTCGATATCTATGTTTCAAGAGCTTTCCAATGGTATAAAGAATGTTTGATTTAGACTACATTTTTTCCGTGAACTTTCTTGTCAAACATTTGAGATTTTGTTCCCCAAAGGACTTTAGTCCTTTTCTCTTGAATGGAACATGATTGAGGTTATCATTTTGTTTTCACTTCGTGAAAAGTCCTTTTCTCCTTAAGACATTTAGCTTGAAGAAGTTGCCCAAAAGGTTTTTTTTTTCCATCCATTTTGTTCATGGAAGGACCAAATTTTAAACCTAAACCTTTTCATTCGAAAGAGAGATTTTAACTAATAGATCATTTTTTTTTCTTGAAAACAAAAAATGTTAATCATAGTTCGGGTACAATCAAAATATTTCAAAATATTTTTCTTACTAAACATTGTGTTGCAACTATGTTGAGATTGATGTTGCGTTGAATTTGTTTCTCCTATTTAGGGTAGATTGGACCATCATCAAACTCCTATTTATGACTAAACACTTATTTATATTTTTATCATATGTGCTTCATTTTGATCAATTTAAAATGTTATGGGAGTGCTACCTCAAGCTCTAGAAATCATCTTTGAAGTGCAAAGGAAAAGGAGCAATGAAAAAATAACAAAACGAAAAACAAACTTTCCAACTTACAAAAGGAGTACCTTTTTCTTGTTTTTGGACCCCTCCTACTTTCAAACCTCATAACTTTTTTATTTCTTATTCATTTTACATGATTTAAAATGCCATAGGAGCACCGCCTAAAGTTTTACAAATCAACTTTGAACTCTAATAACAGCAGAACACCATACAAAGAAGTTTTTGTGTGTTCAGGAACCAGCCTTTGTAGTGTTGGGTGGTTTGTTTTTTTGAGTTCTTGGATCCCTTTACTTGGAGGGGCCGTAACTTTCTCATTTCTAATCTGTTTGGGACGACTGTTAGTGTGTCAGATGCACCAAGAGGAGAGGTTCAAGTTTTGTTTGGACACCAGAAACAAGGGAGCCCTCCCCTTGGGTCCATCCTACCGTGAACGCTTAAGTGTTTGGCCACCGGCCGGTCTACCCTAGTGTTTGCCTTAAACTTGCACCAAAGTGATAACCATTTATGTATAAAAACTTATGTTGTTGTGCAATCATAGCTGATTTTTTTTGCCACATTATCATCAGCTTTGACCTTTCATGCAATCCATCATTTCCCTCATGTGTCAAATGGCTTCATTCTTGATTACATACATAACTCTTTAATATTCATTAGAAATCATAAGTCTTGTCAAATTAACTAGTTGGTCCCTGTTGGGACCTGGAGTGGAGGTAAGCCTAACACCCTAATACCCTCCATTTATGAAGGGGGTATTAAGCTAGGCCAAAAGTGGTGTCCAACCAATTTAAATGACCAAATAATGCAGCATGCAGCCAAGAGGCCAGTTTTTCTTTCTCCAATGCAACTTTGAAGTTTTAAAAAAATTGGTCATCAACTTTGTTGTATGGGTTCAATTTTTTTTTTCCTTTTTTTCCTTTTTTTCCTTTTTTTCCTTTCAATTGTTGGGTTCAATTTTTGCATTTTGTTCAGTCAAATAAATTGGATGTGAAATGCATGGTCATAGCCAGGAATGAAGGAAGCATCAAAATTTCTTTCCAAATACACCCTTAAAATTGATGCCCAACAAATGTATTAAACAATGATTTACATTTGGTGAGTGAAGGCTGTCTGCCATTCAAATTTGTTTTCTACACCCAAAACATATAGGGGGGGTGTAATGGGACTAAAAATAACATGCCTCTTATAGTATTGGGTCCATTGTAAAACCACCAATATCCGGCCATTGGAACCAGCTTAGGTCACTTATTGTTAGTTCTATTAAGTAGTTGTGAGATGCATCCCAAATGATTTCCCAAAAAAATCTGAATTTTTTTCTTGATTTAAAAAAAACAAAATATGTGAAACTTTGAACAACCCCACCTACAATAGAAGTCTACACTTCCAAAACATATTGGTAGACATGCCTCCCTTTGGCCCACCTATATATATATATATATATATATAGAGCTTATTCAGCTTTGGGCAAAAGTTATGGTATACAAGTGTGGTGAGCTATTGGGAACACCTTGAGAAACACATTGGGAACTTGGGGAACATGTTGAAAATCCATTAAGAACATGATGTGAATTCATTGAGAACTTGACATGAACACATATGATTCACAATTATCACATCCAACATTGTGTATTGATTGGGCCTCTACCCAATTGGCCTCTACCCAGTCTAGGACCCACCCCCCCCCCCTTCCCCCCAAAATTAACGTGCAAAAAAGGTACACTACAACGTGAGAGACACTTTAAAGGGAACAATCTAAGCCAATGAAGAGCAATCTTTTGGGGATCCTACGCTGAAGGTGCAGCCCTTGAATGGAATAAGGCCCTTATTAAAGTATTTCTTTTGAAACTCTTTCATGTGAACCTGGATGTGCAGCCTATTAAAAAAAAATTCTCAACTCTTTTTCATGTGATGCAAAAGTTGCTTTGAAACCCAGAAAAGATGGAGCCTTTCTTTAACTGTTTAATCACATGTCTTTTGCTTGAAAAAGCAAAGGGTATCCTGAATCCAGTAAAGAGACAAAATTTTCTTTCACATATTTATCACATGTATTTTGTAGAGCAAAGGAGGCTGTCCTGTAGCCAGAAAGATACTCAAGTAGAGTGTTCCTTTTACTAGTGAAGTTTAGCCAAATTCCTACCTCTTAAAGGGGTTGGCTACCTCTAAGCATGTAAAATAGGTTAATCCTTTTTTTTAAAATAGCAAAATCTCTCTAGACTAGATTTGCAAGAGAACCCAAGACACATTGATTGACACATGTCATCATCGTGTGGCCCGTGCATCTACGGTTGGATGTGTTGGATGTCTCCTCCCAACATTAGGGTTAAAGCATTTTCAACCTTGTTCAAGAAAGAAGGAGCTTTCTCTTTTGTCAATCTCCGTTGCTTCTCTTTTGTTACATTCATGGCTTTGCTTGTGATGGAGGAGCATTCAATTTTGACAATGTCCGTGTTCAATTTGTTGACACTTCTCTACACTCCTTGACACATAGTCACTAGTCACCCTTGGATGTGATCTATTACCAAAGCACATTCGCCTCATGATTATTGGTCAGGTTTTTACAACCCTTTGAACTCTCTTATAAAACCATGTTCCCTTTGAGTTTTGCCAAGCATGAATGTTGGGATTTGATGATTGTGGCAACTAGCTTAGTGATAGTCCTTTAAAGACTTCAAGTTTCAAGCTTTTTGCAATGTGCATTACAATGGCACCAGTTGATAACTAGTTAGTACTTGATTGTTACAACTTATTGATTCAATGGCTTGCGGGATTTAGGACTTTGTAGGTATAAGCAACAAGCTTGATGTGATTGCAAATCATGATTTGAGCTTGATCAGATTTTATCAACTTTTGGAATCTAGACTTGAAGTTGTTCACCTTGGAATTGTTGTCATTTGCAATGGTTTATAATGAATTAGGATTCTAGATGATCTAAGATTTTGAAGTTTGTTGACCATCATGCTTCAAAAATTATGTAAGTTACCCAAGAATCATTAGGAGAAATATGTCCTAGTTGTAACTATTTTTTCAACTTGATTTCAATTGAAAATGGCAAATGCAATTGCAATTTATTTTTTTATAATTGTAGCATATTTTTTGCAACTACATACCAAAAAAGTTGAAATTGATAAACATGTGGGAACACTATGAACATTAACCACTTTAGTTATAAACCTATTTATTATTATATTTAAAGGTCATTTTCAACTATGATCCATCTCTGAATGAATTTCATTTGTTGACATTGCATGATATTATCAAACATATGGTTGGAAGTTCACATTTGTTACAATTCAATTGGCAAAATGTCAACCAATAATTAAATGACACATGGCACATCCACATCCATAGGCTAGGCCACTTCAACATTAAGCTAGGTTACGTCACATGGCACGAAAACATAAATGACCTCATTTAAGCCTAAACATCAAAACCTAAACTAGGTCTACAAATTGACACCTAACTTAAGCTTAGGCTAGGCCTAAACATAGGCCACCTAGATTAGGTTATGTGGCACCTAGGCTAGGCTTAAACCTAGGCCACATAACACTTAGGTTATGCCTCATTTAGGTCATATGGGATTTAACTAAAAATCTTTTATATCATTTTAGGTTGAGCCTTTTTGATTGGTTTATTTTAAATGGCTATTAAAATTTGATTTTTTTTTGTTTTTTCAACATTTTTAATGCACTTCTTAATATAATTTAGATTCTTTGAAATGAAAAACAAACAATATTTGAAATTTTTTGTTGCAACCTTGTTGCAATTTAATTATAAACCCTATTAGTTGTAATTTAATTGTAACCCAATTGTAACCTAATTATAATACAATTTAGTTAGTTGTAATTCAATTGCAACCTAGTTGCAATTCAATTACAACTTAATCTAAATGTAGTTAGGCCAACATTTAAGCTAGTAGTCTAAGGTTTAACTAGGTTAGTAAATACATTAAGTAGAAATATAATTTGTCTACCAACTAACCTAACTAATAATCAACCTAAACTAAGTAAACTATTTAGTTGTAATTCGATCACCATTATTAAAAGATTATTATACCTATTAAATTATGAATTAAAATTTTTATTACTACTAAATATATAATATTTTAATCAATAATAGCTATATCTAATAAGTGAGATAATAATAATAATAGTAGTAGTAGTAATTAAATGGATAGCCTAGGTTAATTATTAGCTATATATATATATATATATATATATATATATATATATAATTTTAACAATATCATTAATTAATTAATTACTACTATCTTATAATTATAATTGAAATTATAAGTATAAATATTATAATTAATATTAGTATTATAATATATTGTTATAAGAACTATTGTGAAAAGATTATCATGCAGATTGGAATAATTTTAAGAAATTATATTAAATAATAATAATAATTTATTATAATAAATAAAATATAATTACTATAGTAGTTAGTATAAATTTTGATTAATAATTAGTTATGTGATTTTATTTCATTTTATGAATTATTATTTAAAAATATTATACCTATTGAAATAACAATAATAGTATTTACTGTTATTATTGAATTTATTTAATAATTTTTTAATTTGATGGAATATGTGATCAAGTTTTTTACTAAATTTGAAACCAAACATTGTCAACATTTATTTGTTGGATCATTTAGTGACGCAAATCATTGTTAACATCTATTGTTGCATCATTTAATGACCTTCAAATCAAAGTTTTTTTCCAATTTTTCAACTTCCAAATGGTCATTTGTTAAATTTAGACTTTTCAAAAACAAAAATAATTAAAAACATGATTGAATCAATTTTACATAATATTATAATGTGAAATATTTTGGGTCATAAAAATTAAAACAATTTGCTCGTAGGCTTATTTATTTTTTTGGGTGATAATTAATCATGTTTGGCCATGTCATCTTAATTAGCCAACAAATGATGGCTTAGGCACAAACTTAGAACTTATAACATGATGGCATCCAAATCACTTCCATGGATGAACATGTTAATGGATGATCATTTGACATGCACAAATGTCATTCATCAATGTAGGTGACATAAATGGATATATAAAAACTAATAGGATGAAATCCATCAAAAGATCTCTTTGACAATTTTATAGATGTGCACTTAAATGCAATGGATGAATGAAAATTTTGGATGGAAAATGGATGAATGATAGATGCTATTGATGGATTCTATTTATCCCCAAAGCCCATGGCTTCAAAGCCCAAGTAGCATGGGGTTTTTTTATTGTGGGCACATGGTTGTTTGTTTCACGGCTTGGGGTTATTAATTCCAAACACACTTGGAATCAACAAACTTGAAATTGTGGCTTGAAATTAGGTATGAAAGCACTTGAATACTCTAATAATTTGAACTTTTATAGACATGATTGACTTGAATGGTGTCCAAACCTCATGCTTGGAATCAAAAACCCATGTTATAGGCTTTGAGATTACAAGCTTTGGGGGGGAAAAAAAAAGTCTACCTTGAGCTAATGGAATATTTTTAAAGCAAAAGGTATTGTAAAAGCATAACCCACTTCCCACATGACAATGGCCCCTCCTCCAAATTTTTTTGAACATACAAAAACAATTGAAAGGTTTTTTGAGTTCAAATCTCATATTTTCTTTATATTTACTTCTATGAATGATGTGGAGTTGAAGCCATCTAATGCAATGAAACTCAATCTATGGATGAAGTTATGTTGGTTAATATGGACAAAATCTCATGGATTGAACTATCATGGAATAATGTTCATCCATAAAATCATGGTTGCGAGATGGGACATGCCTTTGTTAGGGACATCTATGGGAGTCAGGATCTTCAATAGTGAACCTAACATAATCTTACCTACTCCTTGAACAAACAAAACAGGGTTTTTCCTAGGGAGGTTGAACACATGCTTATTAGATTTAGTGAGTTCAAAGGATAGTTTGAATTTTGAAAGGGCTTTTCTCAATCTTCAAAAAACCATCAAGTTTCTTATAAAACATGACTTAAAGAAATAACTAAAGGAAAAGAGGGAGGAAGCGATGTTTTCTTTTCAGTTTGTGGTCTCAAATGTTTGGTAATGTTTCCAAAATTCTATGTATTTTTTTGGTCAAATTTACATTAAAAGACCAAAATTTCCAATTTTTTCAATCACCAAGTTGTGAAAATTCATGACAAAAAATTCATTGGGGGAAGGGTAACCTAGCAAAAATCTTAAATAATTTTTGAGTTTTTGGGGCATAAATTTGGGCAAATTGAAAAAAATTCAAGCATTGGACAATTCATAAAATTTTATATTTGTAGGCAACTAGAAGCTCATTGAAGGCATTCACATGTTGAAGTATACTTGGAAATTTGGCACTGTTTATTTTGGTAATTTGGAATTGGTGACTTGGGAATGTGGACTTGACAAAGTATTAAAATCAACTTGACAAAATAACCAAATAAAAAAATTAGCAATGTGGATTTGGAAATTTGGCAAAGTGAACTTGGGAAACAAGTAAAATGAATTTGGCAAAGTACCCAAGCAAATGATATTCCATACTTTGTCACTTTTGTGGACGTGTTGTCAACATGACCACAGGTCCAATATCACTTGACCTTCCTATGATCATTGGCTATTTTCATAGTTTGTGCTTCAATAATCATGGAAAGTTGGATAGACATCTTTGTTATTAATGCTCATTTGTGACAAATAGAACAATAGAGTCAAAAAATATTTTTCATTAGGTTCTATTTTATAAGAGTCAAAATTTGTTCTTAAACTCACCTTTAGATGAGTGAAAATTTTCCAAGGATAAAATCTTATTATAATAATTCCATCCATGTATTAATACATTCATCCATGATTTCTATGAATGCACACATTCATCCCCCTTGCCTTTTGGCTTAATCCTATAATATAATTATTTTATGTTGTAATTTATAACATGCATGACTATAGGATAAATGTTATGTGCAAGCCCTAAGTTCCAACTCTAGGCACCATGCTTAAGTTCCAAGCTCATTGAATGATTTGCTTCCTTGCCAACCCACTTCTTTTAAGAAGCCAAATGGGTAGGTTTTGGTCATTTTATTGGGAACTTCTTTTTTTATTACAATATGTTTGCTTGTGATTGTTATTGTGGTTGGTATTCACCATCTTTCTTAAACTAAATTGAACATATGATATGAAGTTAGACTAGACAAAACTATCAAAATATTATTATCCAACAATCATTTGGTATAATTTATTGACATGTGTTTAGTTTGGAAATGTTGAATTTCTTCATCTTGCCAAATCTTACATGCTTTAGATACATGGGAGATACATGGTATATTACAAGAATGCCATTGTACATTTTCGATGATTTGAAGTTTCCCATACATTTGACCAATATTCATATCCATTGGTTGATAATTGAAACATCCTCATGGGTATATGTATATGTATGTGTGTGTGTGTGTGTGCATTTTTTTGTATTGCTCCACATGTGCAACATTACTTCATAAATAGTGTTTACACCCATGACACAAAAGCTTCAAATTAATGTGCGGAATCTGATCAAGATGTTCTGAAAGTCTGTACGTGCACAAAAGTTTTGCAGCACAAGAAAGGTTCGTATACAAGTTGTACATTTTGTTTGCAGTACTACATCGATTCTGCAAAAACCCATGTTGACACATAATTGTATGTTTCAGATCATGTGGAGATCTATTTGTTTGAAATATGCAAAACTTCCTGGAGGAACTGGAGGTATTATCAGGAGCAGATGCTTTTCTTTTTAGGTGTTGTTGATTATGTTCTCTTTGAACACTCCTGCATGCTCTTGATAAAAACATGTTGTGTTGTGTTGATATGTACGTACATTCTTGAAGAAAGAATTGGAAGGCAGTGAAGACAGAGTTTTCCATCAATAAATTTGGTTTTCCAAAAGGTATATATCCAGTATTCCTTTGGAGAGCTTACATAATCTCTCCACCCATCTCTTCTTGCCTATCCCTTCTCCATCGAACATGATGTACATGAGTACATGATGCCCATTTGTTTTTACTGTTTTGCACAAGCAGAACATGATGATCACACAGACACCGATGATAAAAACCATGCTGACATGCATAGATGCAACCTGTTGATGTTACATTGCTGGAAAGGATTCTTTTGGTGTCTCCACACCATTCCAGTCGCAATATCTCAATGAATATTTTATTCGCATTGCAACAGATCCTCAACTGCTTGTAGTCTGCAAATGAATACATTGTTTTATTAGTTGAAGCTGTGAGGTTCAGTGGAACAAAGGAAGACAAAAAAGGAAATAGAGCGTGTCATCAATGTCAGAGGAATGACATACAGAAAAGGCTTGTACAAACATTGTCTGCAGCCTGGGGGAATAGGGTATGTGCTCTCCTACACATGTTTGATTCTGAGATGACACATGAATCAAATTTATATTTTCTGTGCCTTCTGTTAGTGCACATACTCTAATAGAACAGATGCCCAGTGTCCATGGGCCACCTTATGTTTGCAGACTTCACTCCCATATGATGTCAAACACTTGTGAAAGAATCGCAGCAGCCATTATAAAGAGTTGCAAGGGTTTAACAGAAATCTCAGGTCTGTTGGAAGTCTTGGATAAGGACTCAGTGATGATTCTGATGGGCCTATAGCTCCTTACCTCGCAAGACCTGACCCCACAATTCATAACAAGCTTTATTGCCAGTTTCAAGTTGAAAATTGTGACAGTTTGCCAGTAGGGGTTGTTTTGAAATTAGAAGGTCAGCAGTCCAAACTTAGGTATAGTATTTGAACTCCTTTTTGTATTTCTGGTTTGTATCTCATGATCATAGGACTCCCACATGGGGGTAATGATCCTTCACCTTGTGTACAAGAATTGGTCTTTTGTAATCTGGAATGCAGAGTACAAGCAGTGAGGTCTGGTTTTCTGAAGGTCACAAGAAGTTCCTTGTCAGAAATTTCAGATGGGTGCATCGGCTCTTAAGATTGGCAATCCAACCTAGCCTGACCAAACCTAAGCGTAGTCAGGATAATGAAAGGAGGATCCAGTCTCCATGTGATGTACTTGTGCCAAACTTTGTCAGGTTCTATCTTTCATGAGTTTGTCTGTTTTTCAGCTCACAGGGAAACCCAAAACTGTGATAAATGGATTGGACAAACAGGAACTTTACATGAAAGATTGTAACATTTATTGTTTTTGTGTACACGATTGCTGGATGAAATTGTTCATGGGTTTGAGGCTTCGTGCTTTTTGCTTTCCAAGAATGTGGAACATCCTGTCAAGAAGAACCTTGACAGCAATGGATTGAGACATCCAGTTATATTATATGATAAAGAAAGGAACTGTCCAACACTCAAGCAATGATGAAGGTTTTGTTCATTCCATTGGACAGCAACTGAGGAAAAATATGCTTCCAGTATGCCGCAGATGTAGCTTGCAGAATGGCAGGAATACAGTCAAAAATTGCGCTGCTCTGATGTGCACAAATTACACATCAGAATCAGTCTGAAATCAGGCACTCATACAAACAAGGCATCAAGATTGGGCAAATATCTGAAACACTAGGACACCACTAAACCATCGAGCGTTTATGTAACTATGCCCTCCTCCCACAAACGGGACCCCTGGGCCCCAGTGGCTCAATGGATATCCTATACCTCTTCACTGTCTTGTATGCTATATAAAACATGTTTATGAATAGGCAAGGCATTCCAACATTTTCTAGATTTTCTCATCCATGTCTTCCATCTCATTAAAATGAAACATGCCAGACATGGATTCCTTGCAAATTGGTGAAAGCGTTTTACACTCACCACATCATGGATGAAGTAAATGTATGAGGTTAGGATAGCTCCATCATGATTGAAGTTTTTGAGGCTGAGTTTTTGGGCATTTTCATCATCATGAAAGAAGTATGAGGAAACTAACAAACCTTGAGAACTTCGGTAAAGGAGAGATAACAAACAATTCACTCAGAGTGTACTTTGATCACAATTGCAAATGAAAAGGCGATGTTGTGATGCATAAAAAATGTTATGAGGCTCGCCTGAAATAATGGAGGTGAAATGTCCTGTCATCGAGCAAGTACTTATAATTGCAAGCATAATCCTTCATTTTTCTGTGTAGTCTAGAAAAGCATAGTCCGATTGAAATGCCATTGCACATTATAAGATCCCTAAAATATTTCATGTACAATTCTGAATGAAAAACAGCATCAGGAATGGATTTTCTCAAGTATATCATCCATAATTTCTTTGATCACTCACTAAAAAGTCTTAAGTTGGGGTCTTCTTCTTCTTCCATGGATCAAGGACTCGTCAAATTCACAATGGCAAAAGATTGGTCTTGTGGCAGAATCTCATTACCTGGTTATTATGTTGTTGGACATTAACCTACCCCTGGCTGGAACTGATGAAGTCAGTGGGGAATGTTATGGTTTTGTGCTCAATACTTACTGTACATGTTACTGTTGAAGGTCCCTGAACGCATGTATACAACATTGCTGTTCTTCAAACTCCTCCTCAATTTTGTGTTCTTGTTTTCTCTTTTCTTCAGGTTGGGTTTCCACTTTTCTCACACTTGCTGATTGGTTGCTGTTATGTTGTTGGATCTGAAACATCCATAACATTATTACAAGTGGTTCGTCATCTCTCAATTCTTTTTGGGTTGACTCAAATCATATGTATTGAGAATTTCTCAGTCCTTATGAAAGCATTTCAAGAATGCTTTCCAGATACTAAGAGCAAACTGGGGGCAGGCTTAGATGGAGTTTTAATAGGTACACAATTGGTTGCATCTTTACCCCTAAGCGTCAGGGCAGACCAATTTGGTCCACTTTTCAGTGTATAGTTGGCTTTCCCTGATGTTTAGGGATTAATGGAGTGACCCAAAAAAACCTTGAAATTGTGCATTCTACCACGTTCTCAAATTTCTATATGGGTTTTGTTAGTGAAAATAGTTTTGACATTGCTTTTTTTTTTCATGACCTGCATTAAAAGCCAGCTCTAAAACAGTTGGTGGTTTTTGGTTGTTTCTTTTACATGGAACTTTTTTGCTATTGCCGCGAAGGGAAGATTCACAGAGCAGCAATTGGATTCAACAGGTGGGTGTTTATCCAATGTCCAAGGATGGATTGCAGTCACCCTCTTGTGAAGTCAGGAAAGGTTCCAAGGAAGCTTGAGTACATAGGTTAAATCTTTCACTGTATTTTAGCTTGAGCTGCATTGTGACTTTGAACTTCAGAAGAGAAGCTTTCTGTGCATTTCTTAAAATTGCCCTTTTTCCAGCAGGCAATAAAGGAGGGGATGCAGTGTCATCTCTTGTGTCAGTGTCATCATAACCTGAAATGTGGGCTTAGTGTATTGGGACATAGGCTTTTCCAATGAAGGTAAGTTTTCTGTGGTTGCTCAACCATTCTTTTAGGAAGCTATTCCAAGAAGATGGTGATAAAATGAAGGGCTTTAACACCAACCTCAATATAGTTCAGAGAAAGTGAAGTGCAATGAAAAAATTCTGCATTAAATAAATCAATGTCATGGGTAAGGTCATCACACAAATGTAAAGTAAGCAGTGTGCAGACCTATGCACACTATCTCTGCAAATAGCAACATAGCATGAAACATTTTGTTAACACATTAAACCCTAATAGGTGTACACAAGTGAAGACAGTTCCTCTTTACTACTAGTTTTACTACTGTATTCTAAGCTAGATCATGTTTTACTACTTCATATGTGGTGCATGAAAGAAACCAATGAAAATTCTTCAATGATCCATATATCAAGGTTTCCAATCTCATAATTGGGAAGAATGACTTTTTACTATTCTACAGAACTTGGGAATGTCAATCACAGGGATTCTACAGAACTTGGGAACACTAATCACAGGGCTCCAAATAGATGGCACAACCCATCTTGAAGTGAAGAAAACAACCTATGGTTATGGTGTGAGGTACTCATGTTTATCAGTCCTTTATTGACGAGTGGAAGGCATCCCTATCCTGGAAAAGGATACCAAAATGATCATAACCCTCTCTTGCAGGGCTTTGCAGGTCAATCCCAATAAGCCAGACTTTGTGCACCTGAAGTCCATAAGCAAGGAGTGTGCGATCAAAGTACATACTCTCAATGTGGGGATCATGACCCTCGATTTCTAAGTCCCCCATGATTGACAGAAACCTTGCCACTTTCCATCTTTTGAACCCAAATGCATGGGCACATGTTCCAGAGCACCTTTCAGCACCAGTGCCATTTACAAGTGGCATTTTTGTTCCCGCACAACGTGGTCCACAAAGTCCTAAGTAGACCATTCCATCGCCTGATGCTAAGGACAAACCTGTCTCCAGTATTTCTTTGGCTTGATCAGGTTTCAGGCTAGGGTGTAAAGAAATGTCATCCTCAAAGAAAAAGCGCCAAGCATTTGGATCAACAGAATGATCATTTGCAAAAGCTTGCATTGCAGCAATGAATGCCATCCGGTTGGAGAAAACCTTCAAGTACTCATCAGTGTGGTACTTTCGTGAACCCTGAAACTTCTCCAATTCCTGGTCCACTTCGATGCTGTTGTACTTGAGCGGTATGTGCTGAGTAACCCTAATATTCAAATGATTGAGTGTAGATCCTGTATGATCAAAGCGCTCAGTGTTGATGCTTAAAACTATGCCGTGAAAAATTGGGCCAACATCTGGAGAATAATAAACCTTGTGCAAGAAGCCACCCTTCATGTTGAAGCTTGTTGGCGCAACCAACCAAAGTGTCATAGTCGTAAACACTAGTGCTCCTATTAGAAAAAGACAATTTAAAACCATCCAAAGCTTGATTGATCTGAAACCCATATTTCTAAGAAAAATAAATAAATTAAGTGCCACAAGATTAGTAACAGTGCCTTATAATACCATAGTTTGCTTTCGCCAACCAAAACATCCCACCTGCCACACATTGAAAAATTGGATATAATTGGACTCAGTACTGGAGATTTTGAGAATGCTTTAGTTTTGTTCTAAACTGGTCTTGTAATGGGTTTCTTTTGTTGACATGTTTTCTTTTCATTGAAATGGTCTTTCAATATTTTTTTTTTCATTGGAGTCTCTTGCATTCTTCCTCATGCAGAAAACAATGAATTAAAACTACAGCTCAATCACATGAACATAAAGCTCACCTGCAGATTGCCAGACAAAGATCTGCAATTTAACTTTGGATTTCTGGAACTTGGGTACTTGGATGATGAGTTTTCCTGCAGGATTTCAGCTTCCTGCAGGAGGAGGAAGAATCTAACTATCTCTATCTCTCTCCTCCACTTGAATCTCGTTGAATGAAATTTGGCAGAGCTCACTCAGACCACATCCCGTTTGTCATTTTCTTTTCCCTATTCAAGATCCATCGTTCACAGCACAGTGTTAAAGAATAGAATGTAAGAGAGCAACTGACTTCAGTTTGATTTCAGCGGATAGAAGAATGCCATGTGTGTTGTGAAACCAGCAGACTACCAAGTCAGGAAGAACTCATCAAGGATCACAAACTCGTTCATCCCACATCAACAAGTTCAATCCAATTCAACAGGATGCCAACTACAACCAAAGAAGTTCACAAATGGTATTAGAGCATCTCCAGTGGTGCTCAGCATGTGACCCTGCAAAAGTATTTCTCACATCCAAGTTTAGTTATTCACTTGTTTTTCAACCTCGCCCATAAAACTAAAACTGGGACTGCAAACAGATGGGAGACTACTAATAGCAAACCACTTGGACCAATTATTATGATTGGCAAATCAGAAACAGGGAGCAGCAGTCAGATTTTATTTATTACTCTTGTCTGGCAGGTGTTAGGCTTTGCTGTGCCTTTTACCAACCTCAGCAGACTGTGCAAAAATGCTGGGCCAAAACCATTTTGCTTAGCCAATCCAACATGTGTTGACTTTTCTTCATCCAATGTTAATTTACATAGTCACATACTGAGCACCAGTGGAGTTGCTCTTAGAATCAATGACCCACAGCTAGCGTGCACCAGACATATAAGGCAATCAGCAGCAAGATTGCTTGGTCACCTTCATAACATCAATGCTACATGCTCATGAGTTTCCAGTCAGATACTCACAGAAACAAAGGAATGAGTTTCAGATGTCAACCCAATTCCCATGCACATAGACAAAGACTGTTCAGCATGTGAAGCACAGTTCTGAACATTCTGAACACTGAAAAAAAAACACTAGGAAGCTCTAAGTTGTTCCTTGCTCAGCTGCAAGTGCAATTACTTAGGAAACTGAACTAGATCCCATTCAGAAACCCCAGTAGCTGACATCAGTCCTGCACGTCCATGGCACAATCTTAGTATACAAGATGCTGCTCATATTCAGTGATCTCATAATCTAACATGACAGCATCTCTTGTCATTGTTGCAGACTTCCAAAACCTTCTCAAGTGAGTCTTCTTGAAAGGGCAGTAGAGGGCAAACTGTATTGCAGAGGTGGGCACAGACATCAGACAGGTGCTAAAAAGATACTCCAAAATCATGCGCAGTGAAAACCTAGAGGCAAGACTAGGGGAGCAGCAAAAATAGGTTGGGTTCAAGGCCGCATGACCCGACTTAGCTATCTTCACCAGATTTGAGTTCTGTGATGAAGCTCCACTTCTTACAGAACCTGAAGAAACAGCTAGAGAGCTACTGAAAGAAGAAGAAGAAGAACATGGCCTTCAACCCCAAGCTCCCTTGGCTTTGCTTCTTACCTCAACGCAAGATATCCCCAAAAGAGTTCAGAAAACCCAATTTCCAACACACGCACACACACAGAGGGGAGCATGCACTGTTCTTACCTGACACAGATACCGGTAATGGGGGAGAAATCTGATCTCTTCTTGGCCTTGTTCTGCACTGTTGGGTCCTTCTGATATGAAAGCACCTGCTGTCCGGCCGACTGTAAAATGGAATACGATTGTCACAAGATCTGTTTCTGCTCGAAAGAAGAAGAAAACGCAACTTGACGCTGGGTCACAATATGATTGATAGTCGAAAACAATCCGCGACGAAGTAAAACAAGATCGGGTGAATATTTCAAGTATGTGGGTTGTTCTTGAAAAACTGCCACAAAAAACCTCCACCCTCCCGACCCTGAAAATAAAAATTAATGAAAAAAAAGGAAACAAAACTAGCAAAAGAAAACCTAGAAACAATCCTTGATAGAGCTTCAGATCAGAACACAGAGAGCTGACACAAAACTTACACTAGAGTACATACCAATAAGCTCCGATGAAATCCAGATATGTTGCTCCTCTGGGTGTTGGGGGGTATGGAACCGGCCGCGAGATTATGCAAACCCTGATCTGATCTGGATCATCACAGTATTGAAGCTACAAACGTTTGAGTCCTGGTGGATCTGGCTGCAAATATTACTTTTCTCCGGAAGAAGAAGAAGAAGAAGAAGAAGAAGGGAGGAAGCTAAGTGGTGGGATCCTGGTCTTGACTTCCTGCAAGTATGTAGGCCTACTACTACTTCCTTGCTAGACTTTCACTTTCTCTGTTGAAAAAACAGCAAAACTGGAAGTGGCAATAGCGTAGACAAGCTACTGCACGAACAAAAAATTCCAAAAACAGAAGAAGACTTTGCATGCAGGGGATGTGCGCAGTATGTAATCAAAATTGTGCGTTGGCAGAGACAGTTGGGGACATGTAAGAGACAGAGAGAGATCAGATCATTCTTTTTTTTTTCTTTTTCTCTTTTGGGGGGTCTTGGGGCTGGCTAGCATGTATATATAGCCAAAATTAGAGAGTCTAGAGTGAAATGAAAAAGAAGAAAAACCCATGTATCTAAAAAATTTGGATAGCCAAATTAGGGCCTCAATATGCCATAAATTGGCTAACCACATTATATGAAAACTTTTTAAAAGTGCTAAAATCTAAAATCATGTGCTTTTTTTTGTGTACCTGTAGTAGTAGTAGTAGTAGTAGTGTAAGGACCTATTTTGGGTCTCTTCCTGGGGCCAAGTGACCTAAGATTGGGGTGCCCAGGTTCAAATTTGGCTTTCAACTCACCTTTTCTTCTTTCCAGTTTTGTTGTTGTCACCAACAAAAAGAAAAAGGAAAAAGGATGGCTTACAGAAAAAAGGCCAAATACATCAGTACAAGAAGTATCCCTACAAATCAGGGTTTCTTTTAAAGATTCTGTGATGTAGCCAAAGTGGCTATCATCCAGGAAATAATTTAACCAAATTTGGCTACAAAATAGATATGAAGGGTGGGGTGGGGGGGCGAAGGAGGAAAAAAAACAGAATCCTTTTATATTCTTGGCTACCTTTTGGAAGTTATTAAAAGACTTTGTGATTTCAAATTTTTTTTAATTTGAAATATGGCAAATGTGGGCCATCTTTTTCCCATGAAAAATCCTTTGTATAGGTTGAAATCATATTTTTCAAGTTGAAATTTGGCAAAAATTCTCCAGCACAAGAAACACTGAGACAAACACATAAACACAAGAAGCATCCCTACAAACTTTACAAATGTTGATCAATCTTTACTACAACATCTTTGGTCTTATGCATTAATCAATGCACAGCTTCAATCACACATCCTACAACAAACAATCAAGTACATCATTCTAAACACAAACTATTCCTTGCTCCAACATCATGAGAATGTATGTGGGATCAGCCTCTCATGATGCCCTCACTTTTTTTTTTGTCTTAATCCAAGTGTTATCTTGTTTTTCTTGCCTTTTAACTCTTTCCTAATTCTCTTTGGATTGATTATATCACTCTCCTTCTTCACTCAAAATATATGAAACTCACCTCACAAGAAACCCTACAATATCCCACTCATGCACTTGTTTCTAAATCAAACTTCTCAAGGTAAGATAACTAATATGATCTTACAAAATTCAACTATGCTCTCCCCGAATTCTAATTTCTAATGGTTTGTCTCCAATGCAGTAGTCATGTGTCATCCATGATCACTTAGGGAATTCAACATGAATATTCACAAGTTGGAAGATCTTTTTTATCCTTCTCTAAATATCATTTCTCTCATTAAACTTGTCTTATTTTCCTAAAGATATTTTCCTTACAACTTCCAATTATTATGTCACGTTGCTTTGCATCCATTCAACAACACTCAATACATTTTTTATAGTTTTTCTTATAATTACAAGACTTGGATTAGGTCTAAAACTTAAAATTTGTCATCATTTCTCCATTTTCATTCTCTTATTTTGGAGCATTACATTACATTTGACTACTTACACACCATAATAAGGTAGCTTATCACAACATAACAAAAGTATGAAAAAACAACTTTTAAAAAGCAAAGTAGTCGAATTGACCAAATTGAAAAACCAAAATACAACTAAAAAAAAAGATTCAAAAATCTTTTAACATGGTTCTATAGTACATGAAAAAAAACCTTCCATCACCAACATCTTTCAAATTATACATTGTCATTCAACTTGCATTCATTCTATGCTTCCACCATACAAGAAAGTCATAAGAAAAAATAAACAAAGAGGCATCTAATCACCACAACCTTGCATCTCCACCATAACTTTAAATATGTGACAAAAGAAGGTATCATTTTTTCAAAACAACAAAATTTTGGTCAAGAAAAAAAATTCCAACATGGTGTCATGTGTCACAACCCTATTTTGAAGGAAGTGTGAGGATGAAACTCACACTCTCGAATTTGGGACTTGGGAGTCTTTTGGGACTCCCGAAATTTCAAAGTTCAATTGTAGGGGTCAAAACACCTCGCATTGGGGTGTTCTTAAAAAGTTATTGAAGTTTAGATGTCGAAAATGGATTTGCATTGGCCATTTGGACATCTATAGCACAAGTTATGGCAAAAAGAAGGGTTGGGAGTTAAACTGGCAATTTGACTCTCGACCACTAAAAGTCAGGAATCGACCCGACCCTGATGCGTGCAAGTAGAGTGTGACACACGTTGGAAAGCTCTCGAGGAGAGCTACAAGTTTTCTTTAGACGTCATTTCAATTGAAGGTCTGAGCAAAGAGTTATGATCGCTCAAAGTCTTGGGAGTCCAAACCGGGACAGTTTCGGGACTCCTCTTTGGAAGTTCCGGGACAAAAAGCCATTCGGATGTGGGTGTCGCAGAGAGGCACAAAGTATACTCTATGGGGGAAGGTGGTGGCTTCCCCCGAGTCTGGGTGGTGGTGAGTCAAGTGAGTCCAGAGTTGCACGTGGCTTGTCCTAGCACCAAGGGTGCTTCAGAATATGAACTAACCAACTTGTTAGTTGGTTTTGATGCAGGTTCGAGTAAGTGAATAGTTTGTCACTTCTTCCTAGTCCCATCCCGGAGCTTGAACACGCCCCTCTACCCCTTTTAGTGCTAAGAGCTGGGAGCGTGCCCCGAGTCCCCCACAATTCCACAACTTGAGTAATTTAGGCCCATCTTGAGGCTAACTAAGGACTTGGGAGCGTGTCATCATGGATAACCTCATAGCAACAATATGAACATCACATGATTAACATTTACATTGGCATTATTGCCCCTTTCATCAAAAACAAAACAACAAATATAAATTTTAAAACAATATTTTCACATGTGTCGTTTTATTACAAAACCTTCACATAATAAAAACACACACAACAAGCCTATTCTAGGTCATTTTCATAAAATTAAAACCCAATTGCCTTTAACAACCTTCCAAAAGGTTGACGTTGATTAGTCATCATGGTTGATGATGACACCATTTGTAAAAATCATTTTTCCTTTACACAAAAAAATTCATTCATCATTCTATTTCATAATGTCTTTTTCCACACAAATGTTTGTGGTTGATCTTAAAGCTATTCGTTACTTATGTTTTGATGTTCTTATTCACTCTCACCAAGTTTTTGTAAGAGTCATGAAGATAAATGAGTATACACAAATTCTGGAAGGTCTTGTCGTGAATGAGATTGTTGTTGTACCTATTGAAAGGTGTTGGGAGCAATCAAGTGTAAATGAATGTGCACAAAAACATTGTGTTTCAACACTTTCATGTCACTTCTTATTAATGATGCAATAACTAATCTACAATTTGCTAATGTTGATATTTGTTTTACCAAATTTTCCACATGTATATTGATTTTTTTATTTGCATGTTTTTCACACATGTGAAAAGCTCGAAACATTACATGACATAAACCATGGTCTATTTATAAATTTTAAAAATCTCTAGTCTTGCATGTTTGAAATTTCTTGATGATAAGAGGACACATATCCTAATTATTAGTTTAATGTAAAAACATGGTTAGGTGATTCATTTTTGACATTTTGAAGTTTTATGTTTTCCAAACTAAAATTCATGTAGTTATGATAATTGTCAAATTATAAATATTATGGTTATCCCTTTGTTTTTTTTAATCAAAAGTATTGATAGATCACCTTTTAAATATCATTAGACATATAATTGATGTGAAAGTTTGAATATTTCAATGTGAAATGGATTATAAATGATCAAAAATGACAAAAATAAGGGCATTTAAAAATTAAAAATCTTTTAAATCAACATTTTGTATTGAAAAAGTTTCAATGCATGTTTACTTTTAAACTCTTTATTTGATGGTGGTCTATCTTTCAATTTTTATTTTGACATTTTTATGACAATTTTTGAATTCACAATTTTCATTTTAATTACACATAACAATTTTAGTGTCATCATTTCAAAAGTCCATTATGAGTTCATTCTTTTTTTCAATTCATATTTTTTAATATGATTTTCACTAAATTTTATTACAACATGTATAATTTAAAGTTTGATGATGTTAATGTTCAATATGGTTTTACATTTTGAATTTATTTACAATCCAAAAAAATTACATTATGACAATCCAAATAGTTCTTCTAATTGTGCTTTCAACCTTTAGAAGATTCTCATAATTTGTGTCTCAAAAATTATTTTATTTAAAGCATATATCTAAGTTATAGTTTTTTTTAAGTACGAATTGCATGTAGTTCAACATGATTATACAAATATGTTTACAACTATCAATGGGGTGAAAATCCTTTAAGGTGTACCACATAAGACGAAAAAGGCTTAGTCCTTTATGTAATCCTTTCTTACCCTATATCTTGATCCCTGTAAAAACTGATGAGTCAAAAGTTGTCAAATATTTCAAAAGGAAAGTTATCAACTTGGAAGCATCCTTTGACAAAAGTTGTCAAGTTGTCAAGATCTTGACAAAAGGAAAGTTGTTGAAACCATGATGACACCAGCCATGAAATTTATCATTTTGATAGATGTGCAATATTTGAAAGTTAAGCTTATTGTTGATAAAGTAGTATGTAGAGTTATGAAAACGTGACTAAAAATTGCAATTAAAAATAATTTCATTTTTGACATTAATAAGAAAATCGTCATGTTGCAACAACCTTTCACTCAAACTAACTATCCTTTGAGATGTAATCTACATTTTGAGTGTTTTTGCATAAAGAAATTTTCCATTGAAATTGTTGTCAAGCTACAACAAATAGAATGAAAAGAATTTGAGATTGGGAATCTTCTTATTAGATGTGTGTTATGATAAATGTTTCAACCATAGGTGGTGGATTGATGAAGAGCATTGACATCAATTTTAAAATTATGTTTTATTTTATTATCTAAGGTTAATACAATTCCTATTAGTTTTGAATTAATTGAAATATTTCCTAAAATTATTGACAAGATTAGTGTATGCAAGAATCGAAGTCAAGATTTGAATCATTTTGGTGTAAAGTTGCATCAACCTGCAATTAACTATGTTGTTGAAGATGTCATTGATATCTTTGAAACAATTGTTAATGAATGTTTCAAATTTTCAAAAAAAAATCTAGACTTCATCTAATGTTCTTGAAACCAAGACCTAAACGGCAATTCATTTATAAAGTTTTGTTCACAAGGACATTGCTAATGTGAAAGAATACACTTGACATTCATGTTGTGTTCAACTTATATAGAAGATCTCTAATCTTGTCAAAAACAAATTCACCAATAAAATTGGGTGTGGAATGGGAATTACATGTATGAATTGTGTTGATGTACATGTTTAAGTTGATATGTAACATACATGGCACCATGATCTAAAATCATATGAAAAATTAAAAATATCTTTCTATCTCTTTTGTTTCAAATTTTTTTCAAAGTTTTAAATGTATGAAGTTCTAAAAGGCCAACGAACGTATTGCTCCTTAGCAACATTTCGGAAGATAATTCCCCTTTCTACCATGACATTAGGTTTAATTACAATATTTTTGTTTCAAAGGATGGATTGAGAAAAAACTTGACAAAACTTGATAAAAACAAAAATTTAAATGAATATTTATATGTTATTACAACCAATGAAAGTAATAGAAAAAATGTGCCAATCAATGTACAATTTATGTTTTCTAATTTTAGATTTGAAAACCTTTCAAATTACAACATCACAATTTTGCCAATTGATTTGACCATCACGATAATATTCATCAGGAACTTGAAGTGGGATTAATTTGAAAATTGAAGGCAACTCGAGTTTGGTGGGTGTAAGTGTCATGAGCTTTGATTTAATTTTTTTAGTATTCATCATATTTTCAAATATTTATGATGCATTATTCATTGGGTTTACACTATTTTGGAGGATTTATATAGATGTTGATTTTGATGGAGATTTATCTAATAGGAAATCATGTAATGATTTTTTTATTTCTATGAATTGTGGTATAATTATTTGGGGTAGTTGAAAACAAATTGATATAACTTCACCAATTGTTGAAGTTGAATATGTGGCATATAACATTGTTACATATGAAATTGTTTGGGCATGATGTTTAGTGATGGATTTGATTTTAACAACTTGGTCCCATGCAGCATTTCAATGACAATCAAAGCTACATTTGACTTATTCATAACCCATAATTTGATTGTTAAACCAAACACATCAATGTTCAATATCACTTTATTTGTGATCATTAAGCTTGACAAACAATCAATTGTTTTTACAATAACATTCGTGAATAAATTATAGACATATTCTTATTAAACCATTGCCTTTTGATCGATTTGCTAAATTGTGTTAATTCTTTGATTTGTTTCTTTTCTTCAACTAACTAGTGATTCAATTAAACCAACATGAATTATATCTTTTAAAGTTGTTGGATTTTGTAATGTAATGTCATTTGGTCCATGAACAAAAGTGTACTAATAATAAATTGTGAGTTGATAACTAGTTGGACATGTGCTAAACAAGGTGTTGTTTTTTGCAAGGGAATAGTAGAATGCATAATGCCAATTAGAAAAAATAACATGAAAAATTGCAACATTCATTTCTTGGCTTTCTTAATAACTATTGGTATATTAGTACTTCATTAGTTTGAGCATGAATATTTATAGGCTTATCTTTGTAAAAGAATGTATCTTTCGACCCATGATTGAGCATAGACTTTGTATTGTTGTAAACAATTGTTGTTGGAGATTGTTGGAATGTTCTTATTTGTTTGTCTTTTCTATCATTTTTCCACTACTTTGAACACAAGAAATGGATGCAAATCAAACCTTGTGTACAAGAGTCATAGTTACTCTCATGATGTTGTTGATGATTTTATGTTTGTAAATTCTAACTAATATTTTTAAGTTTGTGATTTTGTTTTCATGATTATGAGTAGCACCTTGATGCTTGGAGATGATGATGATGATGATGTGACATATTGATTGATGAAAAAACTATTTGATGTGTGCCACACTCTTCTTCATAAAAAGAAATCCAATTATTGCACAAATTGGCCTATTGCGAGGTTTGTAGCCAAATTTGATTAAGTCTTCTTATGGATGATCAGAAGTTTGACTACATTGCAAAATTGAAAAGAATAGGCATTGGATGGATGCCTTATTTCTTCTCAAGCTTAAGAATAAATAAACATTGGGTGAACTACCAATGACCTAGCTTGTACAATCGAAACAAGTGTTAGCTAGTTTTAAGTTTAAAGAACATTTCACCAAGGATGTTCATCAACTTTTTTAACTAACACAAAGGGTATAAATACTTGACTCTTGAAAAATAAAAGGACCCATCTAATATGAATTGGGTCTCTAAGCATACTCCCCAGTTAGCAATTTCTTAAAGTGTATTATTTTGGCAATAGTACCCAGTTCTTCTACATAAAAGGGTGAATTTTAAAAGAAGTGACCTAAGAGCCACCTATTACCCACACATTATGCAAAATGGTTGGTTTTTTGAAATACCCAACCTAAGAACCACCTATTATGCTGCCAAGGTAGGTTTTATGAGGTGATTTTTTTTTGAGGCTCCAGTTTTTGGTTAGAAGTAAGGGGGTCTAGAAATAATTGATCTACTTAAAATGCAGATCTTCACACTGGATATAGGTAGGGTAAATTAGTTTTTTTTTTCCCATAATGATACTAGACCAGCAACATCTCCAGGGACATTTTACAAGTTAATACTAGGCCTAGTGAGGTGAGAAGGAAAGGAAAGGAAAGGATAACGAATGGGTTTCGTTATCCTTTCCTTTCCTTTCCTTATTTGATATGCTTCTCACAAGAAGAGGGGGTTTGGGAACTTGATGTTCCCCTTGTGATTCACCCTCTTGGGGTGGTTCATTTGTCTTCTTGGATGTGGGTCCTTCCATTTTGTTCCTTGTTTTTCCCTTTGTTGGGTGCTTTTTGGTTAATATATGGTTGGAAGTGTTTCATCAATGTTATCCTTGCTTGCAATTGGAACTTGCACCCACCATGTACACACCAGAACAGATGCATGGTGTGTGTGGAAAGGAAATAGCTACAAATACTTTTCATGGTATTCCTGTCCGAAAGCTAACCATGATGATAGCTTTTATCTACCAACCATCCACATGCATCGTACTCATAATAACCAAGTGGTATAGGTGATTTTTTTGGGGGTGATTTTGTGAAAATGTTTTGAAAAGAAAGAATATTTTGACACAGATTCTCTATTTTGGGGGGCGGGCAGAGGGGGGAAATGGGGAAATTGTCAAAACCAAAATCAAAAAAAACTTTCACCATTGCCACCATTGCTTACAATATGAAAGGTTGCTTAAAAGTTTCTACTTTCATATTTTGAATCTTGTCAAATTTGGCTAAATGTATTCATGGATGATTATCACTTGAGCAACATTGCAAAATTGAGGGAAAATAAAAAACATTAAGTGATACCTAATGATTAAATGTTAGGGTGCACTTGTTTTGACCTAGACTATTTTAGGAACTCTCATTATGTACAAATGGAGGAAAAAATATCAATTCTCTTATTTGACTCTTGAATAGTCGTGCCACCACTAGAAGATTTTAACAGAAGTGATTGATATAATTAAGTATAAGAGAAGGTCTATTAGTAGGCCCTTCTGAATTTGAGGTTTCCTATAAGCTTGAATACATGTTAAAAGTTTTGTTCGCTAATATTACAATGATATTATAGGAACAATAACTTACACAATATAAAAAGTATTCTTCAATGTATTCAAGCGAACAAAACTTTTTCAGCCCAATGAGGTACCAAAATATATTAAAAATAAAATAAAATATGCCAATGCTTTATGGGTAAGATAATGACCTATGGCTGGGTGTTCCCATAATAATAGGCCCCAAAGATCAGACGCCAAGGTCCCATTATTTTGATAATAACTTGGCCCAAGGGCATTTCCAAGGGTAAAACCTAATGATTTAAAAAAAAAAAAAAGTTTTGGTTGTGATACCTGATGGATATAAATTGTGTAACTCCTGAGTATCATGATAAAAAATTAATCAATTAATGTGGGCATTTCGAAAAGAAAAATGTTCATAGACACAAGCATTTCAGTTTTCAAAAATGTATCCATTAGCCTTTTGCTTTTTGAAATGCCTACTTGCAGATTTCATCAAATAAGGGTGCCTTCAACTAATCTAGCGGAAATCAGGAAGGTTTTCTTCTATGAATAAATATATTTTGTGTATAACTATTTAATGCTTGATGGGCACCACAAAGTGGGAGGAGTAAAGACTGGCCTAAAACACACAATCCATACATAACAGCCTTATCCAAATTTTCTTTTTAATTTATAGGCACATTACAAAGCATAATCTTCTTCCTAGCTTCCATGCACCTTGCAAATCTATAATCTAGTTTGGCAGATTCAAAATTAGTTCAGTTTTTTTTACATTGGGGAAGGGCAAAATCTAGAATGTGATGGCTGGCCTCAATGCCACGGCCTTCCAAAAGACACAAACCCTTTGGACCTACACTCCTCTTCTTATGGTCCAAAAGGTTTATGTCTTACACATAAAGAAGTCATTAGACTTGGTAAAGGCCTTGGCCATGGGCTTCATCAGAATCAGGACCACGGGAAGAGGTGGACGGTAAAGCCCATGGCTTTGGGCTTTCCCTAACACATCGTTGTTTTAGGCAATATCAGAATCAGGACCGTGGGAGGAGGTGTGTGGTAAAGCTCATGGCTTTGGGCTTTCCCTAACACATAGTTGTTGTTTTGCCCTTCTAGTACTCGTAATTGGTTTTGGTTTGGTGCTTTAAAGGTGTCACTATGGTTGGCTAATTAAAGGCAGTTCTGTTATTGATAACCACCATTGTGGAAGAGTGCAATACTGCGGAGTCCCAAAGTGAATTTCACACTATGAGACGATTTTCCTTCTCCAATTCATTTATCTAGTCCACTGCTGGAGACGCTCTTCAACAGGTAATAATTTTAAAGGTGTTTTCTTAAATCAAATAGGTGGTCATCATCTGCTCCGGTTCCTCTTTGGAGTTGCAAGTGCAAGATGTGATTCAGCTTCGAGGGAGGAACATTGTAGTGATGCAAATCAACAGAGACAAACACCTATTATGGTCTGGTACAAGCTCTGGTAGAATCCTTTTATCTTTTGATGGAACGATATCTAACCCTAAAGTGCATCTTATTGTTACTAACGATATGTTCGAGAGAGATTAGGCCAAGGATCTTAATTGTTTACTGGGATGATGATGTCCATCAAAACTGGATATTTAGATCATCCCCACCAGTGCACAGCTAAAGAGGTTTTGAACAAAGAACAACACTTATTATGCCAGTGCTGGAGGACAGTATGATGCTTTAATACATTAATAATTTATTACCTTTTTGCAATCCCAGTTTCATGTTTATGAGTGGGGTCATGGGAGCAATACGCTAGGCTTCTTGTATGTATGTGAGATTTTACTACGGAAGGCTTAACCAGCACCAGATAGGTGACTTATGAGTTGGGATGTCTTATAGTGGGACCGTCAACCTAACCCTAATTCAACCGGGGCTCGATGCTAAGCCCTAACCCTAATTCGAGGCGTACAGTGAAGAGCGCGACCACGGGGGCGCGCGCGGTGGGAGAAAACTAAAGAAGTGTGCATTACTCGTTCTTTTCTCTTTCGCGCTTCTCTTTCTTCGTCGTCGTCGTTGCGGCGGGTGTAAACTCCTCAGCAAGCGGTCGGTGTACAGCCGGCGTCTGTCTCGGGAAGGCACCTTATCGGTCTGCAAGGTACTTTTGATTCTCTTCCAATGCTTCTTTCACTCTCCCTTGTGGTTGTTGTGTGGTCCTGTTTCTTGCCCGTTGTCGTTTGGTTTCCAATTTGTTTTTCCCTCTTTCTTCCATCGTTTTTATGTTACATCATCGTTGTCTTCGGCTAGGGTTTTCAGGTTTCATGCACGCCACTCTCCCTTTTGCTTTCATCAAGTTTTTTTTTTTTTTCTGTTTATTTTTTTTGTTTGTGTAGTTGCGATCCTTCGTGTAGCGTTCCTTGGCTTATTACGGTAGATGTATTAGTCTTTCGTGCTCTCTTGTTTCTCTTATCATCTTTGTTCTATTAGCGTTCTGGTCGCTTGATCAGTTGTGATTCTCAAGTCCTCTACGTACAGTCATTTGCTGTAGCTTTTCTGAAGTGGCGTGGGTTTTTTGTTCCGTTCATATGTATCTGTGTGGAACTCTGTGTGCAGAATGGCGTTGCCTTTAAAACCTGGGAAAGTGGGAGTTGAAGAGGCAGTTGAGACAGTTCACCGCATTCGCATCACTCTTTCCTCCAAGAATGTGAAGAATCTTGAGAAAGGTCAGCTCCGGTTTGTTTTGGAACATTGTTGTGTTGATACTGTGAGGTTTCAACATGTACCTGGAATGGTCAAAGTAGTCATCGACATGTTGGCATTGGCTCGAATCAGGATCCCACCATTGCAAGCAATTTGGAACATGACGAACCTTCTTCTCTTGGTCTGAGCAGGTTTTTTGCATTATAATGCTCAAGGCTAAACCCTAACATGTTTCTGGTTTTGTTCTGGCTATCACAGTCTGTGCTGATTTGATCAAAGGTGCAAAGGACAAGCGGCTCAAAGTTAAGGGACCAGTGCGGATGCCTACCAAGGTGTTGCATATCACTACCCGCAAGTCTCCTTGTGGAGAAGGTATGCTGACTGTTAACCATTTATTTGAAGATAATTTCTCAGGTTTAACTCCTTTGATTCATGCAAGCTTTGCCTCACTTCATCATCCTCCTGTGCTGGGGAGGTCTTGGTTGAATCAAACCATTGTTACCTCCTTCGAAAGATGCTGAATCTTTGCTTCTGAGTGTCTGTTAAGTGAATTTTTCAGCTAGCTCCCACACATAGAAGAAATTTATTTTGTGCTATTTTTTGTTCAGGTACAAACACTTGGGATAGATTTGAACTGCGGGTTCACAAGCGTGTGATTGATCTACATAGCCCCTCAGAAGTTGTGAAGCAGATCACATCCATTACCATTGAGCCTGGTGTGGAGGTTGAGGTCACAATTGCAGATATCTAGATGGCATGCACACTGGATGCCTGGTTGGTTATACAATGTCAGTATGTGTCGAATGAGCTTGGCATCTCCAAGTTTCTCGTGTGGCTTTTATAAAGCTGTGTTGGATACATTTGACTTGATTTTCAGTGATATCCTTGTGTTTTTATTGTTGTTTTTTATTGTGCCTATCATTGAAATTGGAGATGGGGATGCTGTTCAGCTGTGGAGAATGTATACATGTGGCTCAGCTTTGATATTATGCTTGTGAGTTATGTTTTATCCTCTTGCCTGTTAAATGAGTTGTACCATCTATCTGTACATGGAGCTCAAACTTTATGGAAGCCTGGAGTGGTGGAACAGAAGAAAACAGAGCACTGCCATCATTTGAAGAATGAGAGCTGAATAATTGTGACTCGAGAAGAACAAGCTGAGATTATTCTATTGGGGAGTATTCTTTGTCTAAGAAGATTCCTTGCTTTGTGTTTTCTTGACATCACACTTGCTAGGATCATGTGCATACCGAGATCATCAGTGCTGCATCAAATCTGATTCCATTTTATTTGTTCCTCTTTGATAAGGTACTTCTGTTGGACAAGCCATTGCCTGTATGTTTCTTCTTCTAACAAACAAATGGATGCAAATTATCAAGACTTATAAGTACTTGATGGTTTGCTGATGTCCTATTATTTTTAGCCTGATACGATTGCATTTGCTACTATATATGCTTTGTCATTGCTACCCAATTATAATTTTAGAATTCAGAGTAATAGACACAAGCTATGCTCCAAGGAGAAATTCACTACTCTCGCGAGATGCACAATTTAGTCTCAGCTTTTGGCTTGCTTGTTTTTCAGATTGAAAACTTGTGATGCAAGTTCAGTGCAGTCAGTACATAATTCTATGAATTCAGTGAGCTTGAGGTTGCAATGTGTGAGTTTTCCAGCAAGTCTATCAGGTACGCCAACTAATTGTGGGCAAAAGCAGATTGTGCTAAATCAATCCAATAATTACAAATCTTGGGTTTCAGCTATTTTTATAACTGTTTTCCCTGGATTGGTCCAAATCTAGGCAGGATGGGCTATGTCTACTGAGAAAGTTTTCACAATACCTAGTTGAATTAGTAGCAAATTAACCACTAATTATACAGATTATTGCTAAGGTATCACTGCCATGGCTGCTGCTTTTGTCAAGCCGATCATCATCATCATAATTGAGCAGCTAAATGCAGAGTCAAATGTAGAAATCTATCTGATTTTCTCTTTCTTCTCTAGTTGCCAACAATCTTCTTGAGGATACTTCTGGGAGTGGTGAAGCTGCCTGATTGATGCAGTGGTACAACAGACATACCTTTTGATTATGTACCAGTGTAAGTAGTACTGGAGCTGCACTGGATCTCATTAATGCTTAGATCTACAATGTCACTCAGCTTCTCCACCCCTTGGCAAGAACACCATGATTGCTTTGTGGTGCCAGTGATTGGCCTACTACACAGTAGTAAAAGCAGGTTTCTCCTGTATAGGTACCCACTGCGTTTGTGGTCACTGCTGGTCTCTTGGGTAAGAGCTGGGGCGGGTACATTTTCTTGTTTTTGAAGCGTCCCACTGATGGCTGTGTTGACATTCCTTGTTGCTTTGACATGACCTACTCCTGGAGCTAGCTGTACTGTTCCTGCAGATGTCTCTTTGTCCTTCAGTGAACTTGTAAAATTAGCCTGTTGCCAATATGATAATGTGATGAGTACAGTATCCAACTGCTGCTCCTGCAAGTGCTTTGCTTCTGTTTTTGAGAGAAGAAAATTGGGTCTGTAGCTGTATCCCTAGATGGAGGATTTTGTCAACCTCATGTTTGATCAGATTTCACTTCAACCCTGTAGAGAATTCTAACCTGTAACAGCTGGTTCATTGTATATGTTCAGCTAATGGATGGAGCCAACAAACATTTGACTTGTACATGGACAATTCATATTGTCCCAGCTGAAATTGTACTCCTAGCTGCAAGCAGGATCAATCTTCTTCAAGGTTCCAGTACTAGTAGCTTCAAGTACATTTCCACCAAACTCTTCACTTGCGATGATGTACTTTGAATCTATCTAATGGTGAGGAAGTGTAGACATTGATTTTGGCAACAGTGGATGATCTCAAAAAGCTGCTGTCAAATTGTACTAGAAATGGCAAATGGTAGGAAGCTAGTACTGCTGCTGGCTTGAAATCTGTGAGATCATGTTAGAAGTCTTTGCAAGCTTGATCTGTTGTGTCCAAAGGAAAGAGAAATTGTTCCAAGCAATATGTCTGTCTGTCTCTGTCTACTTTGGGTGTTGTCCTATACTGTTAGACTGCATGCATAGCAATTCAGCTGCAAGATTCTACACAGGAAATGGAATGGCGATCTTTATCCACCTCCGAAATGATGATCTCTGCAGAGCATGCTCCACCAAAGCCTCAGCCGCTGCTTTTTCCTCAACTTGATCTTTGCATCTACGGTTTCCGCAGCTTGCATCTTCGCCAAATTGCCACAGAGCTGTTGTGCTTTCAGTAATAAGTCAAGAAAGCGGCTTCCCCCGCCAATATCTCCCACAGACCAAGACTGATTCCACCACGTGCATCGGCCATGATACACATGGATTCAAAAAATCCTTGCGTAAGTGCACCAGGACACAGCTAGTCTTGAAACGGCCGCAGAATCTGAAAGCAATTAGCTACAGAAGCGGAGTGCAGCAAAGAACCAGTACTCTTGTAAGTCTTCTCTGCAGCTTTCTAATTCCGAGCTTCTTCTCAGCAGCGCGTCATGTTAGAGCGCCTCTCAGTAGAGCTGATCTCCTGAAGACCGGGAGCCAAGAAGCAGTCTTGCTATCTAACAAGTCATCAGATCTTCGCTTTCCTTACCACCTACTTCAAAACTCTGATCGCATAAGCAGTCGGCGCTTGCGGCCGAGTCGGTCACAGATAAGAATTCTGATTTGTACCTGTGGAAAGACGACGATCTGTCAACTCTCTGCAAACAATTGTAAGTACGACCTGGGGGGACGCAAGGCGCATGAAAATGCGACGTGCTCCGAAACGAAATCCAGACTCAGCAGAAGAAGAAGGGAAGTATGTAAGTAAGTAGCTTGCAAGCCGCTGCAAGAAGAAAGAAAAATAGGAAGAATAAAGACTAAGACGACGTAGGGAAGAGGGATTGGGATCCCGTGCAAGCGCAGGCGGCAATGCCGACTAAGCAAAGAGGTAGGGATTCCTGCAGCGGTGCCGCCGCATGCGCGTGCATGTCCATGGACGTATGCAAGCAGAGCCCATTGGCGTGTGTGCATCTCTAAAAGCCATTTTACTTCCGGCACGGCGCACTGTGAATGGACGCATGCAAGCAGCAGCCCATTGGCGTGTGTGCATCTGTAGAGGCCGTTTTACTTCCCGCACGGCGTAGTGTGAATGGACGCATGCAATGCAGCCCCATTGGCGCGTGTGCTTCTCCAGAGGCCACTTACTTACCGCACGGCGTGTAGTGTCGAAGGACGCACGCAACGCAGTCCATTGGACTTTCGACTGTCGCCTGCAATCAGTTGGGCCCCTCGGCCGACGCATGCGCGAGGCGGAACCAACCCCCGAACGAACGCTGTCCGGCGCCGGTTTCCGCTTCTCTTTTCGCACACCTTTTTCGGCCTTGCACTGTTCTGCAAGAAACCATGCAACTCAAAATTTGTTGTTCTTCAATGTCGGTGTTCTGGGCACATTGTTTGAAAGTTTTAGCATTACTAGCCACAGATATCGAAACCCACGACCTCTCCCCTGCAGGGATTAGAAATTAGCCACTGGCATACGATCAGACACAGACGAAAGCGATTTCTTTTTTAAATTTAATCCAGACACAAAGTCAAAAAGGGCAAAAATCTAAAAACCCTGCTGCAGAACAACACAGTTCTCCGCAGGGCTGCACTGTCAGGCCCGGAACCAGCGCCGGAGAGAGCTCGTTAGGGGGTATTTAGGGCCTCGACATGCGCACCCTTTACGTGTTGCTGTCTCCTTAGCCCGTCTCGAACATCGCGTGAGTCAAGGCGGTGCTGCGCGTGGTTCTAGGCTACCACGGTTCAACACAGTTCTGCACGCGCATGTTCCGCAACAACGGACGAAAAGAGCTAAATTCAAGGTATGTTTTTGGTTCTGCAGCCACAACCTTGATTGGAACCACCCACAGAACGCGAGACGGTAAATAAACACCCCCATCGAGCTCTGTCCGACGCCTGTTTTTCTTGGCTTCTTTGCACATGTTTTTCGGCCCTGCATGGTTCTGCATAATAATAATAAAAAACCATGCAAGCATGCTTCTACATGTTCTTTTTATTCTGTAGAACCTAACTAAGTAATGTCCTCACTACATGAACTGCTGGAAACAGGATTCGAAATCCGAACCTTCCAGGAGTGAAGCTGCCTACACAACGCTGGCACAGACTCAGGATGTGAGAGGAATGTGTTTTCTTTTCTATTTGAAAAACTTCCACAGTCAAAAAATCGAACCCCGCAACAGAACCACCGCCCTGAAAGGCCCTGTCAGGCCCAGAAAGGGCGCCGGACAGTGCTCGAGGGGGGTATTTAGCCCACAGAACTAATGAGGCCCACTTTACACTAGGAGTCAAGGCCAATGTTCAACTCAAATCAAGCATTCCTATTGGTGCAAAAGTTGAAATCAGCCCCAATGGCTTTACACTATGAGTCAAGGGCTAAAATAGAAAAAATCCTTTTCAATCTGCCCCAAGTTACTAATAAATACTGAACTTTATGACCTTGTATGGGCCCCAAGGCTGAAAAAAAAGGATACCATCCATTTTGAGAAGCCAATTTGCAACCGATAGTGGCCAATGTTCCAGCATTCATTAATATCCTGACCTCGATGTTCTAGCATTTATTGGTAATGTGGGGCTGAACAACAAGCCAGAAATGCTCAAAGTTGGCCCCGAACTTTTTCAGCCCTGACTCCTAGTGTAAAGTGGGCTTCAAGTTTACTTACTGTCAGCCTAGTTGCAGCCATCATTCCTGCAAATTGGTTCTGATATACCTTAGTACCTTGGCGGTTTTCAGCACCTATTTGTTTAATAATTGATTAACTTTGAATATTTCTTTTCGTAAAGAAGAATATTCCCAATTTTCTTCAAAAAAAAATTTTCTCTTTGAAAAAAGTAAAATTTGAAATTTCCAGCATTTCTAAAAATAATATAATTTGTGCTGAAGCTGCCAAGGTACTGGGGTATTCTTAAATAAAGTCTTGACAGACAACTATCCAACCTTGCAACAGAACCATGTGGAGGGCCTGAGTGACCCAGACCCCATGATTGCACCAATCCCGTTTTGGATGGAGAGAGCTTTATCCACTCACATTGGGTTGACAAACCACACTTGCATCAGTTTCATTTTGAACGAATTAAAAAAAATAGTCATTTTTTTTCCAAACGCATTTACAAACCTACTAACCCCCTTCCCTCCTTTGCAAACCCTCTTCCATCTTCTATGGTCCCAAGTCTGCAACACCATTGTGATAGTTCCGGCAACTCAAGAAAACTTACCATTGTGTTAGGGTTAACAGCTCAAGACTCCATCATGTCAACTCCATCACCACCTACCAAGATCTCCATCATGTCAACTCCATTGCCAGCTCTAGCCCAAGCAAGTAAGGCTTTGGCCCACCTTTGCTCAAGTAGTTTAAGTTTCTTTTTCTTATTACTTAGCTCTAGCAAACAACGACAAACAAATGTTCATCATCATCTTCTTCTTCCTATTCCTCAACTATAAAAGACGATGATAAGCATTTCTCCTCATCGTCTTGTTTTTCTTCTTATTGTTCAGTTGCAAAGGATGACAACAAACAAAAGCTCGTCATCATCCAGTTCTTTTATAAAAGACAATGATGAGCAAATGCTTGTCGTCGTCTTCTTCCTCCTATTACTTAGTTGCAAAAGATGACAACAAGCAAAATTTTGTCATCGTCTTCTTCTTCTTCTTCTTGTTACTCAATTGTAGAAAATGACGATGAGCAAAAGCTTGTCGTCTTGTTCTTTTTATTGTTGTTCAATTACAAAAAACAAGGATGAACATTTGTTGCTCGTTGTCTTGTTCTTCTTGTTGCTCAATTGTAAAAGACAATTATGAGCATTTGTTCCTCATTGTCTTGTTCTTCTTCTTATTGTTCAATTGTAGAAAACAACAACAAGCCGTTCATTGTAATCTTCATGCTTTAGGTAACCTCACTCTGCTACAACAAATAAATAAAGTATTTTAGTAATTTAAAAGAAAAGTTTGATGATTTTTTTTCCTTTTAAGGTTTTTAATTTTTTTAAAAACAAAATTTGAAGTTTTGTCTTAGGATAGTTCCTTAGAGGAAATGTGCATGGAAGGCATGAAAGGTGTCAAATATAATTGAAGAGTAAACAATTGTAATATACATAGCCCCAACTTCTCAAGGTATGTCATGAAAGGTGCATTCCAAATTTGCATATGGTCACATTAGAACCCATTTTTACTCTCCATGTGAAAGTGAAATGGGTTTTTCTTTTGTCATTTTTTTTTGGTAACAATACTTGAACATTTCAAATCAAGTTTTTCTCACATAATAGAATACTACCTTGGTTTTTGGTTCACAATATTTTCATCCTTTTATATTTAGGGTTATGATTTAGTGCAATACCCTCATTATTTTGTCATTGAAATGGTTGGACTAGGTGTAATTCCACACTATGTATGTTGATTTAATGTAATACCTTCATCTTGTTGTAATTGTGGTGGTTGGCTTACATGTAATTCCACACTATGTATGTTGATTTAATGCAATACCCTCATCTTATTACATGTGTGGTGGTTGGCCCAAATGTAATACCTTCATTAGTTGTATTAGATATTGTACCTCAAGAGGTTTTTCCTCCGATTCAAGATGAGCATGGCAACACAATGGAGGAAAATGAATAGATTCACAAAAGTTCAAAATTGTGTTGCAAGTTGGATGCATGCAGTAGTTCTTATGCAGTCAAATGGTTGCTTTGTAAGCACTTGGAGCAAACACACTCATTTCAAATGCAAAATGGGAAATTAAGGCATCCATCTACCCATCCTAGGGGTCAAGGCAACAAGACCATAGTTCTATGAATACTCGTATTTTGAGCAACCCACATGCAATGCAAAAGTGGAATGAGAAAAAGGCCCTTGATCAAGTGAAGAAGAAAGTGGAATTGAAATGGGATGAATTTCAAGCCCAAGTGTAACAAATGGAATAGATTAGGCAGCCCTTGTTGGTACGTTTAGCCTCTGAGATCTTGTTGAGCATCATTGTAATTGAGCCCCTAATGAGGTTTTAGTGCATGTATGCACCATTTTTGTATTGGTGCATTATAACTTAGGGGGGAATGACATTTTTGTATCAATCTACTTGTTTTAATTTTGAAATCTAATTATGAGATTTGTAGATTTTGGGATCTTTTTATGCCATGTTACACACAATCCCCCCATCCACCATAAATGTATGACATTTACCATAAACAAAATGAACAATACCTTCATTTAATAAGGTTAGCACATTATGTGGACATGATAGAACACTTAAGCAATACCTTCTTGAATTCAGGTTGAAGTTCATTATTAAATGATTGATTATGCAACACTTTCATTATCTTTATCATGAAATAATTGCACAATAATCTTAAATATATATTATATTTAAATACTTATGTATAATTAAATTGCCTACCTTCATGAAATGACCCCTTAGTGCATAAACCAGTTTCTTTATGCAAGTACTCCAAACTTTTGATCTTTTATTGTCAATGGTTGGGTTTTTCATAAAACGCTCAAAATTGCAATATTCACATCATTAACCAACCCATGTTTAGGGTGCAATTTGGCCACCTTTCTAGGAAGGACTTGGGTTATTTACAGTTCATATCTCCAATAGGTGCCTAGTTTCATCATGAAGGTATTGCAAAAACTTGGTGTATTGTCATTCAAGTTTTCATCACATCATGATTGGTCCTGAGTATGCAATACCTTCATCCATCCTTTCACCGTTGTGAATAGAAATAAAAAGTAGAATACAACTATGCAATACTTGCATCTAAAGCATAAAATTCTGGTTGGATTTCTTATGTTTTAAGTAGTACCTCAATTCAACATCAAGGTATTGTAGAAACTTGGTCCATTGCCATTCCAGTCCACATCATGATTGGCCTTGGGTATGCAATACCTTCATCCATAGTTTGGTGGAAATTGAATATTTTAGAAGTATGACATAAAAGGGGAGGTAAAATATAAGAATATTATATAAAGTTGTATTGGTTTTTTTTTTTTTTTTACAAAAATTAAGTGTTATTTATTCTCTTAGTTAATTTTTGCAATAAGAATTAACTAGAATGTTAATCAATAAAATATATAAGTTTAGCCAAGAAATATAAGCTTAACCAAGAAAAAATATAGGTTTAACCAAGAGATATAAGTTTAGCCAAGAAGAATATAGGTTTAACCAAGAGATAAAAGTTTACCTAGTTAAGATACAAAAAATTAGCTAAGAAATGTAAGTTTAACCGAGAAGAAATATAGGTTTAACTAAGAGATATAAGTTTAGCCAAGAAATAGAAGTTTAGGCAGTAAGATATATAGGTTTAGCCAAGAGATAAAAGTTTACCCAAAAAAATAAGTTTAACTAAGAAGAAATATAGATTTAGCCAAAAGATATAAGTTTAGCCCCAAAAAAAAAATTTAACTAAGAGATAGAAGTTTAGTTAGACAAAAATATAAGTTTAGCCAAGAAGAAATATAGATTTAACCACGATATAGAAGTTTAACCAAGATCAGATAAAAGTTTTGCCAAGGTAAATAAGGGATTAGTTGTTAGTTTGTAGGCAGGGCTAAGATTTAGGTCAGTAGGGTAGCTAGGTGGGTGCGTAGTATGGAGGTCAGTGCTGGGAAAAAAGTAGCAACCAAAAAAAAATGGTCAAAGGTCAGCAGCCAAAAAAATTTGACTGTGGTACGATGTTGGTTAAAGTAAGTAAAGAGGTGGATGAAGAAGAGGCGTATCATCCAACCCTTCCTATGGACAGAACGGCCAACTGGTGCAGTCATGGGGGCCCACACGGGGGTTCACTCTGGCCCACACGGAGCACTGCTTTGAAGTTTGATGGGGGTGTTTAATGTCTTGTGCCTAGCTTTTGCTCCATCATGGTGACCGTTCACCCACCTACCCATTTGTTGGGTTTTTTTGCAAAACTAAATATTTTTTCTAATTTAGTTATTTATTTTAGTTCGAGTTCCAGAACTTTCCAAACTAGGGGTGGGTTCCACTTTTGGTTTAGTTTGTTCTACGGTTTGGGTTGAGGGAGGGGTTTGTGGGGTCTAAAAAACTATCGATCCCATCCAAAGGTATAGTTGGAGAAACTTAAGATGTTTTTATTGGTGGACAAGTCCTTCATGCAATGGGCCTTTTTGATTGGCCTATCATCAAAAAGTTTTGACAAGTTTGGAGACTTCCCAATACAGAAATATTCCCTCCAAACATCCAAGTCCCGATATTTGGTCACCTGTATTAGGTTCCAAGAGAATGACAATGGACAAAGTATATTGGGACAAAGTGAGGTGATATTGGGAACAGGTTGAGAACTTTATGGGAACAACAAAAGTTCAACATCCTGTCACCCTCCCCAAAAAGATAAAACTGGGTCTATTGGGTGCATGCTGTGAACTAGAACCTTCGATCTATTTGAACATGCATTTGATAAGGCTGCCACGCCTGCTTGCACTACTCAAAAACATGCAAAATAAATAAAATATCATGTGCACATATGCTTTTATTATGCATTCGTGAGCAACTACAATTTTTTTTAAAAATTCCACTCACAGACAATAAGACACTAATGTCTACATCAGGCATTGTGAAAAAGAGACTATTGAGTGGGAACTCTATCCTCTCTCTTCTCCCAATTGAATTGAAACATGAAAGTTTATCTGTAAAGTCACCCTCTCTTTCACCCTCTATCCCCTCCTCTTTTAGTGGTATCTGCAAAGTAATGAAATTTTATTGAATCTCAGCAGAAAACTGAAATAAATTCTTTTATGAACCAATTTTTTTAATTAAAAAAGATGTGAAGAAAACCATTGCACATAATAGTTTAATCAAGCTATCAATTTGTAACCCAATATATGCCCATAGTTCATGCCCCTGCCATTATCCTAGGCCAAAAATGGCCAAGAACATAGGTAGGCAAAAAAAAAAAAATGGTAGTCAATGAAATGAAGCAACATGCACTTGGGGACCCATGTGTTTTTTTTTTCCCCCTTTTTGAGGAGGGTGTTGAACTTTTGTTGTTCCCAATGTGTTACCATGAAATTCTCACTATGTTCTCATCAAGTTTCTAATGAGTTCTCAACATGTTTCCCAAGTTTCCAATGTGTTCCTTAACATGTTTTTAATAATTCTTCATTTTATCTCATATCCTTTCCTCCAAGGTCTAAGTTCCACTCTTGTAACCTATATCAACAACCCAAGGGAGGAGATTACAACATATCTGTTTTGGGATTGTCCAAAGCTTGATTTATTTTGTTATGATGAGTCAATAAAAAATGCCCATGACAAAAGAAAAAAAAATCAAACTTTGGGGATCCCCATAACTAATTAGTACAAGTCACAATATATTAGTGTTATTTACATCCATGTGCTTGATCGAATTTTTTTAGATTTTAGCACTCATTATACCTGGCACGACTGCAAATGAGTACTTTTTTGTTTATTTTTGGAATTAAGCTTGGGCATGTATGGGATTTACCAACGTCATATTTTATTGGAACTTGAACATTTTTATTTCTTATTAGTAAATCCTTTGTGATGTTGTGAGATTTTGTGATTCCCTTTTGGCATTGCCAATGGTTGATTTTGAGAAAAATCAACATTTGTTGAAAATAATTTAATTACTGCTATAATGGTAAAGGTACTATGGCAGCCTTCAAACTTCAACTAACCGCAAATCTTGGGCTCAAATTACATGCAACAAAATGATTATAAAAAATTAGCACATTTTTATGGGAATCATCAACTTTCACAAAATGTGATGATACATGGCCCTTTATGTTGGAAGCATGCAAAGGGAATTTGTTGAACAATGATATCATGACATGTGATTTGTGTTGGACATTTGGGGACATTTTGTGGGAATCATCAACTTTCACAAAATCGGATGATGCATGGCTCTTTATGTTGGAAGCATGCAAAGGGAATTTGTTGAACAATGATATCATGACATGTGATTTGTGTTGGACATTTGAGGACATTTTGCGGGAATCATCAACTTTCACAAAATCGGATGATACATGGCTCTTCATGTTGGAAGCATGCAAAGCGAATTTTGTTGAATAAATGATATCATGACATGTGGCTTGTCTTGGACATTTGAGGAATTTTGTTAGGGGGAAATATGATCGACAAATACTTTGTCACATTTTGGAGGACCATACAAGAAATTATTTTGCAACACAAGAAACTCATGAATTCAATATAAGCCATAAAACAGGCAACAAGAATCCAACAGTTATGGGCCTTGGCAAGTTGGCACCACCAGTGCATCATACCATTGGAAGTTGAGTTCAGTAGGAGTAAGCTTCCTTTATCCCAGTTTATCAATCCACATCTCTACATGGGAACTTTGATCTCTTACCCAATATACAGGATTTACATACCTATGTTTATAGATTTTGTTGGCCTTGCCTACAAAGGCAAGGATATTGTGTTTAGAATCATTATAGAGTATAGTAGCTTAATGGATTTTGGCCCCTAGGTAGTAGATCTATTTTTATATGAGGATTTTTGAAAGACAATATTTTGGCTTGTGTTGAAACTTGAGATTAGTTTACAGAGTTATAATATCTTGAAGGATTCTGGTTTGTTTCAGAGGATTTTTGCATGGTAAGATATTTCAGTTTTCATAATTCTTCTTTTGCCTTAAGATACCTTTTAATGTAAATGGCAAGGCCATAGTGTGACACACCCTTTGTTTTATTGGCTCTGCTCTTCAGTGTAGAGACATTGTGATGCATGCAGAATTGGGCAAAAATTTGGTATCCCTACATTCTAGGGTCATGTGGAGTCCACTACAGAAGCATTTCCGTCCTGACTCAAGGATCCCCTTGGGCTTCACCATGCTAACCAGCATTTGTTCTTCAATTCCTTGTTCATAGATACTCATAAGAGTGTCCATGGGTCCTGATGTCCACATGTAAATGGATGCTATAATTTCCTTCACCCCATATACATACAATACACAAATTTGAAAGTTTGGAATTCTGATCTGCAGCACAACATGGCTGAAACCTCTCTCTCTCATTGCAAACAGCAGCAAAATACATGGCATAAGTTTTTAAAGCACTTTCTGGTTTAATTTAGGGTTATGTAGAGATCCTATTGCACTACAATTTATTGTGCAGATCATTGAGATCCAGTACTGACCCCTCAATCTTGAAGAAGATTGAAGAGAGTTTGTTTGGAAGATTTGGAGAACAAAGTAGTTTGAATCTATTAGAATTTTACTAGTTGTCGATTGGGTTATGTGGAGATCCTATTGCAATGCAAATTTATTGTGTGGATCCCTTGCCTGCAACAAAGTTACCAACTCAAATATGTGTGCTTACAGATTTCTTATATTATGTGTTTCCCAACAGAACATTTGTGAGGCAAACATGCTCTCATGGGTGTTGTTGTGATGAATGCTTCAGGTATCAGTTCTGCATGAAATTGACATGTCTAGACATTTGTTTCATTTCTACTTTACAGTTCTCAGCAGCGTTCTAATTTTGTGATTAGACTGTTTCACTGTTATTCTTAAACAAATCAATGTGCAAAATGTTGCAAATGCTGCACAGAAATCATACACAAATGCTAGAAAAGATGTAAATGAGAAGAGCTTCCATGTTGCATTTACATTGCCTAAGATCAAGAATAGGATATTTAAGACAAGTTGCCATGAGTTAGTTGCATGCTAGAGCTATTGGTGCAATTTTGAGTACAGAAAAGGAATGTATTTGATTTACTGGTATTGCATCAACTCAAGCTCGTGAGGCATGTTGATGATTCTAACTTTGTAGGGAGCAGAAATGTTTTTAAATGTGATAATTTGCTTAAATATAGCTTGTAGACCTCCACTGAGTACACTTGTAATTTGGTATTGCAATTTTCAACTTAATTAAGCTTATGAATGAACACAATGATTTTAGCAATTAGCAAAATTCAAGGAGATTATATATCCAAGATTGTGTTGAAGATGAGTGTTCAATTCCATTGAATATATCACAAACTTCGTATCAAACAATTTGGTAATTTTTATTTAGAAGTAGTGGGAAGTCCATTCTTTCATGGGTTTGTATCTTTTTATGCACGAATGACGTGCCTTTAAAACACCTATGAAACAAGTATAAGGGTGATGAATTTTTTTGACAACAATATATTGACAACGAAACAATGGTACCAAAGCTTCATTGACACACGAAGACTACATATATTAGATCAATAGCATAGCAATGGCAACATAGCTTTCTTGACATGCAAAGATTATGCTACAACAAATTGTGTGAATTTGTTGATTAACATTGAGTTTGTGCAAGGACTTGCATTGTAGTAGATGGTGTGAAGAAGAGTTACAATTGAATTTGAGAGTGGGAAGAGCTTGAGGAATGGAGAACTTGAACTTCAAGTGATGGAAAAATGGGAAAAAAACCACAAGGAATATAGAGCTTGAGGTGTTGGCAGAATTTGATTATCTATAGTTAGTAGTTCAGATTTGGAGATGATAGGTTATTGATGGTGTTAGACATTAAAATCTTCATTTTTGAAAGCTTTTAATTGACATGCCATTTCCCTAATACAAACCTTAACTATAATAATTAACCTAAAAGTTAATGCTATCGAGTCAACTTCCATGTTATTAAGTCTAGTGGTTTTTTTGGGGTGAAAAATCTCCAAAAGGTGACACATTTTTCTAAAAAGAGAATATTATGTAATAAACTTTTTTATATATTAAAACTTTTGCCAAATTTTGATAGAAAATTGATTTTTGGAGGAGGATGTTGCCACGTTCATGTCTATTGGCTACACATTTAGAAGTTCTTTGGAAAAAAATTGTCAATTAAATCAAAATTTATTTAGGGATGCTTGCCACCCTAGCTCCATCATGGAATTGAAAAAACAAAACTAGCTTAGTCACCTATTTATTGACAAACTTACACATGTTTAAACATTACTACTCATTTACAAGTAGTAATGTTGGCAGTATTTACATGTGTGAACATAACATTATTAGTTTACCTCCTTGATATGCTATTTTAGTTTTTGTGTAGGATAATGTTCCTCATTGCTAATCAAACCATAAATGTTTTGTAATCAAAATTGTTGAAAAGAAAATTGATGTTCAAAATATGAAAACCTTTTGTGAAAGAAATAGATTAGGGTCAAAATAAAATATAACATTCACCAATCTAGGACAAGGATTGAGTCCTTAACATTCCTTAATAATGAAATATAGAATATGTTTAAAATATGATTTCCAAATCAAATTTGAAAATTTGAAAATTCTTATCATCCAAAAAGATGTTGCATTATACTACGATGTAAATGTGTACATAAATGTTTTCTCATAAAAATGTCATTTTCAAATCATTTCATGTCTTTCAAAAAAAAAAAAAATTATAATGAAAAACACTGGTCACATTGTTTTAAAGTCTTTATGGGTACTCCATATTCATTATATCAAAATTTTCCCGGTGTTCCTACAATACATAAAAAATATTGTCATATAAGTTCATCTAAGAATTTCAACATTACCTTAAGTAACCATTTACCATAATGGAAATTAAGCAATGGTTACATCTTGTAGTGGTTCCTTATATCATGTTTACACCTAACATAATTGTGCATTCTTTGCAAAATGAATTACTAAACATGGAGCCCATCGTATACTAAAGATGCAAGAATAATGAAGGTTGAGAAAGAAGCATATTGTTAATCAAAATAATATTATTGTGTGTCATTTTTGTGGTGAACAAGATCATTAACATAAAAAATGCTCAAAAAAGAAAAAGGTTGAAGCAAATGTGGTTGAGATGGAAACTAATGAAGTTACCACAAATGAAATTTTTTGTACAAGTCATAGTTTTTGACAAGAAAAAAAAGTTGTCATCAAACATTAAAAAAAAGTCTATTAATATTCTACAAAAGAATATTAATTATGCACCTGAACAATCGATTGTTGTTGTTGTAGAAGTCATTGATGATGTTGTAATCACCAGTAATGATTTGGCTTGTTATACTAAAGCAAAGTTAGATAACAATGCTTGGTTGGGGATTTTGGTGCATCACATCAAATGATGAATAGATATCATTGGTTTAGAAATCTTCAAACAATTTTTCAAGGAAGATTTAAAGTTCATGTAACTAATGATGCAACCATTTGGGTCATAATAATAAGAAATATTCCTATTCAAAATCTTGTTAATAATGAATGGAAAGATGGAGTGCAAAGTTTTCTATACGTTCCAAAGTTGAAGAATATTATTTTTTATGTGGGATAAATGATTTACAAGGGCAAATCATCAGTTGATTATGATTTTACATCTTGTAGAATTCATGTGATCCAAAAAATTGGTCATCTACTTATGATTAGTAGCAAAAAAGGCTAGCTATGACATATGCATGTATGTGTAACATCAATTGGTGTACATGTTGAAACAAATATCATGTTATAACTAACATTGCAATGCAAACTTGGGCCTACACAAATATTAAAACCATCCAGAAAATGGCTAATGCCATGATTGTTTCCAAACTATCTATTATTGATATCAATGAACATTTTTTCTTTTGATGCATGCATGGCAAGTACCACTACTTGACATTTCCAAAACACATTCAATGTGAACAAACACAAAAACTTGGTGAATTTTTCATGTAGATATAGCAAGTCCAATTTGTATTGATTTTATTGGTGGGAATCTTTATTACGTTGCAATCAAAGAGGATCATATCACATTCATAATTTAATTTTGCATGAAGCACAATAATGATTTTTTCACTTGTTCAAGATATTGTAATGTATTTCTTTTGTAGAAATAGGTAATGACATCAATAAGTTGAAAACTAATCATGTAAGATAGTTCACAAGTACATAATTTGAAAACATTTGACATGAAAATATTACACCTTATTATTTGGAACAAAATGGAGTTGTAGAATGTGAGAATCACACACTTGTCAAAATGACAAGGAACATGTTATACAAAAGGGATATGCGTATGAAAATTTGGGTATAGGTTGTGACAACAATAATTTATCTACTTAACCATGTTGCTTCATGTGTTATTAACCATAAAACACTTATAGAACTTTGGAACTTTAGAATGGATAGATTTTTAATTTGAACATTATTCGTGTATTTGGTTGTAGAGCACACGTTCATGTGCCCAAGACCTTGTGGCATAAACTTGATTCCAAAAGTGATATTGTATGCATTTTTATCAAATATTATACCAAAACAAAGGCCTATAAATTATGGAATGAAAATTCCAAGACATTATTAGATGTGATGTTCCATTTCATAAAAAAATACCATTATTTCATTAATTGTTCCAACTTTTAAAGGGACTCATTGAGTATTTGTTATTCTTCAAATTAATGGTGAACATTACATTATTAGTGGTATTATACTTATTACACCTAATCATCTTGCTCCATCCATTAGTGATGTTTCAAATGCTATAATGGGAAAATTATCCTTTCTTAAACTTGTAGACGCTTTAGGATCCATAGAATCGTTGGGAAAGAATCATGTTTTAGTGATTTTAAATGATTTTCATGAAATTCTAGTAGCTAAATATGAGATGAATTTTGCACACATTCTTGTTCCATTGGTTTATATTTTCCCTTTGTAAAAATGACATGCACTTCAACAATTTTGAGAATGGGTTCAATTCAAAGGTACTCACCCTTCATTCATTGGTTTGCTAGAAAAAAATTTCCTATTTAGAAGCCTAAGAATTACCATGAAGGTTTGAAATCTAATGAGTGAGAAGCTTGGCATTAATCCATGACCCAAAAATGTGATACCTCAATGCAAAACAAGCCATAGATTCTTGTTGATTTGCTTTCAAAATGTTGTGCAATTGAATGCAAATGGATTTACAAGTAGAAGTACAAAATTGACTAGAATATCAACCGCTATAAAACACATTTAGTGGTCAAAGGATTTTTTCAAACTCAAGGTGTTGATTTTGATTAGACTTTTTTTTGAGTAGTTGTCAATTATGAATTTATACAAGTATTTCTTGCTATTTTAACACAAGAAAATATGAAGTTGTTTTAGTTTGACATTAAGATTGCTTTTCTACATGGGGAGTTAGATAAAGAGATATACATGGTTCGACTTTTAAACTTTAAAGAAGCCAATGTTAAATAAAATGTCTATCACTTTTTCAAGTTGTTGTATGGATTTCATTAAACATCATGTCAATGAAACATGGAGTTCAATGCATTTTTTCTAAAGTATAATCTTCATATTAAAATTGTTGACCTTTGGGTGTAGTATTATTATTGCCCTTAAGTTTTACAATTGAATCTACTTACATTAGGGTGGACCAAAATGGGTAGTTGAAAATCCATTTTTAGAGTTAAAATCTAGTGTATTTTTCAAAAAAAAACATTTAAATGACATTAAAGTTCACATTTTTTTCATGTCCAAGTTCATATGACCTGAATTTAATTTTTAAAAAACATCTCTCAAAATATGGGCCTTGAAAAAATCAATTTGGATACCTAAATGGACTTTACAATTTGAAGGTTTGAGTTTTGAATTTTAAAAAGAATGAGAGACTGTTTTCATTTGATTCTTTCATCTTAAGTGTTATGATATTTCAACATGTGATGGTAAAAGTTGTAGGCGTGTTCTCTAGCTTCATTAGAAACAAAAAGTTCATAATCATAATATTTTGAACTATGAGATTGGATGTACCTTACATTGCAAAGTCCACCTTTGATTCAATATTGATATCTTTTGTACAAATTTTTCAGATTTGGGAGGATTAAAATATAAGTTTTAGTTTCTAAAACTAGTTCAACACTAACTAATATGAGTATGTTGAAAGCATTGACAAAACTTTGCTATAGTGCATGTTGCATGTGAAACATCATGATGCTACCAATGACTTATTTGTAGGGAAGCTTTGCATCAAAATCAACAAATTCATAATCAACTTGATTATGAAGTTGAACATTTTGATTAGTTGGTGTGAAACTAATTTTAATTCCTAACACTTTTTTCATACTTTCCATAACAAGTGGGAATGTTAAGCATGAGTGTTCAATTCCATTGAATAAAATGCATCACATGCCACATCACATCACAATATATTTAGGTTCAAATTGAATATTCTCACTTAGTTTCTTTCTTATTCAACTTTCATTTCCTATTACTTCATACCATTATATGGACTTTGTCCTTCTTTTTGTTTCTTTTGTCTTTAGCACTATTGGTCTTACAACAATAAATAATGGATTTGTTTTACATTCCTTTGTTGTTTGTTCTTATGTGTGTGTGCTTAGTATCTAAAGTAATTTAAATTGTATAACATTAAATTATGTAAAAATTATACATATAAGAATTGTTTTTTGTAAAACTTAAAGAACATTTGATTTGTAACACATTTTAATCCATATGAATGTAAAAAGATTCATAAATTATGACATCTATTTATGAACACTCTAGCTTGTAAATACCTTTATGCTATCAAGCAAAGTACTTTGTATTGGATGTTTGACATTTGCAAGTTATTAATTGATTTCAATGCTAGTGTGTGATCCCCAACCCTTCAATATAAATTATTAGGTAGAAAAAATCAGTTGGATATTATTTGCATTTTAAAAAAGTCCATGGCTGAATTTTTCTTGCCTATGAATGTCAATCTATGGAATTTTATTCAATGACTATTACTTTGTGGAATATATATATAATAGGTGAGTGAAAAATTACTTTTTGATCTTTTTGACCTTTAGTTCATTATTGACATTTTTTTCTTTTTCTTTATTCTCATTAAAGACTTGAGAAACTTTGCAACAACTTTTTCACACGATTCATGCCAAAGGATTCTAACCAACACGTACAGAATGAATTATTTTATATTTATAACTTATCATATGCATTATATGGTCATGCATGTCACATGATATTTATAAGGTAAAGCCCTAGGGTGGAGGCAATCTTGAAATCAGGGGGCTTAGGATGATGTGCTAGCCGAGTCTACCCATATGCCCCATCTCCATACTTTACACATCATAAAACATGACACAAATATTATCATGAAGCTAATCATACATATTTCACAAGTTGAAGGAAGGGGAGGGTTTTAACACCTATTCCTTGAGAGTGGAGTGATTTTACACCACACTTAGCTGTAGAATGATTAATTGTTATCTTCCTTAACACTTAATTATAATTCCTTGAAATGCCATGTGATTCACTTAACATCACCTTTCTTATCATCATCATCTAACATTGATATTATCTCATGAGTTCACTGTTGAGTTCATTTTACATAACGACATTGTCTATCATGCCATGTCCATATATATGTTGCATTCAAACATCATATAATGGTAATTCATGGGTACCGTTGTTTTATAAACAAATTCCTGTTGTACCTACCAAATACATGTCAAGTATCATGGGGAAAAAAATCCTACAACCTTTATGAAAATTGTAACTTTACCTTTGTGGGCATTATGCTTTTGGACAAACTTTTAAGATTTTGTAAGGCATCTTGTGTATACACTAGAAAAACCCGGGATACGATTTCAATTTACCACCAAACCTTTTAGTGAAATTTACATTTTGGACTAGATTGAATGCTAGATGAACAATTGTCACTAACTTGCCAACAAGCATACCGCACTTATTTTTATGTTTACTAACATTGCATATGTGAAATACAAAGGTAAAACTAATTTCATTGCCATTGACTTATGAACGAGATAACATTAGATGTGACGCTATCACTTAAGCATAATTTCCCTACCACTCATGCATGGAGTAAGCGTAACATCCCTCCTCTTTTCTAAGAGGGATATTCAAGTGTAATGTGAAGCTCCAAGGTGGGGTCATTCCTCAAGTAAGGGTCCTATGATGAGGTGGTAGTCAAAGTTCACACACACACACACCCCGGGGCTTTACACATCATAAAGCATGACACACATACTATGACGGAGCTAATCATACTAGATCTTTCCATACTCTCTTTCTCCCTTCCAGGTGAAGCCACAAATGAGGAAGTTTTCAAGTGGGTCTATCCTTGTTTCTACTTTGCACCTTTCCCAAAGTTTGTGGTATCCTCCACTTGGTTTAATGTCCGTATACCTATGAGTACATCAACACTTGGAAGCCAACCTCGAAAACCCACCTTGCCCTCAAGATTGATCTTTCTCATAAAATGGAAACGAAACTCCCTCTTGATTCTCCAATATAACCAATATTTTGTTTTTTCAATTTTGTGATATAGCCGAATTGATGATCATTGATAAAAAGATAGAGCCAAAATTGCAATATCCATTTAAAAAAAAAGGAGCCAAAATGGCCATTGATCCATAAAATAGATGGTGCCAAAATGAAAATCCATGGAGCAAAAATGGTAATTCATCCACACAAAAGATGGGACAATTCATCCCTAAAGATAGCTGGAGCCAAAATAACAATGCATCCATAAAAAAGCTGGAGCCAATGGAGCAAAAATGGCAATTCATCCACCAAAAATAGATGGAGTCAAAATGGCAATTCATCCATAGGTGACAACAATTCAGGCATCATTCTCTCTACCTATTACTATTTAATAGGTAAGCTACTACTATTTAAAGAAGAAATGTAGCAATGATTTTGATTCTTTTAATACTATTTACCTTAAAAAAAGTCTAGATTGGCCATTCAAAAAAAATTCCCAAAAACCTTGTAATTGTCTTTTTTAGGAGGATGTCTAAACCAAAGGAAAACACGGGGTGTGTCACACTGTGGCCTTGCCATTTACATTGAAAAATATCTTAAGGCAAAAGAAGAATTATGGAAACTCAAATATTTCACCATGCAAAAATTTAATCTTCACAAAAATCCTGTAAAAGAAACCAAATTCCTTCAAGATATTGTAACTCTAAAACTGATCTCAAGTTTCAACACAAGCCAAGATATCATCTTTCAAAAATCCTCAAAAAACTCAAATATTTCACCATGCAAAAATATAATCATCAAAAAATCCTGTCAAAGGAGAACCAAAATCCTTCAAGATATTACAACTCTATAACTGATCTCAAGTTTCAAAACAAGCCAAAATATCATCTTTCAAAAATCCTCAAAAACTCAAATATTTCACCATGCAGAAATATAATCTTCAAAAAATCCTTATAAGAAAAACCAAAATCCTTCAAGATATTATAACTCTATAACTAAAATCTCAAGTTTCAACACAAGCAAAAATATCCTCATATAAAAATAGACCTATTATTACCTAGGGTCCATAATCCCTCAGAGCATCTCCACCGGTGTTCATTATGTCACTCTGGACAATAAAATAAAATGTCTAAGTTTATAGTTTTTTTTTGCAACCCCACCAATAAACTGGACCAATCATTATGATCGACCAATCAGAAATACTGAACTGTAGTTAGGTCCAATTCATTACACTCTTTTTTGGATGTGCACAACTGTGTTGCGCCTTTCACCAGCCACGGCAAGCTGCACGAATTTGGTGCAGAAAAACCAATTTCCTGAGATAAACCGACACATTATGACTTTTTCGCAATAAATTTTACTGTGCTGAATCCAGACACAACATCCTTGCCTTGTTGATAGGCAAGGCCAAAAAAAAAGCATACACACAAAATTCCATTTTTTCTTCCCCTTGCACTACCTACTCTTTTGCTCCGAAGGAAATTTTCTTGTTAGGAAAAAGAGTAAGAAGAAGAGGAAGAAGAAGAAGAAGAAGAAGAATGAGAACAGCAACCACAAGATGATGACGACGTATTCATGAGGATTTGGAGCTAGATCGAGATTCAAGCTCGACTGGAGGTGAGTGAGTGAGTTTTTGACGGAATTAAGGAAGAGCAAGAAATGATGGTAAATCAGAGGCTTTAAGAGCAAGAAGAAGGTGAAGAAAAAGAATAAGACGATGATAATGATGATGTATTGAGGATTTTGGATCTAGGTCGAGGTATAAGCTCTGGAGGTGAGTGAGCGAGTGAGCGAGCGAGTTTTTGAAGGGAAATAAAGAAGAGCAAGAAATGCTCGTGAATCGATAATCTCAAGAGTAAGAAATTATGAAGAAGAAGATATTGATGATGATGATGTATTGAGGATAGATCCAGATACAAGCTCTGAGTTAGTTTTTGAACGTAGTTAAAGAAGAGCAAGAAATGCTCGTGAATCGATTGCTTGTGAAGAAGAGTAAGAAGAAGAAGAAGATGATGATGATGATGATGCTGTATTTTGGATCTAGATTGCGATACAAACCCTGGAGGCGAGTGAGTTTGAAAGGAGATAAAAAGAAGAGCAATGAAATGCACGAGGGTATGCAAGTAGTGGAAGAATGGAGATCTTGAGTTGGATCATTTTTATCTCCTTTTAAGCAGATTTTTTTTTTCCCTTGAGGATTTCTTTTTTTGTATGTTGTGGAGGGCCTCATTCTTTTGGTCAAGGATCTTTGATTGGATGTAATAAGAGGCGGAAGATATTCATGTGCTTGATACGGGATTGGGAATCAAAAGCTCTCTTGGGTTGTAATACGTTTGCTTTGGTTTGCTTCAATTAGGAGGTCGTGAATCAAGAGGCTTTGAATGGAAGTTTTCTGGTGAAGAAAAGTAAGACAAGAATGATAATGATGATGTTGTTGTATGGGCTTCTATTTGTTCTAAGCTAGGCCTTCTCTCTCTCTTTTTGTGGTTTGCATTGAAGTGGAGAGGGATTTGACATGTTTCAAATCTTTGCACTAGTGAATGAATCATAGAGCTTCAGTTAAAGGAAGGAAACACAAGCAAGAAGACGGTGGGATTGGCAGTGGGTTCTAGATCATTGAGATGGAATCAGAGGAGGTTAACTCGTTGAGGCTGCGACTAAATGTGACAAAACCTGATCACAGCACAGAGTCTCCCACCATTTTTGGTAGACAAGCAGAGCCAGAAGAGCCTGTTACACCATGTGGCAGGTTGTTTATCCAACCTAGTATGAACTGCTACATCATGTGCACCCTTGGGTTCAAGAATCCCATCAACTTGCCAGAGGTCAGGGTGGCACTGGAAGAAACGCTGGTGAAACACAAGCGCTTCCACAGTGTCATGGTTCGTTTTCCTTGTTCTTGTCTTCCTTAGTAATTGCAGCAGACAAAGTATGCATCCATTTAGCCTCTTTTACAGAAACTAGAAGGTGTCCAACTCCAAAATGGAGGTAATGGCTATAAGGAAAAAGGTAAAGTCACTCATTGTTATCAGAAATGTAGTGCATTTTTGTCTTCTCAGCATTTCTCTGTGTTCAATTAACTTTCTCCACTAGTGCAGGCATTATCTTGTTGATCTGTTTCCTGCAGATTCTGTTGCGTATAGGGTTTAGGATCTTAAGTATTCCAGGATATATGTCACACTGATCAAGCTAATTTCAGGTGATTGGTGACATGGTGCAGAAAAAAAATGCAAAAGGTACAGAGGTCTGGGTACCTGCAGATGTAGACATCAATGCTCATGTTTTCGAGCCATTTGGTTTCTCAGTAGAAGACTTTGCAGCTCCATCTTTTGTTGAAAAGTATGTTGCAGATCTTGCAACTGCACCAGCCATGAGCTTCTCACAGCCTTTGTGGGAGTGCCATATATTGAACGGGACATCAGGAGATGCAGCTGCACATTTGATTTTCCGTTTGCATCATTCTCTAGGTGATGGAGCTTCTCTCATGTCTCTCTTATTGGCATGCACACGACGTGTTGATCACCCTGACACAATGCCATCAATTCCAGCCAAAAAGTTGAAACAGAATGCTGATCCACATATTTTCCTCCTGACTTCATTGTGGAAGACATTGATTCTTATTTGGAACACGGTGACCGGCATTGCCTATTTTATGGCAACTGTTTTATGGTTAAAGGACAGTGATACAAAGATCAAGGGCCATGCAGGCGTGGGCAGGGCTCAGAAGAGTCTTATGTATGCTGTAATTGACATTGATGATATGCGTATAGTGAAGAATGCTGTTAATGGGGTAAGTTGTTGGATTCTTCTTTTCATGGCTGGCTTCTGGTCAGAATAACCTATCATTCAGAAAGACAGCAAACAAAGAGAATGTATGCTGTGGAATTTGTTGTGATGATGATTCATGAGGCTAAGTATTGTTGATCACAGACAATAAATGATGTTCTCATGGGAATCATTGGAGCAGGCCTTCGACGGTATTTGGAGGGGCTACACAAAGACCTTACGAAACCTGCTGGTATTTGTCTCACATTTCTTCAAGCAAACCTGTGGTTTTTGGGTAAACATGGAAGTATCTACTTGTTGCCATGGACCATGCATAGCAAGGCTGATATGTATTCATTGTCATAAGACCATATAGACAAGATGATCCCTACCAACTTGGTATGCTTGCTAACTGGATAACTTGGTATGAACAACTTTTGCAGGTGAGCTTGAATCTGAAGGGGATTACAAACAAATGGAAGGAGTAGCCCAAACTCCCACAATGACACAAAATGAAGTTGTCAGTCACAGGAAAAACACATCAAAAGTGGACCACCTCCGAATACGTGCAACAGTCTTAAGGAACATGAGATCATCACCAGGCCTTCAGGTAGGGGATGCATCAGGCAGAATGTAGTGACCCCTGGATAAATTCTTTTCCAAAACAGTGTTTGTAGTTTATTGAACACAAGGTTACATTCTATTCACTGTTGCTACTGGCTGCAGGAACTTGCATCAATGATGGAGGGTGGATCCCAGACACAGTGGGGAAACCAACTTGGATATTTGATCTTTCCAATTCCTCTCAAGCATTCTAGTGATCCACTTGAATGTGTACGAGCAGCCAAGAAAACTGGCAACCGGATGAAGGCATCTCTTGAAGCTGCATTCACATACTGGAGTGGGGCACTCCTGATGTCAATTACTGGGCCAGTTGTACGACCTTCATCTTTCAACCTATTTCCATTACTCTCAGTGGTTCAATAGGGTCTCTATTCTTTATTAGAATTCAGGGAGGAAGTCAATCTATCTGTATAGCTGACAGAGTTGTTTCTTGTTTTGGAGTTCTACCAACTTTCCTATTAATGTTTTTTTGACACCAGTGAGGTGGGGTTTGTTGGAACTTGATCAGCTGCCAACATGGCTTACCGAGCATGTAACGTTACAGATGACATTGGCAGTGTCAAATTTGCCAGGGCCTCTGGAGCCTGTCACATTTCTTGGAAATCCTATTGTGCATATGTATGCCATTACAGCTGGACACCCAGTGGTGAGTACACCTTCACATTATCCATCTACAAAATGAACCAATCTGCTTTGTGTTTTATAGACTGGCTTTCCGAACTGAACCCAAATTTCAACGTCTGCAAGGATGTTGGTGTTTTTCTGTATGCCTGGTAGTAATATGTGTTCATGTGGATGCAGTCACTATCCATTTTCTTTCAGAGTTATGCTGGAAAGGCAAGCTTGGTTGTTGAGACAGCCAGAGACCTTATTCCAGACCCAGACACCCTTTGCCAATACATGGTTGATGCCCTACAGGAGATGAAACAAGCTGTTGTCTCAAGAAGGCAAGCTTCAAATTAGCCTACACTTGTTTGTCATACCCATGTCCCATACATCTGATTTGTCTTAGACTGGCTGTAAATGCCTTTTGTTGTGAACAGTCTGCTTGATCCTTTCTTAGCAAATATTGTCAGTTTCAGGTGACTTTCATTCTTTTTTTCAGGGCAATGACAAGAGTCTTGCTCAATTTTTTGTTGGGCTGCCACCCTGTATGTAGCTGGGCCATGAGTGAATTTTGGATTTTACTTTCTTGCACTTACACCTGGTTCAGTCTTATCAGCCCCTACAGCTGCAAAGTCCCTGGCCCTTTACTTCAAGATGATATTTCTGAGGAGATAATGAGTGATTATTCTTTGGTCTTGTATTTTTTCATATATTTTGTGTTAAAGTTTATATTCTATCAAGCAAGTTTTCATGCTCAAGTGGACCTCTAATGCACTTGTTCAAATATGTCAATTATCAATGCAGTTTGAGTTTTTTTGTTCACACTAGTATGCAGCATTTCTTGAATCAAGATAAGGTTGTTGTGACATGTATAGAATGCATGTCCCACCAATACATCCACCTATGTATCTGGGAAGTCAACTTCAGCTCATGTGTTCTACGATGAGTTCACAGTAGAATTGAGAACCTTGATTGAGAACAGTTTTAGAGTGTTTAAACAGAGTTGAGCTAAATTGAAATGGTTGGGGGCTAATGCAGTTCATCTTTAACAGAATGTTGTTGCAATCGTGGTACATTGTAGATGTGAGGTATTTACTGTAAAACAGATTAATTTTTTTGTAGGATTGTTCTTGCTAGAACTCATTTCAGCTTGAGAAGGGTTTCAGCATGTTGGTGTTAGGGTTTGGGAGTGGCTCTGAAATCTCACTTTTTTGTGAGATTTTAAAGCAGATTCAGGAGTAGGAGGCAGCTTGGCTTCCACACCATTGTTTTGCTTGTGTCTATTTGTGTCATTTTAGACTTGGATTATTTATGTTACTGATAGTTCCATTAGTGTTTGGTGCTGATCTATGAATGCACAAACATAAAACTTTTAAAACATGATTTGAAGATTAAGTCAGTGCAATTGTAAAACCTGAAAGTCGAATATCCAAACTTTTTCTCCCTTCTTTAGGGTCCATTCTGACAGCCATGATGTCTTTGATGATTGTGGAGGACTGCTTAGATAGTTTTTGGGTGATTTACAGTTGACAAACATTATGGAAATTGTCCACGAGTTCAATTGCAAAGGACAGCTTTCACAGACTTTAGAGTCTCAATCAACTCTGGGAAAGCATTGTGCATTGTGCATTTGAATGCACAACTTGTTTGCATTTTGTAACTTTCATAGAATGTGCTTTGTGCTGTGGGACATACAGATGATTGCATTTTGTAACATTTGTAGATTGTGCTTGTGCGTTCCAATGCACAAACTGTTTGCATTTTGTAACCTTCATAGATTGTGATTTGTGCTTTCTGACATTCAAACTGTTGCATTTTGTAACTTCTGTAAATCGTGCTTTGGAACATTACCATCTGTTACATTGTTACTTCTTGTAACATTTGGTACATTGTGCATTGTGTTTTGGAACATTAGAAATTGTTGCATTTTTTTGCATTTATAGATTGTGCTTTGTGCTTTGGAGCATACAGACTGATTGCATTTTGTAAAATTGGTTCCATACACATGATCCAACCATAAGCAATCAAATATAATGTATGCAATCAAGATGCAAACCAGGATTTTGCCTTACTAAAAAAAATAAATAACAGTAGCAGGGCAAAGAGGGCCAGTAAAAGAAACAGATATTTATTTGTGAAATATGGACCAACCTTAAACAAATAACTTGCGTCTTAGTGGAAGGACAATGGTTATCATGAAAAGAAACAGACAGACATGGTTGACTTACTTTCCAGCCCATATGCCTCTCATTCTGAGATTCTGTTGCTTTCAATACCTTTTGTATGAGTGTACAGGGAACATGACTACTTCATAAGACCAAAATCTGACATGAATGGGCAGGCAAAAGTGTCTTTTAACCATATAAAAAAGAGAAATTTTCTGAATCACATTGACAGCTCTGGGTACAAAATGAAGCTTTTTCCTACTGTAAATTGTTGTGTCTATGACTTGATTAAGATTGAGCTGCGACAACAGACTGAATGACATTACCCAAGGATGAGGACACAGAGAGAAGCTCAGCTTCAGTGTGACTAGCTGTCACCATAATGCGAATTCCTGCCCCAAGCTTGCACTTGTCTAGTAGTGAACGTTTGCTGGCACTAAGAAGCACCCCTTCCTCCAACATCTGCTTTCCAACATCCCATCAAGACAACTCAAAATATGGAAATTATGACCCTATAGTAAAAGACAGGCATACCTATATGGCATTTGTCTCCCTCAGAAGACACTTCTCTTACAATGTCCTCCTGAAGCTTATTGAAACTGTGACACAGTTTAATGACCAATGTTCTATAGAATCTCAAAGGAAAGAAACAGAATACTAACTTAGGTTTATTAAGCAAACAACTTCAGGGAATGTGGTTTTTCAATTCATAGCTGTTTTTTGAGGTTTCTTCCTTGACCTGATGCACTACAAAGCTCTGACCTGACATCCACATTTCTACTCAGATTTCCTTTATAAACCAATGCACAGAGTTTCACTTTCTCGCACAAACCTAACAATCACTTTTGATCTAGGATGTGATTATGTGTACTCAAATACACTGTAGTACTCTGAATATAGATGGAAGCATATATATTACCTTATCAACAATTTGTTGCAAGATGACTGAGTCTTCAGCAAAAGATCCCGAACGTTGCAAATGCAAGAAAATTAATGGAGACAATGCATGTCCTCTGACCACCACTCCAGGAATTGTTGCAAGCTCTGTCCATGAGACCACAGTAAGTGCTATGGACAAAAAGGGGGAGTGCAAACATCTTCACTAATTCACACTACAGAACTTTTCAGTTAGACTGGCATGGATTTCTATGGCAAGAACAGACATTGAAGTTACTTTGATTAGCTGCAGATTTAAGAGTTCTCTTTGGGCAGCTCCTCAACTACCAAAGCATTTAAAGCATAGGATGAGATGTACTTGAGCGGAAGAAAGAAATGTTGCGTCGAAGTCTGGTAAGCAGCACTGGATTATCTTCCAAGAGCTCCAAGGCAGCGATTGATGCACTAGCTAAAAATGGCGGTAGTGCTGCTGAAAAACAATAACCTGCTCCACTCAGCCGCTGCATAGCTACAAGCAAATTGGTCAAGGGAGAGAAACAAACAGAGGTCATGTATATCAACTAAGTCATGACTCATGGTAATTTTTAGAATTTCAAGAAGCCTTTATGTTTCAGGGTTTGTGAAAGCAAAAACCTGTAGTGGGTGCTAATACTGGAATAGCCCAAGAGTAAGCAGACAAACCTGGTGATCTACAACCTTCGCACTGCCTGTACAGAAGCCACCAACAGAAGCTAGAGAGTGGCCCATAGCTGATGTGATTATGTCTATCTTCTCCACCTGCCATGGACCAATTGCTAACTTAAGAAATGCCTTGTCCACTTTAGCATCAGTATGGTCATTAAGGAGAATAGTATTGCAATATTGGGTGAACTTACAATCCACGGTTCACAAACAGAGGATAGTCACAAGGTGAGTACAGTGATATACCGGAATATTGAAATGTTCTGAAAGTCCCCGACCAGTTTTGCCAAGAACACCAATGGAATTGCTCTCATCGACAAGGACTCTGAAAAGATATTTCTCCTTCAATCGCACTATTGTATCCAAGGGTACCATCTCACCTGAGTTCTGCTCACAGAAACCAAATTTAACTCATGCTGTCTGTCTATAGAACATAATAAAGGTTCTGTACCAGCCACTTCAAAATCAGTTTAAAAAAGACTGAAGGAGCATAAGATCCAGCTTCAAATACTTACTTGATAGATGGCTTCCACAACAATGAATCGACGATTCAGCACCTTTTTCTTCCGCCGGTCCTCTTGCCTGACATCCTCCAGAAGGGCTTCCAAGGATGCCATGTCATTGTGCTTGAAGTACCGCACTGTGCTCCTTGACAAAAATAAACCATTTTGTATGCCCCAGTTCACACCTTCATCACTGCATTTTCCATCCAAAGCAAATGAAAATTAGCACACAGTTAAAAAACTTTCCCAGGAACAGAGGGTCATCACTATGTGAACAGATCCATTAGAAACAAACCAGGGAACCCATTCCAAGAGAGGGACATACGCCAGGATAAGATCGCCTCGTTTGCAAAAGGCAGGAATCACACTTGACACTGTAGCCAGCCCATAAGAATACAAAATAGAATCCGGTGTTCCCATGAATTGTGCTATCTTTGCTTCCAAGTCCAAATGCACATCTGCTCACCCAAACAAAGCAGGAATTCAGGAAAACCCAGAAGACTGCATCACATTTTCAAAAATTCAAATAGGGCATCCTGCACTATCCAGGTAGGAGGACCCATAATTGGCCACATTTTGCCATGATGGCTAGGCTGATGAAAAAACCCAAATGTAGCTAAAACCAAACAAGTTGAAGGCAGGAGGTTATCATACATTGTCAAAGCTAGCACCCTGCTTGAAAGAAGGTAGTAAAGAACATCATTGTCAATGCAAAGGCTCTCTCAACCTTCAACTCTCACAACCATACATCAACTTATAAGTTGAGCCATCTGACAACTTATAATTTCTAACCTCTGATTCTAAGACTTCTGGCCATCTTAAAGCTGTGTAGAAAATGGAAAATTCCTATTGAAACTTTCTCCATAAAACTGGGCCCAGTATGTACTTTTATATACATAAAGAAGGAGATATTCCTTACCAATGGTACCATAAAAGCCACGAGGACCACAGGCTCCAACTCCATACTTCTCTAGGGCAGCGTTACATGCTTCCTACAGCAGCCAGTCACCATACTTATGTTACAAACTAGATGGTCTATACAGTACCATGGCTAATGAATTGAAACATATGGATACTGAAGGAGGCCACAAGCAATTACATTAAAGTCAAGGGCTCATTATTACCAAGCAGTGTATCCACATTGAATTTGAAGAATCACAACAAAAGCCAAAATCCTAAAGCAGAAAATATGATAAGAACTCCAATGCCAGGCACCTTGATTTTGGGATGCCCAATCAGACCAAGATAATTAGCTGAAGACAAATTGATGATATCCTTTCCATTGACGACTGTGTGTGGTCCTGCCGCACTGCATTTTGGAAACATTTAAAAAGTTGCAGCAGCCCCAGGCAATCAAGAAAACTGACAATGTAACTCACAGGTGCTGAAGCTGTCCTCAGATTCTCTCTGAAACCCATTTGACAATGCAATTGGATGCTCATCTGAATAAGATGACAAAGCTACCAATTTTTGGAATGTCAATAAGATGGGGTATTCTACCTTGGGGATAGATATATTTACCTTTCAAGCACAGGCGGTGAAAGTTCCATCTCTTTGGTGATGGGTGGGTGGAGGGGTTCTGGGGTCCATTCATCACACAACTGATCAATTTCCTGATCACACCCCAACACCATAGGAAGCTATCATGACACTGTTGCCACACATGGCAATGAAGCTCATCACAGTAGAAAAACAAAAGGAAGAAGAAATTATGAAGGGAAGTAAACAAGAATGCTTTTGAGAAACCTTGAAGGAACAGGAAAACATAACCTAATACTACATAAAATCTGATCATAGTGATTCTACACAAATCATGCATCCATAGTTGAATTTCATTATGAGTCATGCTTAAGTCTTGATCTGGCTATTGCTGCTTGTCATAATCCACCCCTTGAATCACTTACTGAAATGCTTAAACCTGTGTAGAAATGGAAACTCCTGGAGGCTATTAAAAACTGCAGACTGGTAGACGAAGGTCCAGAAAGAGAGTGCAAGACTTTCAACCAAGGAAGTAGGTAGTTGAAACAGGGAGAGAGAAAAAGAGCTTGTCATTGTGAAGACTGAGTGGAAGCTCTACAGCATGGAACACAGCGAGAGAGAGAGAGAGAGAGAGAGAGAGAGTTCACCTGTTCAGTCAGGGGACGCTTCTCAGGCTGATAGCTCTTCTGTAGCAGTAAGAAAGCAATCACCACAACAAGCAGTGTCTCCAAGAACAAATGACCTGTGAAATCCCCGTTCACGAAAGACATCAAGCAACTATTAGGGTTAAGCTTCCTCCCACAGAAACAACGTCCAGATGGAAAAAAAACGCTCGTTCTCCAAATGCTCTACTCAAAAGGAAAATACTAAGAAAAATGAATAAGAACGAGCTCATCATCTCAAGCGACAAACTGAGCATATCCTGAATCTATAGGGGGCCTAGTTCTCGACGACCTACACTTTTTTAGCTGCACTAACACGGTTGCCTAAATCAGAAACTCAGAAACCCCTAGATTCTCATACGCTGGACAACAACTGAAGAACCCGGTAAAGAAACCAGACACACACATACAAAAAACCCAACAAAAAAAACACGCGCACACAATCACATACCATCGATGTGAATGCCAAAGATGACGGCATCAGCAAGCGGCGCATCCAGCAACGATACCAAAGTCTCCTTCATCTCCATCACCATCCCCGTAGCCATTAGAAACCTTTGCTCTCAGCCCTGTCACCATACACCACTTGCTCGCTGTGTGTCTTCTTCTCTCCCTCGCGCGCGCACACACACTGTCTCTTTGAGTGTTTTTGTCTCTATCTGTCCCCCCTTATGTCTCGTTCTCTCTTATCTCTCTACCGTTTCTGGCCTCGTCTTGCTATTTGCATCAACTGAAAGCAGAACCACTAGAGCTTTGCAAACTCCGAATTTCTATTGCAACAACTTCAATAGCAAAACCTGTGTAAGCAGGATCGAGAGACACAGGATCCACGATCGATCTTCACGAGCTCCTGCGAAACATCCTCCTTCGCCAAAATCCTTCGCTGCATTTACCGCGTTGGTCAGGCGAAAGCCTCTGAAGAAACTCTTTGAACCCCCAGTCCTACGTACCTACCTACCTAATTTCCTACCTTCCTACCTACCTACCTACCTACTCTGAGTACATAGGACCGAGTAGGTTCAACCGCCCGGTAACCGCACAATTGCCGGTAACTAGTTACCCGTTACCGGCTAATAGTTACTAGTTACCTGTTGCCAGCTAAATTGTTACCACTAGTTACCAGTTGCCAGCAAATAGTGATCAGCTAGCAGTTGCCCGTTACCAGCTAATAGTTACTAGTTACCAGCTGCAAGCTTTACAGTTACCAGTTACCAGTCACGAGCATATTGTTACAAATTACCAGTTACTAGTTGCTAGCTACAATATACTAGTTACCAGTTGCCAGCTTAAATAGTTCCCAGGTATCAGTTACCAAGCAAATAGTTACCAGTTACCAGTTTTTAGTTACCAGTTACAAGAGACTAGACACCAGTTACCAGTTACTAGTTACCAGTTACTAGCTACTAGTTACTAGCTACTAGTTACCAGTTACTAGTTACCAGTTACTAGCTACTAGTTACCAGTTCGCAGGTGATGTTGGCAAGGTACTTTACTGAGCTGGCAAAAAGTAAATTAAGTGGATTTGCAGGGGTTACGTCGGTTGTGTTTCTTTTGCGCTTTCCAACCGTCACCTCGCTTTGTGTAATCGCACTTTTTACCATGCCTTTTTGCCCCATCCTTCCCCGTCCTCATTCACTTTTTTAGCATTTACAGTTTTATTGACCTTTTTCTTCCTTTATTGCGTACTTTTTTGATCTCGTCCCGCTTGTGTGTAAAACTTTTGTTCTTTGTTCCTCCTCCTCCTCCTGCCCCAAAGGTCCGGGCAGCTTCTTGTTGGCAGCAGACAAGTTTAGGGTTTCACAGTTCAACGAGCTTCTCGCGGCTGCTTGCTTGATTGCTTTGCTCGCTGGCTCGCTCGCACTCTCGAGCGAGCGAGAGAATTTTTGGACGCGATTTCATGACTTTGTTTGTGTGAGAATCCCTTTGTGAAGCTGCTGGTGAATTGTGAATTGGGAGAAGAAAGCAAGCAATATTCGGAGTTTGTTATTGTCATAATTTTGGGGAGGAAAAAGAATGCGTCAGAAAACTCGCAACATGCAGGCTTCCAGCAGGAGGAGGACGAAGAAGGGGGCGGCAAACAGGAAGGTGTTTGTCAGGAAGTCCAGGAGGAAGGATCGCGTAATGAAGGTGAAGAAAGAATTGACGAAAAGAGTCAAAAGAACGAAGAAAATGAAGGAGGATCGAAAGGGAAGAAGCTTACCAAGCTCTAGTAGCGCTGATTTCACAGATGTGAACTTCTCTGATAGCACTGGTAACATGGACGTGTTGGAGGCTCCAAGAGATGCGAGACGCGAGTGGAGTGATACCGCGAGTGGACCGGCATTGATTTCGGAAAGCCATAGTAGTGATATGATGGGTGATTCGGAGAACAATAGCCATGATGACCCAAGCATGAACAAGGAAGTTCTGGCTGTTCGTGTGGGAAGCACCTTCAAAGAAGGTCGTTATAAAGTGCACAGAAAACTTGGGTCCGGTTCTTTCTCCACTGTCTGGCTTGCTTGGGATTCGGATCAAGAAGCGTTTGTAGCACTGAAGGTACAAAACGGTTCACGAGATTGTGCACAAGCAGCTCAAGAGGAAATCAAGATCTTAAAAGAAGTTGCTGCTGGAGATAAAGCAGGAAGCAAAAGCGTGGTTCGATTACTTGACCATTTCGATCACAGGGCTCCAAATGGTCGTCGACATACTTGCATGGTGCTGGAGTACCTGGGCGACAACTTGCTTGTCTTATTGAAGAAGAACAAGTACAAAGGATTACCTCTCCCTCTTGTAAAAAAACTCTCCAGACAAATCCTTGTGGGTCTTGACTACCTTCATAGCAAGCTCAAGATCATTCACACAGATGTCAAGCCCGAGAACATTCTCCTCGTCTCCCCCTTGGATCCGGATAAAGATCCTCGCAAACAACCAGCTACTGACGCTGCTACCCACAATCCAGTGACCAAAAGAGCACGACGTGAGAATCAAATCCTCGGCAACAACAACAACAACAACATCAATCCCGTCACCAACAACCAGGGATCATTAAGTGAGAAGAACCCTGAATGTTTTGACGACAAAGAGAATCTGATGAAGACGAAAGACACCAACACCACTGTCACCACTACCACAAGAAAGCTTGCGGCTGCACATGAGCCTGGATTGCCCTTGAAAATCCATCAACCAGCAGAAACCGTTGGTACTTACGATTCTACAATTTCACCTGATTCCACGAGTCGAGCAAAGCAAGAGGTGAGCAGCAGCAGTAAAGAACCCCCTCCCGTAGACTCTAGAAACCCTAACCCTAATTCCAGCAGAAACAAAACAATGACAACGACGACAGCACGCGGGTGGCAATGTCAAGCTGCTGGAGTCACGTTTGTTGGTGGCAGCAATGATTCTCCACCACAGCAATCACCGAAATCGAAGACCGCCGTCGTCGATCACCGTGTTGCAAAGACGAATCAAGCAACTTCATCAATGAGAGTTGTTCAGGACAAAACCCAATTATGTGCTGCGAGCAGCAGCGGCAGCTTCTTGCTCAACAACATCGATACCAGGTGCAAGATTGCAGATCTGGGGACAGCTTTTTGGACGCACAAGCAATTGACGCGTGACATTCAGACGCGACCTTACAGATGTCCGGAAGTACTGTTGGGTGCCAAGAAGCTCTCGACATCTGCGGACATTTGGTCCGTTGCGTGTCTTGTTTTCGAGCTGGCAACGGGAAATGCGTTGTTCAATCCGCGGAGTGGAGGACACGAATACTCTCGAGACGAAGACCATCTTCGAGAAATCATGGAAGTGTTGGGTCCTTTGCCACCTCGCAACGTCTTCGATCGAGCTTCCAATTACAAGGATTACTTGACGAGAAACGGTGAGCTTCGCCGGATCAAACCTCAAGGACATTGTCCTCTTCATCAACACCTCATTCGTTCTTACAATTTCTCTGACAAAGATGCTCATGAGCTTTCGGATTTCCTTCTCCCCTTGTTAGATCTCAATCCTGATAAGCGTCCTTCCGCTAACCAATGTTTGCAACATCCATGGTTAATGATTGAATGATGAATTTTATTTGTTTCTTGAGTCAAAACTTTGAAGTTTTCACATCAAATCTCAAGGACATTGTCCTCTTTATCAACACCTAATTCATTTTTACAAATTCTCCAACAAAGATGGTCATGAATGAGCTTTTGAATTCCGTCCACTTGCTAGATCTCAATCCTGATAAAGGATCTTTCTACTAACTGATGCTGGCAACATCCATCGTTAATGATTGGACGAGTTTTTTTTCCCTCTTGAGTAAGAACTTTGATGTCTTTGTGTTGAACCTCAAGGACATTGTCCTCTCCATCAACATCTAATTTGTTTTCTCAAATTTTTCTGACAAAGATGTTCACCAGCTTTTCGATTTCCTTTTCCTCCCCATGTTTGATTTCAATCTTGACAGGCATCTCAGTAAGCATCCTTTCACTGATCAAAGCTTTACAACATCCATGGTTGATGATTGAATGAGTGCTTTTTTCCTTGAGTCCAAACTTTTATGTATTTGTGTAAAACCTCCAGGACATTGTCCTTTTCATCAACGCCCAATTCATTTTGTCAATTTCTTTAACAAAGATGTTCATGAGCTTTGGGATTTCCTTTTCCCCTTGTTAGATTTCGATTTTCATAAGCAATTGTTTGCTAATCACTACTTCACAACATCCATGCAAAATGATTGAATGAGCTTTTTTTGTTCTTGAATCAAAACTTTGGGTACCAACAAAATTGTCAATGTCTTCACATCAAACCACAAAGACATTGTCCTCTTCACCAACAACTGATTCATCCTTATCATGGACATCGTCCTTTTCATGAAGGCTGAATTCATTGAGTCTTACAATTTCTTTGACAAAGATGCTTAGGAGCTTTCAAATTTCCTTTTCCCCTTGTTAGGTCTCAATCCTAATAAACATCCTTCTACTAATTAATTAATCAATGTTCACAACATCCATGGTTGATGATTCATTGATTGATTTTATTTTTTTTGGAGTAAAAGCTTTTGGGTTCTATACACAAGAATTTCAATCTTGATAACCCTCATTTTCTTAATCAATGCTTACCAACATCCATGTTTGATGATTGAATGAGTATTTTTTGGGGTCAAAACTTTGGGTTGTATTGCAAATTGGCGTCTTTTATTATTCTTTCCGTGCTATCATCTTTTCCTTTCTATATCTTTCTTCAGTTCCTGCTATCTTTTCTTCTTCAAAATGATGTTTTCTACTTTACTTCCCTTCGCATTATCTTTCCCCTTTTTCCATTCTAGAGAAGAGTTGCACAAATAATGTGATCAAATTCATTTGCATTCAATCCATCTCAACAAAATAATTTGCACCACAGAAAACTAAAAGTGTTCCAAAGTTCAAAGGAACTAAGCATTTTTTGGTTGATGATTGAATATAATTTTTAATATCAAAACTATGTTATATATTATAGTTATTCATAAGGTCAACCCAATTTTGGGCATTAGTCCGGACCTTTGTTTCTCACCTCATGTTGAGTTTGTTTATTGTTAGTTAAAGTGAGCACCAATATCTGAATATTAAGATTGAGCTCATTATTTGACAAAATTTCATTGTTTGAGATAATATAGGCAGGGCATAAATGTTAAGGTACTGCAGTACTATGCTTCAAAGAGAGAGTATCAAGGATCCAAGTCCAAACTCCCTTTTGGAGGATTAGGGAGTTTCATCCCTCATTTTTTCATTGTTTTGACTAATGAGCTCTTTTGGTGAAAGTAGGGTTCTCATTCCTAGTTTTGGCCACTTTATCAATAACTTCATTGCAAAACCAAAAATCTATACTGCAGTTGGGTGAGCAATGGGTTTTACATAAGTAAAATTGGATTTGTATAGTAGGTTTCTCAAATTGTCTCACATAATAATATCTTAAAAAAACAAACTTTATTTTCATTTTCTGTGCATATTTTCACTTCAATAAGGTTAAACCTTAAAACAGCAATAAAAATTACCACTGGGTTTGTCATGGAGATCATGCCAAACATTCATTCATGACGTCCATGACCAATCTATGCTTCGTATATTGTGACTCATAAATTAATTAGATGTGGGGACCCCCAAAGTTCAATTTTTTAATCTTTTGTAATGGGCATGTTTGATTGGCTCATCACACCAAAAAAAAGAAGGAATCAAGGTTTTGCACAGGCCCAAAATAGATATGCTTTTGGGCTGCTTATTACAAGAGTAGAATGTGGTGCAAAGGATATGGGATAAAGTGAGGAGTTATTGGGAACATGTTGGAGAACGCATTGGGAACTTGGGGAACTGATTGAGAACCAATTGGCAGCTTGATGAGAACAAAAGTGAGAACAGTTCTAACTGGGGGTACTTATTGATGACTATTTGTTGAGTGCTAGATGATGTCCATGTTTTGTTTCCTCTTCATTTCATGAAGGAAGAAAATCCCCCATAGACTTTATTGAATAATTTAGTGTCCTAAATAAAAGGTGGTGGACAAAAGATGAAACCACTTATAATGAAACACATGTAATTCAATGCTTTGCAACTATATTTGAATGGTTTAGTGAGTTTTTTCACATTTCTTGAGTAATGATTTTAACATATTAAATTTGAATGGTTTAATTCATGTACACATGTTGATAATCAAAGAGATGTGAAAAAACTGCTATATTGAATAGCACTTTAAAGTCTAAACTTCAAATTAAATTAGCCTTTGCCCTGCTTTTTATCTTGATAATTCACACATTCTCAACCTTGGTATTTAACCATGGTGTTCATTTGGGATCTAAAAGTTGCACCTATTCCCTTCCATTTTGTGGAGGGTTGAACATGCATTTTTATAATAATGCGCATGGATTTTATTTTATTTTTTGTTATTTATTGATATGATCCATTATTTATTTGTTGACTATTTCTTCATTTGCTAGGTATGGGTCTTGCAAAGGATGATGGTCCCAATGACAGCAAGTAGAAGAGTAAAAGGAATTGCACAAATTATTTAATACATTATTATATGATTGAGTTTACAAATTCCCAATGGTGTTTGGATGAGTGTTGGGTTTAGTTATAAGGTTTTTAGATTTTGATGTTTCATGTTTTTTTTTGAATTACCATTGAAATCTAATTGGAGAATTGGCTTATTTTTCTAAATTGAGTTAGAACTTGAACCAAGGGTGCTGTTCTGTTTTAAAAAGATTCCAGTTCTCTAAATACTAAACATAATTTTGTTAAGAGAAAAACTTAGTCTTACATTTTAAACAAATTATTACATTTGGTTGGTTGTACATAATTAATATTATGTAATTTCTACTTTGAAATGTATGCACTAGTTGAATAAATTAATTACATTTTTTTTTTCGTGTTTAGTTGTGTGTAACAAAAAGATGAAACTAGACCAAAAGTTAATTCATTTAATTAATTAAAATAAATATTTTAAAAACCCAAAAGAAAAAAAGGGAAATTCAGGGACCCCTAGCCTCTAGCCAAAACAACAATTACACTCTACCAAAGTCCAAAGTTGTTTGCATAAATGTTTCCATATTTCCCAATGAAATCCCAAAATCATAAGGACCCCTAGCCTAGATAAGGTCCTTATGATCTAGGCTTAAGGGCTCCCAAGCTTGTTTAGAACCCCATAACAAGTTTAGAATTAGAATTTCCATACGAAGGGGTGTCCTTCTTTAGGGTTTGGCGCTCTTCGTTCGTCGTCATTGCGCTATGATCACTACAGTAGCGTTGCTATGAATGTAGCTTGCATGCACAATCGTCAGCGTTAATACAAAAGAATTCTATCGATCTTCAAGTGCAAGAACAAGGCTTCATCTAGTGCAGAATTCTTCATTACATGAGTTTTTTTTTCTCTTGCTGCTTGTGCTCATTTCGCACTTGTGAATATGAATATTTGTCTGTCCTCGAGACGTCTAACTGCTCTCTCCTGAATCTCGACGTTGTCTTCTTTCTCGAGACCCGGCGCGATTGCCGATTTTAGTCATGGATACCGCTTGCTGCAGAGTCTGGACTTTGTTTATGAGATTGAACAAACGTCGTCTTTGCTGTTTGGTGAATGCGGAGCCGTCGAAGAAGGCACTCGATAGCAACCAGACGTCACTGTGCACGGCCGCCGTCTGTAGCCAGTCGTAGTTGAGCATCTCGTTTCTGGCACAGTTGATTCCGACTACAGGTTGCGGACGACTTAGCAATGCGGGAAATTTTTGTTGTTTCTGAGCCGGCTCTGCTATTCTCACGGTCCATGATCCATCCGTCAGCCCGAATAGAGACAGATTTTCCTCCGTCTGCGACTTGAACTGCCGGAAAAGCTCATCGACATCGCATGTCAAAGCGTTCAGCAGTCCCTCTCTCCTCCCTTTGAAATCCTTGAACACTTGTTCTACGGTTGAAGTAGACTGCAAGCTGGGATGTAATTCGGAAGCTGCATCGTCATCAGCATCTGCTCCTCCAATATGTGTCAAAACAATTTCCTCTGTCGACGACATCCTGCACGAATACTAGCTAAACAGCTTCACAGGCAAAGGACCTCCGAAATCATGTACGAAAGTCGCAATGCATTTCAAGTTCTGAATTTTTTTTAGTTCAGGAACAACACGATCTAAGACAATGTCTGAGAAATCTAGATAGTCCTGGATGATCATAGAGCGATTCTGCAGAAAACTCTCGGCACAAGGATACCACACAAGCAAAACAATGGAACACGGCAGCGAGCGATGCCGAAGCTGCTTCGACTGGTTCACATCACACATATTTATATTGGTGACAAGCTCCAAGAGCTCCTGGATCTTACCTTGAAGGGAGGAGGGAGCGCTATGAGTGACAGTCTCGGGAGGCTAGAACCTTCCCAGGAATTCACACCCATCGGGCGCAAATGGGTCGAGATCAGTTCCACGCTATAGGTACCGAGTGTCGGACTTCGCAATAGGCGAGAATGTTGGCCTATCTAGTGGTATGCATGAAGAAAAAGCTAAATAATTTTGTGCATGAAGTTTATGCATGAAGTCTAGTGCATGAAGCTCACTAAACCCTAAACCCTGAACCCTAAACTCATCCTCCCATACAGATTCTCATACACTGCACGAAATAAAGCATGAAAGACGCACAGAAATGGTTGGATTTTATCTGATTGAAACACATGAAATTTGCTGAGTGAACACTGAAATCTCTAAACCAGAAACCTGAAAGTATTGTTGACATTGCACACTAATGAAATGATTTATGGGGAAGGGCACGATCATGGTGATTTGGAAACAATTGCAACTCAACTCAGGTATGGCACTGACTTGAAGAAGTTGTTAAGAAATGTAAGCTTTGTGCTCCTGACAGGAAGGAGGAGATAGTGCCTTCCAGATGGTTGTAATTGATAGTGATGAGTGCTGTGACACTGATCACTTCGCCTGACATTTAGTTCTGGTTGAGCATCAAGTATGACGATTGGAAAGTGAAGAGCAAACTCAGTATGACACCTGTAAATTGATCAAAGCTGCAAGCCAAGTAGATCAATCTGCTGGATGTCACCAAGCCTCCCAACCAGCCAGTTTCAGGTGAGGGATAAGTATTGCAAGGAGAGTGGGAGGCTGGAAAACCAGCCTGCCAATTCATTGTTTCTTAGGTCTAGATGAGTGAGGGCTCATGAGCTTGAGAAGCAGCTTGGAATTGATCCAGACAGCTTGTTATCAGATAGAATCAGAATCTTGAGAGCTGGAAGCGGCCCAATTCCCCATGGAATCAACCCATCCAACCCATTCATGCTCAGCAGAAGAATTTCAAGGTTTCGCAAATTCCCATAGCTTCCTGGGATGCTGCCTGAGATTTAGTTCTAGTTAGAAGAATATCTGAAGATTTTGCAGGTTGCCAACAGAATAAGGAATCAAACCCTTCACTTCACCTGCAGACATTGTGAGCTGAGTGAGGTAGACCAAGCTTTCCCAGCTAGGACTAAGTGTGCCTAAAAGCCCTGGTGCTCCAGCAAATCGTGGGCCAAGGAAGAGAGAGCCCACTCTGTTGACTCCATCCACTGTTATGCATTCAACTCCAGTGAAAGACTCACAAGGATCAACATTGGCTGCAAACTCCCAAGTGGACAAGAAGCTTATACCTCCAGGCAAATCAGCCATGGTGTTCTTCACTGATGCAAGAATTTCACAATCCTGCTGGTCAAAAAGCTGAGCTTGTAGCAGGTTCACAACACACAAAAGCTCGTACACCAAAAACATGACATAAGCAGATGCCATATTCTTGTTGCTTGATTTCCCATCCCAGTAACCAAAACCTGTCTGCATCTTGTGTCCCTCCAACTCCTCTTCTAGGATGCACCTGCTTGCAATGAAAACTGATTGCCAAAGACTGCTAAGCCTGCTTCCCTTTTCCTTTCCCATCACAGCAGCCAAAAAATGCCACAAGAATGTCAGAGAATTCTTCTCTAGTCTTCTCTATGAACTAGTTCTCTAAAGTCAAGAAGGTGTGAGATTTGGAGAGAGAGAGATGGCAGCTCAAATTGGAAGTTTACGCCTCTTGATAATGCTGTTCTGAAAAATGTTATAATGCTAATGGGAGAAGGAGATTTTCATTCATGTGCACTCCTTGCTTCAATGCTGCCAATACTCTATTTCCATTACCTCGAGCCCTTAACATGAGAAAAGGGGGGGAAAAAGGCTCAAATGCTTGATGTTCAAATGCTCAATGCTGTCAGTGATGCAAACAGAGGGAGTTTTTTGTTGAGGGGAATTTTCTTTTGCTTTTCAAAATAATCATGAATGAAGAACAATCTTCCAATAGCATGAAAATTGGCTAAATACCTTGCAATGATCTCTACAAGCCCTAACAAAGAATAAGCAACCCATCCATCTAATGGCCTTGTCCTTTATGGCTAGTTCAAACATTAAACCCAAAAAAATTCCATTAGGTACTTGATATATAACTTTTCATCTAGAGTCATGCATGCATTTTTTATATGGACATGGTCATCCATCATATGCATATATAATATTTTAGATGTCACTCACACATTGGGTCAAGTTTGAGTCAAAATTTTAGGCCCAAATGTTACATTAATGTCTAATATCTTCTCTATAGCTAGAGCCGACAAATGATTATTCCAATTTTATGGGTGTGGATCATAAGAACAATTAACACTATGTCAAAAGCGATAAACACTTGTAAAGGGTCAGATATGTGGTGTGGGTTTGGACCAATGTTGGGTGAAGATTTGTTTTTTTCTAATAAGAGTCTTGTCCCATTTTTTGAAAAATTAGAAAAACATCGTGAGGGTTTGGGTTTGTCAGGTATTTATTGCACGATGTTTAGTTTTTATAGGTTGTCATGTGTGGTTGGAATCTTGTGCAATGTGAACAAGGTTTTAATTTTTTGTGTTTGGGGATTTATGTTCATCGTGTGATTTCAAAGTCTCATTTTTCGTGTTTTGAGATTCTAAAGCACATATGAGAAATATGATTTATTTGTTGTTGCTTTAAACTTGGATTCTTACAATTTGCAAGTGAATTTTTTTGGAATATGAAAGATACTTCAAGTTTTATTATGTTGTTACAATTAGATTAGTTTACTTTAACACTAGAGATTTGTTGTAAAAAAAGGTGTTGCAATTGGGGGGAGGATATATTCTGAGACATTGATCTTGGTTTGCTTCTTTGAGTTCAAGAAGCTCTAGAGACCAACATGGTGTTCTTTCGCATAGATTTTCATGAATCACTTCTTTGGGAGTTGAACCCAAATGGGTTTTGGACCTTGGACCATGAACTTGGACTATGAAGAGAGGTAAAATTTTTACTTTTAACTATTTTAGGTGATGGTGAGGAATGCCACTAACCAACATCATCAACAATCCACCTTAGAGCTCAGCCCTCCTAAGGTTTCCAAAGAAGGAACATGGGGTGGGGGGGCGGTGGGAGTGCTTGCTCTTCCTCCTCATCATTAACATGAACACGATTAACAGTAAAAGGCACAATTATTGCAACAACACACTCTTTTTCATTTCAACAAAGGTTTAACCAAGAATAAATAAAAGAAATTGCCAAAAATTAAGGTTTAGCCAAAAAAATGGTTTTGCAAAGAAGTAGAGATTTAACCAAGAAAAGAACAATGTTTTCCCAAGCAATATAAATTTAGCCATGAAGAGAAATAGGTTTTGTTGAAAGGTAGAAGTTTAACCAAGAAAAAATTTGTCAAGAAAAAAAAGGTTTTACTAAGAGGTATAGGTTTAAATAGGAAAATATATAGGATTTGCCAATTGGTATAGGTTTAGTCGATAAACAAAAAGGTTTTGGTGAGAGGCAAAAGTTTGCACAAAAAGAGATATAGGTTTGTCAAATAATAAAATTTTAGTGAAGAAGAAATAGAAGTTTTGTTGAAGGGTGGAGGTTTAGTTAGGAAGATATAAAGGTTTATTGAAAAGTAGAGATTTAATTAGTGGATAGAAAGGTGTTGTTAAATTATGAAAGTTTAACCAAGAAATAAAAGTTTAGACATGAAAATATAAAAGTTTTGCCAAAAAATAAAGATTAACCAAGGAATAGAAAGGTTTTGGCAAGAGGTAGAGGTTTAGTTTTAAAAGATAAAAAGTAAGCAAATAAGGTGGTTAGTCATAGTTGGTAGGTAGGGCCAAGATATAGGTGAAGAGGGTAGTTAGGTAAATAGGATAACTAGGTCTATATGACAACTAGGTGGAGGGTAATATGGAGGTCATGGTTGAGAGAAAAAGGGCTAAGAAAAATAAAATAAACCAAAGGTCAATGACCAAAAGAAGTTGAAGCAGTATATATTATGTTGGTTAACAAAAGGTCACACACTAGGTGAAAAAAAATAGCCCACCTTATGGATAGAACAACCAACATTTGCAATCATGGGGGTTGGTTTATTCTGGCCGTCAAGATGTACTTGGTTGAATTACTTGACCAATTGTGCCCTTAATGAAGGCATCCGCAATCCCCATCACTTTGTTATGGCCAAAATGAACTAATAACCACCAATGCATTAGTTTTTTGTTTTGTCCATTGGATGGGCTATGTTTCTTCATTTGGCACTACATGGGATTCATCATAGTCCATTTCTTTTTGTTGTTGACCACTGTACTTAATTTTTTTTGTTTTTGTTCTTGCCGTTTTTTCCCTAGACCTAACCTCACACATAGCTACCCTATTCACCTTCCTACCCTCATAAATACTAATTACCCCCTATTGACATAACTACCTTAATAACTAATTATCTTACTGACCTAGCTACAATATTGATTACCTACCTTACTAACTTAGCTACCTTATGAATTACATACCTTATTGATTTAACTTCCCTATGGACCTAGTCATTATACTAATTGCTACCCCTATTGATCTAGTTATCTTACGAATTAGCAACCTTATACACACAAGCACCCTAATGACATAAGTACCCTACAAACTTAGCCACCTTGATAAGGTAGCTTCTTTCTTATGTATTAATTTTGCCTACCTACCTAGCTTACTAGTGTAACTTCCTTCATACCCTACTAGCTTACATGCCTGCTTACTTACTTACCCTAGTAACCTATCTACCTTGCTCTTTGAACTCCCTTTTTATTTACTAACTTGTGTACCTACCTATATACCTATTTACCTACCTATGCACCCACCTTCCTACCTACCACTGTGTTTACTTACTTACCTACGTTTTTTACATAGCCAAAGACCTAATTAATTACTTACTCACTTCTCCCACCTTCTCGCAATCCTACCTATCAATTTATTAAGGTTCGCCTTAGTTCATGGATAATGAACATAGGTCCCCATATGTAGGTATTACAAACAATTTATAATGGAAATAATGTCATAATTACAGCCATTTTGGTTTAGTTAATGCCTACTTTATTAAATTTTTTTTACCAAATTCATTTATGGAATGGACATTACAATACATCTTTTCATGTAATTATTATAAGTATGTACTATTGGATTATGGTTTAAGTTTAAGGTTTGCGCAACATAAATTAATTAACAAACTTTTCACAAATCTATAATAATTAACTTAAACTAGGATAAATTTGATGGGAAAATTTTAGGGTTTAAACATATGTGAAGCAATACAATTTCATTCTATATCTTTTTCAAAGAGAGTGGAAAAAATCAACTTGGAGAGATCACACAAATGTAAAAGACATACTTTTTCCTTTGGTTTTTATTTGTTTTTTTTTTGAAAATTAAGGTTAAGATTTTTTGTCAGTAAATATTCATAGTTTAAAAGTTTTAAATTTTGGTTTCAATATATTTTTATTTTTATTTTTTTGCATTATATAATTTGTATAGTTTTTCGAATTTAGGGCATATCACTAAGATTATTTTTTGATAGGGTTTATATAGTTAAGGTTTTAATAGGACTTATGGCAAAATATCACTTGGATTTTTAGGGTTAGGCCTTATGATTTAGGGTTTAGGAATTTGGTTCATATATTTTAGGGCATAAGGTTTATACTTTAGACTTTGCTCATTATATTGGTTTTTGATCTTATCAATTATTTAGATTTAAAGCATAGTTTTGTTTCCATATGTTCCATAGTTGTTAAAGTTCAATAATTTCTAACCCACTTTTGTTTAAATATAATACCTATATCATGTTGTGATAATTCATTAACCATGAAACATAAAAATATTTTTAAATTATTTGATTCCCCACTAATACATCATGAAATTCATGTTTTCAAAATTATTTATTCACTTTACAATATGATTTAATATATTAAAAAAAGTTTGTAATGCAAAATTGGTCACATTGATGGTACAAGGGTTTAAGGTTTAATGTAAAATTTACTATTTAACGTTAAAATTTAGAATTTTTCAAAATCAAAAAAATTAAAAGCTCATGTTTAATATTTCTTCAATGATGTACATATTTATGTTTTTCCTTTTTAAAGTTGTAAACTCATTCAAAAAAAAGAAAAACATAAAATTTCTAATTTAATAAGATTTTAATGCATGTTTAAAAATAATAATTAAAGCACATCATTATTTACTTTTTTTAATGTTTCACATAATAATAAAAAATGATTTCTTGGCATATATTAATCCTATGAATGATTGAAATTTTATTTTAAACTTTTTTTATATATAATAAATAATTTTTAGGCTAAAATGATTATATAATAGGTTGGTTAATATTATATATTTTATAAATATATAACACAAGTCCTTATGTAAACATTATTTTTTATGATGTATGATATTGGGTTAAATATTGGTTTAAAAATATTGTTGTTTATAACATATTGAGTAACATATTATACAGAATTAATGTTATTATGGAATTATATTTTTGATTCATTTTAATACATATAATATTTTCATATTTAGTTTAAATATGGTAAAAATTGATTAAAATATATATTAAATCTAAATTATATATATAAACCCAAGGTTATGCATAGTGCAAATTTTTTCTTATGAATTTTATTTTTACTGAAAATTAAAAAATTCCAAAAGATAAGTATTAACATTATTAGTTTGATGGGTAGAGAGTCTCTAGCAAATTCAAGAGTAGGTAATCCTTCAAGTCCAGCAATTGATTTTGTTTGATAGGATTTATAATTTATGTGTTACACCCATTGATCTGACTTGTCATGAAACTTCTTTTCAAATTATTTGCAAATGGATACCCATTTCTTCTTTGCTCAAGAGACTTCTTCTCAAGTTCTTGGCAAATGGGTTCCCATTTATTTTTTTGGTTCAAGAATTATTTTTTTAAAGTTGTTTACAAATTGATACCCGTGTTTTCTTTCTCAAGGTTTCTATGAGATTACAAGTTGCAGATCCAACTCATGAACAAATCAAATTTGTTCAAAGTTCCATAAAATCAACCCAAGTTTAAAGCTCCATCAAGAGTTTTTTTTTCTGAACAAATCCATTGCCAACCAACCCAATTGATTCAAATCAACTAAATTTGAAAGTTCTAGTTTGAAATCAACCATGCATTGGAAGCTTCATGGAAGTACTTGAGTAATCTTGTGTGATGGTGTTGTGTTAGATTATATTTTTGTGTTTTGTTCATTTTGTTTCTAGTGGATTGATTATAGGGTATAATGAAAATGGGAGTACCAATAATGTGAAGGTGATGAGTCATGTTGACAAGTTATTATGGGCCATGGATCATCCACCCCCCACAAAGATGTACATGATATCAACCTTGTAGGATGGTGCATTCAAGGATGTGGTACATTAGTGACATGCCCATAGCTATGACATCTAGGTGGTTGACATTTTTCTTGCATACTTTTCCATCGGTTTATTTCTAGAGTAATCACAATAGCAACAATAGTTCAAGTATTTTGTAACAACAGTATGCGATGGTTGAAATTCAAACAACAAATAATATTGTTATTTTTCTTACTCCACCTTCTTTGAAGAATGTAGTAGCATCATCATCAAATGAAAAAGAAGAAAAGTAATACAAGAATAAACTTGACAAAATAAAACCAACTAACTTCCATAATGTTCCAAAGTTGATAATTAATTGTAAGGAATTAATGTTCAAGTTGTTGTTTGTTCACATAGGAGGGTATGCTTTTGAAAGCCTCCAAGAAACCTTCAAATCTCATTTTGGGTATGATTTGGACTATCAAGTAGTTGGGTATGAAATTGTTTATAAGTTTTTGGAAGCCATGCCAAAGTTTGTGTGGATTCGGAAGCTTTGTGAAAGCCAAGTTGTTATGTAATGTTTTCGACATTTTGAAAAGTTGAGCATGATTCGACCATCCAATAAACACAACAATAATAAAAAAACAACCAAGAATTTACAGCTTAAAACAAATTACCAACCAAGAATTTGCAACTTGGACAAATTACCAGCTGTAATAAAAGCTCATCACCAAGGTTGTCAGATTAACTAAAGTGTTGACATTAACCAAGCTAGACAACCTAACCTAGCATAAGTAATAGGCTAATAGGCTATTTGTTATGTAACCTAACTAACTACCTAGTAGCCTAACCTAGGTGTACCTAGTAGGTTACTTACATAATGTAGGCCTATTAATATGTAGTTTACTCACTAGTGTAGGCCTTTTAGGTTGGTATCTTATATGGTTTAGGTAGGTATTTAAGGTGGTCTAACTTATTAGGTAAACCTACTAGCAATGTAAGTAGTTTACTAACTTAGGTCATCTAGGCCACCTAGGCTTACTAAGTGTTTATGATAGTTTAATGTCTATTCTTTTTTGTATTATAACATATTAAATTTGAAATATTAAATGACATAAGGTCAACCTAGGTCAATGTCGGGTCAATTTATGTCAAAAACATTTTCGGGCTATTTAGGCCAAGCTTATGGATGATTTAAACTTGACCTGTTTTGGTTGTTGTAAACTCTATGGTGACTAAAAAATTTGGTTGCCATACCTTGTGACGATTGTGAAAATTTTCAATCACCACATGGCATGGTGATTGGTTTTTTTTAGTCACCAAACCTTGTGGCGACCAAAATTTTCGGTCACTAACGTTGCATTGATGAAAAATTTTCAATTACCATTTGATGGTGGGGGTGTATTGGATGCCCATCAAAAAAATTTGGCCACCATTCGACACAGGCCCATTGTTCAATGTGTTAGGATAAACATCGACATGACGTTGAACACAAAATGGCCGTGTCATGTCAATTTTGACAACCTTGCAACATGCACAAGAAGCCTTGAGACAAGCCACATTCAAATTCCTAGGCCTCCATAAAATCATTGTCAATAGAAAATGGTGAAGACCCACTCACCCACACACTTCTTCTTTAGACCTCCATTCCATTTTGAAAACACCCATCATTTTTCCTTAAATGTTTTGGATCCCTAAAGGTTTTTGAAATTTGATTGCTTGAATCATTTTAGGCGTGCATGTAACAGAAAGTTTGTTTCAAATGACCAACTAGCTTATGAATCCTTCTAAAAAGCTTATTTTCATCATCGGTCATGAAGGGAACTGACCATTTGAGGAAAAACCTTAATAATATCTCACAACATAATTATGGATGTTGTTGTAACAAGGGCTTCATTTGCCTAATCAATTGACTCAAAATTAGAACATTATCACACCATATCCCTTGCAAATTTTCGAACAAAAAAATTAAAGTAGTAACCTCATCAATGGCCATAATAATAAGCAAGTTTTAAAACCTTTAAATCATTTGCCTTATCAATTGACTCAAAATCTGGACATTGTCACACCATATCCCTAGCAAAATTAAGTTGGTAACCTCATTGTCATGTGAATATTGGGTCAACCTAGGTCAAAGGCATTATTGGGCTACCTTGGGCAGGCTTATGAACATAGGAAACTAGATTTGTTTCGATTGTCGCAAACCTTGTGGTGATTTAAAAAAAAATGGTTAAACCACCAAAATACAAATCCTTGATGCAATTTGTTGATAAGCCTTGTTACATCAAAGAAAAGGTCATTAATAAACACAAATTCAAGTCAAAGTAAAGATCCTAAAGTGACATGAAACACATTGATTTATTGAATTAGTACAAACGTGTTATATGCGAAATTGAAAAACAATTATTAGTGGTGCATTTGTTGTCCAAGGGGTTCTTCTTGATTAAATAACACTGAAAGCATGAATTCTTTTGTTGACATCTCCTTCACCATGTTGAAAGTTGACATCAATGTTTTTGTTGTGCATTGAGAATCAAAGTTAACATCTCCTTCAACATCATGTTACTTATTGTGTTGAAAGTTGAAAGTTGAAATTGGAAACCTAAGAAAGACAACACATGCGGGTGGGAAGGGCATCAAACAGAAACCTATTAGTTCAAAATAGTGGGCATAGATGTTAACTAAACCCAACCTGTGCATGGCCCAAGTGAAGTAATTGCAACAATTGATGTCATTATCTTCATTGTGAACCTTAAATCCAAAGGTCAATATTTTTTGAATCTAGTAATTTGTGCACCTCCCACTTGTCTTTAAAACTAATGAGAACCAAAAAAATGTAGCAAAATTTCAAAAAACCTTGTCCAAAGGGACTTCATAAACCAAAATCACTTTATTCTACTAAAAAATCCTTCAAAGTCCATTTGATGGCTCTAATGGATATGGAAGCATACATTTAAAATTCCTTTAAATGTTTTTGGCTTTGGGTTCAACATACCATTGAATCATTACAAATTCAAGAAATTGTGAGTCCATATGCACATCCTTTGTGTACTATTACGTTTTTAGCTATAAAACAATAAAATCCCCCATTTCAAATGTTTATATTGTTTTGGTTTTGTTATTTTTTCTTTCAAAAGTAAATGTAATTAGGATCATTATTATTGAGTCCCTCCAATATAATTGTTATAATAAATGTATGCACCATACATTTTAACCTCTAGAGGTGGTGAAAAAATTGCCTCATTACAAAATTTTATGGGCTTTGTAGTCTACAACTACCTAATGGGATTGACTTTGTGATCTAAAGATATATGTTCACGAGATACCCTATGTTACAAAATATTGTAATAGATGCCAATTATTCCATGTTGCTAAGGAGACCATGTTTGAAGGATGCCAAAATAGCCCATGATTGAGGGAACAACACAATGACTATTCAAGGGAATGGAATGGTTAGAACCATAATGGTGAGTAAACACCTGGGAGCAAAGGTGAAACAATTAGAAGTGTTATTATGTTACAATTACCAAATGGTATCATTGATGAAGAGGAGGATATCATATTTATTACAAAACCATAATTGTTTTCCATAACGCCATCAATCTACCAAATACATTTCAATTTGTAGAAACCATAGAGTCTAACCACAAAAATATTGAAATCAAGAATCATAATATATAATTTATTTAAGTAGAGGGAGAGACCTCAAATCTATATGGGCCAAAAGTTGTTCTAAAATATAAAGTGTATCTAGAAACATACTACAAACACTAATTAAGGAATGTTTAAATAGATGAAACCCCACCAAAGGTCAAGGCTCAAGAGTTGTAGATAGTGAGTTGGACATTAATAGAATAACAACAATTAACATTGATGGTGACATCATGAATATGACTCCCTTTTGGAAATAGAAAGATGTGGAGGCTCAAGTCTAATGCATGAAACATTTATCCATTTTTAGATTATAAGGTTTAGTAATAGAATTTGTTGCATGAAAATTATCAATTTGTAATATATAAACAAGTTAAGTTATTGTAAATGAAAGGTTCAAATACATGGTTGATTGTCTTAGGGTTTAAAAAATTAATCAAAAAATATAAAAAAACTAGTGACAAACAAAACAAAACAAAACAAAATTCAAAAATGACATATATATATATATTGCTTCAAGCTCTTTCACCTACAAATATGAAAGGTGGGTGGGAAGTACTAGTTGACACACAAGGTAAGTAATAGGCCATGAAACAACAAGGGGGGTAAAAGCAACAACAAACATTTTAAACGAGAAGTGCAAAATAATGGGTGGGGAACAAAAAAGTAACAATAGGCAAGGAGTGCAAAATGGCAATAGGCAAGGAATGCAAAATAGTAGCAAATGAGAAGTGCACAATAACAAGAGGCCTAGGGAGCACTTGGTAACAATGTCAAACATGAAGCAACAAGCGAGGATCGTGAAACAATAACAAGTGAGGAATGCAAAGTAATAACAAGTGGGGAGTGCAAATTAGTTGCAAGTAGGGAGCGTGAGATAATAGCGTGGTAATAGATGGGAGTGCAAAATAACTGCGCAATAATAGATTGGAATGTGAAACATTAATGTGACGAATATAAGGTGAGAATGCTAAATAACAACATGGTAACAAACAAGAGTGCAAAATAGTAGCACAAAACATCAAGCGATGATGGTGAAGCCCAACAAAAGTAGCATGGGGAAGAAAAGAAAGAAAAAAAGGGAGGAGAGGAAGAGAAAAAAAAACTTTAGAGAAAAATAATTTGAAAAAAAGGGTGGGGGGGGGTGAGAAGAGAATAAGAAAAAGATAACACAAAACAAAAACTTCTAACAACTCAAAACACAAAGCAAAACACAAAATTACACAAGAGGGAAAAAAAAAACCTCAATATCCTTTATATTCACAAAATTTAAGGTTTAAGGGAAGAAAACACAACTGTTAGAAAATGACAACACTTCTAAACTCCAGACCTAATCCCTAATTTCACCTAAACCTATTACTTAAGGTACACAATATCTTGAAAACCTAATAAGGGGGTCTTATCTCAATTGGGTCTATATTTTTAAATTTTCTTTGCTTGAACCAATTTTCACCATTTGGTTATCATACAAGTGAGAACTAGTGATCAGGTTCTCAGTCAGTCAAGGTATCATTCAAAGTGGCATCTCGAGGGGTTTAAATAAGGACACCCAAATGATAACTGGGAATAATTTTGATACTTGCTCAACACCGATTTTTACATGTAAGGTAAAGCACAAAAAATGTGCTCCAAATTTTGTATTATTTTGCCCATGAAACCTGTTGGGAATCAAAAGAAAAAAAGAAGGAAAAAAAAAGGAGTGCATTTCAAAGAATGGAATGCCTGCTGATGGGGGCATTTTGTTTTTTGAAATGCCCACCCCAAAACAATGGAGGAAACATTCACAAGGTAACATGCCCTCCAATTACACTAAAAAAATTGGAGCAAGTCTTTACAAATAAAAGTAAGAATAGCAAAAATAAGCTTGATGAAATACGCAGGGAAGTGGTTGGGAGCTCAAAGCTTGTGTTTGGGGGGGGGGGGGGGGG
>Ga0116227_10000373_pt1 | contig 84681 bp, 74 predicted proteins | sample S1TSphgellanicum_FD_89693 | JGI IMG/M metagenome (GOLD analysis project Ga0116227, IMG submission 89693) | Host-associated microbial communities from peat moss isolated from Minnesota, USA - S1T2_Fb - Sphagnum magellanicum MG | ecosystem: Host-associated > Plants > Peat moss > Unclassified... | reverse complement strand
AGTCCAGCCCTGCACTTTGGGAGCATCTTCCACCCATGGACTTTATTCATCTCAAAGCATGGGAGAAGAAAGGTTATCCTGAACCTAACCATAGGTAGTTCTAGAGCTCTAGAATGGGAGAGCTTTTACACCTACTCCTTAACCCTCACAGTTAAGTACGGAGCAGAATGGTCCCACCTCCTCCCTGGCACTCCTACCTACACTATCTCAGGTCAAAAACTGACACCTGTATGTTATAGGGACACCTTCCTTGTTCTCTCTTGCTCCTCTGATGTGCCATCTGTCTCTCAAACTTATTTAGTAAAAAAATTGAGCTTGAAAATGGAGAAAAACCTTCCAACTCCTCAAGTTTTGTTATCTGCCCATAATACTATGAAAAGTCCAGTTTTGTTTTGAAAGTGGAGTTGCCAGGGTTCTTGGAGACACTGGGTGGGCCTCAACAATATGCTCTAGTAGAAGAGTAAAAATAAAGAGCTTGCTTTTTCTTTTTTCTTGTGTGTAAATGACCATTGTATGTGCAACTTTGACCACTCATTTCTGCCTCATCTCAAGTCCAAATGTTAAATTTCTTTTTTTCCACTAACCTCATATGCCCACCTTCCAACTACTATAAAAGTTTTAGGATCATTAAACTATGGTGGTAGCTAAATCAAATACTAACCATAGCTGAACCAAAATACTCCAAAAACATCAAAATTTGAAAGTTGCCCATATCTCACAAAATTGCACTTTCAACAATAAGGATTTTTCATTTCTCATCCAAATTACACATTTTTGTGACTATCAAAAGATTCAGGTTGAAGTTCCCTACAGACTCTACCACATCAGATTTTTTAAAAATGTGACAAAAAATTCAAGCTATTGGGAGGTTATATGGTTGCAACTCCCTCCTGTCACTTGGCACTGGGTTGGTCGCACATCAATTAAGTGTTAAGAGTGGAAACGATCTTGTTACACTTATAATAAACGAGTACCTCTGGATTTTCAAGGAGGGATATATTCCTGAAAATAAGTACCTTGGAGTTTTCTCCAAGTACTTCACGAATTCTGGTGCCCAAATTCTGATGTTTCATGTCTCATGATACCCAAAATGGACCATGAAACCCCAGAGGGTGATGAATATCTAAAGGGCAATACTGGAAGCAATTTCAGATTGGACCTTAGGATAGTTTTGTTTGGCTCATGGTTCAACCTTAGATGTATTTTTAATTGTATTCATCTCATCATACAAATAAAATGAAAAAGTGTCTCGAAGACCAAATATTGTACATCTCAAAACATAATGACGTGTGCCTAAGGTTAAAATCTTTTAGCAATTTGGCGTAGACTCAGATCTTTTAAATTTTTTTTGCTTATGGTTAAAATATTTCTAAAACTTTGATCTTTGGTTGAAATTTGACCTAAGGTTAAAATCTTTTTATTATTTTAGCTTAGAGTTTTAAAAAATTACCGTTTCGACTTGGGATTAGAACCTTTTTGGCACTTGGGCCTTTTTAAGACTTTGGCTTATGGTTTAAATATTTTAAAAACTTTGATCTTTGGTTGAAATTTCATCTAAGGTTAATGTTTTAAAAACTAATTTAATCTGTAGTTAAAATCTTTATTAATACTTTGGTTTAAAAATAGAATGCTTTTAATGCTCAAGCCTAAGGTTAGAATCCTTTTAAGATTGAAGCTTAAGGTTAGAATTTTTTTAATATTTTGGCTTAAGTTTATAATCTTTTTAGGCCTAAAGACAAATCTATTTGAGCCTAAGGGTTATAATCTATTTAGGCCTAAGGATTAGAATTTTTTTATTATTTTGACTTAGGGTTTTAAAAAATTACCATTTTGGCTTGGGGTTAGAATGTTTTTAGCACTTGGGCCTAGCGCTTAGGCCTCAGATTAGAATCTTTTTATTGTTTTGACTTAGGATTTTTTAAAAATTAGCATTGAGGTTTACAATTAGATTTTTAAAAATATTTTTTAAAGGTTTAAAATTGGGCATTCTAGAGAATTCTTGAAAAATATTCATTAGTTTGAGAACCTTTATTCTACCTAATATATTTCAGTTAGATTATATAGGTTGAAAATATTTCATTTTTGCTCAAAATTTGGGAATTCAACAAATCCTATGCTCCGAAATATTCATGAGATTTTATTTTTTAAAGATGCTTGGAAAAATTTCGAGCAATTTTGGAAATTTTAGCCTGCTTGGGAAAGTTATAAATGTTGATTTTTTTTCATTTCGGCCCAAAAAAATTGGGCAGTTTAAAAAACTCCCAGCACTTGAAACTTTTTGGCATTTTGGGAATTATAATTCTGTTCAATAATTACATGCGCCTTATAAATGTTGAAGAGATTTTTGATTTCTGCCCAAAAAGTTTTGGCATTCTGAAAATATCTTCATGATTCAAAAAATTTGGGCAATTTGAAAACTTTTTGGCCCAATAATTTCGGGCAGATTATGAAGGTGAAAAAACTTCTTTTGTCATTGCCCACCATCCCAGGTGCACTTTCATAGTCTCAAAGTCACTATGTTGGGTAGAACAACATCAGGACAAATGTCTTGCACCTTTAAGACAAAGGTCTCGCACCATTAGGACAAAAGGTCTTGTTCCATTAAACCAAATGTCATGCACTCCCAAGACAAATGTCCCACACCCTTTAAGACAATGACCTTGGGTCAAATTGTAATAGCCCCAAGCCATTGGACCAAGAATTTTTGTATCTTTTATGCAAATACATATTTATAATAATAATAATAATACATGTATATTGACTTAATGTTATAATGCCTCATGCCAAGAGAGTTTATCCCAAGAAAAAATTAATTTTGCATATACATATTGGCTTAAGGTTGAAATCTTTTTTAACTCTTTGGCCGATGGTTGAAATGTTTTTTTAACAATTTGGCTCGAGGTTGGAGTCATGTACCAGTATGGCCCTTTTGATATTCCATACCAGGGACCCCCAAGGATCATGAAAAGGTTCCGGATTCAAACCCACTAACGGGTAAAAATGCAAGAAGCCCTACCAGCCCTCTGCCACTAATCTTGACTTGAGGCTGCTTGTCAGGTCCGGTATGCTGCTGTGCTTCCAGAAAAAAAAGGACCATATCAAACCATGTCCTAAGACTTGAAGTTAACCCCTTCCAACAAAGGGATGAAAGCTTCTACCTCTGGATTGTCATGGCATTAGCCTAGACTTAAATCAGTAACATACCCAAGGGCCCGAACTGGGACAATTTTCGTCTTTTCTTCACATTGTGTTCTTCCTGTTCTTGAAATGTTGTTTTAACAGTTCAAGTTTTTAGCTATGCTCTTTAGGTTTATGTTTTTAAGTGTTGTCTCAATAAGTTTTAAAAACTTTATGTTTTTGAGGTGTTGTCTTAATAAGTTCAAACTTTATGTTTTTCAGATGTTTTATTAACAAGTTCAAACTTCTACTTATGTTATTAATAAGTTCAAACTTTATGGTTTTGATGTGTTGTGTTAAAAAGTTCAAGCTTCTGATTGTGCTTTTTGTGTTCTTAAAATCTATGTCGACCTTCTGTAATGATTCTTTAATTCTGAAATATTGATTAATACGATAAAAAAAAAAATCCAATAAAAAATGAATGACCACAAGCATCACATGGAAAACAAAAGGAAAGACCAAAAAAAGGTTCAAAAACATGCAACCTGCAAAAGAACCAACAAAGAGAAAGAGCTAATCCCTTTTGGGGTAGGAAGTAGGAAGCCAAACTGGGTGGTTATTAACAAAATCAAATACCCACCGAATACTGGCTTTTTACTTTTTACCACGGTGCCCGTCCTCGTACAAGGCGGGGGTGAAACCTAAACTGGTATCTTGACCTTCATCCACGGCGCCTTTGAGGAGGTTGACATTTCTATATTTTACTCTGCTGGATTAAATTAACTAAAAAGATAAGACATGCAACCTATGCGCATGCCTCCGGACAATAATATGAAGATGGTGTGATATTCCGGCCAATAATAAGCCGGTGTAATATTCCAAGGCAACAAATAAGACGGTCTGGAATCAAGGCTCATGTAGGTCTGGTACCTAGGCTGACGACGGTCTGGTACTGAGGCTCACGGCGGTCTGGTCCCAAGGCTGATGGGGTCCGGTTTTGAGGTTTACGACGGTCTGGTCCCGAGGTTGATGTTTTCTGGTACCGGGGCTAACGCTGACGTCTGGCAGTGCCCAAGGCTGCTGCGAGGCCTGGCCGAGCGTCTGGCCCGTGCCTGGTTGTCGATGGTCTGGTATCGAAGCTGACGTCAGGCAGTACTAAAGACTGCTGCGAAGGGAGGCCCCGCCGAACATCTGGTCCTCTCCTCGTGTTCCCCGTGCCCCCTACCCCCACCCTCCGCTCTCTCTCCTCTCTCAGTCTCTCTCTCTCTCCAGCAGCTTTTGCGCAGAATCGTTTGCGTACTTGTTGCGTTTCTTGTGCACAAAAGGAGGTTCCGTTCAATGCATCTGTAGAAAAAGCGAGGGAATCGGAGCTGAAGCGGAGGAAGAAAATTAAGAGAGAAAGGATTTACAGAGACGGAGTACTCTTTCAAGTCTTGGAAAGCTCATCAGGGACGCATTGGTTTTCTTTCTCGGGGGAGCTGATCAGACAGAGAGAGACACACACAGAGAGGCGCAGAACGTGGATCGAAGTGAAGTGCTGAAGTCTGTGTCTGGTGGATCCTGGTTGTGTCAAAGCGAATATGGCGGCCTTGACCTTGACGGCCTTACTTGATCACGCGGCAGAGCAGCATGGCGAGAATCTGGCCTTGATTGTATCAGGAGGTCCGCATCTGACATATCGGGAGTTTCATGGTGCAATAGAGAAAGCTGCTGCTCAACTTCGGCGTGCCGGTGTGAAGCCCGGTGATCTTGTCTCTCTGGCCTTTCATAACACTCTTGAGGTATTTTTTCCCTCTCATTTCTTCTTTCTTCTCCTCCTGGTTGAAAGGCTCTCTTGCCGTTGGACAAATGCGCGGATTGCGAATTTCCGGCTCTTGCAATAAATAGGGTTCTTCATTTTTGCTTGCCTGCTATGTCTTCTCTTGGGGATTCAGAGAAGCCTTTCATTTCTTGCCTTACAGATTAGACAATGGAATCGATGTGCTGCACAGCAGCCCTGATTACTCATTCACTGTTGGTTATGAAGCACAAACATTTTTCACAAGTTCTTCTCCGAGTTTACTTTGGGCTGAAGACAATGTAGTGCAAAATCTGTTCTGTGTATTGGTGTGCTTTGGTTACTTAGAGGACTAATATTATACAAGAAATGCCACATGTACCTGCACTTTCCACATTCTTTTAGTATCTGAAAGTTGGTACGAGATCAACAGTAATGGAGAGTATGTGTATTCAGTCGAATGCAAGGAGTAACGGACATTCAATTCACGAATTTCTTACCAGGAATTGTGATGCATGTTTATGCTCTCATGTTCACAAAATGTCTGATGGCAGCAGATCTGTTTCATTGAATGTGCATCTCTGGTGCATATGTCTTGTGCAGTTTGTGGTGGTGTTCATAGCAGTAACCAGAGTGCGGGCAATAGCAGGTCCTCTGAATGCTGCCTACACTGAGAATGAGTTCAAGTTCTACTTGGAGGATGCAGGTTCAACACTTCTTCTAGTTCCTGGTGAAGAAGGGAACAAGGCAGCTGAAGCAGCTGCAGCAGAGCTCAATTTGCCAATTGCTGGAGTGCACTGGGAGAAAGAGAGTGGTGATGTTGTGATTGTGCCCAAGAGCAAGATTGAGCTTGCACCCGAGCTTGAGGTGAGCAGTATGTCATCATGTGATTGCTGCCAGATGTTTTTCTGCATGACACTTCTCTTACCAATCAGGATGCTAAGACCAGTTTGAATGTAGCTGCATATGGTCTTTGAGTCAACATTTTTCCCACAAATTTGCAACTGATTTATTATTATTGGCATTTTTTCATTATTCATGTCTCTGGAGTGCTAGCAAATCATGAGTGAGTCTTTGTGTTGTTTCTGGGAACGCGACAGAAACTCACAGCATATGTGGATTTTTTAAATGTTTTGAGCAGACTATCCTAGACTTATCTGCACCCACTGTTAGGAACTGACAAAACCACTGGGGAGTAATGACAGCCAGTATGGCAGCTAGTCACTGGCATTCATGATGAAGATGATGGTTTAATACTTTGTGAGTGATACTCATAAGGTTACAGCTGCACTTAGTTTGTGTTGTGTTTGTTTTGGTTTGGCTGGAACTGACACAATGGTGAACTTCAAAGTGTTAATGTGGATTTTTCTATTGAATCTCTTTCTTCCCATCTACCTTTTGGCTACAGAGATTATAAAAGAACACTAGTTTTTCTTTCTTCTCTTATGTCTCAAGGTAAGTTTCTCTGTTGTGTTCCTCTGTAAAAAACCAAGAATTTGACTCCTATGCTTCTTTTGCTTTCTGAATTCCCTCCTTGTGGTCCAGGTATTAGTGTTGGCCACACTTTGCAACTCACTAAGATTTTGAGCCTATTTATTATAAGAAAAGTTCCAAGTCCTCCTCTGTCAAGTGTAATCCTTCCTAGGTAGAGATCTCCTTGTCTCAGTCTTTATCTCCTCGCATATGGATGGCATAGATCTTTCATCCATTTTAATCCTTCCCAGAGTCTTAGATTGTCTTAGATAGATCTAACCGTAGATCTTTCTATGGTTAGAAAGTTTTGGTCCTCTCCTTGGTTGCTTGAAAGTATGTCAAAACTTCAGGTCAAGAGTTCTTCCAATATAGAGAGGTAGGGAGGTCTTTTTGTTCCTCAAAATTCCAGCAATTTTTGTGATTGTAACCACTTCGCAATTTTTGTGAATTCCCATCATGGTTATGTTGTTTGTGCAAATCTGGATATCCTCCCAAGACCTAGTTTGGTTGAACACTTCTCTAGAGGCAACAAAGTTCTGAAGGGCTTTCTTTTCTCACCTGTCTGTTGAAGAAGTTATTGAGAAGTGGCTCAAAAAGTTTGTCAACAAACTGGAAGAGCTTCTAAGAGTTCAAGAGATCTTCAGTGAATGGAAAGCCAATGATCTTGTGTTGGTTCTCTCCATGCTTTGTTCCTCTTCTCAGTCTTCTCTTTCTGTCACATCAAGTAAACTGGATTGCCTCAAGAGCTTTCGATGTTCTTTTGTTATAACTTACATGGATAAGTGTTGTACAAATTTTATTTTTGTATGTAAACTATGTTATGTTTCTTTATTTTTCTTTGAGCTTAATTCTCCAATAGGTATGTATCAGGTTTCAAATCTCACAGAGTCCTTCAACTTCATCATTCTTGTGATAAGGCTCATAATTTTAGTGGTGAAAAGTGTGGTCCACATTTAACTTTCTTTGTCTCATTTGGAAGTTCCATAAGAACCTGAGTAAACCAAGAATTAGTTGTGTAGTGAGTTCAACTTCTCTCACAGATGTTTATAAATGGCTCAGTTTTTGTACAATGCCAAACAATGATCTTTGGGTGTCAAACCTCAGAAAGGCTTAATGCTCGTTCTCTTAGTAGTTGGATTCTCAATGACACTAACAGGAGCCAGTGGATGTGATAAAACTCCTACATTTGTTACTTCTGTTTTTTCTTCCTATTGTGCCTACTGCTTTCTTTTTTTTAGTCTGTCTATTCTTGTCCATGTTTTTCCCTTCTGTGCAGTCAGGTGCTGGCCAGTATCACGGCTGAGTCTTCCCATGGCTTCATGACCTGTGACATAGAGACTCAGTATGCAGGCTATAATGTTCTATACCCATTGTAGGGAGCTGACAAAGTCAGTGTGTAAGTTGTGATAGGTGAGTTGCTGTTTACATTTTACTGTTCATTGTCCTTGCTGGTGGACCCCAAACAAGTGAGAGACTGTCACTTTTGTTCATACTGCTAATTATTGTTCTTCATGCAAATTCCACCCCCTTTTGTTTTTCTTCTTCCTGGTTCTGCAGTCATAATAAGGAAGTTCTTTTTTAGGTTTAAATTTTTAATTCAAAATTCAAAATTCAAGAAGAAAATTTTCACCTTGTCCTGTTTTCCTTGATTGTGAGTATGGAGATTTCTTGATTCTCATGGGATTTATGTTATTTTCTCTTGAATCTCATGGATGGGGATTTGTAATTTGTTGCAATTCCAGGATTTGGCTGGGCCCAAGCCTGAAGATGCTGATGAAGCTCTATTTCTACACACCTCTGGAACAACAAGCCGCCCAAAAGGTGTTCCTCTTACACAAGGAAATCTGGCTTCCTCAATTCAACACATAAAGGCTTGGTATGAATTGTCACCATCAGATCGGTCACTGATTGTGATGCCATTATTCCATGTACACGGATTAATGGCAGCACTACTTGCTACACTTGCTGCTGGGGGGACTGCTGTTCTCCCTGCAGCAGGTAGGTTCTCAGCTTCAAGTTTCTGGAAAGATATCAGAGCCAACGGTGTCACATGGTACACAGCAGTTCCCACAATGCACCAGATTTTGCTTAAAGTGCATAAGAGTCACCCAGAGGCTGAATATCCAAAACTACGATTCATCCGGAGCTGTAGCTCCTCCTTGGCACCAGCTGTTCTACAGGATCTTCAAGAATCATTCAAGGCTCCAGTGTTGGAAGCGTATGCAATGACAGAGGCCAGCCATCAGATGACCTCAAATCCACTTCCAGCACATGGGCCAAATAAGCCTGGGACAGTTGGAAAACCAACTGGAATTGAGCTTGCAATTTTGAATGACGATGGTGAAATTCAGAAGCCTGGAGTGGTTGGCGAGGTGAGTATTCGAGGTCCAAATGTGACAAAAGGCTATCGAAATAACCCAGATGCCAATAAGACAGCATTTGAGTTTGGGTGGTTTCATACTGGTGACCGTGGGTTTGTGGATGAGGATGGTTATCTGACATTGACAGGCCGCATCAAGGAGCTTATTAACCGTGGGGGTAAGTGGGTACTACAAAGGCAAAGTCACATTTCATGTTTAGCAAAATGATAAATTCTCTCAAGCTTGTGGTTGTCCTTCTATGCTATTGTGGATAGTCCTGTAGTGGAATATTTTTGTATTTGTCTGCATGCTCATAGAATGGTCCCACTACTTTTGAGACCCACGAACCTAAACTGTTGAAGCTGCCTTTGAGGCACATCAACATTGAAAACTTGAAGGATCAGTTCTCAAGCAGCTGATGACAACCCATTTCTGACTGGAAAGGGTTGTCTATCCAAGGATGTTGACTGTTCTTTCTTAGATCTCACACAAGAAGGGAAGAAGCCCATCATTCTCATCTGCTGCTAATAGTCTGTTCATGACCAGGGGAGAAAATCTCACCTTTGGAGGTGGACGCTGTTCTGCTTTCTCACCCAGCTGTCTCAGAGGCAGTTGCCTTTGGAGCTCCAGATCCACATTTTGGGGAAGAGGTAATTATGCTAACTTATTACAGACAAGAGGCAGTGATTTCAGAAGAGTATTTTGTTGCCTTCCTCTAAATTCAGATTTGCAGCATCAATCAGATTGACATAATAACACAGTATGTGGGTCCATTGTGAGGAACTATTGCCACAACTCTCAAGTTGCCCATGACAATTTGTATTGAGCTTCAGCAAAATCTGATCATGCAAGAGCTTGACTTGGCTTGGAAAAGTCAGATTATTTAAGTGATCCTAATGAATACCAAATCTTTCATTGGGAGCCAGGTTAATGCAGGAGTTGTACTGAATAAAGGAGCAAATGCCACAGAAAAAGACATTCAAGAATTTTCCAAGAAGCATTTGGCACCATTCAAAATACCAAAGCGTATTTTCTTTGCTGATGAGCTGCCCCGCACGGCAACTGGAAAAATTCAGCGTCGAATTGTTGCAGAACATTTTCTCAAGGATGCATCTAAGGAGTCCACATCAGGTTAGAAATTTCCTGTAATATGCAGCATTTATTGGTTGGTGTGATGTGTGCTTTGTAGGCCATAAACAAGTAATGACTGTCAGAGAAAATCTACTTGTTACTGGCCAACTTCCAGAATGCCCAGAAATCTCTCAGCTGGCTGATAGTCTATGGCAGAATTGTTGGAAGATCATGTAATGACCTTCTATTGACTATAAGACTTGGGCATTTAGTTTCAATCAACCAAATGCCAACAAGAGATGTATTGCTGTAACCTACTGTGACAACTGTACCTCCTGTAAAAGTCAAATTTCTATCTATTTGGTGGAGTGCTTTTTTATTCAGCTGCAGATGGGCAGTTTATTTGGGTTTGTTAATAGGAATTTTGTCTCGGTCCACTCTCTGCTGCATGTGGTATATAGGAAATGTGATTTTACTCTGAGACATGTGACTATGCATTGGATAGTTTGTGCTGTCAGTGGTCCAATCTTGCGCTTTTGAGGTATGGCGGCACAAACAAAGATTCTAGGAATGTGCTTGTTGTTGGACCTACATGAGTTAATTGCTTTGCAGCTCACATCTGTGTGGCTAATGCTCTCTTTGGATCTATCCTTGCATTGTCTCCCCATATGTAGTGGTGGTCATTTGGTGTGCAAGCCAAGTTTAGGCACATTAATACCCTGCCTGAGGATCATTACTGTATTGTAGTGGGTGTCTAAGACTGGGTGTCCAACAGTTTTGAAAAATAAGATAGAACTATAAAGAGAAGATGAAATATGCTCTTGTATTTGTGTTGATTCTCGTGCCAATGAAGCAATGTTTTTTTCGTATATGCATCTACTTGTAATGCCAGAAGATGTCAATGCAAACAAGAAAGCAGGAGCTTTGGTTGACGGCAACAGGCTAGCTGCCCGAGCGTTTGCAAAGACAGGAATTGAGCACATGTTTGGAGTTGTAGGCATCCCAGTGACATCACTTGCATCATCTTGTGTCACTGAAGGAATCCGCTTCATTGCTTTTCACAACGAGCAATCAGCTGGATATGCAGCAGGTGCTGCAGGCTATTTGACAGGAAAGCCCGGTTTGCTACTCACAGTATCAGGTCCTGGCTGTGTACATGGGCTTGCAGGCTTAAGTAATGCAATGATCAATACATGGCCCTTCATATTAGTCTCAGGGTCAAGTGTGCAGGCTGATGTTGGGAGAGGGGATTTCCAGGAGCTTGATCAGCTGGAGATTGTAAAGCCCTTTTCAAAATACTCTGGAAAGGCACACAAGATTTCTGAGATCCCCGGAGTTGTTTCAAAAGCAGTAGCATCAGCGGTTGCTGGCCGACCTGGAGGTACTTACATTGACATACCTTCAGATGTTTTACATGAAACTGTAACAGAGGAAGAGGCAAAACAGTTGCTTGAGGGTATAGAGCCATATGTTCCAGTTTGGGCTGTCAGGGCAGCTCCGAAGGAGCTTTTGGCTGGAGACAAAGAAATCTCAGAGGCAGTTTCACTCCTTCGAAATGCTAAGAAGCCACTGATCATCTTTGGGAAGGGGGCTGCATACTCTCGGGCTGAAAAATCCTTGAAACAACTTGTTGAGAGTACCGGAATTCCATTTCTAGCAACCCCAATGGGAAAAGGTTTACTCCCTGACTCACATCCTTTATCTGCGGCTGCTGCTCGGTCCCTTGCACTGGCTGAAAGTGATGTTGCTCTTGTTGTTGGTGCACGTCTTAATTGGCTCCTCCACTTTGGAGAGCCACCCAAGTGGTCTGAATCAGTGAAGTTTATCCTAGCTGACATTTCTGAGGAAGAAATCAAGCTCCGGAAGCCTGCTGTTGGGCTAGTTGGTGACGCTAATTTGATCTTACAGCAGCTGCTCAAGGAGTATAAGGATGAGCCATTTCGTTTGGGAGAGAAACACCCATGGGTTACACAAATCAGGGCTAAGGCACAGGCAAATATACAAAGGTTGGCTGTGTCTCTGAACAAGGATGTCGTGCCATTTAATTTCCTGACACCCATGCGGATAGTGCGAGATGCCATTCTAGCTGTTGGCTCTCCTGCACCAATTCTGGTATCTGAAGGTGCAAATACAATGGATGTTGGAAGATCAGTGCTTGAACAAACAGAACCACGAACAAGACTCGATGCTGGAACATGGGGTACTATGGGTGTGGGTTTAGGTTATGCTATTGCTGCTGCTGTGGTGAATCCAGAGAGGCTTGTTGTTGCTGTGGAGGGGGACTCTGGTTTTGGTTTCAGTGGGCTTGAAGTTGAGGTATTCTCCTTGCACTGAACTGCTGTTTTGGGTCAGAACAAGGAGCCCTGGTAAACCTTGGGCTCTTAAAAGATTAACCAGTTTACAGTTCATAGTTTCTACAACCTAATTTGTTCAGATGCAGCTATTAACACCTTAAACAAGATGAGCCTTCAGTGTTTGCTCACATCACCTTACTGAGGTTTATTTTAAACCCTTAACTGCTGTAAAGTCACTTGGTTTGTTGACCACTCTTTATCTGGTAAATCAGGTATGCAAAGAAACAGGTCCAAAACAGACAAGAGTAAAGACTTGAGGACTTCTCCCTTGTTCCTGAATTAGTGTGGCTTGGATGTTGCTTGCAGACATTGGTTCGATACAACCTGCCAGTGATTGTGATAATTTTCAATAACAATGGGGTATATGGTGGGGATCGTCGTACCCCTGAGGAGATTAGTGGGCCTCACAAGGATGACCCTGCCCCAACCTCATTTGTTCCAGAGGCCCGATATGACTTGGTCATAGAAGCCTTTGGTGGGAAGGGATACATTGTCAGGACACCTAAGGAGCTTGAATCTGCCTTGAAGGAGTCTTTCTCAGCCCGGAAGCCAGCTGTGATTAACATTATAGTTGACCCATTTGCAGGTTCTGAAAGTGGTCGAATGGGTCACCGTAACTAGGACAAAATACTTCGTGTTGCTATTCACTGTTGATGTTTCTTCCTGATTTGGAAAAACTGGAACTTCATGTTCTGACTTGAACTGACCTTGGTAAATGAAGGCACATAGATCAGGGAGGTAAAAGAGCACATGAAGCTATTGGTCTGCTCAATTGAGCAAGGCTGCTAAATCATCGCATGGATTGCCAAACTAGTATATTGAAGAATGATAAATGCAAGGTCCTGGCCCTGCTGAGGCTGGCTAGACATGCATACTAAGCTTGCTCATATCTGTGAAGAAGAGTTGATGGCATGGTGTTAAACTAGGGGTAAGTCACCAAAATCATCATGCCTTTTACTTGGATCTTTTGCTCATATCTGTGAAGCAGAGTTGATGGCGGGGTGTTAAACTAGGGTTAAGTCACCAAAATCATGCCTTGTACTTGGATATTTTGGTAAATGGAACATAAGTCTTTGTAAAATATGATAAAATCTTAATTGTTGCATTCTGTGACAAATCACATAATGTGAGATTTGTTTTCTGCAGTCACATAAAGGCCTTGTGTCTGTCTCCCTCTGATTCCTCTTTCTGCATGTGTTGATTATTCTGGGAAGCTTCTGGATTCTTCTGCATTCAAGTAATTACTAGCCAGTAATGAGTAAATGATCTCTTCAGGATGCCTCTATTTAAGCCCCTCTATGCATTTGGCTTCAATCCCTGCATTACATAAGTGCAAGTTAAAATGAAATAAAGCTTACTGGAAGCTAATTCTTCTCCATCCAAAATGGTGCCACTTGTGGGCCAGACTAAACCACCACTCACCAATGCAGCAGTTGGCTGTTCCGTCCATTGGATGGGGCTGCATTTTTCATCTGGCTCCTGACCCTGTGGTAACCAACATTGTACCACATTTGACCCTTTTTGGCTGCTAACCTTTAACCTTTCTTTTTTTTCCTTGGTCTTTTTTCTCAACCCTAACCTCCATATTACCCTCCCACCTAGCTACCTTGCTGACCTACATCTTAGCTTTACCTACCAACTAATAATCAACCCCTTTACTTACCTCCTCTTCATCTCTTCTTAGGTGAAACTTTTATTTTTTCTTGGCTAAACCTTTATTTCTTGGTTATTTTTTATTTTTATTTTTGTTAAACTTTTATCTTTCAACAAAATCTTTCTACTTTTTAGCTCAATGAAATTTTTATATTGTACTAGCTAAATTTTTAGCTTTGCCAAAACTTCTATTTCTTCGTAGTTAAACCTTTATTTATTCACAAAACCTCTTTATTACTTAGTTAAACTTTTAACTCTCAACAAAACCTATTTACACACTCATTGCCATATCTATTTAACATTTGCACATTATCACCTTGCATCAATGAAGTTATAATGTAAAATATAAGTATTACAAAGAACCCCCCAATAGTTATTTTTGTCCTATTCAAACCTTTCATGATGATAGATTATTAACCCCAAATGTAGGTATTACAATTGTAAGAAACTTTTCAACGTTGGTCCTAAACCTTTACCTCCACTTTGGACCATTTGATGCATGATGTACTTAATTTAATTAAACAATAGGTTTGATAAATTTAGAATTAGGGAGACAACAAACATTTATGAGGTCTTGCACATTTTTTAATACTAATTAAAATTTTGAGGGCAAATTTTCATATACATATATTTGGAACAATACTCATTTTATCTCTTTTAAAGGTGAGTGAGGAAGGTTTTTAATTGGAGAAATTACATTAAAGATAAAATATTAACCTCTTGTTTCATTCATTTAATTTTTTCCATTCATTAGCTTTGAATTTTAATTCATAATTCAGTCCTAAAAGACTATTTTGTTTGGGATTTGTATATGTTTGTATAGTTATCAGTTTTTATGGCATCTACCACTAAAAATTCTTTAGGTTTACATATATTTTTGGGTTAATTAACTTTTAAACTTAGGGCAAATTCTTCAACTCATTAATTTATTTCCATTTAATTAGTTTTAAAATGTAAGGCATAATTAGTTGTTACCCAAAAAAAAATAAAAATCATTTGTATATGTTTGTGAAGTTCATGTACCATTAGGATTATTTAGGGTTTTTGTATTGAATTTTTCAATTAATTAACTTTTAAATCTAGGGCTAATTTTTTCATTCATTATTTTTTCCCCATTTAATTAGCTTTAAAATGTAAGGCATAATTAACTATTATAAAAAATTTACTTTTTATTTAAATTAAAGTTGTTAATGTTTACAACATCTACTATATTAGGTTTATTTGAGTTTTTTAATTTATTTTTTCAGTTAATTAATTTAAAAACCTAGGCCTAATTTTTTTTATTCATTTTTTCCCATTTAATTGACTTTATATTTGTAGGGCATAATTAGTTGTTATAAAAAATTTGCACTTAGATATGTTTGTATTGTTGTTAAAGTTTATGATATCTAACATTATGATTATTTAAATTTTCGTTTATTTGTTTTTTGGGGGTTAATTAATGTTATATTGGGGTATCACACAATGGGTAGGATAAATGATATATACTAGCTAGGAGGACCAAAGGCTACTAGGTAGCCAAATTTTGTAATTACTAATACAAGTTACCCTTGCAATTTTGAACCTTTATTTTAGAAGGTTTTTCTTGGACAATCAATGTTTGGCCATTTTAGGTTTATAAAGGTTAAATGTAGATAACCATTTTGTGTACAAAGGATGCGGTAGAATGATGATAAGGTGTATAGTCCAATTGTGCACATTGTTTTGGTTAGGGGAATTATCATGATGTTGTGCACCCTCTTGAAATGTTGGGTGAACAATCATTTTGTAGCATATGCAATGGAGCACACGTTGACTTTGCACATCCACTTCAACCCCACCCTAGCCTAATCTTTTGAATTACCTTAGGTGCTTGAAAGGTTTCATTTGTTCCTTCAATTGCCCCTTTTGAGCCAACCACTAAAATTGAAATGAAAAAAAATGATTGATTTATATTTGATGTTACTATAATGTGGGTATTGCGTAAACCCTAAACCTTAAGCTCTATTTGCCCCCATTGTTTTAAGTTTGCACAAACAAAAACCTCAACTTCCATTTCACAATGAAATGGAGGCTGAGATTTTTCTTCTATAAATTTGATCATAACTTGCCACAGGAACAAAAACCCTAAACCCTAAACAACACAAATATGAGGTTAAAAGTTTCAACCCAAATTTTTACATTCTATATCAAATATTTTCTCATAAAAGTGAAAATCAAATCCTAAAACAAATGATGTCTCACAAAGAAGTTTATTAAATGTATAAGCTAAAACAAAATCTATATTACCATTATGTCTTGATACACTCCAGTCATCATTTGCTTCAATTGAATTGGATTTGTTGATTTGATGAAAAGATGTACCACGACAAAAGAAGATAATGTTAATTGATTTACATCATTGGAGTTAGAATATTTAGTTCCTTGTCCTTGATCATCCCTTGCATCATGCATTTGTGGGTTAGCTCAAATTGCATATGATGAAACAACATCATGTTGAACTACAATCACAACTCCTTTTGAACTTCCTTCCCCAGCTATCCATGTGATCAATCCTACACACTCCCATAAAAACTCCCAAAAAAACACAAAATAGATAGAAAAAAAAAACATAAAACTAAAAATAATTCAAAAACACAAAAAAAAAGGAAAAAAAAAAGTTCAACCTTTTCAATCTTTTTATTTTTCTTCTTCTTCCTCCCAAGTTTCTCCTCTTTTCTCATTTTTTCTTCTTCCTTGGTTTCTCATATTTTACCCTTCTTCCGTGACTTATTCTCCAAAAAAAGCCAAGAAGGTCTAATGCTTACCTCTGATGGTGTTGATCATGCATGCCAATGATGCCGCCCCCCACCCCACCACCCTGGCCCCCCCTAGTGACATTTCTTCATAACACATTCTCTTGTAAAACAAACTATCCAAAACCACCAACCATTTTTTAATTTTTTTTAAAGTGATGGCAATGGAGGGATGCCATTGCTAGGGAGCTTTGAGCTCCTTCAATGGCAAAGATACCTTTTGCAACCAAAACAAAAAGAAAACAACAATGACCTAAGGCTTGTCATTGTCTTTTGAAGCAAGGAACAACAACCCAAAAAATCAAACAAGCTTACTTACAAGTTGGGGCAAGGCAAATCAAGCTAGGGAGACAATGGCATGAGGAGGAGAAGGCCAAAAAAACAAAAAAAAGAAGAAGAAGAAGAAGATGAAGGAGAGAAAAAAAACTAAGAAGAAGACAAGGTGTCACCAAACTGGTTTGGTTAGTAAGGAAGTTAGGGCTAATAGGTAGGTAGGATTGGTATGTATGAGGGGTCAAAGGTAAGTAAGGCCAAACCCTGCCCACTCTCAAATACTTTCATCATTTTACCACTCTCTTTTCCCCAGCTTTTGTAATCAATTATGTTATGTCTGGCATAACATACTAAAATGCCTCGGATTTTTCCAATCATATTGATGATTGCAATAGTAGCCGTAAATCAAGTCCAAGCTGGCTAGTGATGGCATCTTGATCATTTCAAGAATTCTTTTTGTGAAGCTGAATGCTGGTATGTGTACTTATGGCCGATAGTCTAGTTGGTCATGAAGGAATGTTGATTGGTTGGAGATGCTTTTCGGGCTTGTGAGTCATGATGGGCTGCATTGTTTCATGAAAAGTGTTCTATAACCCAAACTTGTTGATATGGACATGGTTCATATCAACAAATTGTATTACCATATTTTGTAGGAGAAGATTGGTATGAACCAGTGTTGGGTAAATACCCACTTTGGTGGGTCAAAATTGTAGATTTTGGTTCTAACTATGACTAACTACTAAGAACCAAATTGGAACCGGGTCTGATTTTCACAACCAGAACCAAAAGCAAAAATCAAATGGGACCCAAAGTTAGGTTCCCAGTTCTGTTGATGTGTGGAACTTGAACCTAAACTGAAATATATGTCTTTTAAAACAAAAAGTGACTAGAACCAGGGTTAGCCAGAGATTATTAATCAGCAATTATCTACTGGAATCAGGTTGATTTTTAGAACCAAAATTGAAACTGGAAATTTTGTTCTTTGAAGAAGTGGATCTGGAACTAGATTCTCAGTTCCATTCATGAGAACTAAAAGATCTGGGGTAAACCTCACACAAATAAAATCAAAAGTCTTCTTGTCAAGTTAGGTTAGGGTGAACCAATACCCGCAATAGCACCTGCAGTTAAAAAAATGACAGTCCTAAACCTTCAAAAAGTCATTTACTACCCTTCTCTATAGGCCTCCCCCCTAGCTAGCATCATACATTTTAGCTAGCCTCATAGCCTTGAATCCTACTTTATAGTTAATCTCTTATATTCAATTTCCTATATTTTGGCTATGTATCCCCATTTTAGACTTTTGTTTTTAATATCCCACATTAGCTTCCTAGGTCTCCCAGTTGTGGAAGTTTAAATTAAATCATAGAGGTCACACCTCAAATCTATATTCTCCATACGTTTGAAGATAAGGTCATCTTCTTTGGGGTGATAGTAATAAAAAAACTTTCATTTTCTTAGGATTCATTCAACATTTATGTGAGAGGTATGCCATCAATCCCTAAACACATTTGAAGTTTCAACCCTTTTTTTTTTCATTTGATACACAATGAATCCAACAAAGTTCCAGCATTGTCAAAATTAGGTCTGGATTGCATCCAGAAACTCCATTAACTTACACAAAGAAAGTCAAGGGTTTTGCATCTAGGACAACCTGAAGTCCAATGAGTCGCAAAATTTAGGTCACAGGTTGTTCGGGGTGAATATTTTAGAAAACTCAATGAGTTGTCAAAAGCAAATCCAGAAGTTGTGTTTAGTAGAACATGAAACGTGTGACCTGTTGAAATTAGGTCACGGACTTGTGTTAGGTAAATCACTAAATTCAATTAGTTGTCAAGAATATGTCATGGGCATATGTCAAGTATAGCAATTGCTCAGGTTAATTTTCCAAACCAAATTAAATGTGTTGTTAGATATGACACTTAGTCCAACAATGATTTGGGGGGAGGGTGGTGGACATGGCATTACGGTTAGGAAGAGAAGGCCCACATGGGAAATGAAAGCAAAGAAAGGGTATGAGAATGAAGTTGTTGGGATGTATGCATAACTTCTTTGAAAATGAATGTTCAAATTCATCAATGAGCAAGGTTGTAGAGGAAGGAGGGGTGTGCAATTACACATTTCAAAAAGCATAGTTGGTGCAAGTAAAATCAAATAGCCACAAATTCACTCTTACATGACACCCACATACTATATGTGCACATGTAGGTTGGAGGATTACAAAAAGCATCCCAAGCATAAGTGATAAAAGAAGAAAGGTTGCATGACAAGGTTTTTGGGAAGTAAATGTACTTACACCCCCGCATTGTTGAAATTGCATATTACCATGTTGAGTACACAAGAAAGAATGATACTCCATCTCATTGATCAATTGATTGAAAATATATTTTTTGAAGATCCCACTACATTCCATAGATAAGAAAAACAAAACCGGGGCTTGGGTGATCTTTCATTTGGAATTGGGTCACATGAATTTACAAAGAACAAGAGTGAATGTGATTGGAACAAATGCAAATTGGTGAGTTGATGACAAAAGACAATTTTTTTAATTTATAAGATGTTCAATATCATGAACATAAGACAAAAGTGGGCATCTAGCATTATGAAAAAAATGATGCATTGAATGTCAAAATGTGAGCCTTGGATAATGAAGAGTCTATATTTTTTTGGCAAGATAAAGATGTTAATGTGGACTTGCCTTTCAGCTTGGGTATTCAAACTCCATGGCAATTGCAATGCATGTTGAAATGGGGCCATAATGGTTAAATATAAATGGACATAACTATTGGCACCAACAACATGAAAGGTTTAGGGTTTAAGATATGCAACTAATCTATGCACATTGATGTGTTTGATGAATGGAGAAATGATGTTTCAATTGCATGGGTAATCATTTCATGGCCAACAAAAGAAGATTTTGTATCATGCTTAGGACCTTTATGTGCATGAATGTTCCATGCACAACTTAAATGGATACCAAGTCGTTTCGTTATTGAAGATGCTCCTCAAGAATGTCTAGCTCTAAAGTATGTTTCATGTCTTTTAAAACCTTTTTAAATATACATGAATTAAGAACCTAAGCTAAAGTAACTAAGAACTCAAAAAATTAAGCTAAAAAAGTTAAAACCTAAGTTGTGGTAACTATGATTTAGGATAAATAGTTATCACCTTATTCTATAATATATATCCTCACTCAAATGATTGATCCAACAATATTGTTCATCCTTTGATGGTACAAATGTGGGTGCTAGTTCACCCAAGCTTCAAATTATGCATGTTTTTCTTTTTTTCGACCTTTTCCCCATGTAATTTCTTATTTTTGTATGCCTAGTTAGAATCCACAAGAATTCATTGTTCCTTCATGTTAGTTTTGGTTAGGAAATTGATTCCCAATTGGAGAGTTTATTTTCCAATTTTCATCCAATAACATTGGCTGAAATAAAAAATTTAAAAGTTGATGGAAAACAAACTCTAACCTATTTTCTCCTTTTAAAACATGACTTCAATGGTGAAAGTTAATAAAATATGTTCTAATGTATTTTTATTTTTTTACAAGTGACTTCGTACATTTAAAATTATATTTCATTCTTGATCATGGCTCATTCCAAGTTTTATTCCAAAATCACCAAATTTCAATTTTTAAGATTTTTCGAATGTTCTTAGAATATTAGAATATATTCTTTTTTTGGGGGATCATACTCTTTATTCAATTTGAATTCATTACAAAATGTTTAAAAATAAAGATATTTAAAACTAGTTCACAAACTTGTAATCATGATTTGCATTTAAAGTTTAACCAATTGAAAGTGAACTAATTTGGTCAAGCAATTGGCAACAACATAAATATTGTCATGACATTTTAAAGCTTTGAACAATGCCATTTAATGTTATTAAAACCAAAATGATTGCATTAGCATTAAGGTTTTACATGATTTTTTCAACAAAAATAATTTTCCATATAATCTCAAACATCCTTTTTCATAATAGCCAAAAAAGGGTGGGGGGGAAGGTTATTGCTTCATCCTAGGTCTTGTAGGTTAAGATGGGTTTGGACCTACAAGGGTTATCTTTAAAATAAATCTCTTCCAACACAAAGGTATATTAAATGAATTGAAATGTGACATAACACATAGGTATATAGCACATGCAACACAAGAAATGAAAATTACATGTTTTGGGTTAAAATTAAAATCACCCATGCAAATAAAACTTGGTTTTTATGTGGATTACACTCAATGAAAAGCTTATCACACACACCTAATTTTTTTTCCTTATGGGGATCATTCACTAAATACACATAAAACCTTTTATGAACTTGTCACAATTAGAGCAATACATGACTTTACTGTGTCATACGTTTAACCTTTTTTTTCGGTGGCAAATTTTTGCATTTGTGTGACTTCAAATTCTCACTAGTGATATTTATAAGCGGGTTTAGGACTATGATTTTGCCATAAACTAACTGGGAGATTGTTTCTTTTTGTTGGACAATCCACCAATGCCTAAGATCTATCACCAAACACACCAACAATGGAGATGTGATATGTTGCCGGCTAAAGTACCTTTTTGAAGAGGTGTTTGCTAATTAGGATTATGTTATCAGACAAATTTGCCAACTTCTTACACTTCCTTTTCATTATGCATTGATGTTCTTGCTTATACTAGTTATGAGTAGAATGCCACTTGAATTATGAATAGATAGTAAAGTGCCACCCATGTTCTATGAGTTATGAATGAAACACCACCAAACATGGGTTGAATATATGAACTTTATAAAAGTATCTTGGGATTTGTGGGTGGGTCATAACAAATTGAATTACATTATGAAGATTGAGATTTTGCAATCATAAAATGGGATATGTGGGTGCAACAATGACACTAATAGATTCAATAAAAGCTCAACAACTAGTGAAAGATTGGCATCTTTAGGGTATTTGAAAAGCTTGCTACAAACAATGAATGCATCCGGCTTTGCTTTCCATTCTAGTTTAAACACATTGGAAATAGTAAGTGAATCTAGCTTTGTTTTCCATTTTCATTTAAACTATTTTGATTGAACCTATTTGTTTCCAAGTTTCATCTAGTGGTTTCTAGGGTTCAATTGTGTGTTTCCAAGTTTGATTAGGCATTTTTAAGGTTTGGCATAAGTTTTTTTTTTGTTCATATTTTCAACCAATGTGTTTCCAAGTTCTTCCATCACACATTTTGTTGTTGGTTAGGGTTCAGCAAAAGTTTTTTTTTTTTTATCAGCAACCATTATGTTTCCAAGTTCTTACATTGTGCAATTTATTATTGGTTAGGGTTTAATAAAAACTTTTCTTTTCTTCTTGTCTTCAACTAATGTGTTTCCAAATTCTTCCATTGCACATTTTGTCACTGTTCAAAGCTCAATAGAAGCTTTTATTTATTTTTGTCTTCAACTAGTGTGTTTCCAAGTTTTTAATTGCACATTTTCTTGCTAATAATTAGGGTTTGGAAAAAAAATAATTGTTCTTGTTTTCAACTAATGTGTTTCCAAGGTTTTCCAATGTACATTTTGTTTATAGTGTGCACAATGATGCCCTTGAAATTACCTCAAAACTTTAAATACAAACTTTTTTTCAATGTTTCCATCCCACTTTCTACAAACTTTGATGTTGCACTATTGAGTTCAAGTCCCCTTGTCTTTTTTGAATTTAACAAAGGCAAGGCTCATGTTGTTGTTGATGGTGATCCTATTACATTTGCTAGTGGGGCTTCTACTTCATTTAACCTTAGCACTTTTAGGATTGATCCTATCAACCTCATTGTTGATAAGAGAGGTGAAAAAGTGACTATAGTTACGAAGAAGAAATGGAAGGCTGAATGGGAGTTGAATTGAACCTTCCAAGACACATGGGTAAACAAAGTTTCCTTGGGCCGAATTGGCTTTTGGGCGAGATGGCAAGTCAAAAATGGTTCAATGAAAAATTTGCTCCACAATTGAACAAAAGGAAACATTACTTGTCCCCAAACTTGATGGGTTGAGAAATCATAATGGTAGGCGGATGTGTAAGGTAGTTCGGCTTAGTAGGGTGCTTGGGAAATCTTACATCAGTTCAGATAGCCAACATGTTTGAAATGAGAAGATTTATGCCATAATTGGACATGATGGCATTCAATTTCAAGTGGAAAAGAAGTAAGGTTGAAAAGAAAAAAACATGCAATTTGTTACCCTTTTCCATCTTTTGAAGTTGGGGAAACCCATCATTGACTTTGAAAGCATGCATGGGCTTTTACAATTTTTGAAGGTGGAGAACATTCCTAACAAGCATTGGACGAACACTAGTGGTTGGGGCATGGTAGAATGCATTAACAATGTGGTTTTGGTAGCTACAAAACAACCATCCAAACAACAAACTACATTTCTATAAGTTGTGATGAAGTGACCAATATAGATAACTAGTCATGGATTTTGGTTCATGTTTATGTTGTTGAAGACTTCAAAAGGGCACTGATCTTGGTGAATCTAAAATGGGTCACAGAAGGTTGCACAACAAACAACCTCACAAAGATGGTCCAAAACTCAGTGAAGAGTTTTGAAGGACTATTTGACCATAACTTGGTTATTAAGGTTGTGTGTTTTTGTACAATTGGTGTTGCCACCTTCCAAGGCATCAAAATTAGGGTTGCAACCCAACTAAGATAGATGTCCTCACCTTTTTGTATTCATGTGCATTGTGTAGCTCACAAGACCAACCTGGCAACCTTCACCCTCTCGGATTTGCCCGTAGTTGTGAAGATGGAAGCATTATTGGCAAGTGTGTACACATACTTTAGTCATAGTCCAAAGAACAATTTAGGGAGATCAAAATTGGTTGAAATTATGGAGACAAAAGGTTTCAAAATTTTACACAACATCAAAACTAGATGGTTGTTCCAAGCAAGGTGGTCCTTGAAGAGTTTAAGACTCTTTTAGTGAAAATGGTAGAAGATGTTGTTAATGAGTATGCAATTGCTAACTATGAACTGTTGTGTGACATTGAAACTGTTATGGGGCTTACTTGTCTATTGCCTATTTGGAAGTTATGCAAGGTTTGAGCAAGTATGCTTAGAACAAAAAGACCTTCATTTGTGACTTTGTGGGTAGTGTGAAATTATGTCAAGTTGACTTGCACAACATGTATTACAATGAAGAGAATAAATACAACTATAGTGACTTCCCACAATTTTGGAATTTCATTGACCACACCTTTGACCATTTGCACACTGTTTGGTGAAACAATCTGGTTGTTGGAGTACAACAAGTAGCATTTTCTTACTATGGAAAAATTATACAGAGTTCACAAAACATGCAAGTTGACTAGTCTCTGTAGCATGGTCATTCAAGAAGCTTGGGCACAATTTGTACAAGAGGTGAAGATGCAATGCACTCAAGAAGCTCGGGCACAATTTGTGCAAGAGGTGAAAATACAATGCATTCAAGTTGCATTACAACTAATCAATGAACTTGATAAGAGGTTCCTTGTACAAGAGGTCTTGGATGCTATGAAAATAATCTACCCACAATAATGGTTGCAAGCTAATGCTAAACAAACATTTCCTAGGCACCTTGCCTTGTTCAAAGCATAATATTGTCACCCATGGGTAGCTAGTGATGATGGTGTGATGTGTCCAACTTTGTTGGATGGTTGGAAATTAGATCAACATGCATATTTTTTTGTTGTCACAATGAAAAGCAATTGCAATTTTGCCATGCTGCCACCATTTAATTATAACTCAACATTTTGGTTGTGGTAAAGGTTGGGACCGGTGGCATTTTGAAGGAGAAGCTTTCAAAGTTTTTGAAACTTGTTGAGATATCCATTGTGATCACACTAGGTTTAGTAAAGGGCAAATGGACCTTTTCGACTTTAACTTACATCAAGAACAAGTTGAAAAACTATCTCATAGTTCATTTGGATATGGTCATTAGGATGTATGCCTAGAAATTTTATTATTTAGGCACATTTCCATTTTCTTGCCATTCAAGATTAGCAAACTAACAAACATCGATATTGTGTGGATTTATAATGCATTCTAGGGGCACATGCATAGGTATGTTCATGTAATGGAGGTTTATTTTTGTAATGATGTTGAATTCATTAGCCTTTGGGCCTATATGAATGCATTTTATTGAAAATTTAACTTTTAGTTAATTTCAATATGTAACAAGTTTTTAGTTTTGTGTGCTTTTGTGCAGGTCAATTTTTAAATTTCAGTTGGGTAAAATCGAGTCATGTATTGGTTTCCATTTTTACCACCTTTCCAACCCAATTTGTTGTTTATGCTTGTTTGCATTAAAGTTAGGTCTAATTTCATTCATATGTTACTTGTGAATGATGTATGCTTTTGTTGGTTTGCAGGTCACCTTGAATTGCAATTAAGCAGAATCCAATGCAAATTAAGGTTTAATCCCTTTGAAGGCATAAAATTGTAATCTTTCAAATGTGTTTGCATCTTGTGGCTGTGTGTTTGTGTGGCACCTTGATTTTCTTGTTTTATGTGTGGTTGTAGCATGTAGGAGATTTCAATTACAGTTCAACAAAATCCATTTTTGGATTAAGGTTCAACCCCCCTTGAAAGTATTTTGTTATGTAACTTTGACTAGGCATCAACGATCCACCAAACAAGGTTGGGTCTTCACCACCATCATATAGTAACTCTCATGTTAATCACCTCCTCATACATAATGTTAGGATTTTGTTCAATTGCCTCATGGCAACACTACAAGAACAAACATTGTGATGGTGGTAATGTCATTCCTTGCTTTGAAAATTTTCAACTTCTAGAAGATGGTGATCATAATGTTGACAAATTAGGTGCACATATGAAACCCCGATTTGATCCTACTTGGAAGGAGCTTCTCTATGAGGAAGGTAAGGGGGTGATCTTGGTAGCCTTATTATATTGGTCCTTTGCAGCTCTGTAATTTTTGGTGTTAAGCTTCTTAGGTGAAGCATTATTTCATTACCTTCAAATTGTTGTTGTGGAGATTTTTCTGCAATCTCATTGGTATACAAGCTTCTTCGAGAAGTCACAGGAACCATAATTTGGTGTGCATAATTTTTTTTCCATTTCAAAATGGGACACACTTTGTTTCTACATGTCGTGCCTTCTAGGCACATCCCATCTTTGTGCCTCTATGCCTCTTTGTCTTCAATGTAGCAAAATGATGACAATGCATTTTACGATTACTTTAGAAAAATTAAACAAGACTGTTTGATAGAGGTAAATTGTGTGGGATGACAAGGGAATGAAGATGTTCACAAACAAGTGTAAACCTACCAAGCTATTTGCAAAGCACATTAAGTTGGAGGAGCAAGTGCATTGACATCACTTTGACCGGTCAAAGTTTTCTTAGATTCTTTCACATTTGTTGTTGAATCGATGGGTGGAAAATGCAACAAGATACTATTAGAATTCAACATTTTGTTTTGATACCTAAAAGTTGTGTACAAATTGATGTGAGAGATTTATTTCTTGTGTATACATGTATCATTGTTGGAAAAACATGTCAATATTGATATAGGAACATCAAATAGGTTTGTACTTTGTAAACATAATTTCACTTTGAACAACAACTAGTCCAACCCACATCCCATGAAAATGACAGTAGCCACCTTGCACTCACATGCTTCAACATGAAATGTGGAAAATGCTAAAATAGCCTACCAATCACCCTTAACCATGTGATTGGTGCCACCTAGCCTAGAGCTGGTACAAGTTGGAGAGGCCTATTAAGTGACATTGAAAAAAACAAAAAAAAAATCCTTGCATACGTCCATACAAAAAAAAGTCCTACTATAAGGTGTATTGACAAAATGAAAATATGAAAAATTGAAGCTCCATCCACAACCCTTAAAATACTTGAAAAGAGAGTGAATGAATCATTCACCTCTTTCATTCAAATCTAATAAATGTTATTATCCACAAACTTTAAGCCAATAATATTATGCCCCTTGATCATTCATCAATGGAGAGGGTGAACTCCTATATTATTTGACACATTTAATGTTTTTGTCTCACATGAGATCAAGTTAATTAAGTTATATTTGTGCTTAACTCAAAATAATTAACTATATGAGTTCAAAATAGACCCTAGGTCAAAGGAACTTCATGTGTAAGGGCCCTTAAGGTTTATTATTTATTTATCATATATACCTATCCATCCATCCCAACATCATACCTAACAATATTTATAAATTCTATGTCTAAACAACAATTTAGGCCTATGATTTTGGGAGTGTCCCCATCTTGGAGCTTTTATAGTTATTTTATGTAAATTAACACTCCTTAAATGCTTTATAATGAAAATTTGAAAAGCATGTAATTGAAGTTGAAGACCACTTAATTAGCTTGTCGGATTGGAGGTGAGAAGATAAAAAGACTTTGAGTTTTGTTTTCTTCTGAAGAGAAAAAATAAAGGCAAACACCTCTCTTGTTATGAGACAATAATGGAGCAAAGCATTTTATTTTGATAAAAAAAGAATATTAGCAGTAGTGCCATTTGTATAAGATCTGGTACAATTTGCAATCAAACACTCCTCACTCAACAAGGAATAATGTTTCAATTGCCATGACATAAGATTCTGGTTTATAGTGTACCCAAAAGCTCTAGGGTGTAGGTAAGTCCACAGATTGCCAGAAACCTTGAATACACCATGCAAAGTTTTCGCAAACAGGTAAAAATCTTGGCCTGCAATGGACAGTGGTTGCAATTGACAACTTCAAAGGCTGGATTGCATCAAACCACCTACCATCGCTGCAATGGACAGTTAATCAACAAACCCACTCATAGCATTAATGTCCACAATCACCATAATTGGCACACTTCCATCCAATGCATCCACTTGGCTGCAATTTCTCCAATCTTTCTCCAATCTAAAATATCAATGTGATTGCAAGAATACACCTCAGTTAAAATAAAACCACCTACAGGACTTAAATGCAGAAATGAATGAAACCAGAGAGAAATTTGAGACCTGGATTGCATGAGACAAATGTCCTTACACAGAGAGCTCCTCAACTAGTATATGAGGGTAAAACAACAGCGAATGCATGGACTGTTGATAGTTTGTAACAATTTTTGTGACTGTTCTTCCAATTGCAAACAATTTGAGGGCACTGTGTAGCAAAACACAACTTGACGAACAGCTAAAAACTGGGATTACGAATATTCTGAAATTCTGAAATTGTTAGAACAGAGTCCTAAAGTCCACATCCAGCAAGAGGAAAGTTCAACCTCCATCCCTTATTTCTTATTCATTAATCCACCACTTTGCAAAGTGATCATAAAAGTGTGATCCTTGCCCCAGTTGTTGAGCTTCCCTATCAATAAAGCATTTGCTTCCTTCTATTTGACATCTTTGAATGTGAATCACAGTCAGTTACCTACCTTCAAGGCACTGCATGAACTGACTTTTCATCAAGGGTAGAAGCCTCTGATATCTTTTCCTCAGGCAGATGGAGAGTCCTCCTTCAGATTAAGCATAGTCTTGTCATCAGAAAGATTCACTTAATCCAGCACAATAGGGTGATCTGCCAATAGTTGCATCACTGCCTTTCTCTTGGGCATGCTTGGTATGGTACCCTTTGACCGAACACAGAGTGAAGCTGCTGCAGCTGTGACAACATAGCCACCATTGCAGAGTTAGAAAGTAAAAATACTCACAGGTATTCCAGACTACATTGATGCAGGATACTAATCAACTAACTTCAGCATCAGCATCCAGATATCCTACTCTCTTCAAAAGATATTCACTGCCAAAAGCTTTGGGAAATAGCTGGATGCACAAAATAGATGACAAGATCCCACTGTCAATTTACTATATGTCTAGTTTATACTTCAGATATCAGAACTGAAAGTAGGAGAAAGTACGCTGGGTGAAACTGTCATACCTGCAAATCTGAGGGCTTCGATGGGGGATTGATGTTCAATTAGGGCAACAGCATAGGCTGCTGTGAATGTATCACCGGCACCAGTTGTATCAACCACCACTGGAGCTAGGATTGCAGCCTGCATAAGTGGAGGTCCATCTTCACGGACAAGCACTGAGCCATGTTCTCCCATTTTCACCAACACTTGCTTTACACCCTAGTATGCAATTCCCAACATGATGTTACTGGGTGAGAATCCCCCACAGTAAGCAATCCAAAACAACAAATCATCTCGTTGCAGTCCTCACAATCAAGCATGAACTGTTGCATCATTCAGAAGGAGATTCCAGAACAACTGTTCCTGCAGAATGCTTCAACACAAGGTTGATAGCTGTGTACCAGTTGTACAGTGGAACCTTTAGTCAGCTGGTAGATGATATTGTGCAACTTGGACTTATATGGCAATAGTAACAAAAATGAACCAAATTAAGCTGATACTATGCTATGACACCATCAACAATAGCTGATGATGGAGGGACTGTGACCAACACCTTTGTTGCTGATATTCTCCTGAGCAATACAAAGATTGTCCTTTTCCTAAAAAAAAGAGATGGTGATACTATTGCATTAGCATGACAAAGAAAAATGAATGCAACTTCCATTTGTACTTGGGTGGTGCAGACCATCCCTCTGTCCTGACCACTTTTCTGTTCCATGTGAGTGCAGACAAAAGTGGGATTCAGCATGCAATATGAAAGGCCAAAAACTCACCATCTCTTGAATCTTTGCAGCTGCATCAATGACATCTTCCAGAGACTTTGTTGGCATCCCTGTCAAGCGTGCCAGCTCTGTCTCATTGGGGCTCAGCACAGTAACAAACTTGAGGAGTTCTTCTGGAATGGGGCCCTCAGCACCTCCTGCATCCATAATTACAGGGACTTTTGCTATCCTTGCAATCTGCATGAGAAATCCTGCCCGATCAGGAGAAATGGATTCAAAATTGGCAATTAAATCACCATAAGAAGAAGAACCCACATAATTTATGTGGACTCAGCAACCCACCATGTATATCTGCAAATCTTTGAAACACAAAATTGGTATACGGGGACCAATCACTTGTGTGACAAGCTATGTTCATGTCAGCATCACGTGCAGCTGACACTCTTGAGTACTTTTATGAACTTGAGTATGACAGCTATTTCTTGTCAACATCAGCAGCACAATGCATGTTATGAGCCATCCACTCATAGACTATGCTCCTGAAGAAATCCATAGGTCATTTCACAGGGACAGAACTTGAAATTGGTGAGCTGCAATATAAAGGCTCTGATGTCTTTGATAGAGCAAATGGAACATTTGACACTGGACATGACCAATACTTCAGACTTTCCCAAACAATTGTTTAAAATAGTGACCAGCTATCTTAAGTCTGATAGCATGGTTCACAGTAGGTTATAGGGGGCTAGGGGGCTCTAAAACTTGCCATGGTATACAGAGATGGCAATGAAGCAGGAATTGCATTCTGCTGAAAAAACTGGCATCAATCAAAGTTTCTGGATTAGGGAGTGAATCTCCACCTTGGCAGCTTCCAGGTTCACAGTGTCTGGAACCTCGCGCTGAAGAAGCACAGCACCTGCTCGGCGAATCAACTGTTGCACATTTGCTGACAATTGGCCAATGCCATCATCCAGCCTTGGCCATGATGCATTTGCTCCTCCAACAATGATAATTGAGTTTCTCCCTCCTGGTTGCAGCATAACCAATGCATGACCAGTTGGACCCTTCACTACATTAAGATGGTCCAGATTGACTCCTGCAGATGCAAGTGCTTCTTTCACCAAGTTGGCATGTCCATCCTCACCAACCTGCATCCATTGTGTCAAGCCATTGGAGAAAGTCAAAACAACTACGTTCTCTCAAATGCTTTACCTCTGTACTTGATGAATCTCAAGTGTGTGAACAAAGCAAATGGGGATAGGTCCAACCTGTTGAATCTAAAGACGTCAAACCCTAATTCAGCATGAGCAATAAACCCATGAACAGAGCTTGCAATCCTTCTCAAAAGAGAGATGCAAGAAGCCAGATTCTCCAGTCCCCTCCCAATCTTTTGGTATCTACATGCAAACTAGTCAAAGCTCTTTCACTGAATTCCATTGCATTCTGCAAAAAACTGATCCATATGCCAGATACACAGCCTCTCAATAAGCAACTGAGACATGAGAGTACAGGATTCTGTTTTATCACGACCTGATATTCCGGCAGGTTCCCGTGGTGAACGTGCAATAGAGAAAACCCTGGCTTTAAATCTGCGAAAGCCATCTTCCTCATAAACTAAAGCGAAAGAATTGTCCATTTTTTCATGTACACCTTGCACATACCTGGCCAACAAAATAGGTTGGATACGAGAGAAGAGCAGCGCAGGCAGCCTGATTAGCACCCTTGCCACCAGGGAATGTCTGACCACTTCTTGCCGCGATCGTTTCGCCCTCGTGTGGTAATCTCTCCACCTCAAGATAGATGTCTGCGTTGATCGATCCGACCACCACAAGAGGCGCACTGGTTGTCATAGCCTCCTGAGGTTACAAGGTCTCCCAAAAAAATTGTTTCTTATCGAGTATAAAAGATCTCACACCTAGAGATAGATGCAACAGTTCAAGGCAAGAACAGTAACGATGGACGACAAGAAAGACAGAGAAATAAGTTTTTTATGCGAAAAAACCAAGACAAGGTCTCACAACCACCAAAGCCAAATCAGGGCATGCGAAGCGAGCGCAATAATTGTGGATAGAAAGACTCTCGCTGCTTGCGATAACTATCTAATTTCTTCTTCAGAAAAAGAAGACGCACAGTCCGGTCCAAAAGAGAGGAAGCACAATCCGCTCCCTACAAAAGAAAACTGTAAAACGCTATTATGTATGTGCCGAGGGCTCCTGATGTTGTACTGCTCCTTTCTCTGTCAAGTTCTCTCCAACAGTTTAGTGCACGCAATCTCGGAGGAAAAACTCTGCAACGATTGCAAAAGCCATTTGATACCACTGCGTGTTTCCTGTGTCTCATGTGTGGGTGCACGGAGCCTATAGAATCAAATCCTCCTCCTCCGTCGACAACACTGGACAAGACTGCGCTGCTCTGTTCAACATGCTTTCTACTCCGTAATTGTTACTCAAGGATACATTCCGCCCTTCATCCTAATCTTCTGAGGGTCTACTCCGGACAGATTCCGCACTTCACCCTCAGCTTCTCAGAGTCACCTCCAGACGGATTCCGCACTTCACCCTAAGCTTCTCAGGGTCAACTCCGGACGGATTCCGCCCTTTACTGTAAGCTTCTCACTGGACAGATTCCACACTTCACCCTGAGATTCTTAGGGTTAAGTGGGGACACGTTTCACGCTTCGCTCCTCAGGATTAACTTCCCACAGATTCCGCCCTTCACCCCTGAGATTCTCAGGGTCAACTCCCGACATATTCCGCCCTTCACCGTGAGATTCTCCGGGTCAATTCCAAATAGATTCCGGCCTTAACTCCTCATATTCGCAGGTTTCAACTCTGACATATTCCGGACTTCACCCTGAGCTTCTTAGGGTCAACTGCTCTCTAAAATACATTGGGACTGGCACATAGAAGTCTAGCAAAGTAGTCGACAGAGTTCCTAACTGACAATTTTGACAGAATCTCTCCCTAGTGCCAATTATGTCAGATAATAGTTAAGAGTTTGATGGGACCAAGTTTCTAAAGAATTGACAGAATGTCTCCCTGGTGCCAATATTATGTCAAATAATAATCATCAGTAGACCAGGTTCCTAACAATGTGACCAGGGTTTTTTTTTTTTCAATTTTGTGTTATAAAAATTTTGGGGAAAATTTCCAAAACAATTAGCAAAATGAGTCAAATTTACACTAGAAAAACAAAAAAAGTCCCAAATTGGTTGGGTTAAAAGTGATAAATTTTGTCAGGAATTTTTTTGCTGGATGTGACAGAATCTCTCCCAAGTGCTAATTACGTCATATAATGATCATTGGTTAGACACAGTTTAGAGCTACCTGCATCTCGACTGGATCCTTGCAAAAAAGTACCCAATACTTTTCCTACCTGCCCAGCTGACCCCACTTGTATGCTCGGTTAACTTGCTCTTTCAACAACTTTAGAGGTCAATTCCGCCATTTCTGTATATATCTTTAAACACACAAAATATGTTGGTGTGGGTTTTTTTTCACACACAAGCTCATGTCTTGAAGCAAATTATTCCATATTTGGTGGTGTAGAATGCTTTTTCGAATGCTTTTCCTAATACTTTTGGTCCATGCAAAACTTGGCTTTCACAAACTATTCATATCCCGTAATGGCCATGAATTATCTGGCTCATTCATTAATGTGCAACCAATGCCCTTTTCTATGTTGTAAAGTGCCCTACATTTACAAACGTTACTTCATGACAACTTTATGACTTCCGAAAAGAACAGCTAGAATTTTTCTGTTGTATATGGCTGCCGTCTTACCCTCAGTGAGGTTTATGCCTTAGAGCATCTCCATGGGTGCTCAGTATGTCACTCTGGATAAAGAAATTAAATGTCTAAGTTTAGCTGTTTTTTTTGGCAACCCCACCAATAAAACTGTAACTCGAACTGCATATATGTGGGGACTACTAATAGCAAACCACTTGGACCAATCATTATGATCGACCAATCAGAAATACTGAGCTGCAGTTAGGTCCAATTTATTACACTCTTTTTTGGAGGTGCACAACTGTGTTGCGCCTTTTACTAGCCACTGCAAGCTACACGAATTTGATGCAGAAAAACTAATTTCCTAAGCTAAACCGGCACATTTGACTTTTTCACATTAAATTTTACTGTCTGGAGTCACATACTGACCACCGTTGGAGATGCTCTTATGAGATGATGGCACCTTGTGTGCAAGTTTCCTTCAGAAAAAAACATTGTTGAACCTTGTGTGTAAGGTTTCTTTTCTCAAATGAATCATCACCGCCCTCTTATGAAAGCAAAATCACTGGGTAGATTTTTTTTGGCATTTTTTTGGGGGACCGCATGTGTTATCAATATCAATAAATTAATATTTTGGGTGCTAGTGAGGTTATTAAAAAAAAGTAATAGTTATCTGTTTTGCACAATGGTAGGTTTTCAAATAAACAGCTGACAACTGCTAATTAACCTATTGATTAGACATCAGTTATAGGGTTTTTTAATTAAAATTTAATTATTTTTTCCCCTTTTTATATTAGTGTTTAAAGGCTGATATCTTACTTGGATGATAATCGAGTCATCCAGATAGGTTATTAGATTTTGAAAATTCAATATCAAACAGTTATCAATTTAACTGATTATAAAAAAAGCAACAACTGGCTGGTAGGTTATTAATAACCAGCTCTATAATCAGGCAACATTGTTAAGGACCTCAAGAAGGGTCGCTAAGAGGATTTGGGTCCTGTGCAAGGCTCCCTCATTCGCAAAACAGCCCCATTCAAGGTCCTTAACCTACCTATAAAGAACCGGTGGAATTTTTTAAAACATGTGTGGACATGCCTTACACTCATCCAAACAGAGGAGGCACCTTTACACATAAAGTGTCTCCGGTCGTTCTCAAGCAAAATCAGAGCCATTAAAATTCTACCAGATCTTTACACCAGATGAGGACCTCAAATGGGACAGTTCTGGGAATTGAGGTCTCGCACTCACCAGCTCCCACCTCGCTCTAGGCCCTCCTCATTCCAAGAAGAGCCCTGTTCTCAGTCCTTATCCTACACATAAGCTGTTTTACAACACACTAAAGACCACTATGCTATTGGATTGAGCAGGAACTGCTGGAATCATCTGAACTCTGCCCTTTCCATTGTCCTTAAAATCCCTTAGACAAGGACCTTACCATACAACAACAGCAAATTGGATAGACCCTGAGAGTTAGCTAAACGCCCATTTGTAAGTTACCTATTTACCCAGGCCTGACATTACTGGAATACTTGGTAGGTAGGTAAGTAGGCAGGTAAGTAGCTATGCAGTCAAGTAGGTAGGTAGTCAAGTAGGCAGGCAGGTAGGTCCGTAGACGGCCGTGATGTGTGGTTCGGTTCCTCTGGACCGGGACCCGAGAAGCCCGCCCGTCGGTCGGTCGGCCGGTGAGTTAGTTACCGGCGTTCTATTACTAAGGGCTACCATGCCTGGTCACTTACCAGGCAACTTCCGAGCTTCGGTCCAAGGTCTGGGCATTGGCACGGACCGGGCGGAGCGGATGTGACGGGTCCCGCTCACGTCTTCCGAGGCTCCGCTCCGTGCGTTGTCGTTGGCCGCTGCGTTGCTGCTGCTCGCGCGCGATCGATGCGTTTGTCTGCTGCTGCTGCTGGAGTGCGAGCCAGCGAAACCGCGATATCCTTGTAGAACTCATAAAGAGCTTTCGTTTAATATCTTGTTTGCTCGTACTGGAGATTTTTCAAGCGATCTGTTTTGTGGAGGTTTTCTGCGTGTGGTTCTTGGAGGAATCTCTTTCGAGGGTGGCATTGGCTATCGTACCACCACCCCAGGCGCCTCTTTCTGCTTTCTCGGGCGGTACTTGCTGGTTTTTTCTGGTCGTGTTTGCATGTCTCTCTTCCAGATTCGTGACATTGTTGTTGCATTTTCGATTGAAGAAAGCGAGTGGTTTATGCTGCATTATTGTTGGAGGCGGGAGGCCTTGATGTGAGAAAGCCTCTTGTGCTTGCTTTTGCTTAATAAAAGCAGAGACGGAGGGGCAAGTTTCTGCTGTCAGTTTCGGTCGGAGAGGCGTCTCGGGATTTTAGTAGTGTTGTGGAAGGATGTGATGTTAGTGTCGTGCTTCTATCGAGAGGAGACGGGATTGTGAAGGCTTGAAAACGGATTCCGAGAGTTTTTTCTGGGGACGTTCTTTTGGAGCAGAAGTGTTTGCGGTGTGTTTTTTTTTCCCTGTAAACGGGTGTCGATCCGTTCCACAGAACCCATCGCTGAGCAAATCTTCTTTTAGCACTATGCAACCCAGTATATTTTTGGAGGGGTTGAGGATCTGAAGGATCGATTGCAGTAAGAGTAAGATCCTGAAACTTGCATCTGTACCTGCCGCACATCTTTTTCTTGTCGTTACATGTGACGACTGCCATTGTGCGTGCCATGCTTCATGATCTGTGCCACTGCACTTCTTCCCACAATCAATCACCGGGAACTTCGTCCACTAGGGAGGACGACATTATGAGTAGTCTTCCAGGAGATCTGACGCAGTCTCAACAAGACGCCCGGAACAAGTTTCGGGATGTTCTTACGGAACAGGGGCTATTGCGCAAGCGAGACGATGACCATTCATTGTTACGCTTTCTGCGTGCCCGAGGTTTCGATGTTGCGAAAGCGAAGGCCATGTTCGAGGCGATGCTCGAATGGCGCAAAGAAATCGGGGCAGACAACATCAAAGAGGCATGACCAATCCGATCCCCCAGTGTTTTATTGAGGAGCTTGCAATGGGCGTTTATCTGTAGCTGGTGAAGAGCAAGGGCTTGGCATTTTGTCATCTGCATGCTTGTGTCTCTCCTCAGTGATGTCTCATATCCAATGTCCTGATCATTCTTGTTTGGTGTGTTTTAGAGAGCAGGCACATGACCTAGCTAAAAAAGGAGTTAGTGTGCAATGTTGTTGTGCATTTACTGAGCTTTTCAGGGATGGATGGCCATTCTGTTTGTGCAACAGACCTTTGATTTTCCAGAACAGAAAGCAACAAAGGACTTATATCCACACTTCCATCACAAAACAGACAAGATGGGCCGGCCTGTATATATCGAAAGACTAGGCCAGTTGCAGGTAGAGGAGCTGCTGAAAATCACAACAATGGATCGCATGCTTATGTACCATGTCAAAGAATGGGAGTTTCTGATTGATTGGAAGTTCCCTGCCTGCTCTAAGAAGTATGGCACTTACATTTCTCAGTCAATGACAATCCTTGATCTCAAAGGAGTGGTAAAGTGGCACTTCTCCTACCAACTTTGTGAATATTTGATGACATTAGAGTGACGTCATTGCTTCTGTTGCAATCTTGTCAGTTATGTGGGTTAGTGGTTTTCCTTCGCAGAGTGCAAGCTGCAAACAACATGTGAAAACTACTGTTCTCACAAGCTAGAGGTTTGCACAGGGTATTCTGCTGGGTGCATTTGGCCTCATATCATGATGGGTTCTGATAGATATGAAGTGCCTCACAGGCCTTTGATTTTGTCTAGGGAGTACTTGTGAGCATGTGTATGTAGTTTTGGCTGCCTTAGCATGAAATATTGCAGCATTGCCATCTGATGTTTATTCTCCAGGTCTTGTTTGTATACATTTATCTGAACTGTAAGGAATTTATCATGGTGTCTGATGTCATATGCACACCCATTGGATGGTTCTTTCATTACTATTCATGCAGATTACAGACATAAATTTTTTTTAATGTGCATGTCTTTCTGGAAGGAATTTGAGTCAAGTAATTTGCACATAGAGTTGTTTCTCTTCCTTTAACAATAAACAGTCATTTGTCACAATGTTGATAATATGCAGACATTCTGATTTTGTTCTGCTATTTTCTTGCTGGTGACTTGTACATAATCCTAATCCAGTGGTCTTGATTATATATTGCAGACAATGAAGCATATGAGTAAGCAAGTGAGACATTTTATCCAGAAAATTACGAAGGTTGATCAGGATTACTACCCTGAGTACCTAGGGAGGATGTTCATTGTCAATGCTCCAACTGCATTCAAGGCATTCTGGGCAGCTATAAAGCCATGGCTTGACAAAAGGACTCAAAAAAAGATTGAAGTTCATGGCAGTAACTTTTCATCCAAGTTGCTTGAGTTGGTGGATAGTGAGAATCTCCCTCAGTTTTTGGGAGGTTCATGTTGTTGCCTTGGAGGGTGTGAAAATTCAGATGCAGGCCCTTGGAATGAATTGACATACCAGCCACATCAGCTGCATGATGAGCACCTGAAGTTGCCTGCTTAGAAAGGTTTGCCCTTCTGTGCATTGCATTCTATTTTGACTGCCTGATTAGCAGTGATTCTCATTGTAGAAGCAGACAACTTAGTTCCCCTGTGAGGCACTGTATGTATGAATTTTTGTCTCTGCAAATTGGAACCAACAATGGCATACTGAACCAGTCCAAATCATTCTGAGGCTGATGAAGAATGTCTGGCCTTTTTAGTTGCTGGTTCTTGAAAGGATAGAGATGCACCAGACTCTATTTGTGGTGGCTAAATAGCAGGCAGCATTCAATTTAGTATAAGGTGAGCACTGCAGTGGGGCAGCATTTACATAAGTTCAGTGCATTTGGGTGCTGGGAGATGTAAGTGTAGACAGTCAAGAAGGTCATTGTCTGTGCAAATTTATAGTGCACTAAGCAGAAGTGTAATGCATATGAGCTTGACTCTGCACTCTGAACATCATGAGTTCTTGTGTTATCGTTGTGCATAGCATTGCTATGACACTCTCTGGGGGACGATTGTGCATAAAGTGGTCACAATCCCATTTCTGTCATCCTGAAGAGGCAACTTTGGAGTTTTGACATGCTCTCAGATGAGAAGTCTTGTTCTAGGGTTCAAAAGTTTTGCCCTGAAATTCAGAGTTTGATGGAACTGTCATGTAGTGTTGCATGTAGGAAGGAATGGCATACTGCTGGGGTAGTGAGTACTGCTCTCTTGCACAACTCTGACAGCTGGGTTGAAGCTTCAGTTTGGAACTTTTTTTTTGAACCAGAGCTTCTTGACCTAGAGGTAATCATGTTTCTTTGCACTGCAGGAACTACTATACCTGTTCGCCGCTCTTTTGCATTAGAAATTAGGCCACCTTTCTTTGATGACTTTTCTTTAACAGAACTATGTATTCTGTTAACTCTGATGAGATCCTTGTACAAAGGAGAGCTTGTGTATGTTCCTTGCATCACAATATTGTTACATACAGCTTGCCAATCCCCAACCCCTTTCTATGAGATGCATTGCAGCAATGTGGAGTTCCATGCTTGTATATCTATCTATCCACCAGTTTTAGTGTGCCATCTTTCAACTTTGAACCTCCTCTGGTAAACACCTCACATACTATTTCACCTGTGCTCATCCCAATCCTCCCTATACCTCAATTGCTATGCTCAAAGCAAATTTAGGAACAAGAACAACTTTAGGAGTTATTTCCTTCAGTTGATTTCCTGTCTGTCATCAAAACGATGAGGGAGATAATGCCACTTTGGTGGAAGTTGGTGTAATAAACCATATACTGTCTTGCAAATACATCAGCTGTTTTGTGGTTGATCCATTGATGTTGTAGGGTAAAGCCCCATAGTGTGGGCATTCCCAAATTAAGGGGCCCATGATGAGTTAGTTGATAACCTAGTCTGGCCTCACATTTTTGGAATGTTGGGGCTTTTATCAATCAAAAAGCATGAAGTGAAGATTACATGAACCTAAACATATGACAGGCAGAGGATTCTTATACCTACTTCTTAAGGGTGAAGATTATCATGAAATTATATATATGAAGATTGCATGGTGTAGGAAGGGGAGGATTCTTGCACCTACTCCTTAAGGGTGAAAACCATCATGAACCTAAACATATGAAGATCACAAGGTATAGGAAAGGGTTGATTCTTACACCTACTCCTTAAGAATAGGAGGGATCTTCCGCTCTTTAAGTAGGTGGAAGATCCCTTTCACTCTTAAGGAGTAGGTATAATATCCTAGGAAGGAGGGGTATACATGGAATTGACCAAGAATTGAAGAAGGCCCATTATATTGAGGAATTCCAATTCCAGTTCATCAGTAAGAGCAACTCCATCAATGCTCAGCATGTAACCCTGCAAATTAAAATGGATGAAGAACCGTCAAAAAATGCCAGTCTTTCTCAGCAAAATGATTTTGGTCCAGCATTTTTGCTTAGTTTGCTGAAGCTAGTAAAGGACACCACAAAGCCTAACACTTGCTAGAGGAGAGTATAACAAACTAACTGCTGCTCCATGTTTCTGATTGGCCAATCGGAATGATTGGTCCAGGACTGCTCTAAAATGCAGTTCTATTGGAATTCTATGGCCTATTCAGGGACTCGATACTGCTAGCCCAACATCAGTAATAAAATGTCATGTACAGTATTTTTTGGTTGATGGTTTGCAGTTAAACACTATGAAGCTGCTTGGGGCTGATAAAAGTGCACCTGTTAAGAGAGCCCTCCTAGAGCATCAGTAACAGGAGATGATTGTTTTTTCATAGGGCAACTATAATGATTGGCCCATGTCATGAGTCTTAAATAGTCAATTACTTTGGAGAGTCAGGTTTATGGGTGGGGATGGGGAAAGAGATGGGGAAAAATTAATACTGGAAGCTGATTGTCCTGACTACTGATAAAGTCTCAAATGAGCATTGGATCTAGCTTGGCATGCTCTTAGGTAATCAAAACAGAATGTATACCAGGGCTAATAGAAGGCAAGTCACTAAAAGAGAAAGGTAACTGGGAGAATGGGTCACAGCGGATTCAGGTTACAGGGAGGCTGAATCAGCAGGGTGGCTTACTGTCCTCACAGAGCATGGGAGGAGGAGGAGTGGGGACTTGGAACTCCCCCATGTGCATGTGGCAATCGCATGTGCATAAAAATAGTAAATAGTCACTACAAGAAGACAAATGAAATGTAAATATGGTGGAAGTCTCAACAAGTTTCATTGCAAAAATATTATATAAAATTGATCAATGTTGTAGCTTATATGCATAAAAGACTATCATCCACCCAATTTGAGCTATATTGACTTTTCACATTCTCATTTAGATCTTTAAATGTTCACACATCCAAATCATTTTTGAAGATTAAAAAAGAACTTTAAGAAACTGTAGGGGCAGGGTTTATCATATGATTTGCTAGCTTATTTCTTGATAATGAGAGAATGAACTTTTTGTGTGGGCATTGTGAAAGACATCTAAGTAGGGATGTGGAAGCTCAATGTTGCAGAGTGTTTTTGTGCTTTGGTAGTCAGGGAAGAATGCCCCATTACTGGTATTCATATCTTTTTTTTTGGAGTCAATTACTCCACTGTGTTATGTGATTCTCAATAGAAGATATAGGTTTAGGATTAGGATTTAGGGACCAGTTCAAAGAAAATGATGAAAGGTCTAAGGGTTTTATGAGCGGTCTAAGTGGCAGGTTCTTCTATGTTGTGGGGGGTTTGGAGCTCCTGAGAGAAAGAATCAGATCCTCTATGTTTAGAAGAGAGCACCTACCCTGCTGTGGGAACTCTGGAGGGAAAATGGAATTTTGAGGATGTACATGGGTATTATGGAAAGAATTTGTTGGTATGTCCAACCCCTTTTTGTTTCTCTGTCCAACTTCCAAGGATGAAGGGTCTGGTGGGTATATGTTTGTCATCCAGTACTTGGGAATCCTTTCAGCATATATGAACTGTCGCATAGAAGACCAGTTGGCTCTTCAGAGGAAACTGGAGAGTTCTGATTCTTTGAGGTCCATAGCATGTTTTTCCTTTGGAATCAAAGCTGTAGGAATATAAGGTAGATGGATATTGTACTGTGATAATTCCCGTCTCACTGCTGGATGCAACAGCAATCCAACTGATGTTATATGTAGTGTATCAGGGTGTTTCTCTACCAAGCAATCCCTTCTTTTTGTTGGTGACAGTATTTGCATGACATGAGTTTTCAGTATTATTCTGTAGTGGCTACCATTGCAAGAAATTCTGGGAAATCCTGGCTATATTTCTCCTTTGATCCCACTTGCTTTTCTTACTGCTTTTAGCACCCTTATTTCAAACCTTCATTCAGTGGTGCCATCCTAAGATCGAATCTCCAACTATAATCTGCAGTTCTCGACTTTTATGAAGAATCTCCCCTTCCAGTTCTCATAAATAAATTAGAATGGTTCTGATTTCAGTTCTGGTTCCAAAAAATCAATTAGAGTGGGTCTGGATTCGATTTCAGGTCTGGTTCATCAAAAATGCAAAATCCTGGTTTTAGTTTCGGGTTTTGGGTTTACAAATTAGATCTTGATTTTGCTATAGTTTTGAATAACCCAAACCAAAACCAGCAGTTAACTTGGAATTAGACCTCAGTTCTTGTCCCCTTTTTCAAACAAAACGTATATTTCAAAAACCCCGGATGCAATTCAGGTTCTTAAAAAAACACCAAAGAACTCAATTCTGATTCCAAACCCAATGTCGAAAACTAGACCTAGTTCCAGTTTGCTTTTTATTAGTAATTGGAACGAAACCAGCAGTTCTAAGCTGCCAAACCAAGTCCGGGCAATTCTGTGCCCCTCTCACCACAGTGGCTTTTTCCAAAGCCCGCAGACGGCAACCCATCAGTGGTATCTAGGGTATGTGTCAGTGCATGTAGTAACTTCCATTCTTTCTGTCTGTTTTTAGCAGGAGTTTTTTTTGCGCTAATTTCTCTAGTGAACATATATAATAGAGTTTTCTGTAAACTCAGGAAAACACGACACCAGTACCCTGAGTTTGGTCCAAAACCGATTGAGATTGAAAAAAAACCGGCAAAAAAAAAAAGTAAATTAGCCTTCAAGGTGGGGTCAAACTCAGAAATGCACCACCTTTTTGTGCCAAACTGAGTTTGATCCGGTTTTGACCCGTCTTTCCTTTTTCCTGAGCGCTTCCACTGCTGCTACAAGTATTTTCACTGCTCCTACATGTACAACTACTATAATTACCTCGAACCTTGTGCATTAGATGCTGATTTTCAGCACTTCATACCCAGATTTGATAAAACTTCCTTCACCTCATTCAAAGAGGGGATAAGGGGTGAAAAGAGGCCCAAAGACAGGGTGAAGACAGGATTACTTTAAGGAAAACTCTATTCCTTTAAGGAAAACTGTTTGGCCTAGAATTCTTATTGGATTGCAGGAAACCCCCGCAGACAATGGCTGCCCCTGGTGATGGTCCAGGCAAGTGGTGGTGACGCAGTGTTGCAGATGGTGCGGCACAGGATGTGAAACGAAGTAAGGACTGGTGGCACACCATTCCTACAGACGGAGATGCTAACTGATATGGGCACAAGCGTTGATAACAGGAGGACAGAGAAAATATTATCCTTTTGCCTCCCTGAAATGGCCACTGGACAGAGGGGGGAAGACAAACCACCTGCAATCAAGCTACTTCCCAACTACAGGAAGATGAACAGGGTGGAAATGAGCAGTGGTCTGGTATCAACAAGAATGTTCTGGCACCCAGGATAGAGCCTGGAGAGCTGCTTCTTCAACCCCTTGCATCAGACCAGGGGACTAATTCCAGCAACCAGTAAGCCACTTTTGACAATTGACATACAGAAAATGGAGCAGCAGCTGGGGCCCAGATGAGAGGGATAAAGAGTTTAGGTGGTCCAGGGAAAGCAAGTTGGTAAGTGATGCACCTGATAAAAAAGTGGTTAACAGTTGGGGCTACCAGTCTCAGTGTCCAACTTCCACAAGGATCACCAAGAATTTGACAAAGAATGGGAGTGAGACAGACTGCAGAACTCTGGAGCCGGGGGAGATCATGCTTGGTGTCCACAATCCATTGTGTCCAGAGGTAGAGGGGATGTTCCAGTTGTAGGCAATACCCCTCCCAGGTGTGCCCCAGGTTTCAACACTATAAGAAGCAGGGGTTGGTTTTGCAGTTAGTTGTGCTCACGCAAACTTTACAGGGAGCAGCATGGTTGCACACAGGTCAGCAGTGGCCTGTTCCATAGGTGCTCCACCTCTTATTGACAATTCGGATCCAGATGAAGGGCAAGTTGGAAGAAATTCATTTTTGTTTCGCTATTCGCGCTTGAAGGTCCTTGAAGTGTATGGGAAATTAGGGTGTCTACCATCTCTTGGAATTTGTCCAGATGGATTGTCTAATGTGCAGCAGCTGATGCAAGATGATGCCTTAGAGCCTCTTGGTTTTTCAATACCTGATATGTAGGAAGAGGTGAGAAAGTTGCAAAGATCTGGAACTTATCTGTCATTATCTGTGAAACAAAATATTCCTAATATGTGGTATGACAATTTCATTATGCATGAAGGCAGGCAGTTTTGGAGGGAATTCAGAATGGAAATATAGTTAGCAGTGGAGCAATGCATAGTGTTGGTCCCAATCCAAACAGAGACTTTTGTGAGAACCTAAACCAAAGGAATGATCAATGCTGTGCATCTTGAGTTGTTTTTTGCATATTTCTGTATCTTCTAGAAGGACTGCTGCCATTCTCAAAAACCTAACATTTCATACTGTTTTCCCTGGTTAATTGCTCTCAAGCAATCACACATGTGTATGTTTCAGTACTCTTTCCCAATCTCTCACTGTTCAGTTGGAGCACATGCTTCTCCTTTTGGCCAGGTGGTAAGAAGGATATTGTTTTTGATTGCCACAGAGAGGATGATTTCTTCAACCAGCCTGGTTTTGGTGATGGGGTTGCTTCTCTCAATCTATGTGCAGGTTCATATGTTGATGCTGAGGCAGAAGCTTGAGAGTCTGGCACTTGTTTAGAAGTTACATCAGATGCTGGTGGTATGTCCCTTCAATTGTAAATTTCTTTTCATTCATAAAGTCACATTATCAGGCAGCACTCATTGTCTGGACTAACACTGTTCAGTCAATCAATGCCCTCAGGCTTTCCTGCCCTATCTATTCTATGGATCATTTTCATCCAAAGGCCATGCTTTCCATGTTGTTTCTCTCCTCTTTCTCTTTCCTTATTTGGTTCTTTTTGGTTTTCCCTTCTCTTTGTGTTCCCTTTTGTGTTGGTCTCCTCAGTCATCTCCTTTTCTTGGGCTAGCCAACACCACAGCTGATTTTTCCTTTTACTGCCAGTCTTGTGACAGAACTCAGTACGGTTTAATATATGACATCAATTTTCACCAAATGCTGGGAACTGATGACATCAGTGAAGATGCTATGGTAGCTTGTCACTACCATGCATGTTTAAGGTCACTGAGCATATGTGTGACTATTGCTATTGTTCTAATGATCCTCAGTTTTTCCTGTGGTTATAAGGGTGATGATCTTTTTCCTGTGTGCTGATATTTTTGTTGTTTCTGAATTCTATTAGGTTTGGAGGCTTTCTTTACTTATAAAGACATCCTTCTTCATTTGGATGGTTCTGTGTTTATTAGGTGGCAGCAGTGGGCAGCTGGGGGAGGAGTGGAGTGGAGATTCAGGAAGGAAGGACAGCAGCAGCTGGAGGAGTGAAGGTTCTGGCCAAAGTGATGACATTTGGTGCAAGCCTAAGGGTGGCAATGAAGCAGTTACCAGCTCCAAAGAGGCAAAGAGGTGGAGAAATGAACAAAGCATTGAGAAAGATGATCGAAGCAGCTGGTGCTGCAAAAAGGTTGTTAGTCTGAAGTCAGATTTTCCACAGTATTTGAAGTATGAAATATTGTTCTGCCCAGTTCTGGCACGTTTCTTTTTCTGGTGAACAGGAGAACTCACTAGTTGCAAAATGGTGAACAGGCCTTACTGCCTGAAAGAGGCAGATGGATGCAAAATGATAAAGTAAACTCAAGCGAGGAAGGAAATCTTATAGAGAGACATAACCTATCACATTCTCTAACAGGTGTAGAGACTGGAAACCTGGATAGAGGTCTCTCTCTATCAATGCAGAGTAAATAAGATGTCAACCTCTGTAGCAGCAGTTGGAGCAAAGGCAAGGAAGCTGAGTTGTCCACTGTCTGAGCAGAATGGGGCTACGAAGGTTGCAGCACCTCTGCAAGGAGCTACAGAGGAGCTCAGTATTTTCTATAAAGATCCTCAAGGTGACATCCAAGGCCCAGTCATGGGAGTGGACATCATTGACTGGTTTGAAGCTGGATTCTTTAGTACCAGTGAGATTGGCAGATTCTTTTGAAGGCACACTGTTTGTGCCATTGGGTCATCTGATGCCACATCTGAGGCCCAAGCCATGCCCCCTCCCCAGGTTTTGTTTCATCGAAGAAGTCAGAAGGAGTAAACAAGGCCGTGCTTGCAAATGGGGGATGCAGTCTCCTTGTCTCAGTCTGGGCAGCAGACAGTATTTGAGCAAAGACAGAGGAGTGGAGGGGTTATGGGGAAGGAATAGAGGTCAATCTACTTCCAAGATTGGAAACTCTCAGGTTGGTGGATACCACAGAGGCTACTTTTGGTGGGGATTCAAGAGTTTCCTTGAAGCAAACTCCAGGCACTGGAATTGAAGGTAATGGTTCAAAGTCACAGCCCACTTTTCATTTGTTATGTGCTTTGCAGCAGCATTTGTTTGTACACTTCTCCTTCTCCCCACTCTCTTGGCTTGGATTTACATTTCTTTAATGTGTGTGGGTATGATTTCTTCGAATACAGAGATGCCAGCAGACAACTTGTTTGGGTTAAGTGAGAGTGCAAGTACAGCAAAGACTGATGGTCTGATGGATCAAGATTTTTGAATGCAGTGTCAAATGTCAAGTGAAATGGATGTCTCTGATCCAGCAAATTATAGTCTACCAAAGCTCTGTTCTCAGAGTTTGCAATGCCAGGAGTATGAGGAACAAAAAGCTTCACTTGTGGGGACAACTCTCCAGAGCTCTAGGTCCTACAACGGTCCATGGTTTGCACTCAGCAGTGCAATCATCATCATGGGAAAGCCAGTTTGGTCTGGTACCAGCAGTTTCAACTGACCTTTCTGTTCAGGGAGTATTCTCCATAATTGATCAGCCCTTGCCTGGTAACCTGGCATGCAAGGTATCTCTAACTGGAGCCCACTCTCATGTAGAGCCTCCCACCCTAACCATCTTCAACAATAGCTGGAGTGGCTGGAGCTGCAGCACCTTCTTCAGCTCAGGCATCTGCATCCTAGTCTGTCAGGATTGCCTCTGTAGCACCAGTCAGAATATCTGAATATTTTTCACCATTGCAGCAGCAATGTGGAACCTCATTTGCATGTCCGGGCCATTAACAGCTTTTCCATCCAGGACTCTTTGATCTTCATCATCACCTTGTTCTACAACCTCCTCCATCTACATCAGGGACTTTTTTAAGCAAGCTTCTTCAGATGCAGCAGCACCAGCAACAACAGCTCCTGCCACAAGTTCCAACAGGAGAGTCAGCGAGGTACGAGCCAATTCTTACTGCTTCACAGTCTCTTCGTGTCCACCATCACCCCTCTGATAGTGGCCCAAGAGTTAGTGGCCTTTTTTTATCAGCCCCTGGTTGTCCAGCAACAAACAGAATCACTATGGATGGGATCTCCTGGCCACCTACAAAGTCCACAAGATGTTTGTTCTTTGGACAGCTCTTCCAAGCCCAAGGAAGCCACCCACACTTAGCTGCCTTTAATCACATTCTCAGACAGGAGCAGCAGCAGGTCTCTTTCTTTGTCTTTGGGTCATAGAGAAACAGCTATGGATTGGGAAGTCTCTTTGCCATTGTGTTTTGTCCTAGGTTTGCAGTTGTTGCCATGAAAGTTTCTGATTGGTTTGTGTGTTAGATGATTACAATCTTATAATATCTTTTATGACAGGAGCAGTTGGATTTGCCATGGCAAACCACAAGCACAGATGAAATGTGGATCCCTGGTGTGTGGGAAGTGAATGAGTCTGATCAATTTGTACCAAGAAAGGGCACCTATTGCAATTCCAGCTTCTACCAGTATACAACAGTAACAGCTACAACTGCCACAGCAATTCTTGCACCACCAGTTGAATTTTCATGAATCTCCTGAACAGCTGCAATCAAATCCTTCAGGTGTTTTCCAGTTAGAGGTTCCATGTGTAGAGCTGCAAGGTGGGGAGGTGGATAATGTTGAAAATGTGTTTGATCCCAGCATCTTGCAACTGGAACATAACATATCAGTGATTTCACTATCTAGTACAGAATCAGGGACTATGCTCCCTGCCAAATTGGTGATAGGAATCCAAGGACTCCAACACCATGCCAAGCTGAGAGACATAACAATATTCCAGCTTTTGCAGAAGAGCAAGTCCATGAGGATGCTATACAGATGTACCAAGAGCAAAGCAGACCAGAACAGGAAGCTTCTCTGACCTGCATCTTGAAATCACCTGTTAGCCTTCCACTTGAGGTCTTAGGATCTTCTCTAGTTAAAGATGATATGTAGTCTTCACAGCACCTAACTGGAGGTAATAAGCCCTTGTTGCCACTGACCAACTTTCAAGATTCAGGAGACCGCCTCCTTTCGAGAAGATGAAAGAGTGTGTGCATGATTTGAGCCATAATTCCTTGGATAGAGAGGCCCGCAATCATGGGGGCCCAGAAGACCAACCACAGGAAAGAGCTGATGGAAGATCTAAAGGGTGTTTGCACCTTGAGGAGACACCAGTCAAGTGTGCATCCATTACTCTTGACACTACTGCTGGTGCAGTTACTCCTCCTGAGCCACTTAAATCCCAGACAGTTGGTCTCAGAGTCAACAATCAGCTGATTTAATGTTATATCAGCAACCAGGGTCAATTTCTTCCTTGCTGGTGTGGAAGCCAGCCCTTCCACCCAAATGTAAGTCGCTGATGGAAATTCAGCAGGAACAGGCCAAGCATCAAAGAGTGGAAGAACAAGGTGTTGCAGAAGTTGTTCCCTGCACAATACTATTGGAAGACTCTGTTGTGAACTCTGGGACTTTGGTTCATGGTAGCATCAGTTTGCCCCCCTCAAGCGAATTCTTTAAAAGAAATACAGGAAGAGGAGGCTTACAGAGCATTGAGTGCGGGTACTTCACTAGGGCATGTGATGTCTTGTCTTGCAACTATGTTTGCGAGTGAAGGAGAGAACAAATCCTGAACTCACACCATCCTGCATTCACATATGGGTGAAGAAGGGAGGCTTTTGCATAATGCAACCGAGGATTTGTGTGGGGATGGTGCAAGCAAGAATCTCTTGGATTCTACATGGAGCTTGAGCAGCCAGGCACTTGAGGCAGCAGCAACTCAAACTTCAGTGCAAACAACCACCAATTTGGATTTATTTAGGGCATCAAATTGTCCAATGTGAAGCTCTGAACTTTTTTTGGAAGAGGCGTGCTTAGGAGATGGAGCTGGCTCTGGAGTGGAGGACTTGGTTGCTGCAGTTGCACCCTTTGACTTAGAAGCTTGTTTCTACTTTCTCCTAATTCTTTTGGTTCAATAAAGTCATTTTGGGTCAGAGTGTTTTATTTGTACTGATTCTTAATCCTTTGGAGGTTCATCAATTCAGAAGGCCTTATGCAGGCACATAGAGCTACAAGCAAAAGCTTTGGAGCTTTCTGGAGCCTTGAAAGAGAGTCCAAAAATGTTAAATCAATACAACATTCTCTTCATATGTGGAAGCCTAAAGGATTTTTGAAGAGTTCAGTCATTGAGTCAGATGGTCATCTCTTCCATTGTGTTATTGTTACCTTCCTGTGACAATATGCCCTGGCTTTTCACACTTTTACAAATTACAGATTGTCACATGCCTTCTTTTGCAGAAGTTTCCAACTGGCTAATTTCTTATTAAGCTATTCTGCTGGTAGTCAATGGTCAGAAGTTGTAGAAAGTTGATTTCCCCTCTACGAATAGTTGGATTCTTAGAAAGACTCTGGCACATTTGATGTTGTAGTTCCTGATCTCTCAAGTTCAAATTTCTCCACTGTTTTTGTCATGCTTTGATTTCTCTAGTTACAAAGATCGAATCCATCAGATCTGAAAGCATGAATCATCAGTTCTAATGACTAAACTTTTTGGATGTTAGAAGTCCCATCATTTCAGATATTTTGTTGCTTCAAAGGACAGTCCTCTTCAAATATGTCTGGTAGGATAAGTCAGGTTCTGAGGAGTCTCTCCATAGCTTCAAGGTAGCAGAATCCTCATATTTGTCTTTTTGACTGGATCTGCTGATGGATAATTTGTTCTTCACCACTGGCCAGTAACCTTAATCAAGTGATGTTATCTGAATGCCAATGGGTTTTTATCAATTGTTCATTATTTCAGCTTACTTGTATCTGCTGATTGAATTCAATTATTTCAACATCTTACTAAGTTTAAGCTTGTCCAGTTCTTTTAGCTTGATACATACCTGATTTCTCCTTGTGTATGTATAGGAAGACTATTGCAGTGGTATACCCTAATCATTCTGTGAGGTCAATTTGTACTTCTCATGGCCTCTCTTGCAATTTCTTGGATTTCTCAATATCCCAAAATTCAGAAGGCTTAAACATCAACATTTTCAAAGGTGCTATCAGCCAGAATATGCATGTAACAGGATAAGAACACCTCATCTGGAAGTCTGATCTTTGCTATGTTGTTTCCTTATTAGTTTGTAACCTTTTGCAATGCCCCTTGCTTCTTAGTTTGCTTGGTCATCTCCTCACCTTTTTTGTTTTGTAGGTATCCAAACATTGGTCGCTGAATCTTCCCAGCATTGCCAGTCTTGTGGAAGACACTTGCTATGTCAGTTCATAATCTATGAAATTGATGCATTGACTTCAACCTGCTTCCACAAGTTGGAGTTGATGGGATGTTATGCAACTGGTCACTCAAACAAAGGTTTCTAATAAAGGTCACATATAGGTGATAGTTGTTATTGTTTAAACTAATGTCTTGCTGGGAAGGATGGAATAGTAAATGGGTGTTGAATTCATATTGGCAAAGGAAAGACTTGTACTTCAAGAGTTTGATGTTATACCAAGGAATTAACAAAGGAGTCATTATTATTATTATTATTATTATTATTATTTTGTCAATGTTGTACATAGTTATTGGAGTGGATTGGGATCTTTGTGAAGAGGGTATCTAGTCCATCACAATCATTTTTTAAGAAACTTTTATGTGCCATTATTTATCTTAGGTCTTCTAAGATTAGGAACAAAGAGTGAAATCTATAATGTTTTTGCATTAAGATGTCTAGGTCATGTTGAACCCAACACAATAACGATTGTGTCATTCAAGCTTCTAATGAAGTTAAGGTTTGGCTTTGGCATAATGCCCTAGCCAAGGATCAGTAAGTAGTTTTTTATATTTTCCTTTCGATTCATTTAATCTTCTATGATTGGCTTTGTAAATTTAAGATTACCCTATAGCAATATGTAGTTTTTTAATAAGTGGGCATGTGCTCATATTAAGCCTCCTTCTTCATGGGCACCAAACGTCCCATGTCCCCTAGTTCATCATGTCCCATCAAACCTCGTCCTTCCCATCTCCCATTTGTTTTATCATGTGCCACCACAAACCTAGTTTCCACCCCATCTCTCATGCAAACCACACACCTCCCACTAATTCCCCTTCCCATTTCAATAAACCACACACCACCCATTAGTTCCCCTTATTGACCTTCAACCTTTCAAGTGAATATGGGGCCCCAACCTTACACTTTCCCAAACCCCTTTCATCATGCACATGTAGGACCTTTTCTCCCTTCCACTCTACCAACCCCTCCAATGCACATGATCAGACCCCCCAACCTACCTTCATCTCCTCAACATGTTTGCAACTTCCACCTAAAGTTTTTTGCCTCACCTATTGGCATCAATTTACCAATCAAAGGTTAGCTCATCATCAACGTTCCTATCAAGCACCCAATTCATCTAATCCAAACCCCCATGACCATCCCAATTCAATACCTCCCCTTGTTTCCACCATGTTTACATTAACCTGGACTTGGGTTTTATCTTTGGATATCTTTGGGTCTTTTCATTTAGGCTTTCGTTGTCCTTGATTGTATAACAACATCCCTATTGTTCTACAACGTGAGGTACAAGTGGCATTTCATTTTCCATTAGATAAGTTAGCACAAGACCCCTTTGATGTGACAACTTGGCATGTGTTCCTTTTATTACCCCAATGGTGTTTCGTTTTCCCCCCTCGTGGCAAGGCAACAAGGCATAGGGAAACATAAATTTTACTCAAGCGTTTTCTAACAGGTGATAGGGAAATTTTGCAAGAAGAGTTTTCTTTATGAGCCCAAGCTTTGGCAACAAGTTCGAATTCAATGCCTTTTCCCTAACATGGTCCCCTAACTCCTAAACACCTTCTTCACAATCTAATTCTTGGATGTGCAAAGGAATATTCTAAAGCAACCCGTGCATTGGCACCATTTTCCCCTACACCCACATCCTTTGACACCACCTCAGCTTTCACCGCACTACACCCTAAATCAAATGGCTACTTCTCACTTTTCCTAAAATACTACAAACTAAACCAAGATTTTAAACTTTTTTCTTATTCATTCAAACTAACATTCTAATGCATGCCCCATTTATTAACAAATGGTCCTTTTAGGATGGTTTTTTAACACCTTCGGAATTGTTTTCACCTAGAAGATTCAGTGAATGGATTCCTTCAATTATTTCAATTTTGTTTTCATATTACTAAAGGTCACATTTTGCCTCGAATTGCATGTGTTTTTGGCATGGCCCACCTTTTAGCCATGACCAAGCCTTTAGGTGGAATTTGTCCCATTGCAATGGGGCAAACATTATATCAACTCACAAGTCACACCCTATGCTTTTAATTTTGCTACACCTTTGCAACACATTTCTCCCCACACCAATTCAAAGTCGAAACTAAAAGCAATTGTGAAATAATAGTCCACGACATTAAGTGCACCTTCAACCTTCACCTCGGCTAGGTTATTTTCCAACTAGACGTGGCAAACAATTTCAATTCAATGTCAAAAGGGGTCATATTTCAAGAATTTCATGTAGTAGGTGGAGACATCATGGAACTCATCCCTTTTGTTCGTGCATTTTATGCATTTGAATCTCCCCTATTTTACAGTCATTATAATCATGAAGGTGATGTCATAATCATCCCCTCTACCATGGGAACCTGTCAAGGTGATCCCTTGGGAGGGACATTATTCACATTAACCCACTTTACGGCTTTGCATTTTACAATTAGTCATTTCCCTTCTTATTTATTTACATCCATTATAGACAACATTCACATCATAGGTGTGATGGATGCAAAAATTAGACACCATCTTCCAATAGATGGAATTCATCCATAATGTTCATCCATAACTTTTAACTAAGTTTTGATTAATTTTCAAGTAAATCTTAGTTAAGTCCTAATTAAATTCAAGTTGATTTTGAATTAATTTTTAGTTAATTCCTAATTAAGTCTCAATTAATTCATAATTTAATTTTAGTTAAGTCTTAATTAAGTCTAATTAACCCCCAGTTGACTCCTAGTTAAATCCGAGTTTAAATTTTAACTAATTCATAGTCAACTCCTAGTTAAGAGGGTTCCCAAGAAGCTTCCTTATTTGATGCACACATAAAAGCTTCTTTGGAAACTTCCTTGAACTAAATCCCCAAAGGGGTATAAATAGGAGTAGGACCCCTCATTTCTTTTAATCTTTTCAACATCGGTCTTAAACACATGATCTTGCATCATAGCTTTATCATATTTTTTTCATGTTCATATTTGCATGTTTTAGCATAATAAAGATATGTTTTCACATTTCTTTGCACATCTCGTGTTCTTGTTCTCAATTCTTGTGTTGTTTTTTTATCCATGATCTTGTCTTGTTCTTTATTTGGAAGTTAAACTTAAACCTTCCCTTTAACCTTTGTTCAACCTTTGTTCTCATGGTTTTTCGTGTCCTTGACAATAAGTCCCCCTTCTATTGTATCATCTACATATGAACATTTTTAGATCAAACTCCGTGCAATAAGTCTTTCTATCCAACTTTATAAATTTGTAAACACAGTCACCCTCTGGCCTACAGCTTGACTTCAACACCCCATCTCAATTTACCACCCCATTAAAAGGAATTAGAGTTTTGACAGTTCCATTGGGCACTTCATCAAGGATGCCTTGTTAAAAAATGTTCAACATGTTTATTTTCTCTTTAAAATGGGTGATGTTCATGTAACCTTTGGAATTCTATCTCATTATTTCATGCAACAACTTTCATATCTCTTACAACATACATTTCTTTCTTCCACCTTCATTGAATCCTTCACTTTTTTAAACTCCTCCTTCCTTCAAGTGTTTGGGCACTTCTTGGGTCCAAGATCCTTTGACAACTGAAGATTTCTAGCCCGTAAACAAACCTTTCTCCCAGTGGCATCGAACTCATACTGATATCCCCAACAACCTATTTAGGGAATTGGGTTCTTATAATCTCAATCATAGCTAATAGGTTTATGGTTTATCAATGACCTTTCCTTCTTGAAGCCTTAGCATGAATCGATAATAACACCTTCCTTTCCAACAACACTTCAAGGTGACATGTGATTTCTTATCACCATCAATTCACGCATGTCTTCCTTTGTTTGAACAACTCATTGGACAACAAATGGTTCAATTTCAAGATTCCATTTTGGAGCGTTTGCACCATCATACCCTTTTCCTTATGACTTTCACAGGATATTTGAAGCCCATTGTGCCCAAATTCTATCATGTTTTGGCCTAGGGGTGAATGCTTGACTTACAATTCGACTAATCTTCCTAGGCTTTCAACTAGCTTCACCAATCTTTTCCACAATGCTTCAAATACAACTTGGATTGGCCCATCCCTAAATTGCAAATATCCTTTGATGTGTGTGCACACATCCCATTGACCCTATGGGTATCCACCTTTTGCATTGTGCTCATGACAACAAGTGCATAAGAACCCATGATGCTGTTTACGACACCTTTGCTGCCATTGCACGAGATGTTAGCTTCCATGTGGGGTGAAAATCACATGCACTTTTTTCAAACACTTTCAATTCCTTTTGTCAATAGTGTGCTCACCAAAGATGCCATTTGCATTTTAATCAACATTGTCATTGTCAACCCAACACGAACAGATTTACTTCCCCGATCTTGCGCCACTTAAGGATTTGTTACTTCCGATGCAACTCAAGCCAAAGAACAAAGCTATCGTGATCAACACCCTACCCATCAATTTTTCCCCTTAGCAGTGGAAGTATTTGGATGTCTACATAAGCAAGTGAATGTGTTTTTACACAATTGTGCCAATGCCATTTGGAGTTTGAAAGGACTAAAAGGCCCTCCTCTTTTTGTTTTGGTTCAGTTTCTTTGGCAAAAAATTTCAATCACATTGCAAAGGCTACAAGCATCTTCCATCTTAAATTAGGCGATAGCTATAGGCCTAGCTACTTCCCAACTTCCACCCCTTCAAAACACATCTCCCATCTCCACAACTGTTATTACAAATGGCCAGTTTTTGATATGGAAAAATACAACCAACCGATTACAAGTAGTCAGTTTTGGTCATGGATAGGTTTTGACATTGAGTTTGAGCAAACTTGACGTCCTGTAAATTCTCCCTTTTCTTTTATTCTATTTGTACATTTTCCTAATCTATGGTGTGTCTATCAATAAAATTTTACAGGGTTGCATCCGTCTAATGGAAGATATGCATATTGAGGTAAAAGGCTTTGGAGAGAAAATAATTGTGTATGGGATAGAATTGTGAAATGCAACAGAGTACAAACGTTGCCCTGTACCTGGTGCTCACACTGTTAGGAATCAAAGGCACAAAGCAGATGACCAACTGAACTTGTTGTATGAACTATGAACCTTTGAGAAAAGCTTTGTTTAATGACTAGGTTGAACCATAGGTGATCCAGAAAATGAAATTATTGCAGACTTAGTAGGGTTCAGGTAATGGAACTAGGTCGAAGAGGTCAGTAACACTTGTGTGGGCAGGTGGTACCTGTGATTTCTCTGCCCATGGTAAGGGAAAACAAGGTTCTGCCCTACCTTTTTTGGGTCACCGTCGCTTAAATAATAGAGTGGAACACAAAATGAAGAAAGCAACTTCTGAAGCATTGAGTTACAATGAGCAGTGAACTTATCCAAAAATCTTCCATCACCCACATGCTGCACAAGAACTGAATAAACTTCATGCCCATAGCAAATGACATCGAGAGAGGAAAATTGGCCTCTGCATTGGATTAGGACCATCCTGAAGAGAAAAAAAAGGGTCCCAGCATGTATCAGAAACATTTCTAATAAAGTTCGAAATTGTCAAAGTTTCTCTAATGACACATTACACTGTCATAGAATTATGCTGTAACCACTTTCCATCTCCTATGGCTGCTGCTGTGCTGGAGCATATATTGAGTATCTGTTGTGCCCCAGAGAGAAGCCTGAACAGTCAGGGGCAGGCACATGGTGGTTTTGCACTAATGGATACCCCATATGCACATCCAGCCCATTCCTTACATTGTTGCTATTGCTCCCTGCTTGCATTCCTGCACTTGCTATTGGCCAGAAGTGTGATAACACCCCATCAAGAACTCCACCATGAGGGTTGTGAAGTCGCCCAAGGGGCTGGTGGGAGAAAGGTGTATTTATCCTCCTGCTATCTGTTAGATTGTTGCTGGTGCTGTTGTTGCAATTGCCTTCCATGCCATGCAAGCGTGATAGATCACCATCCACCATCCCACCAGGCTCAGTACCGTCAGCCCCAATGCCACTGACAGCACCCATTCCATCTGCACAAAGTTGGCCATATTGATTGAGTTTGTGTAATCCAGCATGCCCCCGTGCAAGTGAAAGACGGTGATTGCTAAACCCTGGGCTTCCCCCAGGATGCTGCAGCATTGCACTTAGAGCCATCCCAAAGCTTTGGTCATCCTCTAGCAAGTCGTTAATGATGTCAAGGTGAGGAAACTCTTCTGACATTACAGCCCCACCGTTCATTGATTCCATCAGCGTCACCATATTGGGTGCATGCCTGACCCCAGTCAACCCTCCGTTTTCATGCAATAACCTTTCATGTGACTGCTGGTGGTGATGATGAGCGAGATTCTCATGCTGGACCCGAGGATCCATTAAATGTGGCCTTGCTTGATCCACTTCATCTTGCTGATTCAAAAGCATCTGATGGCCTGGTGACTGCTGCTGTGACTTTGAGAGACTCCCCTGCTGCAACTGCAGCTGCTCTTGCTCCTGCTGCTTTTGCTGTTGCTGCTGGAGCATCTCAGGAGTGACAGTTCCAAATGTAATGCCCATCATAGAGCCCCTGCCACCTGTACTTCCTTGCCTACAGTTATCTTGTGAAGCCAAATTCTGCAGTAGAAATTCAACTTTTGGGTGTGGGGTAGGGGAACTTGTAATTGCTGCTGTTGTTGGGGATGTCAAAGGTGGTGACAACACCAGTGCAATATTGCTGGAAGTGGCTGGAGTGTTAACCTGATTTGGCACAGACTGCACATTTGAGCTACACATATATGAAGTTGATGTCTGCACCCCTGGAATCGGTGCCAGAACCCCTCCAAGGACACTGGGTGCCAATGTGACGGGGTATGTGGTGACACCAAGAGAACCTCTTGTTTTGCCTGCAGCTGCATTTCTGTAAGAAGGAGTGACAGGAGGGCTATGGGGAGTTGATCCATTACTCTGTGGTGCTCCATCCATTTCAATCCCCATCCCTAGATGCTCTGTGGCACTCATTGAGTGAGACAGTGTGGGCGAAGGGTGAGATGAAGTGCCACTTGGTCGGTGGGCAGCTCCCAAGCCCAGTGCACTGGTTGGCCGGGTGGGTCCTAATGCTGGGGTGGAGCTTGAAGTATCCTCCACCCCTGCTGGAATAGGAAGTGCAGATGAGATCCCTGCTGAATACTGAGGAATACCATTGCGTGGTGGACGAGATGATTCATTGTTACGACTTCTTCCTGGGGCATGCCTGCCTGCAACAACATCAAGCTTTCCTGCACTGACACCAGAACTACTGCTAGTGCTGTCACCACTACTGCCCACATGGGAAAGAAATGATGCACCTACAGGTGCTAGGCGTCCATTGGACACCACAGATGGGCCATTCATGGATGGTATTTCCTTACTAGATCTGGGATGGTGATTTGTTGCCTTTTCAGCATCCGGAGTCTCTGCACCATCTGAAAGTAGTGAAGAGGTTGAAACTTCACTTCGGCTCTCCTCTGCATGAAGCGAGCTCATGGTACTAATTGGACCAACCCTTGATGGATCAGGAACATCTTCAAGTGACCTATGTTGTAGTGAGGGTCCATCCAGTCCCATCTGATGCTGAAACAGACTCAACTGTGCTTGTAGCAGGACCACTTCCTCCTCCTGCACGAGACATCCAGGCAACTTTGCTCAACATAGTTCAAATCCTGGACCCTTGTGCCCATCAAATGCTGCTAGCATAAATCTGCAAGCTTTGAATCTTGCAAATGAATTTGTTATAATCCCCTTCAGAAAAAACAAACTTGATGGCAAATGAAATAGAGCTCTCATGAGAATTTAGAAATCTCTGTATTCATGATAAGAAAGCCAGAACAAGGTTAAAACCTTTCCTTCAAGTCAAAGCAAGACTTCCAGATAATGACTCAAGAACCAGGAAGAAAAAAGAACACAAGAGGGTAGAACTAAAACAAACAACAACAATACTAGTGGCATGAAACAAAAGTGACAGTCTCTCACTTGTTCAGGGACCATTGACAGTAACATGTATGACAGCGATGTATCTATAACAGCTTACCCACTGACTTCAGCTCCCTACAGTGGATATAAGCCATGTAACCACTAGCCTATGTACTGGGTTTCTGTTGAAAGGGTCTGGAAGGACCAGGAAGACTCAGCCATGATATTGGCTAGCAACTAACACCAAAGAAGGGGAAAAAACATAGAGAAAAAAAGAGGGAAAAAAAATAGAAAACAAAAGAGAGTGTACAAACAGAAGAATAAGCATTGAATAATCAGACAACAGGGGAAAAGCAAATGAGGACCAAGTGGGCTTCAAAAAGCTCCCCAATTACACAAAATCATTCAGAAAACTCTGAACACTAAAATTCCAAAAAGAAATTTCTCTATAGTGAGCAACCATGTAATCCTCTTAAACAGAATCTTTAGAGAGTAGCCTTTTTCTTCAGAAGGACAATAAGACCAATCATCTGAGAAACAAAGAAAACTTCAGAACCACACAGCCTCAAGGACCTGTAAAATCTCTCTATTGATAAAGCCTAACTTAGCAGTAATAGAGATATTGGAATGAGGCATACCTATCATGTCAATACCTGCATACTCTGTTTGAGAGCATTTGCAAAAGATATCACAGGAATCAATGGAAAATGCAATGTACCTTTTCAAAAAGGCGTTGCTCAAGCCATTGCACCCTTTCCTTCAGAGAAAGGATGACTGTTTCTGCATCAACTCCTGCAATGCTACGGCTACTGCTAGCCTCACCAGGACCATTCAGATCCATTCCAGTCAATTGTAAAATGCCTTCAGCTTCTATAAACTGCCCAACAGTGTCATATGCCTCATTTTCTGCTCTGCTTGTTCCTCTACACCAATCAGCAAGAAATTTATGATAAGCAGTTGGGATTTTAAACAGAGCCCAAGGATAGGAGCATCCCTGGATGGGCACAAAGACATGAGAAACATAGCCAAAATAAAAAGAAATAATTGGGACAACAGGAAGGATAAGCCTTTCTATTGAAACAAGTGTACCAAAGTATTGCACAATTGAGAAGTAGTCCTCTAAGGGCCACAACAGGAAGCCAGAACAAACCTGCTAGAAGCATGATTTTGAAAGTATTGCACATTTGATAAGTAGTCCTCTAAGGGCCACAACAACAAGAGAAAACAAACCTGCTAGAAGCAAGATTTTGGTCTGGCAAGCTGGCTCGCAAGTTAAATGAGCCATTCAAAGAGGGTCGGACTGATGGGAGGGAATCAGATGAGCAAGTAGAGGAGCTATCATCTAGAGCTGAAGCTCGGTGCTTCCGCTCCCCCCTGCCATTCTGTGTCAAACCCTCTTCCAAAACAGCTCCACTAAATCCTGCAACTTCCATGCCACTTTGACCATATGAACCCTCTCTTTCCCAGCCAGTGAGATCATTGTCTCCATCCTCAATTGCTGGCCCCAATGTGCCCACCACATCATCTACTGTATCCATCCCACTTAAATCATCTTCTTCCTCTCCTATGTCTGCAGGGGTAAGCAGCAGAATTTCATGTTCCTTCAGTAGTCTTTCCTTTGGCCTCAAAACATCAGACTTTCGTTGACGATCTTCCTGTTCCAACCGAACACGTTTCTCCTCAGCCTCCTTGTCCTTCTCCTTGCGGTCCTTCCTCCTTTGTTTTGCCTGCAGAAACACACTGCAGTTTCTGAAAACACAGACCAATATTGTGAAGCTAAGGTGTTGACGGCAGAGAAACTGTCACAGTCCCTGAACATAACGAATGTTCCCCATCTGGAAAACTTCTAGATTTGTCAATTCATCACTCCATATGGATCAAACCTGTTTCTTTTTGGAGCGTTTCTCTCTTTCAGCTGCCTCACGCTTGGCTCGAAGTTCAGTCTCAGCTTGTCCAGCAGCTTCTTCCTCCCGGATAAGCTCTTCCTGCCTTTTCAATGCAACTGCCTCCCGATATGCAACTTCCACACGGTTGCTGCATCATGAAACTACACATAGTTTAGGAAGGTTGTAATATGTGGCAAAAGGAACACAGAAAACCAAGAGATTATACTGGTTGTCAAAATTGGGGCATAAACATGGTTGCATGTGCCACCTACGTGTAAAGATGTGCAAGCACAAACATTTCCACAGTGCGTCTGCCAAGTTCTGTAAGCCGCCGCTCATCACATTCCACAGTATCCTTCCCAACATCATCTCCACCAGTACCATCCTGAAGCCCACCAACACCTGTAAGCTCTCAATGCTATTGTAACTCTGTTCCTAAGAAAGAGAACGTAGATCGTGCTGTACTTGACTACATTCAAAACACAGATGCAGGAAAAGCTTATCATTAGCACAGGGCATGTCACCATGCTGAAGGCACCAGAAGTTCCTATAGATGCATGTTGTTTCATGGTCACATGCAATCAAAGCATGTGGCAATGATAGAAGAATGGAGAAGAAAGATAACCTTGGTTCGATTTTGTGGACCCTTGTCATCCTTGTATGGGGGCAGAGTTTCAGACACAACACGCTCCAGCAATAGCAAAACATCACCAGCAAGGACAAATGCATCCTTGTCTACCCAAACCACAGGATCAGTGGTCTCCTCCATATCCACACCATTCACCTTTTCCTTCTTATTACGGCTCTGATAGTCAAGGGCCTTACACCCACTGTAGAGAGCATCCATAACCAAAGTTGAGGTCACTTCCTTCTCATTGAAAAATCGCTTCACAACAGCCTTCAGTATCACATCAGTCTTCTCACGTGCTAACCGCCAGCGAGTGCTATCTTCCACTGCTGACCAGAATGCTCGAAAACTGCAAGAATCAATAAAAGCACCCACAACATGTCAGACAGTCCCAGGGCAACATCTTGCTGTCTTTTGCTGCCTCTCTCTATACATGTGTATACTCTCCCAATTTGTTGATTTGCTTCTCTCACTCTTTCTCCAAATCAGACTGCAGATCTCACTCATTGCCATACTGTGACAGCAAGCAATGATGTACACCTGCAGCCTCCCCCTTGCCAAACTGTTAGAAGTTTTGAGTACCAATATACCTGGTCCACCTAGGAGTGTCCTCCATGAGCTTTCCTAACTTCTCTCGCTTCTCTTCCACAAATCTCCGGCAGATGCCTTCCACATTTGTCAAGTACACACGCACAAGCTCCCTCCGATACTGGCAATCTAAGCAGCGAAATGGGCGGTGGGGATTCTCTCTGTGGAAAAAAAGAAAGGAGGGGTGAAAAAGCTGGTGAACATCCTCAGAATCCTCCACTTGCCTGCTGGAATGTATGAATTATGAGACAATTATCAAATCTTTGTGCAGTTTCTATTGTGTTAATGATGATAAAGGCATGGACACAAACCTGATAACCTGCACTTGGGCCTTGATGACAAGAGTATCTGCCACTGTAAAACCATCCAATACTTTGGATAGCTCCATGAACTTCTTCCAGCCCCAGTCATGCTCTTTTTTGCAAAACCTGTGTAATGTGTCTGTAGCCCCCAAAAACTAACTGGTAAGAAAGAGTATAGCAGAAAGCCTTCTAAGTGGAAACATGTGGGATATATACAAATTCTGAAGACAAAATGTGACACATATACTGTGGGCAATAGTATAAACTGTGGAATCATTCATGGGCAGGTTCAATCAATTGCACTTCATGGTTACAAATGGACCAAGTGTGGTTACATCAAGAATATCAAATCAATACAGATGCAAGGTTGACAAGTGGGTTCTCATCTGGGCTCAGCACATTTACAAAAACCGCCCAGACCACACTACCATGAAGTCACCAGTTGAGATAATTCACCAAACACCAGATTTCCAACTCCATAAAAAACTTAACTAGTCTCACTTGTTGCATACTCAATAAACATGTGTGGAACCATATATCAGAAAAATAGAATCTGGTGTCTTCATGGCAATGAAAGCCCATTTGACCCAAAATATGAACTGAAATGAACTCAACCTCCTGGAGATGACTTGATGCACTGGCCAATAAAGCCTTCAAAAACTAATTCAGTGCCATCCTCCACATCATTAACAACCACCCATAAATATTCTCTAAAGTCTTCCTGTACAGCAGCATTACCAGAGTACTTTGACTTTTTTGGATCCTTGTTTACGACAGCAATGGTGAACTGAGCAAAGTGGCTCCAACCTGCAGCACCATGAAAAACACAATATCCACAAACATCATCTGGTGATTCTGCTGCAAAAGAAAAATCAATAATCAAGGACAGAGAGTCAAGAACCAGAGACAGATATGACAACACTAATACATCCACAAAGGATAAACAAGAGATTCCAGGGAAAAGTGGGGCAAGGCATTTTATCTCATACCAGGTAAGAGCTTGTCATAGTCAGCAACACAAAGAAATAGTGAAAGATGGTTGCACACATCACATCCTTGAGGGTAGACAAGGATGTACCTGGCCAATATGGACAAAGAAGCAGGTGCTCAGACCTTTCCTAAAATACAAAATTACCAAAAAGCTTTCACAATTTCTTCCAGGACACTTCTTTTAACATCTGAAAAGGCAAAACATACTTATAACTCATGCAGAAGGTAAAGACAATGCAAATAAAATTAAAGAATCCAACACTAATGATGAGGAAGGAACTATTTAAGATAACAACTTTGCAGAGAAATTGCAGGCGCCTCTGACAAGTAGAAGGCTGTTTGAGTTCCCATAAACCTCAGTTGTTGCCAACATCAGGAATCTGTCATGGTTCCAAACTATCACACCTCAAGACCCTACAACATTGCTGGTGCTTTGTTGAAACTATCAGGCAAGCAGTGGAAATGCTTCCGCATACTTTCCTCAGGAAGAGACATCTCACCACTTATAGCCACCAACTTCAAAGACATTGCTGCGTAACTCTCGCTTGCTAATCTCTGAAAAGTTTTCAATCTTCCATGTGAACTTCCCATAGAGATCAGTTAGCTTGGGTCCTGCATAAATTCAATCCCTCGTAGCATTAGCATTGCCTACGTTATAATCATCAATGGCGTGTAGAATTGCACCAGTATATCAGGTTCTGAATGAAGAATGGAAGCACTTAGTAGACAAGCTCTAGGAGGTCACCAATGACTTAGATTCGATTTGACATTAAACCTACTCAAGTACAGTAAAATGCTAACCAACTAGAACCAACCAACAAGGTCAATGAATGGTGCATTCAGATTGAACATTTCTCACCATGCAACAACACCTTGGAAGAATCAAGTGCAATGCCTCAAACACCTGGTCAACCCTTTCAGAGGTTCATCAAAGTCCTCGAGTTAGGCTATTGGCAAACAGCCAAATCACAAGGTCTTCAACTTACGGCTGTGAAGGGGAAAAGGGGGCAAGAGGGGTTGTTCTGGATTTTAAGCAGAGCATTAGTTCAAGTGCCTATGTCTGGGACACAAATATTTTGAATGAGTGAAGAAGTGCAATATGGTGCAACCATGTCTGGGACACAATTGTTTCAAATGATTGCAGAAGCACAATGTGGTGCAAACATGTCTGGGACACAAAAGTTTCAAATGAGTGAAAAAGTGCAATGTGGTGCAAACCATGTTTGGGACAGAAATGTCTTGCATGGGGGTTGAAGTGCAATGTGGTTCAACCATATCTGGGACACAAATGTTTCGAATGAGTGCAGAAGTGCAATATGGTGCAACAATGTTCCACCCTACCATGCATTAATAAGGTGCAAAATCATAACTAGTGGCAGACTGCTACCTTTGGTTATGATCCTGTACATCAATGAGTCACTCAACTGCAAAAACCTAGTTGTTGACCATATCCTGTTCAACAAACAAAAGGCTGTAATACGCAGAGGTTTCTTCAGCGTCTAGCATATGGTGTGGACTTTGAGGTTCCCTATAAGGTGAAAAGGCACAATAGATGCTAGGAACAACAAACAGTTGCCCTAATAATAATCTGCACCAATACCTCACACGAGTACAAGCCTTGCAAACACAACTGGCTTCATGACTAGGTCAGTAACAGATGCGGCAGCCAGCATCGTAAAAAAAAGAAGAAGATAGCGGTCCGTTGGAAACATTCCTGTTTCAAAATAAAGACTCAGACCAATAGTAGAAAAGACTATAGGAGGAGGAGGAGGAGGTTACCAGTCATGGAAGACGAATTGAAGTCGTCATCCTCGTCCGTGTCCCAGTACGCCGGCGAAGTCGAGGGTGGCGACGGCTCCAGTTGCTCCCGTGATCGCCATTCGGAAATCGACTCCGACGACGAATGAACCTTGGACGACATGGGCGCCTCGGATAACACACTTCCCCCTGTCTCTCCCCTGGAATGACAAGCCATATCTCTAATCAATCAGAAAACCTCCTCTTCACCCGCTCTCCTTTCACGCCCCCCTTCTCCTCCCTCCTTTCCTTTCCTTTTCCTTCCCTTCCCTTCCCTTCCCTTCCCTGTGTCCTACCACTTACAGAAACCGTAAGGAAAACTTTGAAGAACCTCCGAAAAAACACAAGACCACTTTCTCCGTCACTCCACACAGCAACCGGTCTCGAGTTTCATAACCCTAGTTCTCCTTTGCTCGCATCTTGTTGCACACTCTCTTTTTTCTCTGCGTGCTTCCTCGTCATTCAGAAGATGAAGGAAAACAAAAAGATTTAGGGTTTCCGCTCAAAAGCCTTTTTTTCTTCCTTCCTGTCTCCCCCTCCGCTGCGTTGCTGCGACAAAAAAAAAGATTCAAAGAATGAAAGCGCGAGCGGCAGAACACACACACACACACCCGCGCGCTGCAAGACACACACACGGCCAACAAAACCACGGGGGTCGTAGAATCTCTCCTCTGCCGCAAAGGGCAGGCCGGGAAACGGCCTCCGGCCCCGGTCAACGGAACGCAAGTGTACCGGGCCTGCCCCAACCAGGGGACGCCATCCAGTCCGATTATAGGGCATCGTACCTCGCCTGATCCACTTAGGAATGCATCGAATCCGGTTAGAGCCCATTTCCCGGTCCTGGTCCACCTACGTATGTATCGAATTCCGTAACAGACCATCTACCCGTTCTGGTCCACCTAGGTATGGGGCATCGAGTTCCGTTACAGACCGCCTGCCGGTCCTGGTCCACCTAGGTATGGCATCGATATCAGTTACAAGCTATGTACCAGGCCTGGTCCACCTACGAAAGGCGTCAAGTCCGGTCAAAAGATCATCTACCGGGCCTGTTGCATCTAGGGTTCATTGAGACCAGTAGGGACGATGTACTGGGCCTGAAAATTTATGTAAACACTCAAATTTCAATTACCAAACCCACTTTTATCACAATCTACATTCTTGATTTTGTAATTAATAAATAATTACAATTTTTTTTTTTTTCATAGCCTAATATTCCACATTCAAGTCAAGGTTTTTTAGTCACAAATTTCCAACATTTTTTTTAATAAATGCATGTTTATTAATCAGGTTAACCACCTAGTAAATGTTGATTAATATATAATCAATTTGTTTTTAAAACCTCGTTGACCCTTGATGTCATGTGTTCCATTCATTTGTTTTTGGATGCATTTCATCCACTATCATGTGTATTCCTTGAAAAGGGAACCAAACAATGTTGTAACCTTTAACTTGGGTGAGTGTGTAACCAAATGTTAAGGTGAAAAAAAAGTACAAAGTAAAAACGGGCCAAAGAGAAAATCCAAGACATGGAACGAAGGAATCATGTTAGGAAAATGTTCTAAGATTCACACAAGCTCTCATCAATGTGAGAGAATGCAAAAAGAGATGAATCTTAAGAAAATTCTCAAAACGCTCTCAAATGGGAAATTGTTTTAAGAGTTGAATTTTTGAAGTGTCTCATAAATGCAAATTACAAACTTTGTCCAAATTGAAAAAAAATTGTCATTGAAAAGGTATGGAAACATACATATAAAAAATGGGCTCATCTTTTTTTTTTGAAACTTTAAAGTTCAAGTTATGGTAAAAAGAGTGGTTAAAAATCACATTGGCAATTTGATTCCCAACCATTTAAACAAGGGTCAAATGAATATCAATTGGAACATGCAATATGATGTTAAAAAAAAAAATTCAAGGATTACAATTTTACTTTTTTGGAGTTCTTGGATTGAAGCTTGAATGAAGAGTTGTGAACCCATGGAGTTGTAAGATTTATAATTTGAAATTTTTTGGGATTCACTTGGGAGTCTCAAGAATTTAAGCCATTTTGATGCAACCCCTATCACCAATCATAGAGTGTGTTGAAATGTAAAAATGATGATTCTTCCCGAGTTAGAACTAATTGAGTTTATGGTGAGTATGAAGCAAGTATGTGAACCAATTTGGTTTCAATTGCATTCTTTTTTTCTTTTTTTCTTGGTTCATGCATTTTCACATGTCCATCAACTCAATTTGAAGAGCTTGTCTTAGTCTCATCCCAGAGCTTTCCCATCTACTGCCAAGAACTAAGGAACATGCCCAATGTTTTCAAGTCTTCCACAAAGTAATGTATCTAAAAGTTTACTACAACACCTTGTGATAAGCTTTTGGAGGCACAACACCCACCATAACCTTATGTGCATGGGAATGAAATAATTAATTTTAAAGCACATTTCTTATGGGTCATTGAATTGTTAAGTGTTACCATTGAAATTCATTATGTAAGGATCCTTTCAAAAACAATAAATTGTCATCACTTGACATTTAACTTATGGATTGCTTGTGTTAAATTTAATATTTGGTGGGCCTTGAATTTGTTTCTTCTATTTTTAAAGCAAATCAAATTTCCATGTTGTCTTCCTTGATCTTGAATTCCTTGGTACAAAACTATAAAATTATTCAAAACAAAAAATCACATAACCAATGGGTTTGTTTTCTTCATTTTAATAACAACACAATTAAATTACAATGTTAAATAAGGTGAAAGGATGTGAAGATAATATAGGAGTATCAAAACCAATGAAAATTTGAATTTTTATCAATGCCATGTCAAATTCAATTCAATGAACCTTAATGTCTCATGTGTTAATGGGCTAGTTTTTATATCTTAAATAATGAATTAAATCAACTTGGGCCTAGACTTCAACCTTTTCCTTTTTTATCAACATTCAACAATCATTGTATAATGGTGTATCAAATCATGCATTAGTATGTTATACATAAAAGATATTTTATTCAAGATCCATCGATCAACTACATCTTTCCCTAACAACCTCCCTTTCATATATAGGTGCTTGTAATGTTTATAATTCTTCAATTGTCAACTGAGACATATCTTTTGAAAGTTTGAAATGGTTAAAATAAACAACACATTAATTCCCATGTAAGAAATAGATAAGTTGAATAGATATGGAAAAAACACATTGTAGGATGGGGTCATTAAAAACCTCTTTGGCATAGGTAAAGGAAGTATAGTCAAAAGAAAAAGGCAAAAAAGTGGGGACACAATGGGAAAATGTAATAAAAAATAGGGTAATAAATGGTAGGGCATCACAAATAAAGATTCAATAAATGTTGTCAAATAATGAAATTTGATGATATGGATGGAACATAATCTTTAAAAACACCAATAGTGAAACATAATAATTGACCATGGGTGAAATTGACCACCATTTAAATGCATTTATACAAGAATGGATGAAATGCGATCACATTAATCAAATCAACTTTTCAAATGAAAATTTCAATAGAAATGAGTTATATTATGCATGGATGCAATTATGTTCATGTATGAAATTGACCACACATGTAATCGGTGACATGGATAAAATTGGATTGATGAAATCTTTGAATGTTACAAGAATTTGGTTATACAGTGAAATGAATGAGATGGATGAATCTTGACAACATGGATGCAATTGAATTTCAATAATGAATTTTGAACATTTTATAAAGTTTGAACATTAAATTTTGAACAATCTTTGTCACTATAAATTTTATTAAAATTCAACAAAATCAAAACTAAAAAAATTTAAGTTCACACTTGGGTTAATGGGATATGCCACACTCACATACATCCAATGTTGTGTGCCAAGAAGATTCACAATTATATATCGATGTTTTTATGAAGAAAACATTAACAATTGAATGTGTGAAAATACCAAAAACACCAATAATAGACCTAACACCTAGTATGGATAAAATATAACAAGGTAACATCTGGTCAAGTGGCACCCATGTTTAAAATGGTATGAATCAACCACATTATTTCACTTGTACATAAATTTTTGAAAAGGCAAAGATCATACAAGAACACTCATGGTTTAATAAATTCAATTTTTTATTTGGAAAGTTTATTCCCAACATTTTTCCTTACACATAGTTATTCATAAAATGTCCCAAGTTTCAAGACTTATAAATGTTTTTATAACCACATCCATGTGAAGTCAAATAATATAATAGATGGTCAACCTTTTTTTTTTCTCTAGCTAAAATTAGTCAAATTGATATTGATCAATAGTTATTAAACATGTAATTCATTGGCATGTTAACAAGGGTGCAAAATTATGATTCTTCACTCCACACCATCACAAGCAATATCCGTTGTTTATAAGTCAAATTAATGAATTTTATCATTCATAATTGTCAATTTGACACCATTTGTCATGTAATGTTGAAACATTCACACCATCATCATCTTCATTTAATGTATTATCAACACATAAAATAAGACTTTTATTGCCAACTTATTATTCTTTGGGTTTCTTCAACATCATCAAATGTTAAAACTTATTCACAATTGAACTATTATCACCAACTTATATAAGTTGAGGGAAAAGGGATGCGGGGTCCACATCAATTGGAAGATGCATGATTGAAGTTAGGTTTAGAAGGGAAAATGGATAAACTTGATTCGGTCAAATCATTGTACATTCATGATTCCAAAGAACAAAAGAAAATTGAATGGGAATATAATTTTTTTGGAATGCTTGTAATGTTAATTTTCCAATTCATTAAAACTTAACAATTACCATGATGCATTAAGAGCTCAAAAACATGGAGGTGCCATATGTTGGTTTCATATTATTTATACTCAAACTTTGTTTTTCGTTTCCTGCACTTTGTGTAATTTGTTACATTTTGTTGTATGTTTGATGTGCATTACTATGCGAAAAAGGATACATTCATTATGGGTGGGAGTAAATTTGTTGTATTTTGTTTTATTATGTTTAAATTATGTGTTGCAAATTGTTGCTTATGTGATATGGTGATCTCCAAGGATAATTGTATATGCATGCCCATCTACACCAATGGTATCACTATATATGTTCATATGATTATGTTGAAGCATGCAAAATTAGTGATTTCCTTTTAGGCATCCTCTTTTGGAACTAACATCATATCAAAAATGTTAACCTCAAAATGATGTTTGCTTGCTTTACAAGTCTTTTAACAAAAACATTAGTTGAATTGTCAAACAATGTAATTGTTGAACCTTATCAAATGAAAAAAATGGCAATCAACCAAAACAACAAATCTTATGATATATCACATGAGCATGCTAAGAATCTTGTGCATTGAAATTCCCTTAGGTAGAGTGAATTCAAGGAACAAATGGGGGTGTCTATCACATTTGTTGGTTTTATTACAATTTTGTGCATATAAATGAATTTTCTTCTGGCACCCGATTCATGTAAAATATAAAAGCATTTTGTGAAGATCCTAAAGAATTTATAAGTTGCCTTGGAGTTAAATTCAATCAATGACACATCAAAAAACATTTATTACATTTGAAAAACACAAAGGCTTTACAATGGTAACAAATCATTCATGTGATTTAACAAGTGCAAGGTTGTATGACAAGGTTGACAAGGGAAAAACATGTTGCAACTTATCACGATCTTCCATCCTTTACATATGGGGAGACTATTAAGTATGAAACACTTAGGTTTCTTGTCATTTTTATAAAGGGAGGTCAATGATGTCTCGCAACCATTAATCACATTTACCTATTTGAACTTTTATTAATTTCATGTGTAAGGAGTGGTGATGAAAACAAAACTAATTTAATATTTAATGCATCATATCTTGCTAGTATTATGATGAGATTAGTATTGTAAACAATACCTCGTGGATATTGATACATTGTTCAAGATTTTGTTTGTCATCTAATTTTAGTTTTATTGGAATGTGTTATTAAAAGTGGAATTGGTACAAGCTTAATTGTGAGTTAATCATGGGATTACGGAAAAATGTGTAGTTTTGAAAGAGCAAATTGTTGAGAAGCTATTGTCTTTTAATGTTTACGAAACCTTTATGATCAAATAAATTTTCACTATAACAAAAGGTGTCCTTGTATGCCAAGTGATTTCATTAAATTTTGAATGAATTCATTAGTATAGTGAACAAGGACTAATGAATTACACCCACATTTTGTACTAGTGTTTTTTACCTATTTTCCCTTGTAACATGTAGTTCAAAGTGTCAATTTTCAAATCAAATAACAACGTGCTTTTAGGAATGTTCAAATTGAAAATATGGAAATCACAACAATGTGGCCATTGAGTTGTTAATGATCTTATCCATTTTTAATGTAATTGGTAATTCATGAACCTTCATTTTTCTTTATTCTTTAAAATAACCAAAATGGTGTAACAATGAAAATTAGATAGATATTTTCACCATACATGGAAGGCGTGCACTATATGGCCCATCATATGAATCAAATTATCCAAAACTTCAACCACATGCTTTTAATGTTTTGAAAGTTGAATATTTTTGCAAAGTGTCTTTGTTTTCCTTAACCATTGTTTAATACATTATAATGAGTTTATCAAACTATCAAATTTGATGGATACAAAAGGTAATTCAAGATATTTATAAAGAATGTCAAAACAAGTGTTGAATTTCAATGTTTAATCCAATGTAAAAAGAATCAATAACAAGTACAAAATTTTGTAACTTAGACATAATTGGCAAAATATTCATTTAAGATTTATCAAGCGCATATGAAGTGTTCATTTTTCTTGGCTTTACATGCCTAATGTTGATGTTAAAAATAATGCATTGCCTATTATAATACCTGCCAGTTTGACATTAATTTAACTATTTTTTTATTTGTCATACATAAATGCCCAATTATCATGTTGAAACTTTATATATATATTCCCCACCTTGTTCAATGGTTATTTTTTATTTCTTTCCAAAAATTTGATTATTGAATAGTTGAACATGAGAAGGTCGGTAGATTCATGAAAAATAATAATGATGATTTTTTCATTGTTTTAAAAGTATAACATTCAACACCTTTAAGTTCATGAGAGTGTAATAGGCATTATTTTCTAATTAAATAATACTCCAACAATGAGAAAAAATAATAATGGTTTTTTTGTTGCTTTTAAACAAAACATTCAACCTTTTTCAATTCATAAAAATGCAATGGGCACTAGTTGTTTAATAATTAATATTCAACCAATGAGAAAAAATAATAATGACCCTTTCATTACTTTAAAATAAACTCTTCAACCCCCTTTAATTTCATGAAGTTCCAATGGGCACCAACTTATAGTTAATTAATTATATATATATATATTGTTAAGTAAAATTCAACCTTTGTCGAATATTAAAAGAAAATTAAAATTAAATTGAGTTTTGAAAATTAATTACATATTTTTGAACTGGTTTATGTTGCAATAATCAAGTTTTTGCATGGTAGTTATAATAAAAAATGATAATTATGCATGTGAATGCAATCACATTAATAATGGAACCAATGCTTGATTTTTCATATTTTAAAATGGTAATTTAATTTGATGTTAAAATTATTGGATTTATTTATATAACAACATGCATAATATATCACATGAAAATATGAATAAATTTGAAGTTAATATAATGAATTATAAACACACATAAATGTTTTAAAAACATTATAACCAATTTTTTTAAATAGTAAAAATACTCATAAAATGATTTGATTTTTTTTTGAAAAATGGCATATTTATGGCAATATTTTAATACAAACATTGACATAATAATATACATAATTTAAAAAATGTTTTAAAATATTTTTGAAAATTTATATTGGAATAATTCAAGAATATTTCTAGAATAAATAGTCATAAAGGATGAGACCATGGTTCCTTATATCATGTTTGCACCTATGCAGCCAAAAGTGAAAACATTCTTTTATATAAAAGTTTGTCACAAACTCCTTTCTTTTGATAAAATCATTTGCTAATTTGCTCTCAAAAACTAATTTTTTAAAGAGGGTGTTGCCACGTTCATGTCTATTGGCTACACATTAAAAGTTATTTAAAAAAGAATTGATATTTAAATTGAAATTTACTTAGGGATATTTGCCACCTTAACTCCATTAGGGAATTGAAAAAAAAACAATGTATGCGATTACATTGAGGTTATCAAAGTTTGCCCAAACATTTTTTACATTATATATAATGAATCATAGAACACATATCAAGGATATATATCTAGGATTGGTTAACATGATTCAATGTTCCACACGGGGTTACTTGGGGTCATAGTTTGATATTACATTACAAGGAAATTTAGCGAAATTCATTCCATATTTTATTAAATATTGAATGAACTTGGGACAAATTTATGTTAATGAAAGTGACCAACACTTAATGAACGAAGAGTAATGGTTATGAGCAAATGAATTTTAATATAAATTTCCTTAATTTATTATTGTTATTTTAAGTCATTTAATCTTAAGCTATTATTGATTATTAAAGGTCATTCCATCTTAGATTATTTTGTATTATTTTAGGATTTTTTATTTTATTTTATTTTAGCATAGGTCATTTTACCCTAAATTATTATAGGTTGGGGTTAACTAGCTTAAAATAATATTAAATAGCATAAGGTAAATAATTCGAATTGAAATAAAATAACTTAGAATATGATAAAACAAAATGGTCTTAAATAATCTAAAAAAACCTAATAACACATAGGGTGAAATAATTTAGGGTATAACAACTTAAAATTATATTTATAATATGCAAAAACAACATAGGTTAAAATACCTTAATGTAAACAGGGTGGATTGATTTAAAATAAAATAAAATAATTAAGAATAAATTAAATTAAAATACTTTATAATAATTTAAGGTGAAATAACCTTGAATAATCAATAATAGCATAAGATAAAATAATTTGGAATAATTGAAAATAATTAAAGGTATAATAACCTAAAATAATTTAAGGTGAAATATTTTATATTAATAAAAAATATTTCAATTAATAATAAATTATGTCAAATAATAATGAAACATGATGATTATAGTTACATAATGATTCCATGATAACATAATTTTAACCAAGGTGAAATGTTTAAGGTGGGATAAATCTATTTCACTTTTAAAGCATCATGGTCATTTAGGCTAATGAATTACATTCCACTTTTGTATTAGTGTTAACAATCTCAACAAAATTAAAACCCTATACTTTTAGTTGAAAATATATATTTATTTGACAACAATTATTAACCCATCCATAAAACAAACCAATGGATGAAATTCTAAATGTGAACTAAATTAATCAAATGACTTTTGACATTAAGATGCACCCTACAAGTGTGATAATTAACTCATTAAAAAAAAAAAAAAACAAGACCTCATATTGAAACCCTCAATACCAAGGTTGCAACAAGGTTGTTGTGCCCAACTTCCCCCCCCCCCCACCCCAAAACCTTGATCTCCAAATACCCAATTCCTACATTTACCATGCCAAGGTCCAAAGCCCTTCCAATAAAAGAAAATACAATGTTTTTTTATTGAAATTAAAACATAAAACATTTTTCATTTAATTACATATTTAAAACATTCTATATTTGAGTCCATTGCACATTTTAAAAAATAAAAATAGAAATATTTATATAAAACTATTTCTATATGAATTACAATAAATTTAAAGCACATCATACATGACTTTCATTTTGGGCTTTTTGAATTAGGAGTGCAGGATTAGGGTTTGTAAACTAGGGTTAGAGGATTTAGGGTTTGTGAATTAGGGGTGGAGGATTAGGGTTTTGTGATTCCCAAGAACGACTCCACAAGCACGGTGATGGCGTGAGGAAGAGGAGGGGGGAAGAGCACGAGCACAACTGCCACGATGTTGCAGAGCATATCAGCAGCGCGAGCCCGAGCTTTGCAGGGCTCGTTAAGGCTTCGGGCGGCTGGTGCTTCCTCAAAAGGGGGTGCTGCGAAATCGAAGAAGTCTCGCGCATCAGATGGTGTGAGCACGCTGTTGTCATCGTTTGTTTTCCTTGAAGATCAGTAATTACTGGGTCGTCTGTTTGTTTTGTGTCATCTTCTCCCTCCCTACCATTGTTTCTTTTCGAGGTTCTCACTTTTTGCGGTGGTCGTGATTGAGATGGTCAGCGCCTGCGGCGCCAGTGGTAAGCAAGGAGCTTCGGGAGAAAGCTGTACTAGGTGCCAACATTTTGAAGGATGGCTCGGACCCACAGATCCTTCCTGACAGGTTTTTTTTTCCTTCCATTTTTCCTCGCCCGTCTCTTTCTCAAAGGAAGATTTCCGCTGCAGATCCATTCTTGTATACGGAAGCAGCATGCCCTGCAAATAATTTATAAGGATAAAACCATCTACGAGGACTAAGCTGTGCCTTGTCCATGGTCACATGTGGTTTCTTTTTCAGTGAGTATCCAGAATGGTTAAACGGGATGCTGGAGAAGCGGCCACCTCTGAGCGAGCTTCAAAGAAGAAAGCCAGAAACAATGTCACTCCCTGAGGTACTTCCATTTTGAATAAAGCAGATTGGATTCGTCTTTCCTCACTGTTTTGTGGGTTGAATTTTCAGCAAAACTCTCAGTTGCCGCACAAGTAAAATCTACAGGGATAAGCTAGAATGAAATGGAGCCAATACTCACAAGCTTGATTCTGCCGGCTTGAATGAGGATACTAATGACATCTTTGTTTAGCTATGTCTCTTGAGTGCTATCTGATATCATAACCAAGTCTTCCTGTATGCCAGCATTTGATGCTGATGAAGTCAATCTGAAGTCATGGCAGCTTGTCACTGCTATTCATCATGCTGAGGGTGAAGGTCTGACACTTTGTGAGCAACTCTCAGAAGGTTATGACCATATGTGTGTTACCTTTAAAGTGCTGTCGTGGAGAATTCTTTGCAATGTAACATACATTTGTAGAATCAATATACTGTTACTTTACTTTTAGGAGGAGTTTCTGTGCACACTTTCGTTTCTGAAAGGTCTGAGGTCAGAAGATATGTCTCAGCAGTATTTTTATCTTCTTTTGTATATATTGATCTGCATTTACTGGGCTATTTGTTTGGCTGTAGTCCTGGGGGTGATGTGTGATTGAAAGTCAGGGTGCTTGTTTTCATCTCTGAGTCACATTGCATGTGGTGTATTTGTGCAGTTAATGCGGCTATTGAAGCTTGACAACCGGTGTAGGATAAAACAGAATAATGGCCTAAAAGCAAAGACATAGGCAAGTTTGATCAATTGTATTTTTGTTTGTTTTTTGTTAGATTGGGGTTTAGCTTTGCTGTTGGGAAAGAAGTCTAGATTGTGTGGGAAAATCATCTAGGCAGAACTTTTCAAGACTTATTGGCTCAGTTCATACACAGACCAGAGTGTAAATCATTGATTTATTGGTAAGTTACTGATTCTGTTGTCTCATAGCCACTTGTTAAAAGAGAGTTCTGTGTTGATATTTTGAATCAGTTTGGTAGCATATTTCATTGATGTCATACTTTGCACCCCTCCCTTTTGTGATACATGTCTGACTATCACTGTGGAGTTGGCTTGCCACATTTTCCTGGTATTCCATTTGACAGTAAGGAATTGGTTTAAGCACATCTGAGTGTAAACAGTTGTGGGTACACTGCGGAGGCAGGTGAAGAGGGGTTTTGACCAAGTTGGGAGGGAAAGGGACAAGTATGGGAGCTTCTAGAAGAAGAACAAACAAGACAAGAGAGGGATAGGGACAAACCATTAGAAGGATGAACAAAAAAATTAACCCTAAAATTTAACACCCCCTTTCAACTTCTAATGGGCAAATTAATTATTTTTAGATAGAACCTAAAGAAAAAATACAAAGTTTAAGCCTTAAGTGATGACTCTAAAAGAACTTCCACATAATGTGTGTGTGTTTTTTTTAGTTTATTCATATTTAAAACAAGATGTTAGGAGTAATAGGTAGAAATGTCCAAACTATAGGTCTTGGATATGGAACCAAAAATGAAACGAATAAAATGTTTCTAAAAGGGGGAAATTTATGTTTTTTTGTGAGTTATTTCTTGTTGGTCCTACTTTTCCTAGGCTCTTAAACAAATTTGTGCTCCAAAGTCTTTGGCTCAAGGTGCTCAAAATGGAATCATTATGTGACCCAAGACCTTCAAGGCTTGTTTGCATATGGTGGAGGAAACAAGTTGATGCTTGAAGTGAGTGCTAAACAAGGCAAAATGAGAAGGAGAAGGAGTCTTGTTGGTGTTACAAACAGAGTTTAAACAACTTCATTTAGGAAGAGGAACACAACTTGGAATGTTAGTCTCCTCGTTGAACAAGAGGCAATTTTTCTTTTTACGTCGTCCTCTTCATTAGGTTTCTACATTGTAGAAACTTTTTTTTCCCTAGAGCTTTTATAAATAAGGTTGGCTAATTGTTTTGTAAATGGGATGTAGGTAATTCTAATTTATTCATTTTTTTGTAAATTGTTATATGTATTTGAAATGAATGGCGAAAGGTTTTGTTTTGGAGTGATACACTAGGTCCTTTGCAATCTTGATGCAACTTCCATTGTTGTAGTGCATGGGTACAGATGTTGCATTGTTCATGCCAAGTTCAACAAGTAAGTCTAGGAGCCAATTTTCCTTCTTTTGGAACTTCCAAGAGTATTCTAAATTTGGATTTTGTAGATGACAAAACCATGGTGTTTTTTTTTTGTTTTTTGGTTCAATGTGATTAAGGTTTTTGAACTAATTTGAAAAAATATCCTCTAGTTGGTTTTCTAGAATCTACATTTCCTCCCCAATTTGCATTAATAAATATAGTGAAAACGAGGTTTGTTCCTATTTTGTAAAATAACCTTGCATTAATAGTTCCTTTAAGATATCAAAGAATTGATTTAGTGGCTTTCAAATGTGATTCTTGTGGTTTCTACATATATATGCACATAAGGTTCACTATAAATGGAATGTTAGGTTTGGTATTTGTAAGAAAGATTAACTTACCAACTAGGTTTCGATGTGTGTTGTGTTAACTTTGGGAAAATTCATGCTGGTTTTCAACTTCAAGCCTTCAACCAATGGGGTGTTAAAGGGGTTGTAATTTGACATGTTAAATTCAATTAATAAATTTGTGGCAAAAGAATTTTGATTGAGATATGTTCCCTAAAGCCTTTTTTTGAATTCAAGGCCTAGGTATCATAAGGCTAAGTTTAATTTGACATTTCAAACTATTTTTCCAATTTTTCTTTCATCAAGCTAATGTTGATTTTGTTGCTACCAATAATGAAGAGATCATTTATGTAAACAATCATAAGAAACTGTTGTTTCAAGTTCTTCAATTGGTACAAATTTTTGTTTTGGGCACTTTTGTTCAATCCTTGATTTGTTAAGTGTCAATTCTTTCAAACTAGGCTTTTGGAGCTTGCTTGAGTTCATACAAGGTTTTGTTGAACGTGTAAACTAGTCCTTGTCTTTATATGACAAATCCTAGGGGTTGTTACAAATGGGAAGATTAAATTTTTTGTTCAATCTTCCCATTTAAGAAGGTTGATTTGACATCCATGTGATGAAGCTCCCAACCTTGAAGATTAGCCAATTATTGTGACTAGTTTGATGGTGGTCCATTTTTCCATAAGAGAGAACAAATCTTTGTAGTATATTTTGGTCTTTTGTTTGCATCCCATGCCACTAGGCGAGCTTTATATTTGGTTTGCTTATGTTGATCTTCCTTCATCTTGAAAATCCATTCAACTAAAATTGGTTTGTGGTATTGGGGCAATTTCACCAACATCCATGTATGATTCTTGGAAATGGCTTCCATTTATTCCTTCATGGCTTTCCTCCACCTCTCATTTGTTATTACATCAAAGAATGTGATGTCTATGTTGGTTTCATTTGCCAAGTTTACATAGACTCTTAGTTTGACAAGTTTGAACCATGCAATAATTATTGTGTTTTTGTGAAATCTTTTTAAAAAGGAAATTGAAAGGTCATTGTTGTTTACATGCTTAGTTGTTCCATAGTCAAAATACCAAAAGGAATCTATTGACAACTAAGCTAGTTATGCTTCTAGGTGTTCTAAGTTTTTTGGTTCATCTCTTTTGGATTCTTCACATTTTTCTAAGAATTTTTCTTTTCCAAGAAGTTCATCATTTTAAATGACCAAACATAGTAGTTCTGATTACCTTCAAAATAAATGGATTTTAGTATGGAGACGTCAAAACTAGGAGCATACTTTTGAAATAAATGAGAAGGGCCTTAGGACTTGAAGACTTCCTTAATTGGTTGGAATATCTTCCACTTCTTGATTTTCTTCTACCATTTGTGAGCCCTTTTGTTAATCTCTTTTAACTTTTAAAGCCTTCTTATCTTTCCCACTCCTCTTTCTAAACTTTCTTACTTCAATCCCTCAAGCTATAATATCATGTTGAATTTTTTTAATCAAGTTCTATATGCTAACAATTGAAGTAGAGAAGAGTAAGACATGTTGACAAAAGATTAATTGCATTGTGTGGGTGCACATTCCTTGGAGAGAAATAGTGATACAAGGATTAAATAGGAGAAAGTGGGAGAGAGAGAGGGACAAGTCTAGAACCTTCTACGAGAGGGACAAGTTTGGAACCTTCCAAAAGAAGGATAGATGAGACAAAAGAGAGATAGGGACAAACCATTGAAGGATGAACAAACAAATGAACTATGAAATATAACAATTACTATGTAAGTATGCAAATAGGTAAAGCACTTCAATTGGTGGCTAAGAGTTAGGTAGATGCATGTGGATGGTTGATAGTTAGTACAAAGCTAACCATTGTAATTTAGCTCTAGGACAAGAATACAATGAAAAAGTGATTTCATATCCACACACTAATGTAGTACCTTTTTAAGTTCGGCATCTGGCTATTGAATAATTATTTTATTTTGAAAAATTGACTTTGACACCAAAAAAAATAAAAATTGTTTGAATATTTGGAAAAAAATTATTTAAATTAAAAAAAAATCGACAATGGCCTAAAATTGTTTAAAATACATGCAATAATATATACATACTAAAACCCCGAAACTATCTTGTAACAACTTCTTGAATGCTATGAAATTTCAACATTAATAAATAATAATTAAAAAAAAATTCAGCAGGAAAGGACCTTAATTTTCTAAATTTTTTGACATTAAAAAAAAAAAAAAAAAATTTGCTGAACCTGAAAAGGTACCATGATGTCCATCCTGCATGGCATGTGCATGGATGCTGGTCAACTTTTGTGACTTCAAGCTTCAACCATTTCAACTGAAAATATGTGTGAAACTGATCATAGTTTGACATTAGTGCAATATGTGTGACACCAACATTGCTTCTTTTTTTTCCCTTTCAAACTCGCAAAATTCTTGGTTGTAATGAGAGGAATTTGGCAATAATTTTTTGACCACAAAACCAATTTATACACAGACAATCACCACCCAAATCTCAATACCAAAAAAGAAAGAAAAAAGAAACAAAAGAAAAGCCAAAACCACTGTTGGACACTTCTGAGAAATTGAAATGGAGAATTGGAAGAAAAAAACATCCAAAACATCCAACAAATTGTATCAGAGAATAAGGTTCCAAAAGACAAAACAGGTTAAGTTATGTTTGTCCTTCCTTGAGTGATGAATTTTCTGTTGCAATTGTGAGAGTACTGAGCAAGTGAACAATGATGAGAGAGACAGGGAGAAGTTAGCCTCAATGAAAAACAACAGCACCACAAGTGCAGTAAAGAAACTATCATGTACCTAAGTAGCTATATGTATACTCTTCAAGATTTGATTGCACAGTGTTATTGATACTTAGTTACAAATTTGGTGCCGACTTTGATACAATTTTGGTACAAGTTTTGGCAACAAAAGAATAGTTGTGCATGTGTGTGTGTGTGTGTGTGTGTGTGTTTTGTGTGTGAGTATATTTTTTTGCAGTAACTTTTGAGTGTTGGGTTTTGGGTTTTGTGGAGAAAAAATGTTTGCAATGCATGGCATGAAGCATCAGCTGAAAGCAGCAATGAACACTAGCATCTCCAATGGAGCTGTTTTCTTTGTGAGCAGAATTGGCAAGTGTTCTGTCAAACCTCCATTTCAGCATGTAAGTGTTGTTGTGTGGCAAACAACAAAACCCACACTCCACTTTTGCTTCTCTGAGGAAACCCGAAAAACAAACGCACCCACATAAACAATTCTCACAAAGAATTCACAAAGAAGCTCTCTCTCTGTGTGCATGCCTAAAGCTCTCCGTGTCTCTATGTCTCTGACATGAAGCTAGAGCTAGTCTCTGTCTGTTGCAGCTGTGATTTGTGATGATGACAACAGCAGCAGAGCAAGCCAGCAAGCATCTGTGTGCTCGGAGGTCTTCTTTATCACCTTAGTATCTGTAGATACCTTGAGGGTGAAAAAAACGTTACATCATGTGTTTCTTGCTCTGTGTCTGTGTGTGTTTTTTGTGGGTTGGTTTTGTTGCAAGAAGTGAACAAGAATCTGAGGAGGTTTTGCGTGTGTTTTGTGATCATTGCAGATTTTTCCGCCTTATTTTATAGAGACGATTGATGCGAGAAAGCGGAAGCTCAAGGACGAAATGGTTTTGGAAGTTGAACAGAGTGGAGTTCGCTGGAAGACATCGATCTTGAGAAGTCGTAGCTGTACTCGGATCGGTAAAGGATGGAGACAATTTGTAGAAGGAAATGGACTCGAGTATGGTGATCGCCTTCTCTTCACTCTCGTACGAGTCAATCGCTTTGTTGTCCAGCTCTTTGACGCAAGTGGTAGAAAGAAAAAGATTCGTCAGAGGAAGAAAAGGACACTTGAGCTTTCCCGTGACAAGAAGGAGCTTAGTGGCGACGAAAAGGAGGAGGAGAAGCAGCAGCAGCAGCAGCAGCAGCAGCTGGACTCGCTTCTTAATGCAGCAGCAGCAACAGTAGCAGCAAGCGGACGGAAGAAGAAACAGCTTAATGAGCTTGGTGGCAGCAGAAAGAAGTATCTGGGATCCTTAAGATCTCGCCATTATACCGAGAAGCGTCGCAAGGAGGAGGTCGAGGAGCAGCTGGGGAAGAAGAAGACGAAGACGAAGGTGAGCCGCGTGCATGAGGTGGAGTATCTCTCTAAGAGGCGAACTGTGACGGACGAGGAGAGAGGCAAAGCCATGATCGCTGCCAGAAGATGCGCAGGAGCCCTTTGTAACCCTAGTTTCCAGATCCGGATGCGAGACTCTGCAGTCTATCGCAGATACCTTCTGGTCAGTGGAAGCTCAATTGCACACATTCTTCATTCACATACTAAATTGGAAACACATGGTGGTTAGCATGGTTAAGCCCAAGTGGATCTTTTCAGTTATGCAAGAACTGTTTCTATGGTGGACTCCACATGATCCTAGAAACATTTACTGTGGAATGGTCAAGTCCCTGTGAGTGAGATGCCAGGGACTTGACATCAGGTGAGCCCACTAGGGTGAGCTTCATGATGCACCCAGTATAATGGACAAGGGCTTGACCATTCCATGAGATTAACGTCTTGCATGGCAGATTCATCAAGTTTTCAAAAGTACTATGTTCGACCAGAGAACAATTATGGTCACTGTTACAAGTGTATGATCATCAGCAGAAGATTATGTCATATAATGCAGTCAAGAGAATGACATACTCTGCCACCACAGACCTTAATGTAGGGGATACCAAACTTTGATCCATTTCTGGGTGCATCACAATGTCTCTCTACACTGAAGGGTAGAGCCAACAAACACCGTTGTTGTAGAGAAAACATCAAGCTGAAAAATGCAAAATCGAGATCTGTGATTGCTTTTGTTGTTGTTTTTTTTTGGGGGGGCCATGGGCAGGAGATACCAACTGCGTTTCTGCTGGATTCCAAACTGCTGTTACAATTGCCACCAAGCAGCAGTGACAGCAGCAGTGGCAGATGCACCACCAAAATCAGCTGGGTTGCATTGGTGGATTGTGATAACAATGCATGGGAGGTGATATGCAGACGTGGACAGAAGCAGCATCAGAACCGATTGCTGCTCAGCCCTGCAGGATGGGCACACTTTGCCCGCGACCATTTCCTGGAAGAAGGAGATGAATGCATCTTTGAGCTACTGCTGCAGCAGCAGCAGCAGCAAGAAGAGCACAACAAGAGTGACAACAGCAGCTCTTGTTCTGTGGTATTAGCCACTTTCCGAGTTCACATCTTCCGTGTGCTGGAAATTCAGAACTTGAGTTCTAAAGCTACAACAGGATCAAATCCAAGCAGCAAGGATTGAAGCTCTTTCATCAGCAATGGAGCTTCTCCTGTACTCATCATCATCACCATCATCATGAACAGCAGCAGCAACATCCCAAAAGCAAGCAAACACGCACCCAGAAACCAACCCAGGATCATCGAGCTGCAGATGGTGAGCAAACTGAAGATTCCAGCAAAGTGGACCAAGGGTGCTGCAGTGCAGATCATCATCATCTTATCTTGGACCCACAATAAATTTTGCAACAGATTGCAATGGTTTTTGCAACAGATTTTGTGATCAAAAGCAGGACTGTTGCAACAAATTTTGGAACAGACTGCCACAAGTTTTTGTGATTGAAAACTGACTGCAACAAATGTTGTGATGGAACTAACTCTCTTAAGTACACTGCTGCAAGTGTGTTTTGCAAGCTGCAGAAACCTCAGATCTGGTGAGTGATATGATAGAGCTTTGGTGGAGCAGGTAGATAGGTGATCATCCCTCCTGGATTGAATCAACAACAAAAGTGATGGGAACTGACTTTCTTAGTACTTGCGCAACAAAAGTTTTGCAAGCTGCAGAAATATTATTTTTCTGAGTAAATTGGTGATCAAGCCTTTTTGGAGTACATCTTGAGATCCTGTCTCTCATGCAAAACTGCAACAAATACTATTGTGATAGAACTAACTTAGTACTGCTGCAAAATTGTTTTGCAAGCTGCAGAAATCCTACCTGGTGAAAATTCAAGCTTTTTGGAGCTGATAGATAGATGATCTCTCATGAATTGCAATAACAAAATGCAATCAAACTTTTAACGGTGTTACTACTTCTGCAACAAAGATTTGCAACCTGCTGAAATATTATTGTGAGTGAATGTGATCAAGCTTTTTGGGAGCAGATGAGATCCATCTCTAATGAAAACTGCAACAAATGTCATGATGGAACTATCTATCCCTTTGCATGAAGGGTCCCTTTGCATTAGGTTGTTATGATCACAGTTACACACAACATGTTTTGATCCCAGTAGCCTAATGGAAAGCCACCGAAATGGAGTCTTGTTTCTTGCTGCATGTACAAGTGCCTTCCATTTGAGAGCTGCAACTGGGCTGGAAAGGGCTGGAAAGGTAATTAATGTTATGAACTTTAGGAACGACTCATATGTAGGGAACTTTCTAGCAAGCTTAAAAGGAACACATGTTCCCATTAAAAGTTACAAATGTCACCTTCTAGTCAATCACGGTTGACGCAAAGCTTACACAGCTCTCCATTGGGTCAATGCTTGACCTCTAAAGCTCGGAGGTGATATTGAGAGCACATCTAGATGCAACAATGTGTAATGGAGTGTAATGGAATGCTGCTCTTGGGGCAAAATCTGTGATCACAACAACCGAATGGAAAGAGGTCCTCAGTACTGCCACAACAAGTTTCAATACCCGAGAATGATTGTGAGTAATGTGATAATCTTTTATTGAGGCAGAGATGAGAATCCCATCTCTCTCATGAAAATTGCCACAGATACCGTGATGGAATTAACAAATGAGCATAAAAACACTTAATCCTAAATATTGCAAACAAGTTTAGAAAGCAGAATTTTGTTAGGGGTTTAGTTTTTACCTGATTGGATTATTGCTTATGGTATTTTTGAAGTATGTATGAGGAGTTTTACTAGCAAGTTCAATTCCAACAGTACGATGTCTTGTAAACAACATTTGGATGCAACTTGAATGAAGCTCATATCCATGTTATATATATCAAAATAATATAATAACTTACCCTCTAGCTTAACTACTTAGTTCCTTTCCTTTACATGCATATTGAAAGGCATAAATTGCACCCTATGGGAGTATAAAAAAAAAAAAAAGAGGAGGGGGAGAAGGGGGATTTTGCTTACTTTGGAACCTTGCCCTTTGGGCCAAGGGCATTACACTCGTGTTCATAAACATTAGATGTTTATATAATAAAAATAGTTGTGTTTATTTGTTTTTGTTCATCTTTCTTACAAAGCTACCTATTGAATATTTAAACCTACCAACAAACCCACATGACTCTTTTGTATCTTGTTTTTCCATCTACCTCTTATTCTTTCACACCTTCTTACAATTTTAATATTTGTTGGTTTTTTTTGTCTATGAGTGGGAGGATGGGATGAAAGATGGTGTGCACCTTTTTATCATTTGCAACTCCTTTGATTCCTGGTTATGTTTCTTTTTTTTTTTTTTTTTTTTTTTTTCTTTTTATTTTTTTTTTTTTTTTTTTTTTTTTTTTTTTTTTTTTTTTTTTTTTTTTTTTTTTTT